>Ga0306920_100003913_pt1 | contig 19013 bp, 20 predicted proteins | sample flu12Cox44000170_FD_204666 | JGI IMG/M metagenome (GOLD analysis project Ga0306920, IMG submission 204666) | Lab enrichment of tropical soil microbial communities from Luquillo Experimental Forest, Puerto Rico - flux4day.12C.oxic.44.000.170 (v2)... | ecosystem: Environmental > Terrestrial >... | reverse complement strand
GAGCTGGTAGGGCTGGAGGGCGCGCGCCGCGCGGATGGCCTCGTCGGGCGTCCAGCGCATGTTGGCGTCGACCATGAGGGGAAAATCGGCGCCGAGGTGCTCGCGCATGGCCTTCACGCGCGCCACGTCCTCGGAGAGCTGGGGCCGGCCCACCTTCATCTTGATGGCGTGGAAACCCTTCTTCAGGTTGTCGTCGGTCTGGGCGAGGAGCTTATCCAGTGGGAAGTCGAGATCGATGCCCCCCGCGTAGCACGGAACTCTCGCGTCGTGGCCGCCCAGCAAGGTCCACAATGGCACGCCGAGCGCGCGCGCCTTGAGATCCCAGAGCGCGATGTCCACCGCGGAGATGGCCATGCTTGCCGTCCCGCCGCCGCCCGCCGTAGTGCAGCGCCCACCACATCTTCTTCCACAGCGCTTCGATCAGATCGGCGCGCTCGCCGATCAGCCTCGGGGCTAGATCGCGCTGCATCGTCGCGTGCACGGCGGCTCCGTTGGCACCGACGGTATATGTGTAACCGGTGCCCTCGTGTCCCTCCGTGTCACGGACGCGCACGATGACCAGCTCGAAGTGCCCGATCTGCCCATGGGTGCTGTCGGAGAGGACCACGGGCAGCTTGATCAGATAGTGGTCGGCCTGGACGCTCGCGATTGTGGTCATCGTCAGCTCTCCGTCAGGGTCACGCCCAGACCTCCATCACTGGACGACATGATCCGCACGGAGCAGCACGGGAGAGGAGATCGTGATGTTGAGGGTGCGGGCCGTCTTCAGATTGACCGCCAGCTCGAATTTCGTCGCCTGATCGATGGGAAGATCGGTCGGCTTCGTGCCCTTGAGGATGCGGTCCGCGTATGTCGCGGCCCGCCGGTACAGGTCGTCCGGGTTCGCGCCATAGGCCATGAGGCCGCCCGCTTCGACCCACGTTCCGGACTCCCACATCGTAGGCAGGCGGTGGCGCGCCACTGCCTCGATGAGCCGTTGATGCGTAGTCCAGAACAAGGGATCGCCCGCTGCGACGAATGCGTCCGGACGTGCCTTGGCCACGGTGGCGATGACGCTCTCTATTTGCTCGGGCGCGCTCACCTCGAAAGAGAGCAGCTTGACGCCCTTCGCCCGGGCCACCGCTTCCGCTTCACGACGGAACTCTACGGTGTTCGGGTTCGTTGGGTTGGTGAGAAACGCGACGCGCCGCGCCGTGGGCAGCGCCTCGACGAGCATCTCGAGTCGCTTTCCCATCGGGTGGGTGATCGCGAACCCGGTAACGTTCGCACCCGGCCGTGCGAGGGAGGAGGCCGCTCCTTCGGGATGAATGTTCCCTCTTGACGGGATCGCGCCACTAGGTCTTAGTGTGGCACGGCGCAGCCGATTTCCTAGGAGGTGTGACATGTCCAGCGAGAAGACCACGCTTCCCTACACCGGGAAAGAGTTCTTGGAAAGCCTCGACGACGGCCGCGAGGTCTGGATCTATGGGGAGCGCGTGAAGAACATCACCACGCATCCCGCCTTCCAGAACTGCGCCCGGATGCTCGCGCGACTGTACGATGCGCTGCACGAGGACCACCGGAGCGGCCAAGGCGTGCTCACCGAGCCCACCGAGTGGGGCGGGTTCACCCATCGTTACTTCCGAGCTCCTCGGACGGTGGAGGAGCAGGTCGCGGCCCGCGATGCCATCGCGGCGTGGGCGCGCCTCACCTACGGCTGGCTGGGGCGCTCCCCCGACTACAAGGCGGCCTTCCTGGGCACGCTGGGCGCCAACGCCGAGTTCTACGCGCCCTACCAGGAGAACGCGCGCCGCTGGTATCGCTTCTCCCAGGAGCGGGTGCCCTTCATCAACCACGCGATCATCCATCCGCCAGTGGACCGCAACATCGCCCCCGGCGCTCCCGGCGGCGCCACCGACGTCTGCGCACGCGTGACGAAGGAGACAGACGCGGGCATCTACGTCTCCGGGGCCAAGGTAGTGGCCACGGGCTCGGCCCTGACCCATTTCACCTTCGTCGCCCACCACGGTCTCATCCCCGTGCAGGGCAAGAACTTCGCCATCGTCTTCATGGTGCCGACCAACGCCAAGGGCGTGAAGCTCATCTGCCGCGTCTCCAACGAGCTGCGCGCGGCCATGCTGGGCAGCCCCTTTGACTATCCTCTCTCCAGCCGCCTCGACGAGAACGACGCCATCTTCGTGATGGACGACGTCTTCGTGCCCTGGGAAGACGTGTTCGTCTACGCCGACGTCGAGAAGGCGAACAACTTCTTCCCGCGCACCGGCTTCCTGCCCCGCGCCCTCATCCACGGCTGCACCCGGCTCGCCGTCAAGCTCGACTTCATCACCGGTCTCCTCATCAAGGCTACGGAGGTCACCGGTGCGCGGTCGTTCCGGGGAGTGGAGGCGAACATCGGCGAGGTCATCGCGTGGCGCAACATGATCTGGGGGCTCTCCGACGCGATGGCCAAGACGGCGGATCCCTGGACCGGCGGCTGCATCCTTCCGGGGATGGAGCCGGCCGCCGCGTACCAGGTGCTGGCCCCCGAGGCGTACGTGCAGATCAAGAACCTCATCGAGAAGACGGTGGCGAGCGGGCTCATCTACCTCAACTCGCACGCGCGCGACTTCAAGTCGGCGGATCTCCGGAGCTACCTCGATCGCTACCTGCGGGGCTCGGGGGGCGTCGATGCCGTGGAGCGCGTGAAGCTCATGAAGCTTCTGTGGGACGCGGTGGGCACGGAGTTCGGCGGCCGCCACGAGCTCTACGAGATCAACTACTCGGGCAGCCACGAGGAGATCCGCCGCTACGCGCTGTTCGGCGCCCTCGCCTCCGGCCAGTACGACCGCTGGAAGCAGTTCGCGGAGACGTGCATGGTCGAGTACGACCTCGACGGTTGGACGGCCAAGGACCTCGTCAATACGCCGGGGCCCAGCGCGCTGCGCTGACGCATGATGGGCTCGAAGCGGCGGACCCCAATCGGCGGAGTCGACGGCGCGCGCGATCGGCGCCTGCGCGGGCGGACGTTCGCCGTGGCCGTCCTCCTCCTTGCCATTGCTGCGATGGGAGTTCGGGCCGAAGCCCAGCCGGCGGCCCGGGTCCCGAAGGTGGGATTGCTTCTTCCCACCACTGCGGCCGCCGCGGGATACAACGTCGAGGCGCTCAAGCAGGGGTTGCGAGAGGCTGGCTACGTCGAAGGCAAGACGATCGCGCTCGAGATTCGCTACGGCGAGGGCGATTCCGCTCGGTTTCCGACACTCGCCCGGGAGCTCGTAAGTCTCAAGCCGGACGTGCTCGTGACTTCCACCGATCCGGCGATCGCGGCGGTACGGCGAGAGACCCGGACGATTCCGATCGTGATGGCGTTCAGCACCGACCCCGTGGCCACGGGCTTCGTGGCGAGCCTCGCCCACCCCGGGGGCAACGTCACCGGGCTCAGCAATATCGCGTCGGAGATGAGTGGGAAGCGGCTGGCGCTCCTCAAGGACGCCCTCCCCGGGCTTTCTCACGTGGCCCTGCTCTGGAATCCCGACGTTCGCGGCGCCGTGCTCGAGTACAAGGAGGCGGAGGCTGTCGCCCGCTCGCTCCGTCTGGAGCTTCAATCGGTCGAGGTGTCCGGTGTCGCCGACCTCGATCGCGCGTTCGAAGCCATGTCGAGCCAGCGTGCGCAGGCGTTCTTCTTGCTGCCTGGAAATCCCATCGCCTTCTCGAAGCGACTGGAGATCGCGACCTTCGGGCAGAAGCGTCGGCTACCGTCCATGTTTCCCACGCGGGAGTACGTTGACCAGGGCGACCTCATGTCGTACGGCGCGAGCCTTCCCGCGATGTACCACCGTGCCGGAACCTACGCGGGCAAGATCCTGAAAGGCGCCAAGCCTGCCGATCTTCCCGTGGAGCAGCCGACGAAGTTCGAGCTGGTGATCAATCTCAAGACGGCGAAGGCCATCGGGTTGACGGTGCCGCCGTCACTGCTGCAGCGCGCGGACCAGCTGATCCAGTAGGCAACCCGACGAGCATCCCACGAGCGTTCCCTGCCGAAGGCGCACGGATAACCGCCGGTTTGACTTGTTCAGCACGCTCTGACAGGATCGGCGCCACTCGCAGGAGGAAAGGACCTCTCGCATGACCAGCGGCGACGTGGTGATCGTGGGCGGCGGCATCGTGGGCATGGCCACGGCGTACTACCTCGCGAAGGGCGGCGTGGCGAGCGTCGTCATCGAGCGCGATGCCATCGCCAGCCACGCCTCCGGCTACGCCTATGGCGGGCTGAGCCCACTGAGCGGCTTCGGCATTCCCGGTCCTCTGGCGGAGATGGCGCAGGAGGGGATGCGACTCCATCGCGAGCTGGCCGAGATCCTCGTCGAAGAGGCGAAGATGGACGTCGACTTCCGCGTGCGGCCCTCCCTCGCCCTCGCCCTCACGGACGCGGACTCGCGTCGACTCCAGGCCGCCCTGCCGTGGCAGCAGCAGCAGGCCGGCTACTCCGCGCGCTGGGTCGACGCATCCGAAGCTCGCCGCGTGGAACCGCGCATCTCCGAAGACACGATCGGCGCGGTCCTGATCGATGGCACCGCGGACGTCGAGCCCTATCGCCTGGTCCTCGCCCTCACCCGCGCCGCCGAGCAGATGGGCGTGACGGTGCGGCACGGCAAGGTCACTGGGCTGCGTCGCGCCGGCGGGCGCGTCACGAGCGTGATCCTCGAGCGCGGCGAGGTGCCCTGCTCCGCGATCGTGCTAGGCCTCGGCCCGTGGAGCGGCGAGGCGTCGAGCTGGATCGACATGCCCATCGAGGTGCGCCCGCTCAAGGGCCAGATCCTCCGCCTCCAAGCGCCGGGGCCGCCCGTGACCTGCTCCGTGGGCTGGGGGCACAACTACGCCACGACGAAGACCGACGGTCTCCTGTGGGCGGGCACCACCGAGGAGGAAGCGGGCTTCGACGAGGAGACGACGGCGGAGGCTCGCGACGAGATCGGGACGGCCCTGGTAACGATGCTCCCCGCGATGGCCGACGCCCAGGTCGTGTACCAGACGGCGTGCCTGCGCCCGCTCGCGTCCGACGGCCTGCTCCTGCTCGGCCGCGTCCCCGGGGTCGAGAACGTGTATATGGGCACGGGCGCGGCGCGCAAGGGCATCGTGTATGGCCCGCCCATGGGCCGCGCCATCGCCGACCTCATCCTCACCGGGAGTACGAAGCTCGCTCTCGACGCCTTCAATCCCGGCCGCTTCGCGAAATAAGATCCGCGGCAATCCGATCAGGGTTGCCCGTGCGTAGTCAGTAGTTCCGCCTTTTTCTCGCCGCCTCTCCGCATCTCCTTACCCAATCCGTCCGCACGCCGGCGCCGTAGATCTCCGTGAGTGGCGAGACAGCCACCGAGGAGGCGGTGATGGGCGAGAGGCAAAGTTGGCGGTCGGCGGCAGCGGGCGCGCGTTCGGGCGCGGCGGTGGCGCTCGGCCTGCTCGTGACGCTCGGCGCGTCCGCGAGCACGGAGCAGAGCGTGACCATCCAGACCTTTCAGTTCAAGCCTACGCTCACCGAGGTGCCGGCGGGAACGCGGGTGAGCTTCACGAACCAGGACGACATCACCCACACCGTGACGTCGGGCACTCCCGAGAGCCCCGACGGCAAGTTCAGCCATCGCCTCGAGGGCAAGGGTGCTAGCGCCGCTGTTGATCTCACGAAGCCCGGTGTCTACCCGTATTTCTGCGAGCGGCACCGGTCGATGCGCGGCGAGATCCGCGTCAAGTAACCCATTCACACGGAGGAGACAGAGCCATGAAGCGTGTCGTCTCGAGCATCGTGGGAGCCGTCGCGGCCGCGGCGGTCCTGGTCGTGAGCGTCGGACAGCCCGTCACGCGGGCGCAGGCGCAGCAGGGTCACACCATGGCGGCGATGACCACCTCCAGCACCAAGGCGTCGGGGCTTCGCTCCACTCTCAACACGCTTTTTCAGGAGCACATCTATCTTGCCGCCGCGGCCACCGGCGCCGCCCTCGGCGGGCGGGATGCCGAGTTCAAGGCCGCCGCCGCCGCGCTCGACGCCAACTCCGTCGCCATCTCGAAGGCCATTGGCAGCGTGTACGGCCAGGGCGCGGAGGAGGCCTTCCTACCCCTGTGGCGGAAGCACATCGGCATGGTGGTGGACTACACGGTGGGCGTGGGCACGAACGACAAGGCCAAGCAGGACAAGGCGGTGGCCGATCTCATCGGCTACACGCAGGACTTCGGCGCCTTCCTTCAGTCCGCCAACCCGAACCTGCCCAAAAGCGTGGTAGCCGACCTCGTCAAGCACCACGTGGTGACCCTGAAGGAGGTCATCGATGCCCAGGCCTCCAAGGACCCCGCCAAGGCGTACACGGCGGTGCGCACGGCGGCCGGGCACATGCAGATGATCGCCGACCCGCTCGCGGAGGCCATCGTGAAGCAGTTCCCCGACAAGTTCAGCTCGTAGCGACGGCCCCCCTCACCCTGCCCTCTCCCCCTCCGTGGACGAGAGTTGCAGACCCCTCTCCCCTCGGGGGAGAGGGCAGGGTGAGGGGGCGAAGCTTCAGCCTCGGCGCTTCAGCCCTTCCCGTCGACCTCCGCGACCGCCCGCTCCGCGATGGCACTGTCCACGAGGTCTTCATAGCGGTGGGTCTTCGAGATGAAGCCGCCCGACTGGAGAATTCGCTGAAGGTAGTCGAAGCCGGGACGGCGCAGGATGGGATCGGCGGACCACGTGCCCTGCCGTGAGAATCTCGCCACCGCGCGCTCCAGGATCGTCCGGTCGATGTCGGGGAAACCCGGCGCGACCGCTTCGGCGATGGCCGTGGCGTCGTGGGTGGCGAGCCAGCGCTGGGTTCGGTAGAGCGCCCGCGTGAAGCGCAACACCGTCTCCGGCTCGCGGCGGAGGAAATCAGGCGTGGTCATGCACGAGGTGAAGGGCACGGGCCCCGTCGCCTCGCCCATGGACGCGACCAGGTGCCCTTCGCCGGCAGCGAGCATCTGCTCGACGATGGGCTGAGTCTGCTCGAAGAAGTCTCCGTGCCCCGATCGAAAGGCGGCCAGCGCCTCGGGCACCGGGCGATGGCGCTCGATGCGCACCGAGGCCGGGTCCACTCCCTCGCGGCGCAGCACGGTGAGCATGCACTGCCACGGCGTGGGCGCCTCCGCGAAGGAGATCACCGTCTTGCCCACGAGATCCGTCCAGCGAAAGCTCGGCCGCGGCTCGCGACTCAAGAGGAAGAAGCCGCTCCGGCTGCACACCTCGGCGAAGTGCGGGAGCAGCCGTCCTCCGCGATCCGCGAGGTCGAAGCTCCGCATGAGGCCGCCAAGGGAGATCTCGATGCTGCCGTCGAGCACGGCGTCTACCGTGCTCTTGCCGTAGGTGGCGGCAGCCTGCCAGGTGACGTCGAGACTTTCCTGCCGGAAATGGCCGAGGGCCACGCCGGCGGCGAGCGGGGTGTAGAACGGCGTATAGAAGGGCATCAGCACGGTCATCGGGCGCAGGTTCACGGTGTGTGTTCCTCCGAGGCGAGAGCGATCGCTGGCGGCATCTTACTCCGCCTTCTCCGAGGCGATACGGGGAAAGCCCACCACGGCCACGAGCACGACCGCCACCACCAGCGCGGGCACGAAGGCGGCGACCGCGCGGGCGTGGGTGAGCATGAGCCCACCCGTGATGGCCCCCGTCACGAGAGCGCCGATGACCGCCGTCATGCGCCGCCGCTCACCCACGGCGCCGGAAACGGAGGTGAGCTCGGCCACCAGCGCGGTGATGGTGCCCGTGATGTACGTGGTCGAGATGCCAGGCACGGCGAGCCGTCGCGCCACCGCGCTCTGGATCCCCATGGCGAGGCCGGAAAGGACGATCATGACGAGGAGCCCGTGGCCGGCGGTGCGCGGCCCACCGAGCCAACCCACCGCGAAGATGAGGAGCACCACGAACTCCAGGCCGAGTGCGAAGGTGATGCGCGATGACCACACCACGCGATCGCGAGGCGGGCCAACCAGCTTGGCTGCCGCCACCACGCCCCCCACGAAGCCCACGATGGCCGCGGTGGAGTGCGCCACCTGCAGCTCCTGGGTTTGCCCGATGGCCAGGCCGAGGAGCACAGCGTTGCCCGTCATGTTGGCGGTGAACACGTGGCTCAGTCCCAGGTAACTGAGCGCGTCCACGCATCCCGCCGCGAAGGTCAGGGCGAGGAGCACCCCGTCCCGCCAGACCCCCGGCCGGTTCGCATCCGCTATCGCTCTCTTCCCCGGCATCGTCCCTCTCCTAGAGACAGCAAGGTCGTCGATGTTCGGATAGTCGCACGAAGCCCCCCGGGCCGGCTTCTTTGGCCACGTTTTTTGGCCAGGGAAGTCGCGCCATCTATACTGAGCGCGGTCGCTCTGCAGTCTCACCGTGGCCAGAGAGGGCAAAGCGTGGGCTGGCTCGACCGTTTCCCCGGACGGAAACCCGCCGGCGATCCGCAGGCGCTCGCCACCCTCTCGCTGGGCGACGAGGTCCATGCCCTTGGCGAGCGTTGGGAGGTGACGGCGCTGCTTTCCTACCGTGACGGCTCCAGCGAATGGCCGGTGATCAGGATCGAGCGCGGCGGCATCACCGCCTGGCTCGCCCTCGAGGACGACCGGATCGTCCGCTACGACCACATCGATCTGGCGGTGGGAGCCGACGGCCGCGCGGCCTGGAACGGCCGCGTCTACACGCGGGCGGAGATGGGCAATGCCACCGTCTCGCGCGTGGCCGGCCCCGTCGACGTGGCGGTGGGCGACACGCTCTCCTACCAGGTGCTGAGGTCCGAGGCCGATCCGCGCGGATGGCTGTCCGTGGAGGCGTGGCCGAGCGGCTTCGTGGACGTCTCCGTGGGGCGCTTCTGGCCCGTCGACCGCTTCGTGAGCCGGAAGGCCGACGCCCCATGATGCTCGTGCAGGGCTACGCGATCGCCGTGGGCTGGGCGATCAGCTTCATGATTCTGGCCTTCGTGGTGCGCTGGATCTTTGGCCACCTCAACCTCTTCTCGCTCCGCGTCGCCTCCGAGCGGAAGGACGTGGCGGTGGGGCACGTGCTGCGAGGCCTCTACATCGCGCTGGCCATCATCTCGCTCGCCGCCATCCAGTCCACGCGCAGCCTCGCCTGGGCGCTCGTGGACACGGTGATCAGCATGGCCCTCGTCCTCATCTTCTTCAAAGTGTACGACTGGCTCGACCCGCGCGATTTCTCTGCTGAGCTCGAGGCGGACAACCGCATGCTCGGCCTCGAGCTGGAAGGGCTCTTCATCGTGCTCGCCGCGGTGATGGTGGGGGCCATGAACTTCCTGGGGAGTTGATGGCGGGAAGCATCGTCTCCGAGGAGCGGGCGCTCTCCGCCATGCGCGCGTGGCGACGTGGCGTCGGCGCCCTCGAGCCCTGGTTTCGCGCTACGCCCTTCGCCTCCGCCCATCATTATCGAGGCCGCATCCCGAACGCGTCCCGGCGAAAAAAGGAACATGCTCGGCTCGAGCGGCTCCTGCGCGAGCTGCCCTTTCCTGTCCGCGACACGCTCTGGATCTTCGACCTGCCCGGGCCAGTCGCCCTCTGGTTTGCCTACGAGCTGAGGAGGCGATTCGGCATCGCCTCGGCGCTGGCCTGGAACGGCTGGTACGACCCCGAGGGCACGCTGGACGGACGCGAGGAGATCCCGCTCCTGCTCGGCTTGGGACGGAGGATCGCGCGCGTGCCTGCCCGGCGTGGCGCCTGTCTCCTCCTGGACAGCGCGCGTCACGGCGAAAAGCGTGTTGGCGCCCTCGACAATCGCTACCTCCTTGGCGAGGAGGACCTGCCGAGCCTCGAGCACCTCCACGAGTTGGGCATCCGTCGGGTTCAGGCCTGGGTCTGGCACCGGCCGGCGGGGGACCTCGCCGCCTATCTCGCCTATCTGCGCACGCGGCTTCGCGTCACCGTCACCCCCGGAATCAGCCGTCGTGGCTGAGCGCACGAAGAAGCGCGCGCCGCCGATCGATCGGCGGCTGGCTCTGCACCTCACGGCGGGCATCCTCGCCGCCTCCGCGCTCGCCGGCTGCGATTCGCGGCCGGAGTCGGCGAAGGCTCCCGATTGCCGTCCGCAGCAGGCCATCGCGCCCGGCTCGGCGGGCTGGGACGATTCCAACGGTTGCTGGGAGCGTCGCCCCGACGGCCGACGCTACTACCGGACGAGCTTCGGGGGCACCTATTACTACTATTCCGAGCCGCCGTCGTACTCGCGCTATTCGAACCAGGGCGGACGCTGGTCAGGGGGCAAGGTCTCCGCCGGCGGCTATCATGGCGCGCCTGGCGCCTCCGCCTGAGGCGCGGCGCGTTCGCGCCGGCCGTGCGCTCTCCGATCGTCTCCTCGTCCGCTGGTGCCAGCAGAGCGCACCAGGAGAGGACGGCGTCGCCTGCCGCGAGCCGCTCGCTCTCGATCCCGCCTGCGCCGCTGATCTCATCCAGTCCGCGGTCGCCCTCGATCGGCTGCTGAGACGCCTCGCCGACGGGCTCCTCGCTCGCGATAGGGCGCTCGACGGCCTGCCGCTTCCCGACTTCCCGCTTGCCAAGGAGATCTACGCGCGCGGCCCGCTGGGCGCGCCCTTCTTCTGGGGACGCTTCGACATGTTCGAGCGGATGGGCGGCGGCATCGCCGCCCTCGAGTACAACTGCGACAAGCCCGCGGGCCAGCGCGAGATTTGGGCTGCGGAAGAGCTCGGGCCGGCGCGCGGCAATCCGAATCGCGGCGCTCGCGCCCGCTTTCGCCGCGCCCTTGCCGCGGCCGGGCGCCGGCAGGGAGGGCCTGCGTGCCCACGACTCGCCATTCTTTGCGACCCTGGGCATCGCGAGGAGTTCCGTCTTGCATATCTGTTCGGTCGCGAGGCGGCGGCCCTGGGCTGGACGTGGGAGGTGGTCGATGCGCACTCCCTGACCGTCGAGGACGGCCGCGCTGTCGCGTACGGCCGTCCTGTCGAGATCGTCCTCCGCCACTGCCCCACGGAGTATCTCCACGAACTCCCCGCTGCGGGCGCGCTGCTGGAGAGCGGTGTCGTATGGCTCAATGATCCGCGCGCCGTGGTGGCCCAGGCCAAGAGCGCCTTCGCCGCGCTCTGGACGCTGCTTCGCCGCGGTGACTGGCTCACGACCGTGGAAGCCCAAGTGGTCGAACGGCTTGTGCCGCCGACCAGTCTCGCCTCAGCGGGCTGGCTGGAGCGCGCGCGGGCGCGTCCCGAGGACTGGGTGCTCAAGCCCGTGCTCGGCCGCTACTCCGAGCGTGTCGTCCTGGGCGCCCTCGCCTCCGTCGAAGCGTGGCAGAGTGTGCTCGACGCGGCCTCCGCCGCACCGGACGAGTGGATCGTGCAGGCCTTCATCCCGCCCAGACGATGCTGGTTACCGTCCGCTGACGGTGGTCGCGCAGGCTACGTCAACTGGGGGGTGTATCTCGCCGACGGCGAGCCGGCCGGCATCTGTCCTCGCTTCCAGCCGACTCCGCTGACCGACGAAAGCGCCACATGGTGGGCACCGTTGGTGCTCAGCGGCGAGCGGCCGGTGGGCCCGACCGTCCTCGAGCCGCACGGCATCAGATGGGGACGCGACGCCGGACTCGTCTGGAGAACGATCGCCGACCGCCATGCCCTGGACGGCTACACCAATAGCTGGACCGACGGCCTCGCCAACTTCACCCTCGCAGCGATCGGCCTGACGCCGGGAAGCTGGGACGATCTCGCTCACGCCACACTCGTCGTGGGCCGCGCCGTGGATCGCGTCCTCGCTCACCTGAGGGGACGCCCCGAGCTGCTGGGCGTGCTCGGCATTCCCGAGGCTGTCGCCCGGCTCTGTTCCCAACCCACGGCGACCGAAGACTGGAACCTGCTCTCTCGCTTCGATTGGGCGTGGACGAGCGAAGGCTGGAAGCTCCTCGAGATCAACAGCGACACGCCCGCCGGGCTCTGGGAGACTGGGTCCATCGAGGGTGACGTGGCGCGACGGCACGCAAGCGCGACGGCGCCCTCACTGGACTTCTGGCGGCGGCTCGCGGCAAGCTGGCGGCGCTGCGCCGAGCACGCCCTCGGAGTGGGCGAGGCCGAGCGCGTACGTTCCGTCGGACTGGTCGGCGCTCTCGGCATGCCCGAAGACGCCGATCAGCTGCGCGCCCATGCGCGCGCCGCCCGGCTCGCCCTGCCTCGCGCGCGCTGTCGCCTCGGCACGGTGGACGATCTCGCCGTGCGCGGCGGCCGCGTCACCCTGGGCGGCCGGCCGCTGGCTCTCCTCTACCGCTACTACCCACTGGATTGGCTCGCCGAGGCGCGCTGGCGTCCGCTGCTCTCCGCCGTCGCCGCCGGTCGAATCGCGATGCTGCCGTCCCCCGCGTCGTTGATCCCGCAGAGCAAGGCCTTCCTCGCGCTTCTCTGGGAGCTCCAGGAGGAGGGCTTCTTTCCTCCCGCCGAGGCGGCCGCGATCACGCGCTACGTGACCAGGACGACCCTCGATGGTCGCGCATTCGGTCGGCGCGACTACGTGATCAAGCCCTATCTGGAGCGCGAGGGGCGCGGCGTGCGCTTCTCGGGCGAGGTCTCGGCCCGGGAGCGCCGGCGGTTCCTCGATGCGGCCGTGGTCTACCAGGAACGCCTCGACGTGGCGAGCGCGCGCATCCCTGTGGCCACCGGTCGCGGCTGGAGGCGCGAAGCGTGGCACCTGATCGTCGGCGTCTTCCTCACCGGCAACGAGATCGCGGGAGTCTACACGCGCGCGGGAGCCCGGATCACCGGACGCGAGGCCGTCTACGTGCCGACCCTCGTCCGCCACGACGGCTGATCGCCCAATACGGTTCTTGCGCGTGCCGATCGTGCTCTAGCCTGGATTGTTCCCACGAGCCGCACGTGCAATCGGGTCGGGTGGCGGCGGGGGCGGAGCAGCGCTCCGGCGGAGTGGGACCACCTCGTCCTGTGCGCCGCCCGGAAGGGCGGCGATTCAGGCGAGCGGGTGACGCAGCTGGAGCGCTGCCCCGCCCCCCGACGACGGGACCCGACCCGCCTCGCGCTCCGTCTGTTCGTGAATAGTTCTGGCCAGAGTAGAAAGGCCTCAGAGCGTCCCCAGCGCGCGCAGCACGACCTCGGGAGTGATGGGCTGGCGGTCACGCGCGCGCCGAGCGGAGCCAGGGCGTCATTTACCGCGTTCAGCACGGCTCCGGGCGCCCCGGCTGTGCCCGCCTCGCCCGCGCCCTTGAAGCCGCCGTCGGCGTACGCGGTGGGTGTCTCCACGTGACCGACCACGATGTCGGGCATCTCCGGGGCCATGGGGACGAGGTAGTCCATCATGGTGCCCGTGAGGAGCTGGCCCTGCTCGTCGTAGACGAGATGCTCGTACAGCGCGGCCCCGATGCCCTGCACGATGGCGCCGCGGATCTGCTCGTCGACGAGCCGCGGGTTGATGATGCGGCCACAGTCCTCCACGCACCAGTGCTTGAGCAGGCGCACGAAGCCCGTCTGCACGTCCACCTCCACGTGAGAAAGCTGGATGCCGTTGGTGAAGGCGAAGCCCTGGTGTCGCGGCACGTAGTGTCGGGTCACCGTCAGCTCGGACTGGAAGTCCTTGGGCAGGGTGTCGGGACGGAAGTAGGCGACTCGCCCCAGCTCGGGCAGCTCGAGCCTGACCTCGCCCGTGGCCGCGTCGACGATCTTGCCGAGGCGGATGTCGAGGTCATCGGGCTCGCACTGGAGCATCGCCGCGGCGACCTTGAGGATGTTGTCGCGGAGGGCCCGGCCCGTCTGGAGTGCTGCTTCCCCGCCAATCCCCGCGCCGCGCGAAGCCCAGGTGCCGCCGCCATAGGGTGAGACCAGTGTGTCGCCGGTGAGCACGCGCACATCTTCCAAGGCCACGCCGACGGCGCTCGCCACCACCTGCGCGATCATGGTGTCCGTCCCCTGCCCCTGCTCTGTCACGCCGGTGAGGCAGGTAAGTTTCCCCGACGGCTCGAGCTTGACGGTGCAGCCGTCCTGGGAGGAGATGCGGGCGCCGCCCACCCCGTAGAAGGCGGGGCCGGGGGTGGTCAGCTCGATGAAGGCGCAGAGGCCGAGCCCGCGGTAGATGCCGCGGGCGCGGAGGGCGTCGCGCCCCGCGCACAGGGTGCGGTAGTCGGAGATGCGCAAGAGCTCGTCGAGCGCCTCCTCGTGGGAGAGGCGCTCGAAGAAGTAGCCGGTCTGTGAGGTGTGGGGATACATGTCGGCGGTGACGTAGTTCTTCCGGCGCATCTCGACGGGATCGAGCTCGAGCTCCCGCGCGGCGCGATCGACCATGGCCTCCATCACCGCGAAGGCGATGGGATGCCCCACCGCGCGGTACTGGCACATGGGCGTCTTGTTCTGGAAGACCACGCGGAGCGACGCGGCATAGCCGCGGAAGCGGTAGACGCCGGGAGCGAGCCGCACCGTCTGGTTGCCTTCCACCGCGCTCGTGCGCGGGTACACGGAGTAGGGCCCGATGCCCGTGAGGTCGTCCACGCGCATGCCGAGGATCGTGCCATCCCGGCGCACGGCCAGCTCCGCCTTCACCCGATGCTCGCGCGCGTGGATGTCGCTCACGAACGACTCGAGGCGGTCCGCGGTGAACTTCACGGGCTGGCCGAGCATGACGCTCAGCGCGCAGGTCGCCATCTCGTCGGGGTAGATGTGGACCTTGATGCCGAAGCTCCCGCCTACATCGCGGCAGATGACCCGCACGTCCTGCTCGGGCAGCCCGAGGTGCCGCGCCAGGATGTCCTGCATCATGTTGGGCGCCTGGAAGGAGTGGTAGACGGTGAGCCGCCGCTCGACAGGATCGAAGTCGGCGAGGATGGCGCGGGCCCTCGAGGGGCACCCCCGTATGCCGGCCCATGGTGAAGGTCTCGCTCAGCACGACGTCCGCCTGGCGGAAGGCCGCCTCCGGATCGCCGGAAGTGAGCGAGAGCTCGAAGGCGAGGTTGTCGCCCAGCTCGGGATGGATGACGGGGGTGGTGGGATCGAGCGCCGTCGTCGGATCGGTCACGGCGGACAACACGTCCCAGGTCACCCGCACGCGCGCGACGCCGTCCTCGGCGATTGCGCGGCTCTCCGCCACCACCGCGGCCACCGGCTCGCCCTGCCAGGACGCCTTGCCCACGGCGAGCGGGCGCTGCATCGCCGACTTCATGCCCTGGAAGTGCGCGAGGGTGCCAACCCAGCCCGAGCACACGGAGACCATGGCCTCGCCAGTGACCACTGCGGCCACCCCGGGCAGCGCCGTCGCCTCGGCAGTGTCGATGGCCACGATGCGCGCGTGCGCGTGGGGACTCCGCAGGAAGGCGACGTGGAGGAGGCGCGGCAGGATGACGTCGTCGGTGAAGACGCCGCGGCCCGCGAGGAGGCGAGCCGTCTGCGGACGCACCACGCTCTCGCCGATATAACTCCGGCCCGCCTCGATGCGGCTCACGCGCGGGCTCGCGCCTTCGCCGTCCGTCGCACGGCGGCTACGATGGCGTGATAGCCGGTGCATCGGCAGTAGCTGCCAGACAGCGCCTCCCGGATCTCCTCCGGGGAGGGATCTGGCCTCCGCGTGAGGAGATCCTGCGCGGTGAGCAGCATGCCGGGCGTACAGAAGCCGCACTGGAGCGCGTTCTCGATCGCGAAGGCCTGCTACAGGTCACGCGCCTCGCCGGAGGCCGCCACCCCCTCGATGGTCTCGACGCGACTGCCGTCACACTGTACGGCGAGCATGAGGCAGCCGCGCACGACGGCTCCGTCCACGCGCACCGAGCACGCGCCGCATACCCCGTGCTCGCAACCCACGTGCGAGCCGGTCAGCTCGAGCTCGTAGCGGAGGAAGTCCACCAGGCTCTGCCGTGGCTCGATGCGACGGCTGACCGCTGTGCCATTGACGGTGAGCAAGACCGCGACGGTATCGTCCACGCTACAGCGCGCCCAAGCTGCGGGTGAGAAGCACGCCTGCCAAGTGTCGCCGGAGGGCGGAGCTCGCATGGACATCGCCCGGCGGGTCCAGATCGCTCGCAAGCGCGCGCGCCGGTTCGTCGAGTCTCTCGGGCTCGACGGACCGGCCGATCAGGGCCGCCTCGGCGCGCGCAGCACGCATAGGCACCGAGCCGACGCCGCAGAAGGCGAGACGCGCCTCGCGGACGATGCCGTCGTCCACGCGACAGTGCGCGGCGAGGCCAACCAGGGCATAGTCGCCGTGGCGCCGGGCGAGCTCGTCGAAGCGCGAGTGCCAGCCCGCCCCCGTCACGGGCACCGCCACTGCCGTCACGATCTCCCCCTCGCGCAGATCGGTCGCGTAGATGCCGCGGAAGAAGCGCGCGGCGAAAACCTCACGCGCGCCCTCGGGTCCGGTGACGCGGATCACGGCGTCGAGGGCGAGCAGGCAGGCGGGCAGCTCGGCGGCGGGATCAGCGAGAGCCACGCTGCCGCCCAGGGTGCCGCGCGCGCGAATGGCGCGGTGGCCCACGTGGGGCATGGCCTGGGCGATGAGTGGCGCGTGACGTGCCACCAGCGCGGAGTGCTCGAGCGCGTCGTGCCGCGCGAGGGCGCCCATGACGAGGGCGTCGCCCTCCACGGTAATGCCATCGAGGCCGTGGACGCGATTGATGTCGATGAGGGCCGTCGGCGTGGCCAGGCGCATGTTGAGCGCGGGCACCAGACTCTGCCCGCCGGCGAGGATGCGGCCGTCCGACCCGTAGCGCGCGAGCAGCGCGATGGCCTCGTCGAGTGAGGTCGGCCGATGATAGGCGAAGGGCGCCGGCTTCACGCGGGAATCCTACCTTGACACTCGAAAAATCGCCCTGCTATGTTACGCCCCGGCTCATCCTCCATGGCATCACCCATCGTCCGTACCGAGCGCCTGACCCGGAGCTTCGGCAGTCTCCTGGCCGTGGCGCAGGTCGATTTCGAGGTGGAGCGCGGGGAGCTACGCTCGATCATCGGCCCGAACGGCGCGGGCAAGACGACCTTCTTCCGCCTCATCTCCGGTGAGATGCCACCCAGCTCGGGGCGTATCTGGTTCGACGGCCGCGAGATCACTGGCCTGCCGCAGCATCGCGTGTCGCGCCTTGGCGTCGCCAAGTCGTACCAGATCACCAACGTGTTCCCGCATCTCAGCGTGCTGGAGAACGTGCGGGTGGCCGCGCAGACCTATCGCCTCGCCTTCAACTTCTGGGGTCGCGCCACCGCCCTCACGGCCATCCGTGAGAAAGCCGGGCGCATCCTCCAGGAGGTGGGGCTGTGGGGCAAGCGCGATCTCCTCGCCGCCCATCTCTCCCACGGCGAGAAGCGCCACCTCGAGTTGGGCATCGCGCTGTCCACCGATCCCGTCCTCCTCCTCCTCGACGAGCCCACCGCGGGCATGAGCCCCGAGGAGACGGACGAAACCATCCGGCTCATCCGGCGCATCGCGGCGGGGCGCACGGTGATCCTCGTTGAGCACAAGATGAAGGTGGTCATGAACATCTCGGACCGCGTCACCGTTCTCCACCAGGGCCAGGTCCTCGCCGAGGGCAGCCCCGCGGAGATCCGCGCCAACGAGCGCGTGCAGCAGACCTACCTGGGCGCGACCAAGTGACCCTGCTCGCCCTCGAGCATGTGCAGACCTACTACGGCGAGGCGCACATCCTTCAGGGCATCTCCCTCCGCGTGGACGCGGGCGAGGTGGTGACGCTCATCGGTCGAAACGGAGCGGGCAAGACTACCACCCTGCGGAGCATCATGGGCCTGGTGCCCCCGCGTGAGGGGCGCATCATCTTCGACAGCCGTGAGCTCACGAGCCTGCCCACCCACGAGGTGGCGCGGGCGGGCATCGCCTACATACCGGAAGAACGGCGCATCCTGCCCAACCTGAGCGTGGCGGAGAATCTGCGCCTGGGCCTTCTCGGATCGCGGACGGCCTCCGCGAAGAGCAACGGCGCGCTGGTCGACGAGGTGCTCGGCTACTTCCCTCGCCTGCGCGAGCGCTACGAGCAGAAGGGCAAATCGCTGTCGGGCGGTGAGCAGCAGATGCTCGCCATCGCGCGCGGGCTGGTCGCCCGGCCCAAGCTCATGCTCGTGGACGAGCCCACGGAAGGGCTCTCTCCGCTCCTCGTGGAGAACCTCACGACCATCCTCGGCGAGATCAATCGTCGGGGCACCACCATCCTTCTCGTGGAGCAGATCCTCGAGGTCGCCCTCGCACTCTCGCATCGGCTCTACGTCATCGATCAAGGACGCATTCAGTTCGAGGGCACGCCGGATGAGCTCCGCGCGGACCCGGACATCCAGCAGCGCTTCCTCGGTGTGTAGCGGCGCGGGCCGAAGGATTCACCCTATCGAGTGTCCGCCTCGACAAGGTGTCGCCGACTTCATCGAACAGCGACGTCAGATGGCGGTCATGGCTACTGGGAGATCGAGTCATGCGGCTACGCAGAGGTTGCATGCCCCGATGAGTCACTCGCGCCGTATGAAGACTAGACTGGAATTCTCTACGCTCTTCCCTTCCGACACGCCGTCCCGACCGTCGTCGCCCCCCATCGGCACGTGAAATGCAGCCCTACTCCGTGGCCGGAGATGCGAGCCCGAGTGCTCTGATGGAGGTGCGTAATGACACGAACACGTCTCTGGACATGGATGGCGCCTGGATTCCTCGCGGCCGTGGCTCTCTCCTGCGGGAGCGCGGCCGCGGCTGACAAGACCAAGGTGGACCAGGCGACCAAGCGGGTCGAACGAGGCGCCAAGCAGATCGGTCAGGGTCAGGTCGGCCTCGGCTTCAGAGAGATGTTCGCGGGCATCGGTCACACCGTGGTGGAAGGCGCCAAGTTCAGCGGGGAGAACGTCAGGGAGTTCTTCTCGGGAAAGAAGTAGCAAGGCCGGGGGCCTCGCCTCGTCGCGAGGCCCCCCATCTCCCCACGCTGTACCTACGACTTCTTGGCGGCTGCCTGCCCGATGTGCCTGGCCACGACCTCCGGATACGCGGAGAACCAGTCGGAGGCCTTCACGAACTTGCCTCCCTTCACCTGCCAGATCTGCACCAGCCCGCCTCCCTCGTGGTCCGTGGCCGTGATC
>Ga0306920_100003912_pt1 | contig 19019 bp, 19 predicted proteins | sample flu12Cox44000170_FD_204666 | JGI IMG/M metagenome (GOLD analysis project Ga0306920, IMG submission 204666) | Lab enrichment of tropical soil microbial communities from Luquillo Experimental Forest, Puerto Rico - flux4day.12C.oxic.44.000.170 (v2)... | ecosystem: Environmental > Terrestrial >... | reverse complement strand
TCTACATCTTCACCGCCTTCATCTTCGCCTATGCGGTCGGCACGCTGAAGATGAGTCGCGACTTCATCCTGCTCGCGGTGATGGTCGCGGCCTGCGTGTCGTTCTTCACCATTCCGCTGGCCGGCCATTTCTCCGATGTGATCGGCCGCAAGAAGATGTACCTGCTGGGCGTCGTGGTCATGGGCGTCTTCGGCTTCGTCTACTTTGCCATGATCGACTCGCTCAGCCCGGCGCTGGTGTTCTTGGCCATCGTGCTGTCGCTCATTCCGCACGATCTGCAATATGGCCCACAAGCGGCGCTGATCGCAGAAGCGTTTACGCCGCGGCTGCGCTATAGCGGCGCCTCGCTTGGCTATCAGCTGGCCTCGATCATCGCCGGTGGGCCGGCGCCGCTGATCGCGACCTGGCTATTCGCAACCTACAAGAACGGCTATGCCATCTCCTGGTACATCGCCGCGCTCGCCGTCATCAGCTTCATTTCCGCGGCGATGATGCCCGACTTTACCGGCAAGGCGATCGGCGACGACGCCTACGGCGAGGACTAGCCACGATCGATCGGCGGCGGAACAGGTTGGCGCCGCTGCCGTAAAAGTCCAAAACCCGGGCCTGGCCATGCCAGCGCTGGGCTTTCGTTTGGTCTTGGGAAGCCTTACAGCACCGCGCCGCTTTGCGGATCGATCAGGTGCATGTGGTCCATGTTGGCGGAAAGCCGCATCGGCTCGCCGGGGCCCTTGGCGCTGCCCGGATCGACCCGGCCGCACACCTCCTGGCCGTCGACGCTGAAGTAGACCATGGTCTCCATGCCCATCGGCTCGACCACGTCGAGGGTGACAGCGAATTCGCCCTGCTGATCGGCGCGCCGTGGCTCGGTGATGTGCTCGGGCCGCAGGCCGAAGACCAGTTCCTTGCCGACGATTGGCTGGCAGCGGGCGGATTTCGCCGCCGGCACCGGCAGGCTCACCGTGTCGGACAACCGCACCCGCAGGCCCGAGCCGTTCTGCTCGACACGGCAGCGCAGGAAGTTCATCGCCGGCGAGCCAATGAAGCCGGCGACGAAACGCGTCTTCGGATGATGATAGAGGTCCTGCGGCGTCGCGATCTGCTCGATCAAGCCGTTGTTCATCACTACGACCCGGTCTGCGAGCGTCATGGCTTCGACCTGGTCGTGGGTGACGTAGACCGTGGTGGTCTTGACCATCTGGTGCACGCGCTTGATCTCGGTGCGCATCTGCACGCGGAGCTTCGCGTCGAGGTTCGACAACGGTTCGTCGAACAGGAACACCTTCGGATCGCGGACGATGGCGCGGCCCATGGCGACGCGCTGGCGCTGGCCGCCGGACAGCGCCTTGGGCTTGCGGTCGAGCAGCGCGGTGATGTCGAGGATGCGCGCGGCATTGTCGACGCGCTTCTTGATCTCCTCCTTGGAGAATTTGCGCAGCTTCAATCCGAACGCCATGTTCTCGTACGCCGACATGTGCGGGTAGAGCGCGTAGTTCTGGAACACCATGGCGATGTCGCGGTCCTTCGGCGGCCGGTCGTTGACGACCTCGCCGCCGATCAGGATGTCGCCCGAGGTGACCTCCTCGAGGCCGGCGATCATGCGCAGCGTCGTTGATTTGCCGCAGCCGGACGGGCCGACCAGCACGACGAATTCGTTATCGGGAATGTCGAGCGAGATGCTGCGCACGGCCTCGACGTCGTCGAAGCGCTTGACCACGTTCCGCAACTTCACTTCTGCCATGGTGCTTCAGCCCTTGGTGGCGCCCGCGGTCAGGCCGGCGATGTAATAGTCCATCAGGAAGGCGTAGATGATGAGCGGCGGCGCCGCAGCGGTCAGCGCGCCGGCCATCAGCATGCCCCACTTGTAGACGTCGGCGCGGATGAGGCTCGTCACCGTGCCGACGGTGAGCACCTGCTGGTCGGCCGAATACAGAAACGCCATCGGATAGACGAACGCCGCCCACGATACCGTAAACGCGAAGATCATCGCCGCGATGATGCCGGGCAGCGCCACCGGGATGAAGATCTTGGTCAGCATCTGCATATGGTTGGCGCCGTCGATCAGCGCCGCCTCGTCGAGCTCCTTGGGGATCGACTGAAAGTAGCCGATCATGATCCAGGTGCAGAACGGCACCGTCAGCGTCGGGTAGACGAGCACCATGCCCCAGTAGGAGTTGAGGAGCCCGATCGCCTTGACGATCTGGAACAGCGGGATGAACAGCAATGTGTCGGGTATCAGATAGGTCAGGAATATGCCGGTCGCCAGGATGCCCGAGCCCCAGAATCGCATGCGGCCAAGCGAGAACGCCGCCAAGACGCTGACCACCATGGTGATGGCGACTACGCAGACGGTCACGATCACGGTGTTCTTGAAGAAGACGAGAAAGTCAGTCTCGGTGAACAGCGCCCTGAACTGCTCGAACGTGATGCCGTTGGCGACGAACCAGGGATTGGTCGCCAGATGCGCCACCTCGGTGTCGGTCTTGAGCGCGGTGACGATCATGTAGTAGGGCGGGATCAGAAAGAAAATCGCGAAGATAATCAGGAACACATAAGACGCGATCAGCGCCCAGCGCCGGTTGCGGCGCAGGCTCGAACCCGCCGCGACGTGGCCTGGGGCGCTTTCGGCGACGGCGGCCGTGCTCATCCGATCTCCCTGCCGCGCCGGCGCACGCCGCGCAGGATGAAGATCGCGGCGATGCCGAGGATCGGGAACATGAACAGCGACACCGAGGCGCCGAGCGGCAGGTCGCCGGAACGTATGCCTTGCAGGAAGGCGTAGGTCGCGAACACGTGCGTCATGTTACGCGGGCCGCCGGAGGTCATGATCTGCACGATGTCGAAATTGGCGAAGGTGACGATCAGCGAGAACAGCACGGTGATGGCGATAATGTTGCGCATCATCGGCAGCGTGATGTGGACGAATTTCTGCCAGGCATTGGCACCGTCGATGGCGGCGGCCTCATAGAGTTGCTCCGGCACCGATTTCAGCGCCGCGAGATACATAATGAGGAAGAACGGCGCGCCGTACCAGACATTGACCAGGATCACCGAGAACCGCGCCCAATACGGATTGCTGAGCCACGGCACCGAGCCGAAGCCCATGCTTTCCAGCATCCAGTTCAGCGCCGAATGGGTCGGGTCGAACATCCACCACCAGCCGAGCGTCGACAGCGCGAGCGGAATCACCCACGGCACCAGCAGCATCCCGCGCCATTTGCGTTGGCCCTTGAGCGGCAGGTTGTTGATCAGATGCGCGGTGATGAGCCCGATCAGCGCTTTGAAGAACACCGCGGAGAGCGCGAAGATCGCGGTCTGCTGCACCACCATCAAGAACACGTCGCGCGACAGCAGGAACCGGAAATTGCCGAGCCCGATGAAGCGCGTCTGTGCCTTGTTCAGCATCGACAGGTAGATCGAGTAGAGCGCCGGATAGATCACCAGGCTGCCGATGATGACGATCAACGGCAGGCACATGAAAAAGGCGACGGTCGAACGTCGCCGGAGGAACACCCGGAGCCCGCGTGCCGCGGATGCCGGCATGCTGATGCTTTGCAGTTGCGGTGACCAGGTCTGGACGGTGTCGGCCATGGCTTTGGTGCCGACCCCTCAGGACCGGCCCCCCGTTGCAGTTTCCCTCGGGATGCATGCCGGCCTCGCGGCCGGCACGCGCTGTTACGCGGAACGGACGTCGGCGCTCAGGAGCGCAGCGTTCCTTCGAGCTCGTTCTCGGCCCACTTGATGACCTCGTCGAGCTTCTCGTTGCCTTGCGTGAACTTGGCGACCATCACGGTATTGACCGCCTGATTGTAGATCTGCGCGCCGACCGAGGCACGCGCTGGCGCGCCGGTCATCGAGGTCTGCTCGTCGGCACGCGGCGGGTAGCTGTAGACGGTGCCAACCGGCGGCTCGACCGTCTTCCAGGTTTCGAGGTCGTACATGCTCCGGAACGACGGCAGGTCGTAGCCGACCGACGCTGTCACGAGCTTGGCGACCTGTGGCTTCTGCGACAGATAGTGCAGGAGATCTTTGCCCGCAGGCTTGTTCTTCGAGAAGCTCCACAGTCCGTAGAAGAACGGCAACTGGCCGACGAAGCGGCCCTTCGGGCCCTTCGGCATGGAATGGGTCCAGCAGTCCGCCGCCACGCCAGGGTTGTCCTTCTTGGCGACGGCCCAGGCGCTCGGCGGGTTCATGATGTTGGAGCCCTTGCCGGAAATGAGCCAGCGGTTGTTGCCGGCATCGTCCCAGGCGTAAACCTCCGGCGGGTTCACCGCCATCAGCTTCTTCAGGTATTCCAGCGCCGTGCGGGTTTCGTCGGAGTTGATCTTGATGTTGTCCTTACCGTCAACCATGACCACGCCGTAGGCGTTGAACAGCGCGCCGACCCAGTCGATGGCATCGGTGGTCTGGCCCATGGGCAGGCCGACGGGGAAGCCGGCCTTGTGCAGCTTCTGCGCCGCCGTCAGGTAGGTATCCCAAGTCCAGGTATCGGTCTTGGCCTTGTCGTACTTGGACTCGTCGGCCGGGAACATGTCGACAAGGTCGATGCCGGCATGCTGCTTGAACAGGCTGATGCGTGAGCAGCACGGCTTGACCTGGCTGCCGCAAGTGGTCGGGATGCCGCGCCAGACCTTGTTATACTGGGCGAGATATTCGGCGACCGGGCTGATCGGGCCGTATTCCTTGATCAGCGCGTTGACCACGTCATCCAGCGGCTCGAGCACGTTGCGGTGCACTTGGATCTGCCAGGCGCGATGCGACATGATGTCGTGACCGGTGCCGGCCTGCGCCTCGGCGCTGGCGGTGAGCAGATCCTTGTCGCCGAGCGAGGTGATGTAATCGATCTTTACCTCAACGTTGTTTTTTGCGCCCCACTCGTTGCAGAGCGCGGTCAGCGTATTGTTGGCGCCGGGAACCCAGTGGTCCCACACGCCGAGCGTAAGCGTTCCGGCAGCGTAACTATCCCTTACATAGGGTGCGGCAATGGCCGCAGCCGAGCCGAGTGCGGCGCTTTTGAGAAGGCTGCGACGGGTCGGACGGGATTGGGTGATCGGGCTTGCTTGGGTCATGTGTTCCTCCGTTGGCCGCCCTGTTTTTCATGGTTCTATTAGCGTAGCCAAACCATACCCTCATCGCGGAAAATCGGCTAGGGGCGGCAAGGGTGGCGGGCGCACGTATCCTGCTGCAAAATGCAGCAGGGTAGGGTAGGGCGCGCGCCCATTGCTGCGCCGTCGTGGCGCTTCGCCCCTTGCGGGAAATGTGATAGCAATTTTCGCAACAAGAACCGTCCGATCAACGATCCTACACCCCAGGGAGGACTAAAATGGCCCGCATTAACCGGCGAAGGCTGCTTCAGGTCTCAGGTGCCGGAGCGGTTGCGGCAAAGACCGGCGGGATCGCAGCAATCCTTGCGACTTCGCGCGCGCCCGCCTACGCGCAGGGCGCGACCGTGCACTGGCTGCGCTGGAACGACTTCATCCCCACGTCCGACGAGGTCTTAAAAAAAGAAATCGTGCCCGAGGCCGAGAAGGCGCTCGGCATCAAGCTCAACATCGAGATGATCAACGGCAACGACCTGCAGGCCCGCACCACCGCGGCGATCCAATCCGGATCGGGCCCCGACATCATTCTGGGCTTGAACAATTGGCCGCAGCTCTACGCCGAGAGCGTCGCCAATGTCGATGACGTCGTCGAGGCGATCGGCAAGGCCCAGGGTGGCTTCTACAACGAATCCAAGGTCGTCGCCAACGATGGCAAGAAGTGGCTCGGCGTGCCGTGGTGCGTGCTCGGCGCCATGATTGTCTATCGGAAATCCTGGCTCGCCGAGCAGGGCGCCAATAGCTTCCCGGCAACCTGGGAAGAATACCGCGCGGTCGGCAAGAAGCTCAAAGCCGCCGGCCGTCCGATTGGCCAGACGCTCGGCCACACCTTCGGCGACGCGCCGACCTTCAGCTACCCGTATCTGTGGTCGTGGGGTGGCAAGGAAGTCGAGGCCGACGGAAAGACCGTCGCGCTCAACAGCAAGCAGACCGTCGACTCCGTGAAGTTCATGATCGATTTCTGGAAGGAAGCCCATGACGAGGGCGGGCTCGCCTGGGACGACACCTCGAACAACCGCGCCTTCCTCGCCGGCACCATCAGCGCCACCTTGAACGGCGCCTCGATCTACTTGCTGGCCAAGCGCAAGCCCGAAACCTACCTCGACGAAAAGGGCAAGCCGATGTTCGAGGACATGGCGCATTCGCCGCTGCCCAAGGGGCCGGGCGGCCAATTCGGCTATCACCTGCCGATGACCAACATGGTCATGGGCTATTCGAAGAACCAAAAGGCGGCGAAAGATTTCCTCGCCTGGATGACCTCCAAGGATATCTATCAAAAATGGTTCAACTCGCAGCAGGGCTACTCGGTCGGCGCGACCACGATCTGGGAGAACGACCCGCTGTGGAACAACGATCCGGTGATGCTGCCGTTCAAGGCGGCGGCGCGCGCCGGCCAATTCCCGGGCTATGCCGGTCCCGCCGACCGCAAGGCGGCGGAAGGCTTGAGCAAGTATCTGATAACCGACATGTATGCCAAGGCGGTCCAAGGCATGTCGGCCGAGGATGCCGTGAAATGGGCTGACGGGGAGTTCAAGTCGATCCACGCCGCCTAACGGCCAATCCGGCGTGGACTGAGTGTGCACCACGCCTATGCTGCAAGGGGCCGCCGCAGGTTCGTTAAGCGCGGCGGTCTCGGCCACAGGGGTCTGAATGGCTGTCACCGGCTATGCCGTCAGCGAACCCTACGCCCGCGTGCAAAGGCGCGGTGCGGTGACGCAGCTGTTGGAGGACGAGCGGTGGCTCGCCCTCTTTTTGCTGGTGCCGACGCTGCTGCTGTTGGCGCTGTTCATTGCCTACCCGTTCGCCAAGGGCGTCGAGCTCGCGGTCACCGACGCCAAGGTCGGCGTGCCGGGCCATTTCGTAGGCTTGCGCGTCTTCGCGGCGCTCGCCAACGACTCGATCTTCAAGACCGCGGTCTGGAACACCTTCGTCTACACCGGCGTGACGACGGTGTTCAAATTGGCGCTGGGACTGTGGCTGGCGCTGCTGCTCAACCGGCATTTCCGCGGCAAGGCGGTGACGCGGGCCTTTGTGCTGCTGCCTTTCATCATCCCGACCGTGCTCTCGACCTTCGCCTGGAAGTGGATGTTCGATCCGACCTTCAGCGTCATCAATTGGTCGCTGTTTCGCCTCGGCCTGATCCACGGCCGCATCAACTGGCTGAGCGATCCGACGCTCGCCATGGTCTCGGTCATGATCGTCAACGTCTGGCGCGGCGTACCGTTCTACGCCATCAGCCTGCTGGCGGGGCTGCAGACCATCAACCCCGAACTGCACGAGGCCGCCGCCATCGACGGCGCCAGACCCTGGCAGCGCTTCTGGCATGTGACCTGGCCGTTGCTGCTGCCGGTGACCATGGTGGTGGTGCTGTTCTCGATCATCCAGACCTTCGCTGACTTCCAGCTGGTCTACGTTTTGACCGGCGGGGGGCCGGCGAACTCGACGCAGCTGTTTGCGACCTACGCCTACCAGATCGGCGTCGGCACCGGTCTGTTGAGCCAGGGCGCCGCGATTTCGCTCGCCATGTTCCCGGTCTTGCTGATCGTGGTCATCGTGCAGTTGCTCTATATCCGCCGGGTCGAGACGCACTGATGGGCATGCGCCGATGATCGAAGGAGCGAGGTGGCGGCGCTGGGTTTACTTCTACATCCCGCTCGGGGTGTTCGTGTTCGTGCTGCTGTTTCCGTTCTACTGGATGATGGTGACGACGGTCCGCCCGGACAACGAACTGTACCGGCCGTGGATGGCGCCGAACTATACGCCGTTCTGGACGCTGCATCCGACGCTCGATCACATCAAATTTCTGCTCAACGAGACGCTGTTCAACACCTGGATGTTGAACACGCTGATCATCTCGATCGCCGCGACCGTGATCTCGCTGTTCTGCGGGCTGCTCGCCGGCTACGCGCTGTCGCGCCTCAAATTCCCGCTCGCCGGCGGGCTCGGTACCGGAATCTTCGTCACCTATCTGGTGCCGCAGACCCTGCTGTTCATCCCGCTCGCCGACATCATCCGCAATTTCCGGCTCGGCGATACGCCGTGGTCGCTAATCCTGACCTATCCGACTTTCCTCATTCCGTTCTGCACCTGGCTACTGATGGGATACTTCAAGGCGATCCCCAAGGAGCTCGAGGAATGCGCGCGCATCGACGGCGCGACGCGCTGGAAGGCGATGCTCTACATCATCTTCCCGATCGCGGTGCCCGGCATACTGTCGGCCGGCATTTTCGCCTTCACCTTGTCGTGGAACGAGTTCATCTACGCACTGGTATTCCTGTCTTCGCCGGAAGAGAAGACTGTCCCGGTCGGCGTCACGTCGGAATTGATCCGCGGCGACGTGTTCTTCTGGGGCCCCCTGATGGCGGGCGCCTTGCTCGGCTCCATCCCGGTGGCGCTGATTTATTCGTTCTTCGTCGAGCACTACGTCGCCGGCCTGACCGGTTCGGTAAAGGGGTGAGGCTATGGCGCCGGTTTTGTTGCGCAACTTGAACAAGTTCTACGACCACGATGTGCACGCCGTCAAAGACGTGAACCTGGAAATCCGCGACAAGGAATTCGTGGTCCTGGTCGGACCGTCCGGCTGCGGCAAGACCACGACGTTGCGCATGGTGGCGGGACTGGAATCGATCTCCTCGGGCGACGTTCTGATCGGCGATATGGTGGTGAACAACCTGCCGCCGATGGACCGCGACATCGCCATGGTATTTCAGAACTACGCGCTCTACCCGCACATGAGCGTCTACGACAACATGGCGTTTGGGCTGAAGATGCGCGGGGCCGATCGCAGCGAGATCGCCAAGCGCGTGCAGGAGGCGGCCGACATCCTCGGCATCGGCGATTATCTCAAGCGCAAGCCGCGGCAGCTGTCGGGCGGGCAGCGCCAGCGCGTCGCCCTCGGCCGCGCCATCGTCCGCCATCCCCAGGTTTTTCTGTTCGACGAGCCGCTGTCGAACCTCGACGCCAAGCTGCGGGTGCAGATGCGCGTGGAATTGAAGAAGCTGCACAGCCGGCTCAGCACCACCGCGGTCTACGTCACCCACGACCAGGTCGAGGCCATGACGCTGGGTGACCGCGTAGTGGTGATGCGGGGCGGCGAGGTGCAGCAGGTCGGCGAGCCGCTCGAGCTCTACAACGCGCCGGTCAACCGCTTTGTCGCGGGCTTCCTTGGCTCGCCGGCGATGAATTTTGCGCCCGCGCGGGTGCACGAGGCGAACGGCGCGGTGCACGCCGACGGCACCGGCTTCGGCATCGAGGTGCCGGCCGAGTTCGGCGCGCGGCTGCGCGCTTACGCCGGCCGCGAAGTGACCCTGGGCATCCGGCCGGAAGATTTGTCGGTCGCCAACGGCGCGAGCCTGCCGGGGCTTTGCCTCGACGCCGTCGTCGAGGTGGTCGAGCGCTTGGGCGCCGAAATCCTGCTCGACCTGCAGGTCGGCAACCAGACCATGGTGGCGTCGGTCGAGCCGACGGTGCGGGCGCAACGCGGCGACAAGCTCCGCTTCGCCCTGCGGCCCGACCGGCTGCATTTCTTCGATACGGCGTCGGAAGCGGCGATCTAGGCTGCCGTCTACTCGATCACCCGATTGGCGAGTGCGAGCAGGTTCGGCGGGAATTCCCGCCCGATCGCCCTTGCGGTCTTGATGTTGAGCACCAGTTCGAAGGCGGTCGGCTGCACGATCGGCAGATCGGTGGGCTTGGCGCCCTTCAACATCTTGCCGACGAGGACCGCAGCGGTCCGAAATACTTCCTGATAATCCGGGCCGTACGACATCAACCCACCGGCTTCGGGATCGTGTTCGTTGCCTGCTTGGCGGCGAGGCCGGCGGGCGTGCCGATCGGCACAATGACGTCGACCTTCAGTGCGGCCAGGTCTGCGGCGAATTCCTTCAGGCGCTCGGCGCTGCCCTCTGCGGCTCTCCGCTCAATGACAAAGTTCTTGCCCTCGACATAACCGAGGTCTGCGAGCTTGCGCGTGAAAGGCGCGGTGAAAAACGGACTGTCGCCGCCCGTCTCGAGCAACCCGACTGTGAAGCGCCGCTGCGCCCAGGCGCCGCGTGGCGACGCCACAGCAGCAGCGCCGTCGAGTGCAATGAATTCCCGCCGTCTCACTGCCTATCCCTCCCAGCGCCAGCCAAGGCATGGTAGCGGATCTGACCAGCGCCGGGCAGCGTCGGTGCCTCGGCCGCATCCTTCGAGGCTCGCTTCGCTCGCACCTCAGGATGACGGATCAGCGTCATGCCGCGGCGAGGACAGTCAAGTCAGGGCAGCTTTCCGGCGCGGCTCGGGCTCGAAGCGTGGCTGGCGCGGCCATTGCTGGCGCGCATCGATGCGATCCGGCACGCGCAATGCGATCGCTCACAGCCCGAGCAGCCTCGGCAGCCACAGCGAAATCGACGGAATATAGGTCACCAGCATCAGCACCAACAGCATGACGCCGTAGAACGGCCAGATCCGGCGCATCACTTCTTCGATGGTGACTTTCCCGACCGCACAACCGACGAACAGGATGGCGCCGACCGGCGGATGGCACAGCCCGATGCCGAGATTGAGCATCATGATGATGCCGAAGTGCACCGGGTCGACGCCGAAGTTCATCATCACCGGCAGCAGGATCGGCGTGCAGATCAGGATCGACGGCGCCATATCAAGCAGGCAGCCGAGCACCAGCAGCATGACGTTGATCAGCAGTAGGATCACGTTCTTGTCGCTGGAGATGGATAGAAAGAACGCCGTGATCTTGGCCGGCATCTGCGTCAGCGCCATCACGTATCCGACGCTGGAGGCGCAGGCGATTAGGGTCAGCACCATGGCAACTGTGCGGAGCGTGCGGTGCACCAGTTCCGGCAGATCGCGCCACCTGTAATCGCGGTAGATGAACATGGTGACGAAGAAGGCCCAGACGCAGGCGACGGCGCCTGCCTCGATCGCCGTGAACACGCCGCCCAGAATGCCGCCGAGGATGATGGCGAGCGTGATCAGGCCCCACAGCGCGTCAATGCAGATTTTGACGGCGTCGCGCAGCGGCACGGTCTGGCCGCGCGGGTGCTTGTCGCGATAGGCGATGACAAGGCAAAGAATGACAAGCGAAAAGCCGAGCAGCAGTCCCGGCATGACGCCGGCCATGAACAGCGAGATGATGGAAATGGTGCCGCCGGTGGCGAGCGAGTAGATCACGGCGTTGTGGCTCGGCGGCACCAAGAGCGCCTGCACCGAGGCGGTGATGGTGACGTTGGTGGCGAAGACGCGGGGAAAGCCGCTGCGTTCCATCTGCGGGATCATCACCGAGCCGATCGCCGACGTGTCGGCGACGGCCGAGCCGGAAATGCCGCTGAGAAACGTCGTCGCCAGTACGTTGACCACGGAGAGGCCGCCGCGCACGCGGGTAAATCCCACCAGCACGTCGGCAAAGGCGACGAGGCGCCGCGCCATGCCGCCCTCGGCCATGATGGCGCCGGCGAGCACGAAGAACGGAATGGTCAGCATGGCGACCTTGCTGACCCCGTCGGAGATTTTCAGCATCACGGCTTCGAGCGGAATGCCGATCCACAATCCGGCCGCGATCGCCGCCAGCGCCAGCGAATAAGCGATCGGTACGCCGATGGCGAAGCAGAAGAACATGGTGACGAGGAGGACGGCGACATCCATGTGCGGGCTGCGTGCTTTCAGTCGAACTGCGGTTGCTCGGTCGGGGGCAGCGGCTCCGGCGCGCCGCAGGCCAAGCGCTCGATGACGAACAGGAAAAGCGCCGCGCCGCCGAGCGGGATCGGCAGATAGGTGACGCCGACCGACAGCGACGGAAAGTCGGCGATGGTGTTGTACCAGGTCGCCTCGACGAGCTTGATGCCGTACTGCACCATAAACACGGCCATGGCGGCGACCAGAAGCTCGGCGACGAATTCCGCGATCCGCCGCGCCGCCGGCGGCATCATCACGACCAGGAACGAGACGTTCATGTGGGCGCGGCAGCGGTAGCACGCCGCGCCGCCGAAGAAGGTCAGCGCGATCATCAGCAGCACCGCGGTCGGCTCCGGCCACGACGCCGCGGAATTGAGCACATAGCGGGTGAACACCGCCCACGGGATCACGGCAGAGATCAGAACCAACGCGATGCCGGCGATCATCGCGCAGCCGAGATAGAGCGTATCCATCAGCCTGCGATAGATCGCCGCCATCGGCATTGGCTCCGAAAGGGCAGGGCGTCTTTACTGAACGGCGCCGACGCGCTTGATCATCTCGGCGTATTTCGGGCCGTACTTATCCCACACCGGCTTGACCGCGTCCTGGAACGGCTTCTTGTCGGCAACGTCGATGATCTCGTTGTCGGCGGCCTTGGCTTTGGCCATGGCGTCGGTCTCGTATTTGTCCCACAGCACGCGCGCTTCGAGTTGGGCTTCGCGGCTGAACTTTTCGATCAGCGCCTGATCGTCCTTCGACAAGCCGTCCCATGCCTTCTTCGAGAACACCAACATTTCCGGCACGATCAGGTGCTGGGTCAGCGTGTAGTGCTTGGCGACGGTGTAGTGATTGTCGAACACGTAGCTCGGCGGATTGTTCTCGGCTCCGTCGATGACGCCGGTCTGCAGCGCCGAGAACACCTGGTCGTAGCCCATGGCGACGCCGTTGCCGCCGAGCGCGTTCATCATGTCGACGAACATCGGATTGCCGATGACGCGGATCTTCAGGCCCTTGAGATCGGCGATCGAATGCACCGGCTTCTTGATGGTGTAGACGCTGCGCGCGCCGGCATCCATCCAGCACAGGCCGACGAGGCCGGCCTTGTCGTTGTTGGAGACTTTGTCGAGGAGCTCCGTGCCGATGTCGCCGTCGATCACCTTGCGCATATGGGCGACGTTGCGGAACAAAAACGGCAGATTGAACACGTTGAGGTCGTCGATCACGGGCCCGAGTGTTCCGACCGAGACGCGGGCGAGCTGCAGCGCGCCGACTTGCGCCTGCTCGATGGCTTCCTTCTCGCCGCCGAGCTGCATCGAGGCGTACATCTGCACGCTGAGCCGGCCGTTGGTGGCGGCTTCGAGCTTCTTGCCCATGCTCTCGACCGCGGCGACGGTCGGATAGCCCGCCGGATGCACGTCGGAGGCTTTCAGTGTCATCTTCGTCTGCGCCAGCGCCGTGCGACTGAGATCGGTGGCGAGGCCCGCGGCGGTGAGCGCGCCGAGGCGGATGAATGCGCGGCGATCCATGTGTCTCTCTCCTCCCGTGAAAATGTCCGAGGGCCGGCGCAGCGGTGCGGCGGCCGTTTTGCGGACCATTGCACCATTTGGCGGCGGGTGTTAGTTATCAGGTCATACGATGACCAGATCAGTTCAGGGTGTCAAGCCGTGCCGTCGCCTTCGCAGCAGCCATTGTCGACGTTGCGGCCCCTGACGGCGCCGCGCGGACTGACCGATCAGCTCGTGGCGCAGATTGCCGGCGACATCACCTCGGGCCGGCTCGCGCCCGGCTCGAAGCTGCCGACCGAGAAGGAGATGATGGCCGCGACCGGCGTCAGCCGCACCGTGGTGCGTGAAGCGGTCGCGTGTCTGCGCGCCGACGGGCTCGTCACCGTGCGCCAAGGGGTGGGCGCCTTCGTCGCCGCGCAGGTGCGCCGGCCGTTCCGCATCGAGGTCGAAGAGCTGAGCTCGCTGCATGAGGCGCTCGACATTATGGAATTGCGCACCGGGGTCGAGATCGAGGCCGCGGGGCTTGCGGCGGAGCGGAGGCAGGGCAACGACGTGCAGGTGAAGGCCATCGCTGCGGCGTTTTCGCGCATCGACGCTGCCATCACGCGCGGCTCGTCGGCAGTCGATGAGGATTTCGCGTTCCATTGCAGCATTGCCGAGGCCACCGGCAATGCGAAGTTCAAGCGCTTCCTCGAATATCTCGGCCGCTTCATTATTCCGCGGCAGAGCGTGCAGCGAAGCCTGCCGCAGATCGAGGATCAGCGCGCTTATCTGAAGCGTATCCAGGCTGAGCATCGCGAAATCCTCGACGCCATCCGCGACGGCGCACCGGCGGCGGCGCGCGCCGCCATGCGGCGGCATCTGGTCAACAGCCGCAAGCGCTACCAAAAGCTCGCCGCCGCCATGGGCGACGCGCCGGCCACACGGGAGCCTTCATGAAAAAGCCAGGGAGCGCCATGCGGACCGTTCTGGTGACGGGCGCGGCCGGCGGCATCGGCACGCGGCTGCGCAAGCTTCTGGACGGTGTCTATCCGCGCATCATCTGGAGCGATATTCGCGCGCCCGCGGACCTCAAGCGCTCGAAAGATTTCGTGCAGGCCGACATTGCCGACCTTGCCGCGATGGAGAAGCTCTGCAAGGGCGTCGACGGCATCGTCCATCTCGGCGGCGAGTCTGTCGAGCAGTCGTGGGACCGCATCCTGCGCGCCAACATCGTCGGCTGCTACAATCTTTTCGAGGCGGCCCGGCGCCAGAAGGTCAAGCGCGTGGTGTTCGCTTCTTCGAACCACGCGGTCGGCTTCTATCCGCGACAGCGCAAGATCGGCACCGACGAGCCGGTGCGCCCGGATTCGCGCTACGGCGTCAGCAAGGCGTTCGGCGAGGCGCTCGGCGCGCTCTATGCCTTCAAGCACGGGCTGCGCGTGACCTGCATCCGCATCGGCAATTTTGCCGATGCGCCGGTCGACCGGCGCCGGCTCGCGATCTGGATCAGCCCGGAGGATCTCGCCCAGCTCGTCCGCATCGGCCTCGATCATCCGGAGCTGCGCTGCGAAATCTTCTTCGGCGCCTCCGACAATGCGCGCGCCTGGTGGGACAACGAGGCGGCGTACCGCTACGGCTATCGGCCAACCGGGGTTGCCGAAAATTTTGCGGCGCAGGCTCTCAAGGCGCAGACCAAGCTATCGCCCGATCCGATCGGCGACTGGTATCAGGGCGGGCCGTTTTGCAGCGACGAATACGATTCAGGCTTTGATCCGGCCGCCACGTAGTGCGATCCGACCGCTCACCGCACCTGGAAGACGAGCTTGCCCCTAAAATGCCGGCCCTGGCTCATCCGGTGGGCCTCGGCGGCTTGCGCAAGCTTATAGAGCTTGACCTCCGGCGGCTTGATGGCGCCCGCGGTCCAAAATTCGGCGATGCGCTCCATGGCCTTGCGGGAGCGCGGCACCGGCGGCCGCAGCCCGGTGACGTCGGTGCGGTCGGGCTTCGGTGCCTCGGCGCCCGAGGCGATGAAGGCGGCGCGGCCGCCCGGCTTGAGCACGGCGTACGATTGCTTGGCGACGTCGCCGCCGACGGTCTCGAACAGCGCGTCGCAGCCCGCAACGGTGCGGGTGAAATTCTGCGCGTTGTAGTCGATCACCTCGTCGGCGCCGAGGCTCTTCACATAAGCCATATTGCCGGCGCTCGTCGTCGTGACTACGGTGGCGCCGAGATGCTTGGCGAACTGGATGGCAAAGCCGGCGACGCCGCCGGCGCCGCCCTGGATCAAAATTTTCTCGCCGCGCTTGAGATGCAGCGTGTCCTCGAGCGAGTTGATGGCGGTGAGCCCCGCCAGCGCCAACGCCGCCGCATTGATATGCGATAGGCTGTCGGGCTTCTTGGCGACGAGGTTGGCGGCGATCGCGATCTTCTCGCAATAGGTGCCTTCTTTGCCGGCGGCGAGCACGCCGAACACCGCGTCGCCGACTTTCAGGTCGGCGCCGGCGCCGACCGCGCTGACCACGCCGGAGAAATCGCGGCCCGGCACTTGCGGAAATTTCATGTTGGCGTGCCGGGCATATTCGCCGGCGCGGAATTTCCAGTCGGCGGCGTTCACGGTCGCCGCGTGCACGTCGACGACGACCTCGCCCGGCCCCGCCATCGGATCGGGCAGGTCGCCATATTGCAACACTTCGGGGCCGCCGAATTTTTCGATATACGCTGCTTTCATGAGATCACGCCCTTGCATCGGAGTATGGTGGGCCTCCTCCTAGCATAATTCCGGCGCTCGCGCGGAGGCCTTCTCAGTATAGCGGCAGCTCGCGGCCGGTGCCGTAAAACCGCAAGCGGTAGATGTTCGCGAGAAATGGCACCTTATCGATGGTCGCGAACTGGCAGTACGCCACCAGGCGCTCGCTCGGCCGATGCTTGCGCAACTGCGCGTCCCATCGCTGGTCGTCGAAAAGCGCGATGACTGTGCCGGGAAATGCGGAGTTGAAATGCGCCGTCGATTCGACCGTGTCGTAGGTGATTTTGCCGAAGCTCTGCTTGCCGAACGACACGATCGGGTAGTCGAGCCTGACCCAGCGTCCTTGTAGACCTCGACGGCGTCGGCGCCCTTGCGCTCTAGAGCGAGAGGAGGTCGGCCAGACTGACCGCGAGGAGGAGCCGATCAGATTTTTGCGTCCGGTCGACGTCATAGGAGGTCGCAACCCCATGGCGGTTGGCGCAGGTGCTGCCGGAGTACTGGCGGCGACGACTGCCGGCCGAGACCACAGCTCGCCCATCATCAGATATCCGAATGAGCCCGAAGCGAATGCCAGCGCGACGATGACGGCGAGTTGCGGTTTGAGCGTACGGCGCAGACGGTAGAGCGCGAGCCTGCAAAGGCGCTCCGCCGTTTCCCGCAGCCGCGCGGCATCCGCCTCCCAGGGATACTGGCGAAACTGCGCGCGCAATTTGCGTTAGTGGAACGTCGCGGTCGCGCAAAGCCCGAGTGCGCATTCGCGCAAGCGCTCACCGTCGGCCGCCCAAGGGCGTTCGCGCGGATCTTCGCGTAATTTGTGAAGTGAGCTTGCGGCGACCGCGCCGATAACGGCCGCGGTTTTCCTCAGCTCCGCGGAAGCCTTGTACGCAGGCAACGCCACGGCCCAACCCCGACGCAACGACAACCCCGACTTAGCTGTGGCATGCACTACAAGAGAGTCAACACAATCTGCAACTTCAGACACGTTTCGGCCTATCGTCGCGCTTAATTCGGCCACGACGCGGCGTTCCACTCGAGTCGGGAGAGAAACACGAGTCGGGGACGCGGCAAGAAAACGCCGCCACGGTGGTGTTTGTCGCCACAATCTGGCCTTCAGCATCGATCGTCGGGGGACCGAAGATGAGTGAGCGGGCGCGCGAATTCTTGGATCATTGGCTGGCGGACCATGTGGCGTCGGTCGACGACACGCGGCGACTGCGCGAGACCGTGCGTCTCGTCACGCTATGCCGCGAAGTCGCGGTCCGCGCCGGCCTGGCGCCCGAGGAGCTGCGCAAAGCGTCGGGCGGCGACCTGAGGCCCTGAGCGCGGCCGCGGCGCCGGCGACAGTCCCTGCATTGGCCGGCGAGGGAGCCCCGGAGGAGGCGGCCGTGGCTCCAGCGTCGGCCACCGAAGCGGCTGCGGGCGTGATCAAGGCGATCTTCGGCGGCAAGGACCGCAAGCGCAGGCGCCGCGGGCGATGAAGTGCAAGTCGGCAGCGTCGCGGGCACCGAGTTCCGACGTCCGATTTATTGGCGACCCCGGCAGGTTTCAAACAAGAGAACAAAAACCAGCACTTAGTTTGTCCGGCCGCTCTAACGCGCGCCATTGCGCGTAAAGGCGCATCGCTCACTAATCTCTTTCTTACGCGCACTGCCGTCCAAGGCAATTATTTTGGCACAGAGTCAAATGGGAGCAATGCACGGTCGTCGCGCACACCGTGGGGCCGGCGCGAATGCTGGCCCCTCGTGACATGAGCGGTATGTCACTGCAGGGCCAGTGTCGTATTAGCGCACTTGCTGTTGACGCACTTCGCAGCGACCACTCACGGACGATATGGATCAGGTGGGACGCCTTTTCGGCAATTGTACCCAAGCCGAAAATGAAATGATGTTTCTACCTTACTTACGATCTTTGTCGCGTAAGAGACGCACTCTGCTTCGCTATTGAACAAAAAAACTGACTTTTCGGTAGCTCCATCCCACTTCATGCAAGCTGGGCTGGTTGTTGTTACGCAATACCACATCAGAATCCAACCCATCGTCCTTTGGCCCCCTGACTTCAACTAGGGTTCCGCGGCGCATTGGCCCTCATCGGAACCTCTTGAACTTGCTTTGAGTCGGCCGTGCGGGAACGCGGCACAACGGTCATCGTTAAAAAAATAATGCTGAAAGACAAGACGACGCGTTCCAATGTTCGACCTATTGGGCAAAGACCAGCCCTCGGCAGCCAGTACCGCGACATAGGAATTAAAGCTGTCGCGGCTGCTGCTCAATAGAAGGAACCCGATGAGTGAGACTAGGGAGGTTAGAAATTTTGTCGACAAAGGCGAGAAGGCGGCTCGGCAAGCTTTTGAGAAGGGCAGTGTCGTCGTGGCCAAGACGCCTTCAGATTCAGGTCAGGCCTTAACGACTATGCCACCAAGCAGTTTGAGCTGTTCATTATGCAGCTGTTCAATATGCAAATGAGCGAGTTTGGCATCCTTAGCACAAACGATTTCTGGCCCCGGGACAGAGCAATTTACGCGTAGCTTCACCCAAACCTTCAAGGGTGGCTCCTAACCGCCATTAATGCCGCAATTTCAAGGGCATCAAGATGCAGCGCCTGGCGCGCGGTCTGAGCCAAACCGATATCGCCAAACGTCTCGGCATCACGTTTCAGCAGATCCAGAAATACGAGCGGGGTGTCAATCGGGTCGGTGCAGGCCGTTTGCAGGAAATGGCAAATCTGCTCGGTGTAACATCCGCCTTCTTTTTCGAGGATGGACCGCGCCTCAAGCCGGGCCAATCAGAAGAAGCACCGGAGACAACTGAACTGCTGGCGAACAAGTGCAACCTTGCGCTCGCGCAAGCGTACAACAGAATCCGCAGCCCTACGGTTCGCCGTAACGTGCTGGAACTCGTCGAGGGACTCGCCGAAACCCATTGTGCGCGTGCTAAAAAAGCACCGGACGGACGATCGCCAGGGCTTAGTCGGTTGTCATGAAACGGATGGCCAATCCGGGGGGACCGACCATCATCT
>Ga0306920_100003911_pt1 | contig 19022 bp, 14 predicted proteins | sample flu12Cox44000170_FD_204666 | JGI IMG/M metagenome (GOLD analysis project Ga0306920, IMG submission 204666) | Lab enrichment of tropical soil microbial communities from Luquillo Experimental Forest, Puerto Rico - flux4day.12C.oxic.44.000.170 (v2)... | ecosystem: Environmental > Terrestrial >... | reverse complement strand
TAAAGGACCGGGGCCTGTGGGCGCTGTTCCTCGACCGCGAACTCGGCGGCCCGGGCTTCGGCCAGCTCAAGCTCGCGCTGCTGAACGAGATCCTGGGCCGCTACCGCTCCGCGCCGGTGATCTTCGGCACGGCGGCGCCCGACACCGGGAACATGGAGATGCTGGCGGCCTACGGCACCGACGAGCAGAAGCGCCGGTGGCTGTACCCGCTGCTGAATCAGGAGATCTTCTCGGCCTACTCCATGACCGAGCCGCAGGGCGGGTCTGACCCCAGCCTGTTCCAGACCCATGCCGTGCGGGACGGGGAGGAGTGGGTCATCAACGGCGAGAAGTGGTTCACCAGCGCCGGGGCCCGGTCCGACATCATCTTCGTGATGTGCACCAACGGCATGTTCGTGGTGCCGCGCGACACGCCGGGCGTGGAGGTCATGGAATACCCGGCACTGCACAACCACATCCGCTACACCGACGTGCGCGTCCCTCTCGACCATCTGCTCGGGCCGGAGGACGGGGCCAAGGTGCTCGCGCAGCGGCGCCTGGGCGGCGGCCGGATCCACCACGCGATGCGCACGGTGGCACAGGTCAAGCTGGCCTTCGACATGATGTGCGAGCGGGCGCTGAGCCGCGAGTCGCACGGCAAGGTGATCGCGGATCACCAGATGGTGCAGGAGGCGATCGCCGAGTCCTACGCGGAGATCAACATGCTGCGGCTGCTGGTGCTGTGGACCGCGTGGACCATCGACAACTCCAGCACCCGCGAGGCGCGCACCCAGATCGCCGCCTGCAAGTACACGTGCGCGAAGGTGCTGCGCGAGGTGTCGTACCGGGCGCTGCACATCATGGGCTCACTCGGCACGACGAATCTGACGCCGCTGCAGGCCATGTGGGCCGGCGCGCCGACCATGGCGATCCTCGACGGGGTCGACGAGGTGCACAAGGTCACCGTCGCCCGCAACGTGCTCAAGGGGTACCAGCCGCACCCGGGACTGTGGCCGACCGAGTACATCCCGGCCAAGCGCGAGGAGGCCCGCAAGAAGTACGCCAGCCTGCTCGCCGCCGACCCGGACCTCGCCGCGTGGGCCGACCACGCCGCGCGGGCCACCGCGCGCGGCCACTGAACCTTCGGCATGGCCGCGCACGTAGTCCGAGCCGGAGGCGGGCGGATGAAAAGGGTTCACTGAGCATGGACATCGCGCAGCGGGTCGCGGTCGTCACCGGCGGTGCGAGCGGCATCGGCCGCTCGCTCTGCCTCGCCCTGGCCGAACGGGGCGCCGCCGCGGTCGTGGTGGCGGATGTGGACGCCGGGGGAGCGACAGAGGTGGCGGCCGCGATCGAGGCCGGCGGGCACCGGGCGCTACCGGTAACCGCGGACATGACCCGAGAAGCCGACGCCGAGGCTCTGGTCGCGCAGGCCGAGGACCGGTTCGGCCCGGTCGACCTGTTCTGCTCCAACGCGGGCATCATCGTGGACGGCGGCGTCGAGGTCCCGGACGACGCGTGGTCTCGCATCTGGGCCGTCAACGTGCAGAGCCACGTCTACGTGGCCCGGGCCCTGCTGCCCCGGATGCTGGCCCGGGGCGAGGGGTACCTGGTGCTGACCGCGTCGGCGGCCGGCCTGCTCACCGAGCTGGGCTCGGCCCCGTACTCGGTGACCAAGCACGCGGCGGTCGCGCTCGCCGAATGGCTCTCGATCACCTACGGCGACCGGGGCCTGCGCGTCTCCTGCCTGTGCCCCCAGGCGGTGCGGACCAATCTGATCGCGACGAGCCACCGAGAGGTCAGCGCCATGCCGGAGGTGCGTACCGGCCTCGGCACGCCGCAGGCCTCGGTGGACGGCGTACTCACGCCGGAGCAGGTCGCCGCGGTCGTCATCGACGCGATCGCCGACGAGCGTTTCCTGATCCTCCCGCATCCGGAGGTAGCCATGTACGAGCAGCGGCGGGCCGACGACCGGGAACGCTGGCTGCGCGGGATGCGCCGCCTGCAGGTCCGCCTCAGCGGCCAGCCGTCCTGATCACTCGGGACAGCCCGCGTCGGCCATCGGGCCGGGGTGCGGGTGATGGGGGTGGTGGACGAGCAGTTCGGACTGCTGGTCGCTGCCGCTTCTCAGCCCGGCCACCAGCGGGGAGTGGGCGAGCAGGACCGCCCCGGCGAACATGACCAGGAGCGACAGCGCCTCCAGGGGGCCCCAGGCGCCGTTGGTCCGCAGGTCGTCCCCGAAGAGCCCGACGCCGATCAGGATGCTGGCCAGCGGGTCGACCAGCACGAGGGTCGACTGGGAGGCGACGATCGGGCCCGCGTGGAAGGCGTTCTGGGCCAGGAACACGGCGAGCACGCCGAAAAAGGCCAGGGCGTAGGTCTGCCAGTGACGGTAGAGCGTGGTCCAGTCCGACGCCGCGAAGCCGGACACCACCTTGGTGCACGCGGCGGTGAGGGCGAAGCCGATCGCCGCCGCGGTCCCGAACATGGCCGCCCGCCACCAGCGCGGGCCGCGCAGCGCGAGCAGGACCGCGATCACGATGGCCGTGCCGCACGCCCCGATGGCCACCGCCCACGCCCACAACGGCGGTGACAGCGAGCCTTCCACCGGGTCGGCGAAGTACAGGAAGCCGGCCAGCCCAGCGCTCACGGCCAGGACCCCGACCCACTCGCGCCCGCCCATCGTGAACCCGAACCAGGCGACCAGCACGATGACCAGGAACACCAGCTCGGTGGTGAGGATCGGCTGCACCTCGGAAAGCCGGCCGAAGTGCAGGGCCACAGCCTGCAGCAGGAACGAGACGATCATCAGCGCGAACCCGGCGAGCCAGATCCCGCGGCGCAGCGCATAGGTGATCAGGCTGAGCCGCAGCGTGGTGCCGGCCGGGGCCGCCTGGACGCCCTTGCGCTGGAAGACGCTGGTCAGGGCGTTTGCGAGCGCAGCACCGAGGGCCAAGACAAAAACCATCGAGTTCCGCTCCGCCTGCTCCCGTGTACCCGCCCTAGTTCACCCGCCCAGCCCGCGGACAGATGTATCATACAACTATCTAGTCGTAGCATACCGGACAGCGACGGGGCTGGGAATCGGCGCGGTGGACAACGAGGCAGGCAGAGCGGACGCCATCGCGACCATCGAACTTGAGCTGATCAAGCTGGTCCGGCACCTGGAGACCTTCGCCCGGCGCAGTTCGCTCTACGCGCGCGTGGACCGGGCCGGCTACCTCGCCATGCGCATGCTCGACGGCCTCGGGCCGGTGGGCACCAACGCGCTGGCGCAGGCCCTGGGCCTTGATGCCTCGACGGTCACCCGCCAGCTCGCGGCCCTCGAGCGCGACGGATTCATCGCCCGGCGCCCTGATCCGGCCGACGGCCGCTCCTCCACGATTGGCCTGACCCCGGAAGGCCGCCGGGCCATGTGCGAGGTGGAGGAGGAACGGCGGCGGCGCATTCAGGCCCTGGTCCGCGACTGGGACGCCACCGAGCAGGCCGGCCTGGCGGCCGCGCTGACCAGGCTCAACTCGTCCCTGGTGCAGAGCGTGGCCCGGTCAGGGAAGCATCCCCGGTGACCACAGGCACCGTCAGGCCGGCCGAGGCGAGCACCTCCTCGGTCGGCCGCGGGCTGGTCCGCACCCCGGCCGCGATGGCCCGGACGAGCGCCGACCCGAGCGCTCTGCGGTCGCGCGACTTCGCGAACGTGCGGGCCCAGCGGCGCAGCGTCGAGCCGCCGTACAGGACTCGTTCGGCCGGGGCGAGCGACCGCGTCCGCAGGGTCCAGATCTTGTTCCTGACCTCGTAGAAGAAGCGCGGCCCCGGGTCGGTGTCGGTGTCGCCGAAGGCGGCGGTCTTGTGCACCACGACGCTGGCCGGGCAGAGCAGGCCGGACTGGCCGCGCAGCAGCCGGGTGGTGTACTCGAAGTCGTCGTTCCACAGGAAGTAGTCCGCCTGCGGCAGGCCCCGTTCCCGGCTCACGCCGGCATCGACGAGGATCGAGACGAACGAGGCCGAACGGATCGGAACGCACCCGGTCGCCGCGGCGGCGGCCCGCTCGGCCTTGCTGGCGAACGGCTTGACCCGCGGGGTGTTCATCGGGTGCGGGCGCCCGTCGGTCCAGATCACGCGGCTGGCGAGCACCGCGGGCGGCCGGCCGGGGTGGTGCCCGCGGGCCTCGAGCAGCGCCCGCAGCGCGTGCCGCTGCGGCACCGTGTCGTCGTCCATGAGCCAGACGAGGTCCGCGCCGTCGGCCAGGGCCAGCGCCAGCCCGCTGGCGAACCCGCCGGCCCCGCCGGTGTTGCGCGCGAGCTCGGCCAGCGTGACGGCCGGGTAGTGGCTGCGCACCGCGGCCGCGGTTTCGTCGGTCGAGGCGTTGTCGACCACGATCACGGCGTCGGGGGCCCGGCTCTGGGCGTGCACCGCCGCCAGGGACTCGAGCAGCAGCTGCCGCCGGTTGTACGTGACCACGACGGCGATCACGCGGGGGGCGGCGCGGGGCGCGTCCCGCCGGGCCGCGGGAGGCGGCTGGGCGTCGGCCATGCTAGGAACGCCCGGTCCCGTGGCGCGGTGCGCGGCGGCGCTCGAGGACCTGCCACGCCAGGATGCGCAGGCGGCGCACGGCGGGGAACCGGCTGCTGAGCTCGCGCACCGTCCGCTTGAGCCGCGGCGAGGACGCGACGGTCGACTCGACCCGGGCGGCCAGCCCGCGCGACCCGGCGGAGCCGGGCTGCGGCTTGGCCGCCGGGAACGCCTTGCGGTACTGGCTGACGACCAGCGCCGACGCGGCGGCTATCGCCGCGTCGAGCACCTGTTCGGCCGGCTGGTCTGCGGGATTGGCGTACGGCTGCGACTGCGCCCGGGGCCGAAGTTCGTCGAGCGCGCCGACCAGGTCGTACCGGGAGTCGTTCAGGCCGGCGATGAGGATTTCCGCCTGCTCCTTGGCCCAGGCATCGCGGTCGGCAGGGAGGATGAGGCGGCCGCCGCGCGGCCGCGCGGCCAGGGCCTGATGCGCGACCGCCTCCTTGACGTTCCACATGTAGAACCAGTCCGGGACCTCGTCGGGAAGTACCTGGTTCAGCCGCCGCAGGAACTCGACCTCGGCCATCCCGAGCGAGACATTCGGCCGCGCGCGGGTGAGGTCGACGCTGCCGGGGTCGACGCCGAGCAGGGAGGCGAAGCGCTCCCACAACGTCGCGTTGTCCGACCCGCGCACCGGGGTCGTGATCACGTGCACCTGCTCCGCGGGCACCAGGCGAGACCAGATGCCGAGGACCGCCAGCGTGTCGTGGACCCGCCAGAACCAGAACTGGCGCCGGTCGGCCGAGGGTGACTCCCGGTCGATGACGTCCTCGAGCCAGTCCTGGAAGCCACGGGCGTTGCGGTGCTTCACGGTCTCCTGCCACTCGGCGGGCAGCAGCGTCGCGATGTCCCGGACCGTGAGCACGATGTGCACCTCGGCCGGCTGCAGCGACCGCACCGCGCGGTCGGCCTGCTCCGGGTCGGCCGCGGAGAACAGCTCGTGGGAGATGACCGCGACCCGGGTGGCCTGCCGCGCCTGCCGGGCGAGGATGTCCCACTCGCCGGTCCAGGACCCCGCCGGGTCTGACGCCAGCTTGGGAATGCCGCGCAGGTCCTGGCTGGCGCGGTAGTGGTCCTGCGGATGATGACCGGGCAGCACCACCCCCTGGGCCGCCAGCTCGCTGCGATTGCGCCACATGACTTGCTGCAGGAAGGTCGTGCCGGTCTTCGGCTCGCCGACATGCAGGAAGACCCTGGGGGACTCATCGTCGGCGCGTGATGGCATCCGGGCAACCTCGCGGATCGTGGGTGGTAGCGCACTCGTGACCAGGCTGACCAGGTGCGGAAGGTTTTCAGCCCGACTGCAGCGCGCTTAAACAGAGCCAAAGCTATCGTAAGGTAGCGTTGATCGACTGGTGCGTTTCGCGGTGCGTGTTTCCCCCGAGATGGAAGGTCAAGTCTCCTGCCTATGCATGAGCCCTTTTCCCTCTTGGTGTCGGTTTATGACGGCGACCGGCCCGATTACCTCCGGCGGGCGTTCCGCAGCGCGGTCGATGATCAGACCGTGCGCCCGGACCAGGCGATCATCATCCGGGACGGGCCGGTCCGCGACGAGCTGGCCGGCTGCCTGGACGAACTCCGCTGCAGCAGCCCGGTGCCGGTGACCTTCATCCCGTTGGAGCACAACGGCGGCCTCGGTCCCGCCCTCGACCGGGGGGTGGCCGCGAGCTGGTTCGACGTGATCGCGCGCCAGGACGCCGACGACGTGTCGATGCCGCACCGCTTCGAGGTGGAACTGCCGCTCATCCAGGACGCGGACATTGTCGGGGCGGGCCTGCTCGAGTTCGTGAACGATATTGACGACATCATCGGGCAGCGTATTCCGCCCACCGACCCGGCCCAGATCCAGCGCTACGCGCGGATGCACGATCCGTTCAACCACCCGACCGTGGTGTACCGGCGGCGCGCCGTCCTCGCGGCGGGCGGTTATGGCGAGCTCCCGCTGATGGAGGACTACGCGCTGTTCGCCCGGATGCTGGCGGGTGGTGCGCGGGCGATCAACGTGCCCGAACCGCTCGTCTACTACCGGGTCGGCCCGGAGGCGTTCAAGAGGCGCGGCGGGACCGGGCTGCTGCGCTCGGAGTTGCGGCTGCAGCGCGAATTCCGGCGGGAGGGGTTCACCTCAACGGCCGAGTACGTGCGCAACGTGGCGGTCCGCGGCGGCTACCGGCTGATTCCCTGGTGGTGCCGCCGTGCGGTGTACCGCCCGATGGTCGCGCACTACACCGAGCGCCTCGATCAGCCGCCCGCGGCCCCCTCGCCGCCGGGCTCTGCTGGGCGGCCGCAGCCCGCCGAGGGGCCGGAGCCCGCGGAGGGCGAGGGCGTACCGGAGTGGGACTACCGGCAGACACCAGCCGCCAGCCTCAGGCCTGACCGGCCGCGGTCGGTGCGCTCGTGAACACCGACCTCATGGTCGTCGGGTCCGGCTTCTTCGGCCTGACCGTCGCCGAGCGGTGCGCCCGTGACCTGGGCTTGCGCGTGCTCGTGGTCGAGCGCCGCCCGCACATCGGCGGGAACGCCTACAGCGAGCCCGAGCCCGAGACCGGGATCGAGATCCACCGGTACGGCGCGCACCTGTTCCACACCTCCAACGCCCGCGTCTGGGAGTACGCCAACCGGTTCACGGCTTTCACCGGCTACCAGCACCGGGTGTTCTCGATCTATAAGGGCCGGGTGTACCCGATGCCGATCAACCTCGCCACCATGTGCGAGTACTTCGGCACCGCGCTGTCCCCGGACGAGGCGCGCAAGCTGGTCGCCGAGCAGTCGGCCGAGGTGCCGCCCGGCCAGGCTGTCAACCTCGAGCAGAAGGCCATATCGCTGATCGGCCGCCCCCTGTACGAGGCATTCATCCGGGGCTACACCTACAAGCAGTGGCAGACCGACCCGGTCGACCTGCCGCCCGAGATCATCACCCGGCTGCCGGTGCGATACACATTCAATAACCGCTACTTCAGCGATACCTTCGAGGGGCTGCCGGCCGACGGCTACACTGCCTGGCTGGAACGCATGGTCGATCACCCGAACATAGAGGTGCGGCTGAACACAGATTTCTCGCAGCTGCGGTCCGACGTGGTAGGGAGGGTGCCGGTCGTGTACACGGGCCCGCTCGACGCGTACTTCGCGTTCGCCGCGGGCGACCTGAGCTGGCGCACCCTCGACTTCGGGCTGGAGGTCCTCCCCACCGGGGACTTCCAGGGCACGCCCGTGATGAACTACGCGGACGAGGACGTCCCGTTCACCCGTATCCACGAGTTCCGGCACTTCTACCCCGAGCGCGACTGGTACCCGAAGGACAAGACAGTGATCATGCGGGAGTACTCGCGGTTCGCCGACCGCGGTGACGAGCCGTACTACCCGATCAACACGGCCGAGGACCGAGCCCGGCTGCTGACCTACCGGCAGATGGCCGAGCGCGAGGCCGGCGTGCTGTTCGGCGGGCGCCTGGGCACGTACAAGTACCTCGACATGCACATGGCGATCGGGTCCGCGCTGAGCATGTACGACGGCCGGCTGCGACCCCACTTCGCCGACGGCCAGCCGCTCACCGCAGGAGTTCAGGGAAGTGACTGACGAGAATGCCCCCGCCCCCCCGCCGTCCGACGATCCCCAGGGCCGCCGGCTACGCGTGCTGCAGCGCGTCGTGTTCCCCGGCGAGGATCTCGACGTCGTCCCGCTGTACGTCGAGACCAATACAGAACGGGGAGCCTCGGAGCTAGCCGCCGAGGTCGCGGCGTCGTCGATGACCGGGCGTAACGCGACCAGCGTGCCGATCGCCACCGGCGCGGTCGGCGAGGCGCAGTCGAGCATCCGGTTCGGCGATGACGTGCCCGGTCACCTGCTCGAGGAGGTCGGCCCGCGGCGCAGCGCCGTGATCAGCGCGGGCCGCCGCGTCTCGTTCGCCACGTACTTCAACGCGTTCCCGGCGAGCTACTGGCGGCGCTGGACCACCGTGGACGCGGTGACCCTGCGTATCCGCGTGGCGGGCGAGTCGAAGGTCATCCTGTACCGTTCGACGGCCAAGGGGCACAGCCATCCGGTCGAGACGATCACCATCGAATCGGACTACGCGGAGACGATCGAGCGCACGCTGCCGCTCACGCCGTTCATTGACGGCGGCTGGTACTGGTTCGACATCGTGGCCGGGCCGCGGGGGACCACGCTGATCGAGGCGGACTGGCTGGCGCTGACCGACCCCGCCCCGGCGGGCCGGGTCAGCATCGGCATCACCGCGTTCGGCGCGCCCGACGATCTGGTCCAGAAGCTGCGGGTGCTCGGCGAGGCTACCGACCTCCACCCGCTGCTCGACACCGTCTACGTGATCGACCAGAGCCCCAAGCGGGTCAGCGACCACCCGGGCTTCCAGGACGCGGCCAAGAAGCTCGGCGCCCGGGTGCAGGTGATCGAGCAGGGGAACATAGGCGGATCGGGCGGGTTCTCCCGGTCCATGGACGAAACCGTGCGGGCCGGCCAGAGCGACTACGTGCTGCTCAGCGACGACGACGTCGAGATCGATCCCGAGGGCATCCTGCGCGCCGTGACCTTCGCCGACCTGGCCCGTAAGCCGACGATCGTCGGCGGCCAGATGTTCAGCCGCTACGAGCGCTCGGTGCTGCACGCGTTCGCCGAGGCCGTCGCGCCGTACCGGTGGTGGTGGGGGAACGCGCCGAACACCAAGAGCCGGCACGATTTCGGCCGCCGCAACCTGCAGAACACGCCGTGGCTGCACCGCCGCGCAGACGGCGACTACAACGGCTGGTGGATGTGCCTGATCCCGGTCCGGGTGATCAAAGAACTCGGGCTCGCGATCCCGATCTTCATCAAATGGGACGACGCCGAGTACGGCGTGCGCGCCAGGGACCGGGGTTACCCGACGGTCTCGCTGCCCGGCGTGGCCTGCTGGCAGGCGCCGTGGACGGACAAGAACGACGCGCTCGACTGGAACGCCTACTACCACCTGCGCAACCGGCTGGTCGCCGCGCTGCTGCACTCACAGGAGCCCCATGGCGGCAAGCTGCTGTCGGAGAGCCTGGAACGGCAGCTGCAGGCCCTGCTGTCCATGCAGTACTCCACGGTCAGGCTGCGGTTGCTGGCCATCGAAGACGTGCTGTCCGGCCCCGCGCACCTGCACCGGGAGATCGCGACCAAGCTGCCGCAACTGCGCGAGCTGCGTACGCAGTTCGCCGACGCGCGGGGCGAGGCTGACCTCGAGAGCTTCCCCCCGCCGCGGCGGCGGGCCCCGGAGGCGGTGAAGGAATCGCTCACCCCGACCAACAAGCGCAACCTGCTGACCAAGGCCCTGTCGGGGACCGCGCGCCAGTTCCGTGCGCCGCGTAAGGGAGCCCAGCGGCGGCCGCAGATGGCCCTGCCGCAACAGGACGCGTCCTGGTTTGTGCTGGTCACGCTGGACAGCGCGGTGGTGTCCACGGCCGACGGCACCAGCGCCTCGTGGTACCGGCGCGACCCGCGGCTGTTCCGCTCGCTCGGGTGGCGCAGCGTGCGAGCCCACGCCAGGCTGCGCCGGCAGTGGGCCCGGCTGGCCGAGGAGTACCGGGCCGCGGCGCCGGAGTTCACCTCGCCCGAGAAGTGGCGGGAGACGTTCGCAGCTTCGCTCGATGAACGGCCGGGCGGGTCGTGAACTCGGCTCGCACCGGCGAGCAGCCGCGCACCGACGCCCCGCACGCGGTTACCGAACGCACGGGGGGATGGCGGGGCACCGCCGTGTGGTGGCTGCCGATCGTCTTCGCGGCCGCGATCATGGCCGTCCTCGGGGTGTGGGGGCTGGGCCGGCGGGGCGCCATGGGCAACGACGAGATCGTGACCCGCTACGCGTCCACGCTCAGCCTCGGCCAGCTCGCCCACCTGCTCGAGCACACCGACATCTACCACGGGTTCTACTACGTGGTGATGCACCCCTGGGTGGCCGTGTTCGGTACCACCCCGAGCGCCATCCGCGTCCCCTCCGTGATCGCCATGACCGCGGCCGTGGGGCTGATGGTGTACATCGCGCGGGGGCTATCCGGATCGACCTGGACCGGGCTGTTCGCCGGCCTGATCATGGCTCTGACCCCGGAGATCAGCTTCTACGCGCAGACCGCGCGCGAGTACGCCGCGATCGTCGCGGTCGTGCTGTGCGCCACGCTGGCGCTGGTGCGCGCCATCGAGGCCGAGATGGCGGGCGCGCCCGCCGGCCGGATCAGGACCCGGTGGCTGGTCTACGCCCCGCTGATCACCCTGTGCGGTTACCTGAACGAGCTGACGCTGGTGGTCCTGGCGGCGCACATGGTCACGCTGCTGCTCGCCCGGCCGGGCCGACGGGCCTTTACCCACTGGGCGCTGGCCGGAGCCGTCGGGGCGTTCCTGGTGCTGCCCGTGGTGGCCATCAGCATCCACCAGGACTCCGCCGCCAACTGGATCACCCGGCCGACCGTGCACGACCTGGGGATCCTCTTCCACGACTACTTCGGCTCGATCAGCTGGGTGGCCGCGCTCCTGTTGGCCTGCGCCGTGGCCGCGGTCCTGCCGGACGGGCATCCCGCCTGGTGGCGCCGCCCCGGGATCTCCCTGCCGTCGGTGGCCGCGCCGCTGCTCGTACTGCCGGCCGGAGTGCTGATCCTGGAATCACTGGCCGGGCACCCGCTGTACGTCGACCGGTACGTCCTCTACGGCGAGACCGGGGCGGCGATGCTGGCCGGCGCGGGGGTGTATCGGATCGGGCGGTGGCTGGCGGCCTGGCTGAGCCGGGCGGCGGGCAGCCCGGTCGACTGGAGGGTCATCGTCGCCGCGACCGGCGCGATCGTGTGCCTGTCCGTGTTCATCTTCCAGCTCGGGCCGCAGCACCGGGCCCGGACCCCGCTGACCCGCCAGTTCGACTACGGCGACCCGGCCTTCTACGTAGGCGCGCACGCGCAGCCGGGCGACGGGGTGCTGTTCTTTAACTCGTTCTTCCGCAAGGCCAGGCTCGGCTACCCGCAGGACTTCAAGGACACCACCGACTTCGCCATGTCGGTGTCGCCGCTGAAGTCGGGCACGCTCAACGGCTTCGACAAGCCGTTCTCGGTCGTCGGCCCGCTGATGCTCACCTACCAGCGGATCTGGGTGGTCGGGCGGGCGCCGTCGGCGAACGTCTCCAGCGCGGCCATCCGGGCCGAGGGCGAGCTGCTGATGCACCGGTTCACCCTGGTTGCCGAGCGGCACTTCAAGGGCCTGGTCGTCACGCTCTGGCAGCGGCGCTGAGCCTGCCCTGAGCCCTTAGCTGCCGGGCGGTGGCGTGGTGCACCCCAGGCACCGCGGCTTGCCGTGGAAGTAGGGGGGAATCGCCGGTGAGTCGGTCGGCGGGTTGGTGGGCAGCAGGACCGGCGGGCGCGGCGCCTGGCTGAAGTCGAAGTCCTGGGCCAGGTTGCCGAGCACCGGCTGGTCCTCGCGGACGTCGAGCCTGAGGTCCGGGCGGCCGTCGGTGCCGGGGTCAAGCCGGGCGCCGCCCAGGAAGTCATCCTCGATGAACTTCAGGTAGGCGTCGCTGCTGAGCGTCTGGTGGTCGATGAAGCCCCGCCGGGCGTAGGGGGAGATCGTGATGGCCGGCACGCGCAGCCCGTAGCCGTTCAGGTCGACGGTGGGCGGGACCGCGTGGTCGTAGAAGCCGCCCCAGTCGTCCCAGGACAGGAAGATCGCGGTGGACTTCCAGTCGGGGCTCTTCATGGCGGCGTTGATGATCGCGGTGACGTAGGCCTGGCCCTGGTGCACGCTGGCCGGGGGGTGCTCGCTGTTCGAGTCGGACGGGGTGACCCAGCTCACCGACGGCAGCGTGCCCGCTTTGGCGTCACGGAAGTAGGAGCTGAGCGGCCGGATGTTGTTCAGCTGGTGGTCTTGCTGGACGTCGCCGAACAGCGGCAGCGGATTCCAGATGCCCGGCGTGGTGGCGCTCTGCTTGACGGCGGGGCAGACCTCGGCGGAGTCGTCCGCGCAGTCGGGCTGGGTGCCGGTCTCGATGTAGTACGCCCAGCTGATGTGGCGTGCGTACAGCAGCCAGGTGATGTCGGTCCAGGCCAGGTCGATCGACTCTTTGCCGGTGGCCAGCTCCTGGTGCACGGCGTTGTTGAACTGGTTCACCCCGTAGGGCCCGACAATGTTGTTGAGGCAGCTCAGGGGTGAGCGGGTGCGGCATCTGGCCGACCAGGCCGACACCAGGTACAGGTGCTCGGGCAGCGACCACGACTTGACCGGCTGGAACATGTGGTCGTCGAGCGCGAAGTTCCTGGCGTAAGCCCAGTAGTTGGGTATCTCTGCGCCGGTGTGGTAGCCCATCACGTCGGGCGGGCCTTTCGATTTGCACGCGGGGTCGTCGGGATTGTTGCAGTTCGCCAGGGCCATGTCGCGTTGCTTGATGAACCCGTTCATCCGGCCGTGATTCACGTCGGCCACCGCGTTGGTCACGCCGTGCGGGCCGCCGCCGTTGACGTCGGCGGTGTCGTGGTAGGGCCGGGTGCACCCGCTCTTGGGATCCGGCACGCACACCGTGGGCTGCCCGGCCTGCATCGGGATGCCGTCGGCGCCGGGGTAGGTCCCGAAGTAGCTGTCGAACGAGCGGTTCTCCTGCATCACGACGATCACGTGCTTGATCTTGTGGATCCCGGCAGGCACCAGGTACGTGCCGTCCGGGCCGCCGCGGACCACCTCGCCCGAATGACTGGGCGAGGGCACCGAGGAGGGCACCGACGAGGGCGAGGACGTCGGCGTCGACGTCGACGCCGACGTGCACGCGGCTAGCAGGGCGATGACGAGCACGCTGGCCGCCGCGAGGCGACCGGGGAATGATTTCACGTTCTCAGGCAGGCCGATCTTTAAAGCGTCACCGGGGGCCACAGGTCGTGCTGCGCGGCGATCGGATCGCCGGCCCACTCCCGCATGGCATCCAGGTTGTCACGCGCCGGGTACTTGGCCGCGGCCGGGCCGTCGGCGAACGCGCGCAGCACATTGGCGGTGACGCGCCTGACGAAATCGCCCCCGCGCCGGTTCACGCCGAATTCCCGGTACGCATAAGGAGTGAATGCCCCCACCCAACGCATGGTACCGGCGTTGAACACGCCCGCGCCGCTGGCGTGCGTGTAGTACGCCGAGTCTGCGTAGCTATTCACGCCGCGGCAGGTCAGCGGGGAGTGGGACACCACCTCGATCGGCCGCTCGACCGGTGAGCCCGGGTTCACCCGGTCGTACTCGATGCCCACCAGGCCAGGGAACCTGGTGCCCTTCGCCGCGCCGGTCCCGGCGAACAGCCAGGAATCGGGGGAGACGACCACGTAGTCCGCGTTGGTGGGGTTGGACTCGTACAGCGTGCCGGTTAGCGACGACTCCGGATTCGGATCCGGCTGCTCCCGGTAGTCGTTCGTGACCAGCGCGTTGTCCTTGCCGTACATCGGGTCCTGCATGTAGCTGGTCTTGTAGCAGATGACGTGCCGCTGCGGGCCCAGCTTGCTGTTGGCCAGCCTGATGCGCCGGAAGCAGCAGTTCGCACCCAGGAACGCGAGATTCACGCCCGCGTCCCGGGCCGCGGTCACGTGGTCCCGCTCCTGCGGCGTCCAGTACTCGTCGTGCCCGAGCGAGAACAGCGCGCTGGCCCTGTCCAGCAGGTGCGGGTCGGTGGCGGTCTCCATGCTGGTGACGTAGGCCAGCGGTAGCCCCATGCGCTCGGCGAGCTCGATCAGCGCCCGCTCGTGCGCCAGGAACAAGAACGCGCCGTCCAGGTCGTAGGGCCGGTCCAGGCTGACGACCAGCGAACGGTTGCCGTAGTCGGAGACCCCGCCCGGGCCGTTGTACAGGTCGTATCCGCCCCAGGTGTTATAGGCCTGCCAGGTGGATATCGAGGCCTTGAGCACGACCTTGCCCGCGGTGCTGGCCGACCGCACGGTCACCGGCACGAACCGCTGCGCGCCGGTCGCGGCGTCCATCCGCAGCAGGTAGGCGCCTTCGGGCCACCCGTCGGTCGGGATGGTCAGCGACGGTCCCCAGTCGGTCTCCACCGTCCTGGTCTCGGGGATCAGGAACGACGGGCTCTGCCTGCGCCCGGTCACGGCCGCCGAGTGCCACACCAGCCGGGCCTGGTCACCGCGATACCAGCCCATCCGGAACGCCTTGACCACGAACTCGCGTGCGGTCGTCGAGGCGTAAAGGGTGATCTGCTCGCCGGGCCGCACGCTGGCCTGCCCGGCGTAGCCGATCATCGCATCGGGCTGGCCGAGATGCCTGATCCCCCAGTTGGGATCACCCGGGAGCTCGTTCTCGCTCACCACCTTGCGGCGCGGCCCGGTCCGCTTGGCCGCGGCGGGCGCCGAGTCGTCCGGCCCGCCCGCCTGGCAGGCCGTGGCCACGGCCGCGGTGCCTGCGGCGGCCGCAGCCAGACCGAGGAAAGCCCGCCGCGAATGAGGGCGCGAACACATCCATATAGGATTACACTGGTCCGGCTCTGCCGGCCGTTCGTCCAGGTAACAACACGGGAACTTAAGGGCAAAGCGTTTGGCGCGATCAGCCGAATAACGGCCGGCTTGATTCCCTTGTCTTTTGTCCCCTGTCCTCAAGGAGAGTCCTGGCGGCATGACCGAGCCGAAGCTCGCCGCTGCCGAGGGCGCGCCGGAAAGCCCGCCGCCGCCGCAGCCATGGCCGTCCCGGGCGGCCCGGCTGCTGCGCCGTCACTGGCTGGTATCGGTGCTGCTGGCCGCCGGGCTGGTGCTGCGGGTGCTCGCCAAGGTCGCCTACAGCCCCGCGCTGATCTACGTCGACACGCTCAAGTACCTGTACGGCGTGTATCCCGGGTCCGACCCGCTCGGGTACCGGGCGCTGCTGAAGGTCGTGCTGCCGTTCGGCGGCCTGCCGATTGTGGCCGTCCTGCAGAGCCTGATCGGCCTGGCGGTGGCCGTCGTCCTGTACGTCGTGCTGCTGCGCCGCGGCACCGTCCGCTGGCTGGCCGCGGTGGCCGTGGCCCCGGTGCTGCTCGATGCCTACCAGCTGCAGATGGAGCAGACGATCATGCCGGACGTCTGGTTCGACGCGCTGATCGTGGCGGGGCTGGCCGTGCTGCTCTGGCGGCCGGTCGTGAGCGTCCGGTTCGCGGTCGCGGCGGGCCTGATCCTCGGTTTCTCGGCGACCTTCAAGGCCGTGGGGGAGGTGCTGGTCCTGCCCGCGGTGCTGTTCCTGCTGGTATCCGGCGGCGGGTGGCGCCGCGCCGCCGGCCATGCCGCCGCCCTGGCCGCCGCGTTCGCGGTGCCGATCCTCGCCTACTGCACGTTCTCGTACGTCGACACCGGGCATTTCTGGCTGGCTCGCTCGCAGAGCACCAGCGGCCGGCTGGCTGCCGCCGCCGACTGCGCCACCCTGAAGCTGCCTGCGGACTTGCGGCCGCTGTGTCCGTCGCCGGCCGCGCAGGCCCAGGGGCCCGACTGGCTGGTGCACTCCAGCGCGTCGCCGCTGCACTCCGCGCCCATCCCGCCCGGAGCCGACCGGGCCAAGCTGATCGGGGCGCTGGGCTCGGCGATCGAGCACCAGCAGCCGCTGCGCGTGGTGGTGTCGATCGCGCAGGATTCGCTCCGGCTGTTCGCCGTGACCCGTCCGCCCACCCCGTGGATCTCGCCCATCTCGCGCTGGCAGTTCCAGACCGGCTACCCCACCTATCCTCACTGGGTCACCCTGGGCCAGGGGAATGTCATCGTGGTCGGCCTGCAGCGCAAGGCGTTCGGGATGTTCCGGTTCCACCCGCTCAGCCCGGCGTACGGCGGCCCGGCCCGGGTGGACCGGCCGATCGCGGAGTTCCTGCGCTCCTACCAGCTCAACGGCGGTTTCACCCCGGGGCCGCTGCTCCTCCTGTTCGCCCTGGCGGGCCTGGCCGGCTCGCTGCTCACGCTGATCCGGCGAGCTCGGGGGGCGCGGGGTCGCCAGCTGGGCCTGGGCTGCCTGCTGTTCACCGCCACCGCCGTGGTCGTCCTGCTGGTACCGGACCTGCTGGAGTTCTCCTGGCGTTACCAGCTCCCCGCCCTGATCACGCTCCCGCCCGCGGGCGTGCTGGGCATCAGCGCGATCCTGGCCAGCCGGCAGGCCCGCCGGGAGGCCGCCAACGAGGGCTGATCAGCTGGCGCGCTTGTAGGCGCGGACGGCGAGCGGCACGAACACGATGAAGATCCCGGCGATCCAGGCGATGCTCTTCCACAGGTTCGCCTCGATCGGCCCGCCGAGGGCCATGGCCCGCATCGTGTTGACCACGTAGGTGAACGGCTGGTTGTTGGCGAACGCCTGCAGCCAGCCCGGCATGGTGGAGGTGGGCACGAACGCCGAACTGAGGAAGGTCAGCGGGAACAGCCAGATCAGCCCGAACGCCTGCACCGACTCCTCGTCCCCGATGGCCAGCCCGGTGTAGGCGGCGATGCAGCAGATCGCCACGCCGAACACTATGGCGAGCACGATCATGCACAGGGCCAGCCAGGCGCCGTTCTGGAACCGGAAGTCGACCGCGTAGCCGACCCCGATCACGATGAGGATCGTCACGGTCATCCGGGTGGTGTCGGCGACCAGGCGGCCGTTCAGCACCGCCGAGCGCGCCATCGGCATCGACCGCAGCCGGTCGATCACGCCCTTCTGCAGTTCCTGGGCCAGGGCGATGGCCGTGCCGAACGTGGCGAACGCCGCGGTCTGCGCCACGATCCCCGGTATCAGGAACTCGACGTAGCTCGTCCCCTGTATCGGGATCGCGCCGCCGAAGACGTAGCGGAACATCAGCGTGAAGATGACCGGCTGGATCACGGTGAACACGATGTAGGCCGGCACCCGCATCCAGACCAGCAGGTTGCGCCGGGTGATGACGAGCGTGTCGCTCACCGACCAGCGAGCCCGGGTGAGCAGGCCCGGGCCGCCGGGCGCGAAGGAGGTTCCGGCCGCGGCGGCCGGCGCCGCGGCGGTCATGACGCCGCCTTCGCGGTGGCGCTGTCCTTGCCCCCGGATCGCCGCCGGCCGCGCTTGCGGCCGCCCGGTTCCCCGTCCTCTTCGGCGGCGTGCCCGGTCAGGGCCAGGAACACGTCGTCGAGCGAGGGCCGCCGCAGCGACAGGCCCTTGATCTGCACGTCGGCGCCGTCCAGCCCGCGCACCGCCTCGATCAGCGCCTCGGAGCCGCTGCCCCCGACGCCTACGTTGATCACTCCGGTCTCCTTGTCCACGTGCGGCTCTCCCTCGCCGATCCGCGCGATGGCCTCGGCCGCGTCGGCCAGGCGGTTGCGGTCGGGCACCGTGAACTCCAGCACGTCTCCGCCGACGCGCCCCTTGAGTTCCTCGGACGTGCCCGCCGCGATGACCAGGCCGTGGTCGATGACCACGATCTCGTCGGCGAGTTCGTCCGCCTCGTCCAGGTACTGAGTGGTGAGCAGCAGCGTGGTCCCGCCCGCCACCAGCGACCTGATGATGTCCCACATCCCCAGCCGTGATCGCGGGTCCAGGCCGGTGGTCGGCTCGTCCAGGAACAGCACCTTCGGGCGGCCGACCAGGCTCGCGGCCAGGTCCAGGCGGCGCTGCATGCCGCCGGAGTAGGTCTTGGCCGGCCGGTTGGCCGCGTCGGCCAGGTCGAACCGCTCCAGCAGTTCGGCGGCGCGGCTGCGCGCCCGCGCCTTACTCAGGTGGTAGAGCCGCCCCACGATCTCCAGGTTCTCCCGGCCGGTGAGCTCCTCCTGGATCGCGGCCGACTGCCCGGACAGCCCGATCGAGCGGCGTACCGCTGCGGCCTGCCGGACCACGTCATAGCCCTCGACCAGGGCCTGCCCACCGTCCGGGAGCAGCAGCGTGGTCAGAATGCGCACCGCGGTCGTCTTGCCGGCTCCGTTCGGGCCCAGCAGGCCGAGCACGGTTCCGCGCGGCACCGACAGGTCGATACCGCGCAGCGCGCGTACCTCCCCGAAGGACTTGGTCAGGCCCTCCACGAGAATGGCCGGACCAGATCTACCAGATGACACGAATCCTCCCCAACCAGGCCGTCACGTCATCAACTCCCCGAGCTTCCGAACCTACCGGCACCCACCGACATCGGCGAATGGATAAGCGTCCGGCCCCGGCCCGGCCCCGGTACGCGCCCGGGCCGGATGCGCTCCCTCGTTTCCAGGGCAGACGACACGCGAGTACGGAACTCATCGGCCGGGGGGCCACGGTCCTGAGACGATCAGCCGTTCGCCTTCCCGGCCGCGGCGGCGAGGATCGCGTTGCGGATCTCTTCGTAGGTTCCGCAGCGGCAGATGTTCCCCCCGAGGTGGTCGGCGATGGCGCCGGCGTCCGGACTAGGGTGGCCGGCCAGCAGCTCGGTGGCCATCATCACGAACCCGGGGATGCAGTAGCCGCACTGCAGGGCGCCCGCGGCCACGAACGCGGCCACGACTGGATCGTCCGGCGGCAGGCCCTCCGCGGTGGTGATCTCGGCGCCGTCGGCACGCACGGCCAGCATCAGGCAGCTGCTC
>Ga0306920_100003910_pt1 | contig 19023 bp, 25 predicted proteins | sample flu12Cox44000170_FD_204666 | JGI IMG/M metagenome (GOLD analysis project Ga0306920, IMG submission 204666) | Lab enrichment of tropical soil microbial communities from Luquillo Experimental Forest, Puerto Rico - flux4day.12C.oxic.44.000.170 (v2)... | ecosystem: Environmental > Terrestrial >... | reverse complement strand
GCCGGGCGAAGAACGCGAATCACACCTTTATGATGAACTTCATGGTGTATGGGTTCGGGCTATTCGCTTATTGGGTAATGGGTTTTGCGCTGCAGCAGGGCGGATGTGCACCCAACACTAACCTCGGGGGCTTGAGTCCCTTGAACTCCGAATTCACGGTCAACTTTCTAGGCGGCAAGCCCTGGGGATTATTTGGGCAGCGAGGATTCTTCCTCTCCGGTCATGCTTATGACGTCGGCATAATGGTGATGTTCCTGTTCCAGATGGTGTTTATGGACACCGCCGCGACTATCGTCACCGGTGCTGCAGCAGAACGATGGAAATTCGCGGCCTTCGCTATCTCAAGCATATTCATCGCCGCGATCACCTACCCTCTTTATGCCAATTGGGCCTGGGGTGGTGGATGGAGTTCGCAGCTCGGTGTCAATTATGGGCTCGGTCACGGATATTGTGACTTCGCCGGTTCTGGAGTGGTGCACGCGGTTGGAGGAATCACCGCGCTTGCAGTCTCGATGATCATAGGGCCACGCATCGGAAAATATACCAAAGAGGGTAAAGCCAATCCGATGCCCGGGCATGATATCACGATGGTCCTCCTCGGCTGCTTCATACTAGCCTTTGGCTGGTTCGGATTTAACCCTGGCAGTACATTGGGAGCCTCGGGGAACGGCAACCTGCGCATCGGTTGCATAGCTGTCAATACGATGTTGGCTGGCTGCACCGGATCGATTGCGTCGCTGCTGTATATGTGGATCCGATTTGGCAAGCCTGACGCCTCGATGGCCGGAAACGGTCTCCTCGCGGGACTCGTTGCAATCACTGCTCCCAGCGGTTTCGTCAATACCGTAGGAGCAGCAATCATCGGGTTCTTTGCCGGGATGTTGGTGTGTCTTAGCGTTGAGTTTATCGAACGCGTATTGAAAGTCGATGACCCCGTTGGCGCCATCTCTGTTCACGGCACATGCGGATTGTGGGGCGTTATTTCAGTCGGGTTGTTCGCGGACGGTACTACTAACTATGGCGGTAGTTGGAATGGGGTTAATGGGTCGGTGACCGGACTCTTTTATGGTGATCCGAGCCAGCTGGTAGCACAACTTATCGGATGCGCGACGTTGATTGGCATTGTGTTTACAATTTCCTATGTTCTCAATTGGCTGGTTGACGTCATTGTCGGGCAACGGGTTAGCGCTCAGAGCGAACTCGAAGGTCTGGACCTGCCCGAGATGGGTGCGCTGGGGTATCCGGAGTTCCAACTTGTGACAGCAGGATTGGGTCGTTCCCTTGACGTGACAGCGGCAGACTAAAGCTGGAGCAGAAAATGACAGGACAAATTGCCTTTGCAGTGGTAATGCTTCTGGTCTTTGTTGGTTGGCAATTTCTGAAACCCGGCAAGAGCATCTTCGACAAGTAGTTCCATCGCTTGATATCATGGTGCAGGAGATTGCTACTCAATCAGCTCCCACGATGGTTCATAAGCGCCCTACGCCGATTGTTCGCGATGCACAAACCTTGCTTGTGCGCGGAATCGATGCCCTTGAGCGCAATCACATCGAAGAAGCGGTTGGACTGCTTCGCCAAACGGTTCAGCTCGACGCGCATTCCTTTTATGGGCACTTGGCCTTGGGCATCGCTCTTACGAAGGCGCTTCAGATCCCAGAAGCCGAACGCGCCCTGGAAACAGCAATTTGCTTGGAACCCACCAGCTTCTACGCGCATTTGCGGATGGCCGAGCTGTTCCAGCGTGTCGGGGTACCCACCAGGATGAGGGAAGAATTGCAACTCGCGCTCGATCTGGCGGAGACCGCCGAACAGAAAAAGATCGCGCGCGACCTGCTCATCAGCGAGGAGCGGCGCAACCCGCGCCGGGCTTGGCGCCCGGATTTCAGCCGACTGTTGCAGGGGAAGGTACACAAACCGTGAGAAAAGTTCTTCCCAACCCGCTGACGAGAAGCCGCCATACCGCTTTGACACTCGGGACCGGGGTGATAGCGGCGCTGACTGCTATTTTTCTTATCGGTGCGCCGCCAATCCCAGTCGCGACGGGCGTTGTATTGGCGGTCGGTTGGCTGATTTGGCGCGCCCCCGCTGGATGATGCATTGGCTCAGCCAAGCGAACAGACCATGAGGATATCGCGATGAAAAAGATCGAGGCGATTATCAAGCCGTTTACGCTCGACCAGGTCAAGCAGGAGCTCCAAAGTATTGGTGTTACCGGACTGACGGTCTACGAGGTGAAAGGTTTCGGCCGCCAAAAGGGACACACCGAGATGTACCGCGGCTCCGAGTACGTGGTCGATTTCCTGCCAAAGCTCAAAATCGAATTAGTGGTAAAAGAGGGACAGCTTCAACAGGCGCTCGAAGCGATCATGCTGAAGGCCCATACCGGCAAGATTGGTGATGGTAAAATCTTCGTCACCAATCTGAGTGACGTAATCCGGATTCGGACCCGCGAGCACGGCGATGATGCTGTCTGAGCATTCCACCCTTCGTAAATAGCGGCCGCGAACAGACAAATTGGCACGCGGCTCACACATTAGAGTAAACAGTCACCGGCCGCAGCGTCTCTTAAATTCAGTTCACGGAGAACAATGGTCTGGGTATTGGGGCTTATCACGCTCGGGGTGTTGCTCGGCCCGGTTTTGATAAAGCAGGTTGAGCAGAATCTTGAGATTTTCTTTCTCGGCGCTGGTGCTGTTGCGTCGGCCACCACCGGGCAATGGGGCAGAAGCTTGCTTCATGCGGCCGTCACGGAACCTATCCCCCTGACCGTCGCCGTGCTGGTCTTTGGAGTAATTGCTCGGCTGCTGCGTCCCTTTCTGGATCGTGCGGTGGCACGGCTGGTGAGATCAGTAGCCCCGCGATGGATATACTTTGCGCTGATAATTCTGCTCGGCTTGTTCTCCAGTGTAATTACAGCAGTAATCGCCGCTCTTATCCTGGTTGAAGCAATCGCGGTCCTGAAGCTCGACCGGCACAGTGAGGCCACTGCGGTTGTTCTGGCGTGCTTCTCGATCGGGTTGGGCGCTGCACTCACGCCGGTCGGCGAGCCGCTGGGCACCATCGCGATCGCGGCGCTCAACGCTGATTTCTGGTATCTGGTGCGCCTGCTAGGCCCGCTTGTGGTAGCAGGGATAATCACCGTAGGGACGATCAGTCTTTTCCTGCCGGCAAAATATGGTCATTCCCTGAATGCGGATGCGCATCCGGATAGTTGGTCTGAAATAGTCATTCGAGCAGCCAAGGTTTACATGTTCGTGGCTGGGCTGGTTGGTCTTTCGTGGGGGTTGCGGCCGCTAGTCGATGAATACATCCGGCGCATGCCGCAATGGGCACTGTTCTGGATCAATTCGATCTCAGCAATTGTCGACAACGCCACGTTGACTGCGGCTGAGATCGGCCCATCACTTAGTCCGGTTCAACAGCGTAGCGTTCTAATGGGGCTATTGATCAGCGGCGGAATGCTGATACCGGGGAATATACCTAACATCGTCGCTGCTGGGCGGCTGGGAATTTCAACACGGGAATGGGCTCGCGCGGGTCTCCTGACCGGGGTACCCTTAATGGTCCTATGCTTCGTCGCACTTAAATGGTTGGGCTGAAGTGATAAGCCTCGGTGGTTAATCGATGGAGCGAGAAGATTCGTGGGAGAGCGTCGAAGACAGCGTTATCCTGAGTGACTCTGATACATTGTCGTTCACGTAAATCACTGGGTTGGCATCACTCTCGAGAGAGGCCATCGCCATCGGAAATAAATCGATGCTGATAGGAGGCCGAATTGCTGTTGGTAGCTAATATACGCCACGATATCAGGCTCACAATCGAAAGTGCTGGTATCAGCAAATGGCGAAGTCAATATCCGAGCTCTTCGTTATTGGTGAAAGATGCATAAGCACCCGTCTAAAGTTAGTCTCTTGGAAAGGTGTGGGCATACGGCTAATGTTGCAAAAAACGTGAACAGGCATTACTGCTGGACGCAGAATGGCAGAACTCAACAGCGCCCTGCTGCCTGAGCAGATCAAACCTTTCTTGTTCGATCTAAACCAAAGCGTGGTCGAGCGAGCATTGGAATTCCACAGTCGGCATGCCCAGCATGGCGCCAAGCGCGACACGCTCGAGGATCGTCCTCTGCTTGAGTCGAAAAGCAGCGCGATGCGCCGGTTACTTGAAACCGCGCGACAAGCTGCGCAGAGCGAGGCCACCGTCCTGCTAACCGGCGAGAGCGGAACCGGCAAAAATGTGCTCGCCCGTCAAATGCATTATTGGAGCTCTCGCAGCCAACATCCGTTTGTAGTCGTCAATTGCACCACGCTCTCGGTGTATTCCCTAGAAACTGAACTTTTTGGCCACGTGGGGGGCGCGTTTACAAGCGGGACTAAGGATATGCCGGGCCTGCTCGAGGCTGCAGACGGCGGCACCGTATTTCTTGACGAAATCGGGGATCTGAGCCCTGACCTACAGACCAAGTTTCTGCGCTTTGTCGAAGAACAAAGTTTTGGGCGCATTGGAGGGGCTGAAACAATTCGACTTAATACCCGCATCATTGCCGCTTCTAATCACGATTTGGCCGCGGCGGTGGCAGGGCATCATTTCCGCAATGACCTTTTCTATCGGATCAATGTTATTGGGCTGCGTATACCGCCTCTACGCGAGCGATTCGAGGATATTCTGCCTTTGGCTGAACTGATAGCGCTGCAGATGGAGGTAATCCGTAATCATCGAGCGGAGCTCTGCTTCTCTCCGGAAGCCGCCGCAATACTCAGACGCTATCATTGGCCAGGCAACGTGCGAGAACTGCGTAACGCGATAGAGCGCGCCGTGGTTCTGGCCGGCAGGGATATGATCATGCCCAAGCACTTACCGGACAAAGTGCTGCGCGGATCTTCTGACTTTGCGATGCCTTCCGCTCCTAAGAACATGGAGGAAATGAAACGGCAGCTGATTATTCGTGTGCTTGCGAAATCCCCAACCCTCCAGGATGCTGCACAGGCGCTCGGCATCGACGTGTCGACACTGTGGCGCAAGCGCAAACGCTACCGGATCGAATAAGCACTGTTTAGCTATGCCGACCGCGAAGACTTAGGCCAAGATCGTGGAAACACCCCTTCCACTTGGCCTGAATTGTAGCCTTTCATCAACGTGTCTCCTCTTTCCAGATCGTGTCGCAATAGACCGAAAATGAGTTTGGAAACTTCGTTTTGCATTGGCGCTAACAGTGCGCTCCAGTCGGTTGGCAGAATCGGCTCCCAAACCGCAAACACCCTCGCTTTCGCCCCTACATGTTGCTCCAGCAATTTCTCGACCGCGGAGGCCCCCCGCAGACACACTGGTCAGGTCGGTGAAAGCAGAAGAACGATGCGGATACCATCCGCTGAGGCGTTGAAGTCAGCCTTGAGAGAGTCCAGTGAATTACTCGTCAACTCGTTAAGCGATGGCTGCCCTGCAGGTACGCGGTGGCCCGACAGCTGGTAGCGAGCAGCTAAACCAAGCACGATCACGCCGACGACGATGACCACGCTGAACATTGTTTTTCGCATCGTGGCCTAGCTACGGAAGCACGCTTGCGAACAAGCCGGCCGTTATCTGAGGGAACACAAGCACACCTAGAACCAGAATCGCGGATGTAACGAACACAGCAATGCTGACCAGGCTCCGCCGCTGACAGGTTCGATTTGTGCGATACAACTGCACGAATCCGAGGACAAGCAGCGTAGCCGAAAGCGCGAGCAGCCAGGGACGAAGCGGCTCCACGACCACGGCCAGCCCGGCCGATCCAGCTGCCGCGGCGATACTCGAAGGCAGGCAGCAGGCCAGGGTCGATAATGCACTCACCACGGCAGCCACGGGCGTAATCTTCTCCGAGTGCTTCATGCTCTCTTCACCTCCGTGTCAGCACCCGATCGGGCGGATCGAATCGCTCTACGAATCATCTCTCGTGTCGGGGCTGCCTGAGGCTTCCCATCAATGATGTAGATACGGCAGGAGAGCCCATTGCTATTCCGCGGCAAGCCTGCCTCGACGTCGACCCCATCGACGCGGATTGTGGGCGATCCTGGAAAGCTTAACGCTTCAGCTTGCGATGAATTGGATACTTCAATTTCTAGAATCTCCTCGCCGAGCCCCAGCTCTCGCAAAGTTTCACTCAGCAACCGCCGCGTGGCGTTAGTGTTGGGACAATCCGCTATGTGAAGCAGTTCCAGCTTCATGTTGGATCGCTGCTCGCCTCCAAGCAGTTCAGGATTGGGCATTCGTCCGTCTTCCGCCGTCGCGAGCAAGCCGTGACCAGTCCACTGAGGGCGCGCCTCATTCGTCGGAGAGCCTCGATCTTTCGTTCGATATCGGCGATCTTGGTTTGCGTTCGCTCGCACACGCGCTCGCACGTGTCGATTGAATTTATTCGCAGAGCCAGAAGCTCTTTGATCTCCTCAAGCGAAAAGCCCAGCATCTTCGCGTGCCGAATGAACCGTAAGCGTCTGAGCGCGTCGTCCGAGAAGACGCGATAGCCGGTTACAGATCGCGACGGGCGCTGCAACAGCCGCCGGCGCTCGTAGTATCGAACGGTTTCGCGGTTCACGCGGGCCTGTCTTGCCAACTGACCTATGGTCATAACGTCCATAAGGCGTCATCTTAAGGGAGTGGTACACCGACCCCAGCCGCCCGCAGCGACGCCTCGTCCGGGCCGGATCCAGCGTAACAAGCGGCCAGTCGGCCATCGACCGCGACCGCCGGCACGGTGTGGACTCCGTAGCTCTTAGCTCTGGCCGCAACCGCCGGGTCGTGCATGTCGAGAACCTCTATCTCGCACGAAGAGCAGGCCATCCTCCGAATGAGGGCAACGGTATCGTCACATGCCGAGCATCCTGCACCGAAGATTTCGATCTTTCGCTTGGCACTCATAAAGAACCCTCTATTGAAGAGCAGCCTACACCCGGTACCTAGGTACAAGGTCAAGGGCTCCTCGCGTGCCCATTCGCGATTTCCGGCGTGCCTAGCACCCCGGATCCCCGCCGACCGCCCCCCACGGGGAATAAAGTATCTGCGGCTGGCGCAGGTGTGCTCCTCATATTTATTCGGCCTTGGGCCGCGCGCCATGGCGCCGCAATTTACATTTAGAGCAGAGCAGGGCGCGCGCTTCCGGCATATAGCTGCTGCTGTTTCATCGGCCGCACAATCGTTCGAGAAACTTAAAGGCTTGCTTGAGGAGACCGGAGCGTGAGTGGGAGAGCCGCCAGCTTCGACCGCAGACCAGGTCTACCGTCAAAATCACGGGGAAGTGACTAGCTCGTGGCTGATGGGCCTGGATTTAATTAAGCTTGTTCCTCCACCTGGGAACCTTCCCGGCCGGCATCCACCGTTCTCTGCCCGAGAAGATTGAGTTTGAACCGACGAATTGTAGCGGGTTCGATCCGAGATCCTCGCTCATCTTCGAAGGAAAGAGCGTCGGTGGGACATTGAACCACGCATGCACCACAGCGGATGCAACGGTCGCTATGAGAGATCTCGACCTTCCGCAATTCTTCGCGTTTTTCAAAACACGCCTCCGGGCAGACCTGCCAGCAAAAGTAGACGCCCTTGCAGCGCTCGGCATCGAGCGTAATGTGCCAGCGCGCCTCTTTGAAATGGCTGCCGCCTTCGATCGGTGTCGAGCCCGTGTAGTCAAAGGTCAGCAGGCCAGAAATCGCGATGCTGGCGAGAGGAGCAGCGATGAGCGCTGAGAGGCGGGCACCAGCGATCGCCGCCAGCCCGAGTGACACCAACGAGGCGGCGAGGGCGAGAAGCAGAAATCGCTGGCCAAGCAACCGATCGTAGAGTGTGAATACGGTGATTGCGAGCAACCACACCATCACAATCATGGGAAGCAGCCATGGGGGGCGAAGAAAGAAAAGTGCAATCGCGGCGAGCAACGTCATCGGCACCGCCCACGTAACAGCCATCTCGAGTCGCTCGCGGATGCCGAAGCGGACATGGCGCATGTCGTCGGTCTTCTTCTCGTGCTGCGCCAGATAGCGGGGAATATCCTTGGCGTACACCGGGCCGAACTTCACTTGCCACCGCGAGCGCCGCTCGACTTCGCGTGCAATCACGCCCGTCGCGGCCAATTGCGGCAGGATCGCCCTGCGATGCTGAACACGCTCCGCCACGCCCGAAGTCTTCAGCGCGGTTACCACCTGATGGGTGCTTAGATGACCGCCGGACGCCGCACACCAGACGTTGATCCCGCTCGAAGGCGCGACCACTAGCCAAGAATCAGTCCCACGCATCGCGCGCATCACACGCCTGACGGTCAAATCAAAATTGCAGGTGACCAGCACCGGGCTCAGCGGACCCGGCTTCCCGATCTGCCGCAAACCCGGCTCAGTGGGCCAGGGCGCCAGGCGAAATCCGGTCTGGAGAGCGTCCTTAGCGAAATCAGAAATTGTCTCGAGCATCATGAGCGTCGCTCCGCGACCACCATTGCGAGTGTTTCAAGAAGCCATCGGCGCTCGCTGTGTATTACGAATCCCGCGGCCGCCAGCTCAGCTGCGAGGTCGGGAATCGGACGTGAGATGGACCCGACCATTAGCCAAGCCAAAACGGCCTGCGGTCCACGCACGACCGCCTGCAATGCACTGTTAATGAAGCCGCGCGGTCGCACCTCGTCGGCAATCGCGATGACGCCCCCGGGCCTAAGGACACGCTGGGCACAGTTGAGGACAAAGGCGCGCTCTCGCTCGGACATCTCCGATAGACTGAGGCTACCAACCACAGCGTCGAAGCTGCGCTCGGGAAAAGAGTCTATCTCGGATGCCGTTCGCTCGACGAACGTGACGGCGTCGGGCGATGAATCAGCCAGGCGCGCCCGTGCTCGCTCCACCATCTCGGGATTCTGATCGACCGCCGTGACATGAGCGCCGCGTGCGATGAGTTTCTCCGTGAGCGCACCAGTGCCGCAGCCGATCTCTAGGACCCTCGCGCCGTGCGACTGCACGGCGGCCTCGGCCAGCGAGTCTCGGATCTGATCCACCTTGCCGAGGGTTAGAGCCCGCACCCCCACGTCATATCGGGCCGGTGCCGACTCAAGAAGCCGCATCAGGGCCAGCGTACTCATGGCTGCAAAATTCTCCGGACGCTGCAGACGAGCAAACGACGGATCTGGGCTGTCTCACCAAACGCGGCTGGGTCCACTATCATCTGTAGAAGCATGCCATCGATGATCGCAATGACGGCGGTTGCCGCTTCTCGCGCTTCCATACTCCCGTCTATTTCGCCCGCGCGTTGTCCATCAGTGATCAACTCGGCAAGGTCGCGCCGGATTCGGCGAAAAAATGGCTTGAACATCGCACCCGAGATGGCCCAAAGGTCGAGCAACATCTTGCCCAGCGACGCCCATTCGGTGAACAGCTCCGTCAGCTTGCCTGCGAGACTTTCTACTCGCTCAAGTGGGCTACCCTCGGAGCCGTGAAGTGCGTCGGAGAAAAAGTGCTCCTCTTCGGCCAGCAGGTCTCTCACGAGATCCCGGACCAGTGAGGCCTTGTCCGGGTAGTAGTGGTAGATAGAGGCGCGGCCGATTCCGGCAGCCCTCGCCACATGCACCAGGCCAACGGCTTCGACTCCGCGTCGCGAGAACACACGCCGCGCCGCTCTGCGGATAGTCTGGCGCTGAAGATCGCGGTCCACGATTTTCGGCATCGCTGTCGATTTCGACAATAGCGTCAACAATAAAGCACGTCAACCTGATCGTGCCTCTTCATCAAGCGGCGTAGCGCAGGTCCATCATCGAGTCCATTATGAGGTGCCGGCAGCGGCCGTGTGGAAGAGATCGATAAGGAGCCTCGGAAACGGGTCGCTATCGTGACTTTTGGCAAAGAAACGGAATTTTTGGCTCCCCTACTTTAGTAGACGATAAAGTATGTTATCGTCTAGTAAATGGCCGAGAGGGCAGAGTCCCGAGAACTGACGGTAATCCCATCGGCCGGCGCGCCGGCGCCGCTGCCGATGCCCGCCGCCGCGGTCATCGTCCTGCGCCAAACCCCCAACGCCGCCTTCGCCGCCGAGGAATTCTTCAAGGCCACCCTCAACAACGAACACACCCGGCGGGCCTACGGACGAATCGCCGGTCGCTTCCTCGCCTGGTGCAACGACCGCGGACTTGAGCTGCGCCAGATCACGCCCGGACTCGCCGGCGAATACCTCGGCCAGCTCCCGGGCTCGGCGCCGACTAAAAACCAGGCACTCGCAGCGCTCCGGCATTTCTTCGACGCCTTGGTCCAGCGTCACGCGGTCGCCCTCAACCCTTTCGCGTCCGTACGCGGCGTCAAATACAGCATCACCGAAGGCAAGACCGCCGAGCTCGCCATCGACCAAGCCCGCAAATTGTTCAAGTCAATCGACATCAGTCATGTCGTCGGGCTGCGCGATCGCGCCGTGCTCGGCGTGCTGGCCTACACAGGCGCTCGCATCGGCGCCGTGGCCAAGCTCCGGCTGGCCGATTACCGGAACCTGGGCGATCACCGCGTGCTGCGCTTCCGGGAAAAAGGCGGCAAGGATCGCGAGATCCCCGTGCGTCATGACCTGGCCGCCTGGCTCAACCAATACATTGCCGCCGCCGGGATCGCCGAGGAACCCAAGACTCCCCTCTTCCGCGCTGCTGACGGCAAACGCAAGTATCTGACCGGTGCTGCCTACACCGCCCACTCCATGCGCCAGATGATGAAGCGGCGGCTCGAGGACGCCGGCCTACCCGATTTGTTCTCGCCGCATAGCTTCCGGGTCACAGTCGTGACCGACCTACTCAATCAGAATGTTCCGCTCGAAGATGTGCAGTACCTCGCCGGTCATGCCAGCCCCACCACCACGCGAGTCTATGACCGGCGGCGGCGCAAGGTCACCCGCAATATCGTTGAGCGGATTTCTATTTAGGTGGTCTTCGTGACAGATCTCACTATCGGACAACCCAGATCCGCACATACAACCTATTCCGCAGAGCCACGGCGAGGAGCAGCTGCTGCGATGTCGAGCAAGCGCAACAGGGCATTAAACCAGCCAGGATTTTGTACTTTAAACATCCAGGGTTTCGCTGTCGCGATAATCGAATCCGTCTAGTTCTTAGCGGACGCTAGAAGGTCATACGTGGTAGCCGTGGACGCAACGAAAGGTGCCTTGCTAAGACAGAACAGATTGTAGGGAGAGGAACGTAGCCATGGGGGCGCTTCCGTATGTGGTTGGGCGACGACGTCGTGATCTCGCAGCCGTTCTCTATCAAGCGGACCAATCGAGACGGCCGCTCGTCGAACAAGACAAAACATTCGCTGGTACTAGATTAGACGAAAAAACGATCACGGGGATCGATGGAGCCAAGTTCGCCCACTGCACATTTCTCAACATAGGCTTCAAGGAAGTAACGTTAAAGGAATGCAACTTTGAGGATTGTGTTTTCGTCGGCTGTTACTTCCGAAAGGCAACATGGCATCGATGTCGTTTCCAAGCATGTCGATTCATCGACTGTCAATTCACCGGTCTCCAAATAGTGGGAAGCCTGTTTTTTTATTCTCGATTTTCAGACTGTTTTATTCCTTACAATCGAATTAAGAGCTCTCTCCCGGGAGAGGCGAATCTGAAACGCGAACTTGCCCATAATTTAGCGACAGAAGCTGCGAAGCTTGGTTTCTCCGAGGAAGCCAGCAAATTCCGCTGGTGCGAGATTGAAGCACATGAACAACATCTAAGGGGTGCTTTGTGGCACGAAGAGCCTTGGTACGAAACACACTATCCCGGCGTTCTCGACCGATTGGGTGCGGGTTTACGATTGGTGTCGAGTCGGCTGCATCGACAACTGTGGGGATACGGAGAGAAAGGCCGTGTGCTTCTCCGAAATTTGGTAGTTCTCGTGCTGATTATTTTTCCTTTTGGCCTGCTCCCCAATTTCCGCGCACTCATAAGTAGAGTCGGTTGTTGTTTTGCCCCTGGTGGGGCGGTGGCGCAAGGGGACGGTCCGTGGAGCCCCAAACTCGCTCAGACGGACCGTCCCCTTGCTGTTCTGCAAACTCCCTGGGCGTCAGCGCTCGGAGGCTCGAGTGCGGGCGCAAACAATTGTAATCGTGCCGCCAGGAGTTAATGATCTGGCGCGCTTCCGCCAACCCCGTAAACACGTGCTCATTAAGACATTCGTCGCGTAGTTTGCTGTTAAAGCTTTCGACGAAAGCATTCTGCATTGGCTTACCCGGCTGGATGTAGTGCCACGCCAGCCGGTCGGTTGCCCACTTGAGAACCGCAATACTGGTCAGTTCCGTGCCGTTATCGCTGACGATCACCGTGGGCGTGGTGCGCTCGCGGGTCAGCCGGTCCAGCTCGCGAACTACCCGCATCCCACTGAGAGAGGTATCAACTACGGTCGCTAGGCACTCTCGGCTAAAGTCATCTACGATGCACAGAATTCGGAAGCGGCGGCCGTCGGCGAGTGTGTCGGAGACGAAATCGAGCGACCAGCGTTGATTGATGCTGTGCGGCAACTCGATCGGCGCCCGTGTTCCGAGTGCTCGTTTTCGGCCACCACGCCGGCGCACCATCAGCTTCTCTTCGCGGTACAGGCGGTAGAGTTTCTTATGGTTCATCACCTGGCCCTCGCGCGCGAGCAGCCAGCCCAGCCTACGGTACCCGAAGCGCCGGCGTTGATGGGCCAGCTCCCGCAGTCGCATACGTAGCCCAGCATCGTCCGGCCGCTTGCAGTGATAGCGCAGCGTTGAATGGTCAATTCCCACCAGCCTGCACGCGCGTCGCTGGCTGAGCCCGTGGCGCTCTATGATCCGGGCAACCGCCGTCCGCCGTGCCGCAGGCTTTAGCCGTTTTTTCCGAGCAGATCCTTCAGCGCCGCGTTGTCGAGCATGGCCTCCGCCAGTAGCTTCTTGAGCCGGCGGTTCTCATCCTCCAGCCCCTTAAGCTTCTTCGCGTCCGACACCTCCATGCCGCCATACTTGGCTTTCCACTTGTAAAATGTTGCATCCGAGATCCCATGGCGCCGACATACTTCGGCGGTCGTCGCCCCTGCTTCGTGCTCGCGCAAGATTCCGATGATCTGTTCCTCGCCGAACCTGCTCCGCCGCATCTGTCCGTCTCCTTCCCCTGACGGACTCTACCTCAAAATGTCAGTGTTTTCGGGGAGCAGGCCACTTTCGCCTTCTATCTGTTGAGCTTGGGCGGGCAATTGCACAAAGATCGCGGCAGTCTGACAATTCATGATTACATCTATTTAAGCGTTCAGCACATCCTCGAACCAACCATCTCATCAGGTGTGACTCCGAACGGCATGGCCGTCTGGGTCGCAGCCCTGGAAGGGTTTTTCGGCATAGTCGTCGCCGGGTTATTTGTCTCGTATCTTTTTCAATGGATTCTCCGACGATGATCTCACCTTTTACCGCTGTTTGGCTTTACGGGTCAGCGGCGCGGGGTGACAGCGACTCAGAAAGCGATGTTGACATTCTGGTCGTGGGCGACCACTGCCTTGAAAAGAACGAGCTTACTGCAATAAGCAATGCCGATTCCCGCAAACTATCAATAAGCCACTACACTTGGCACGAACTTAAAGGCATTGCTTCTTATGGTTCTCTTTTCTTGCATCATTTGCGGAGAGAGGCTCGTTGTCTCGTAGAAGGATCTGCTGTCATTGGAGAGATGCGCAGTATCTTAGACTCACTCGGACCGTATCGACGGGCCCGCATGGACCTAAACGCATTCGAGACGTCCGTGGCCGATGTCCAATACTCCTTGACCCACGATGGCTCCATCCCATTCGAGCTATCGATCCTAGCCACTACACTTCGCCATGCTAGTATTCTCGGCTGCTACGTGTCCGGGAAACCTTGCTTTGCCAGGCTTGAACCGATACGGCAGTTTGTCGAGGAGTGGCATCTGGATGCAGCCACGATCACCTGCTTCGAGGAATTATATCGATACAGGCTGTGGGCCGTGCGTCATTCTGGGGTGCCTTCGGAAGTATCTATGCAGCAGGTAGATAGATGGTGCGAGCTGATTTCTGATCTACTGGGCGAACTTGGGATACAGATTGATGTTTACGAAAGAAGTGTGCATCAAGCACATTGACGACACTACAAATTCGATAAGCGGTATCGACGCCGCATATGTTGCCCGAATACGGTTGCGACCGGTAATTCTTGCTTGTAACAGGATGGTCGCACGCCAATATGGATTGCCCCTACCCATCTTGCCCGGTCGCCTCGAAGTACCTCCAACGACAAGCAAGCATATAGTGGACATTACCGACTGCTGTAGCCGTCTGTCAGAATATGCTCATATTCTGTCGCAGCCAAGTGAACCACTAGATCATCGCTGGAGAAGCAATTGGGCCGAGGTGCTTGGAACTCTCGAACGCTTGCGAGAACTCGTTGCGACCCTGGATGATACTCAATAGGTGAAAGGGGGCCGCGCGACCCCTGACCGTTGGCCTCAGACTCTTTCTTTATTTTTGCCGGCACCGGTAAAGGCATTCAGAGTCAGGATGAAGGTCGTCTTCGCAGCCGGCCACAGCTACCGCTAGGCTGAAATCTCGAAAGCCTCGCCGAACAGCTCAACTGTCGGATCCGCACCTTGCAACGGGCAGCGGAGCCGAACATGCCCCATGGGGCCTAAGACCGTGCGTCTGTTGCGTGCTACTTCTTTGAGTGTCCGTTCGACCCCGGGCGGCCTACGCACAGGACTCCACCCTTGCGGTCTCCCGGTGCAGTAAGCGTTCGGTGTCCTGCTCGCTATACGTCTAAGGTCCGCACCCGTTGGAAGCGGAGTCCTTCCACTCGCGAACGGAGTGACGACAGCCCAAGGCGAGGCTTCCAGCATCTCGCCCCATACTTCAGGCTGATCGGCGTTTTGAGACCCGTGATGGGGCACCTTAAAAATCTTTGCCCTCTCAACAGGTCGTGTCGGAGAATTGATAATTGCTCTCCAACCACCCGCCGAGCTGGTATCAGCCTGCAGGTCCGAACCCAAGAGAACTCGCTGATGCCCGGCCTCGATCCAAAGAACTGCCGAAACCTGATTTGCTCCTTGGCGAATTCGACGCTTCGGCTCACCCTCCTGCGGGAGAAGCTGACCCAGTTCACGAAACGCACGCGTTAAGGTTCCGGATGATGGGCTCAATGACAAGACGCGAGCTTCGGGCAGCACATCCCTTTCGCGCCGTACATATAGCACTTGCCCGTCCGTAGCCCAATGATCCGGTCCAGCGTTCGCAGCCGGCACACCCGACGCTCGCCTTTGCTCTATCACCTGAAGGATGTTTCGAAACTCGTCTACACCAGATGAAGACATCATACTTTCTGAGCCGAGCGCCAATAGCGCTGCGAATTCCGAGCTTCGAAGTGCCGCAGAGCAGGCGAAGCGAGCCGCTCGGGTATTGCGCACAATCTCTGCAGCTCCCTGCATGTGGTCATCATGCCAGTGAGTTACGATGACGAGTTTTACAGCATCGAGAGCAACGCCGAGTTGGGTTAGGTACGCTATCGCTATCGGTGTTCGACTTCCTCGGTCAATGCAAGAATCGACTATGATCCATTCCCCGAGGCCGAGATGTACGACGACACACTCTCCAATTCCGGGGCCAAAAATTGACACCTCCAGCTCAGAAGGGTTGGGTGGGGTATCAGCCAATTCCCAGCATCCGTTTGAATTCGAGCGTGCGCTCGCTAGCCCGCTTAATTTCTCTAGCAGACCATGCCGGCAGCCGCCGGAACCGAAGGTCCGACGTTCGTGTCTTCTGCCCGTCGGGCGATACCCTGTATCCGATGATCCAATAGAAAATCGCCCCCGGTTGAACGAGTCCGATGTCCCCACTAGAAATCTCGTCTTTCGGCAGTGTGACTTCCTCTTCGGGGGAGCGCGAGTTGGTAAGATCGCGAATCACGGCAGTAAACTCGTCACTGTCGACTTGCCTAACCTCCCCTTCCCACTGTTGAAGTAGTTCAAACCGTGATAGGGGTGGAGCAGGGTAAGGTACCTTCACAATTACCTTGTCGACGAGACCGTTAATCTCAGATGCTTTCTCTTGGGCTTTGCCGAACGTACTCGTGCCGGCTACGGAATTCGACAGTAGTTGAGATGCAGACGTTCCTGTCGTCATTCCGCCATCGCTTAGCACAGGTTTCTCAGATCGAATAAACGAGTCCCTGGTCGCAAAGGCCGTGCTCTCTGGACACCGGCTCTGAGAGCCTACCCGGACTTCTCGCAGGGCCGGCCAGCAGGTTGTTTCTATCGGTTCTTCCTGACGTGACCTGAAGATTCGTAATGGCTGAGCCATGCGCCTACTTTTTCGCAACCTGCTTCAGTATATGATGCGCAATCTGTTCGGCGTTATCGAGCGATGCCTTCCACGTGGTGTGGAGGATCTCTATGAGAGCACGTGTTGTGTTAGCCCCGGTTGCCTCGTGATGCTTATTCACTTCAATGAAGACGCCGGGAGACACTGCCAGAGAGGGCTCAACCCGGATAAATGGCATCGCCTTAACGGTCGTCCCGCCGCTGGCTAGCTCTTCGGGAGCGTCTTGTATGTAAAGGGACCGTAGACCAGGCCTCCTGAGGATCCCATGCCACGGTTCTTTCGGCGCCAGCAGGTCTCCAACGGCATGCCATTGTTCCTCCGAAGGCATCCGAAAATGCAAAAAACGATTCAAACCCATCTTGTCGAACGGCGTATGTTCAAGTAGTTGAAAAACGCCCAACACCAAATCGCACAGCGCAAGATAATGCCCGGCATCAGAGGCTTGCGCCACAAACCGATCCCTTAACACCTGGATCGAAAACCAACTGGTCGCAAAGGCGCACACTTCGGGGTGAATAACGTTGATCGTCGCGGTGTCAGCCTCCTCCGGCCTAATTAGGCCGTGCGCACCAAACCATGCAGGCTGAAAGATCCCGGGATTGAACGAACCCAATAAAACGATCGACGCACCCTCGGATTCACATTTCGACACAGGCATGGCTCAGCACTTTGCGTGTTGCATGGATTCGAACACTGTTGGCCCGCCCCCATTAGTTAGACAAGGCTGATATTTTTCAACGCACTTCTCAGGTGTTGGCCCTAAACCGCCGGCCACCATCGCCGCCCAAAGGTATGTCTTTCACTGCTCTCGCTAGCACCCGCGCCACGAGCGACTGCATGGACACATCTTCCAGTGCCGCTCTGATCCGCAGCCTGCGGTGGACCTCCTCGGGCAGGTCCACATGAATCTTGCGCGATCGAGCCTTTGTCTGCTTCAGACCTTTCATCCTTTAGGACGAAATGTATTTTTGTACGAACGTTGTCGGGTTGCAACCTGGAATTACGCCTTAGTTTTCTGGAGAGATTCGTGGTCTCGAAGCGTTATTCTTGCTATGGCGGTGGCAGCTCCATAGCATCCGCATCACTGCCCTTTCTGGCGGTGCGTTCGGCGCATTCGAGCTGATCTTTTTGCTAAGGTCGCAGCGGTTGGGAGCATTTCGCTGGGTTCTGTTCCCGAGTGATACCGCTGGTCGACGGCACGCTCAGCCAACGCCATTGTCGGCACGGTGGAGAATCCTCCGGGATAAGCCGGGTTGGCGTGAAACTCGTGAAGCGGTTTGACGCCCACGTATGCTCGCCGCCGGCGTTGCTGCCTTTACGTGGTGCCTCAGCCGATTCTCGTCGTTTGTCACCATGCCGACGGGGACAGTCGACCGCCTTTGTGTAAACGCGGCCCGCTTGATACCACCCTCTTAGTTACCGGCGGTTCCAGCACAACCCCGACTAGTAATGAGAGTGTATCATCATCGCAGAATACGCTTGGAACGGGTGACATAGTCACCCGTTCGTGTCCGAAACGGCCTATTCAAGGTGCTGATGTCCCGGTCACCTATTCACTGCTGCACGAAGAAAGTCGCCATATGATATCGGAATAAGAGCCGCTTTTAACCGAACCACTTATGCTCGGTATTTTCCCGACGGCGCTAGTCAAGCGGAATTTCAAACGTGATAATCGATTTTATCATGTTTAAACAGCCGCTCCGAAAAACCGGCAGAGGACCTGGCTGAAAGCATCGTCTCGAACAAGCGGCACGATGCGTATCCGCCCTTCCTTGTTCACGTTCACATGTTACGGCATTCGTGCGGCTACGATTTGGTCAATGGCGGTCAGCCGACGAGACAGATTTCAGCTTTAACCTCGGGTACCGGAGCCTGAATCATACGCGACGTGTACGACCTGGGCGCCAGACCTCTTTCGTGGTCAACAGAAGGACTGATGGCCAGGCACTACTGGCGGCGCCGCGGCGTGCTCCAGGAGCAATCCGATTATTATAGGACCCATGGACCTCGTATCTGGAATCGTTGGATCCGTAATCGGCGGGATTGTCGGCGGCCTTTTCGTGCTAGCAGCGGTCAAATTCCAGTCCTTCAGACAGGGCGAGGCGGCCCTTAGTGCTGTGGCGGCCGAGGTACTCAGCAACAAAGAGGCTGCGATCTATATGACTCAGAACCGCCAGCCAGGAACAGCCTTTCAGCCAGGTAGTCCAGATCCTGGTTGGCTCAAACATTCAACCTGGGACTCTCAGTTACCCTACGTGGTTCAAGTGTTGGACGAAGGAACGATGCTCAACGTTCGTTACGCATACTCGTTGTTGGACGCGGTGCCCGACATGATTAACCCGAACCCGCCACCAGCACAGCGCTCGCGGTACGCGTATGGCGGATGGATAGACAAACATCTGAACAAGGTCCGCGAGGCCTTCATGGACGCAGATAAAGCTCTGGATAATTTCCGCGAGCGCTTAGCCTCAGAAACCCGCTGGCAAAAGGTGAGAAGCCTATTGAATCCACTCTCTTAAGCTGCAGGCCGAACAGCGGTAGCGGGCGGCGCGGGGTGTTCGGCAAGAGCTCTGGCAAGTATGGCCCGATCACACACGCGTGATTTCGATGCTCAGAAATGGCCCACGAGTGATGCTCTAAATTGGCCCACCCCAGAGATCCCGAGCATCCTGCTTATAAGGCAGGAGGGGCGGGATGGAGAGGAGAGCCAAGGTGGAGCTATT
>Ga0306920_100003908_pt1 | contig 19032 bp, 13 predicted proteins | sample flu12Cox44000170_FD_204666 | JGI IMG/M metagenome (GOLD analysis project Ga0306920, IMG submission 204666) | Lab enrichment of tropical soil microbial communities from Luquillo Experimental Forest, Puerto Rico - flux4day.12C.oxic.44.000.170 (v2)... | ecosystem: Environmental > Terrestrial >... | reverse complement strand
CGCACCGCGCCCCGCCAGAAGAGAGTCCGGAACATCAGTATCGCGAGCGCCATGCCGAGGACGAACTCGATGGCGACCGAGACGATCGTGATGATCAGGGTCACCCACAGCGCGTGCCACCAGTACGGCGAGGACAGCACCGCGCCGTAGTTGCTGAAGCCGATGAACTTCGCCTCGTTGGGGAAGCGCAGGTCATAACGCTGCAGCGACAGCCAGATGGCGTAGATGATGGGAAACGCCGCTACGGCGATCATGACGACCACCGCCGGGGCGCACAGATACCAGCCGAGCCGGCGCTCGGCCCGCGCCCCTTCCGATAGGCGCTTGCGGTGCTTTCGTTCGGTTACCTCGGGCTCGCCGGTGGTGACGGCTTCGGTCTTGGCAGTCATCGGCTCCTTGCCCTTCTATACGTTCCGCTCGCGCCGGCTGGCCGGGGCACCCGGCCCGTCGTGGCACTCACGGGATCACCAACTTCGATTGAAGCGCCTTGTTGATCTCTGCGGCCATCGCCTGCTCGGTGCTCGGCGGGTCGATGCTCGCGGGCGGGGATACCTTGTGCGAGATGACGATGGAGACGCTCTGGTACGCCGGGGTCTGCGGCCGCACGCTGGCGTTCTGCAGGGAGGTCAGGATGTCGGCGTGGAACGGGTAGTCGGCGAACATGGCGGGATCGCTGTACAGCTCCTCCAGCGTCGGCGGCAGGCCACCCAGGATCGCCGCGTTCAGCTGGTTCTGCCTGTCCCGCAGGCAGAGTGCGGCCTGGAAGGCCAGGTCGGGGTTCGGCGAGTACTTGCTGATCGCCATGTCGATGCCGCCGATGGTGACCCGAGCGGGCTGATTGGGGACGACGCCCGGGTACAGGGTCCACTTGAAGTGCTTGAACAGGTCCGGCTTGTTTTTCTTCATCGACGGGTAAACGAACGGGTAGTTCAGCTCGAAGGCGGCCGTGCCGGCCTCCATGGCCAGCCGGTTCGAGTCCTCCATCTGGACCCCCAGCGACGGGTCGGCCGCCACCGAGGTGGCAAGCTTCTTCATGGTTGACAGTGCGGTTATCCACGCCGGGCCGGGTGCGGCGTTCGCGCTAGACGGCGTCAGGATGCTCCCGCCCGCGCTGGCGACCAGGGTGTTGAACCAGACCGTCGTGCCCTCGTACTGCGCGCCCTGGATCTCGATCAGGTGCGGCTTGCCCTCCTTGGCCAGTTGCTCCGCGTCGGCGATCATCTGGTCCCAGGTGGTGGGCGGGGTCTGCACCAGGTCGTCGCGGTACCACAGCAGTTGGGTGTTGCTGTTGTAGGGCACCGCGACGAGCTGGCCCTTCCAGGTGGCGGTCTGCAGCGGGACCTTCAGGGTGCCCGCCTCCGCCTGCTGCTTGTACGTGCCGGTCCAGGGCAGGATCCAGCCGGCCTCGGAGAACTCCGCCTCCCAGGTCACGTCCAGGCCGAGGATGTCCATCGACGAGTCCTGCGCGGCCAGCCGCCGCGCCATCTGCAGCCGCTGGTCGTCGGCGGAGGCCGGCAGCTTGTTGTAGGTGATGGTGTACTTGCCGTTGCTCTGCTTGCTGCAGTTGGTGACCGCCGTCTGGACAGCGCCAGAAGGGTCGTTGAAGCTGTAGAAGTTGAGCGTGACCGGCCCGGTTGCGGCATTGCTGGAGCTGCAGGCGGCGAGCGTCGTGCAGGCCATCGCCACGCCGACCGCGCTGGCGCCCATCTTCATCCGGGACCTGCGCTGAAGGATTCCTCGCCTCGGTGCCCGCCGCGGCGATGCGGTTCTGACATCACAGTGAGCCACAGATACTCCTTCCTTCAGCGCCCTGGCGACCAGGTCACCAGGCGCGGTATTAGGTTCTTCGCGCCACGGCGGCCGATCTGCTCGTCCCGTAGCGGCACGCTGGCCGCGCTGCGCCAAGTCCGGGCGTCATAGCGGGGCAGCCTTCTGCACCACCGCCCGGCATCCGCGCAACTTCTGGCGCGACGTCAGGTCCGGGTCGACGTCCGAAGCCGGAGAGCGGCGGGGACGACGACGCTGGCCGGTTCAACCACTGGCGCATCATTCACCACACGGGTCATCCAGGCTGGACGGTCGTTGCCGGCGAACTCGGTGGTGCCGGACTAGGAGTGGATGTCATGATGCCACCTCCGACGTCATTCACGTCCAGGACCACGCGCAGCGGCCACCTGCCCCGGACGCTTCCCAGTGCTTCGTGCCGCTGCCTTGCGGCATGGGCATATCGCTGCCCTCTGATCCTCCTGCTGGCACGCCGCATGATCATCACCCTTCCTAGGGTGATGATCAGCTTTCGTAGGGTGATGATCAACCCCCTGAGGCCAACAGAGCGCCGGCAATATCGGCTCTCGCGTCGATGCCGAGCCGGGTAAAGATCTGGCTAAGGTGGTATTCGATGGTCTTGACCGTGATGTGCAAATCGCGTGCTACCTGCTGATTCGTCTTTCCGGTGGCGACCGCCCTGGCCACGGCGAGCTGGCGGGCGGTCAGCGGCGCAGCGTGTGTGACAGGTGCGTCAGGAGCCAGTTCAGTGTCGCAAAGTGAGACGAATGGTGAGGCGCCGAGCCCCGGCGAACACGGCGCGCGCCGCGCCCAGTTCCCGCGTCTCTGACGGGGGTGTGCTTGGGTGGGGCTATGGATGAAGTGCCTGACATAGGGGACCTGCCGGTGGGGATCGGGGCTACCGGGCACCGGCGGGAGAGCGACTCGATGGGGGTCATCGACGTGCCGGCCGACCGGTACTGGGGGGCGCAGACCCAGCGGTCGCTGGTGCACTTCGGGGACATCGGCCCGGACCTGATGCCGCGGCAGGTATACCACGCCTTCGGCTATGTGAAGAAGGCCGCCGCGCTTGCCAACGGGACGGCGGGCCGCCTGCCGGGATGGATGGCCGTCCTTATCGCGCAGGTGTGCGATGAGGTGATCGACGGCGAGCTTGACGAGCATTTCCCGCTTCGGGTCTGGCAGACCGGGTCCGGCACGCAGACCAACATGAACGTCAACGAGGTGATCAGCAACCGGGCCATCCAGCTGGCCGGCGGGGTGATCGGCAGCAAAACCCCGGTGCACCCGAATGACCATGTCAACATGGGGCAGTCATCCAACGACACCTTCCCGACCGCGATGCACGTCGCGGCCGTGCGGGCGGTGCGCGAGGAGGTGCTGCCGAGCGTGCGCGCGCTGCACGAGGCCATCGACGACAAGGCCAGGCAGTGGCGGGCCGTGGTCAAGATGGGCCGGACCCATCTGGAGGACGCGGTCCCGCTGACCGTGGGCCAGGAGTGGTCCGGGTTCGCCCGCCAGCTCGAGCAGGCGATCGAGCGGCTCGAGCGGTCGGCCGAGGACCTGTACGAACTCGCGGCGGGCGGCACCGCGGTCGGCACCGGGCTGAACGCCCCGCCGGGCTTCGCCGCCGAGGTGGCGGAGCGGATCGCGGCGGAGACCAGGTATCCGTTCCGCACGGCGGCCAACAAGTTCGCGGCGCTGGCCGGGTCGGACGCGATCGCCGCCGCATCGGCCGGGCTGCGGGGGCTCGCCATCTCGCTGACGAAGATCGCCAACGACATCCGGTGGCTGGCCTCGGGACCGCGGGCCGGGCTCGGCGAGCTGATCCTGCCGGCCAACGAACCGGGCAGCTCGATCATGCCGGGCAAGGTGAACCCGACGCAGTGCGAGGCCATGCTGATGGTCTGCGCGCAGGTGCTCGGGCACGACACGACCGTCGCGCTCGCCGCGTCGGCGGGCAACCTGGAGCTGAACACCATGCGGCCCGTGATGATCGCCAACTTCCTGCACTCGGCCACGATCTTGGCCGGCGCCTGCCGGGCGTTCCGCGTCTACTGCGTGGCCGGGGCCGAGCTCAACGAAGAGCAGATCGCCGAGCACGTCAACCGGTCGCTGATGCTGGTCACCGCGCTGTCCCCGGTGATCGGCTATGACAAGGCCGCCGAGATCGCGCACAAGGCGAACGCCGAGGGCAGCACGCTGCGGGCGGCGGCGATCGCGTCCGGGCACATCAGCGCGGCGGACTTTGACCGGGTCATAGACCCCACGGCCATGGTCGGCGATACCGGCACGGCGTAACGCGGCGGGCCGTTACGGTGACGGTAACCGGAGACAGACAGCGGGAGCGACCGTCGGGCGCGGCGGCGACCACGGCAACCATGACATCAGGAGGCGGCATGGCCGGCAGCTACGACGTGATCGTCCTGGGCGCGGGGCCCACCGGAGAGAACGTCGCTGAACGCGCGGTGCGCGGCGGCCTTAGCACGGCGGTCGTGGAATCGGAGCTCGTCGGCGGCGAATGCTCGTACTGGGCGTGCATGCCGAGCAAGGCGCTGCTTCGCCCGGTGACGGCGGTAGCAGAGGCCAACCGCGTGGGCGGCGCCGTCGGCGCGCGCCTCGATCCCCCGGCGGTCCTGTCCCGCCGCGACTCCTTCGCGCACGACTGGAAAGACGACCGCCAGGTCGAATGGCTGCAGAAGGCGGGGATCGACCTGTTTCGCGGCCCGGGCCGGATCGCGGGCGACCGCGTCGTGAAGGTCGGCGACACCGAACTGCGGGCACGGCACGCGGTCGTGGTGGCCACCGGCACCCGCGCCGTCGTCCCGCCGCCGCTCGCCGCGGTGAACCCATGGACCAGCCGGGAGGCGACCAGCGCGCACGCGGCGCCCGGCCGGCTGGCCATCGTGGGCGGCGGGGTGGTGGCCTGCGAGATGGCGGTCGCGTGGCAGGCGCTCGGTGCGCACGTCACGCTGCTGGCGCGCGGCGGGCTGCTGGAACGCCTGCCCGGTTTCGTCGGCGACCTGGTGGCGGAGGGGCTTCGCGACGCCGGAGTCGACGTGCGGCTCGGGACGAGCGTGACCGGTGCGAGCCGGGACGGAAAAGTCACGCTCACGCTCGGCGACGGGACGACGGTGACCGCCGACGAGGTGCTCGCGGCTACGGGCCGGGCGCCGCGCACCGAGGACATCGGCCTGGAGGCCGTGGGGCTGGTACCCGGCTCGTGGCTGGAGGCCGACGACACGCTGCGCGTGGGCAGCGTCGCCGGCGGCTGGCTGTACGCGGCCGGCGACGTCAACCACCTGGCGCTGCTCACCCACATGGGCAAGTACCAGGGGCGCGTCTGCGGCGACGCGATCGCCGCCCGGGCGCGCGGGCACGAGCCGACGGTGACCGACCGGTCCAGCGTCACCTGCGTTCCCCAGGTGGTGTTCACCATCCCGGAGGTCGCCGCGGTCGGGCTGACCCCCGAGCAGGCGGCGGCCGCGGGCCGCGCCGTGCGGGTCGTGGATTATGAGATCGGGAACGTGGCCGGCGGCTCGCTGTTCGAGGACGGCTACACCGGACACGCGCAGATGGTCGTGGACGAAAATAGCAAGAGGATGGTTGGCATGACTTTGGCCGGGCCGGGCGTGGGCGAGATGATTCACGCCGCCACGATCGCCATCGCCGGCGAGGTGCCCCTCGACCGGCTGTGGCACGCCGTGCCGTCGTTCCCGACGATGAGCGAGGTATGGCTGCGGCTCCTCGAGGCGTACGGGCGGTAGCGATGCACTCGGTCGGCGTGGTACTGCACCCGCAACGCGACTCCGCCGAAGCGGTGGACGCAATCCTGGACTGGGCACGGCGGCGGGGCGCGACCGTCTACGGCATCGGACCCGAGATCTCCCGGCTCAACTGCGCCGCGACGGCCGTGCCGGCGGACGAGCTCGCGCAACGGTCGGACCTGCTGGTAAGCCTTGGCGGCGACGGGACCATGCTGCGCGCGATGCGGCTCGCGGACGGGAGCCATACCAAGGTGCTCGGCGTCAACCTGGGCAAGCTCGGGTTCCTCGCCGAGGTCGACGTGCCCGACCTGCCCATGGCGCTGTCGGCCATCGACGACCACGACTACACGATCGAGCCGCGGCTCGCCATTGACAGCGTGGTCGCCGGGCGGCGGGTAACCGCGTTCAACGACATCGCCGTGGTCCGGGTACCCGGCGACGGCAGCAGCGCGGCGGTGGCCGTCCGCGTAAACGAGCAGCTGTTCGTCTCCTACGCGGCGGACGCCGTGGTCGTCGCCACCCCCACCGGGTCCACCGCCTACAGCTTCTCGGCCGGCGGCCCGATCGTCAGCCCGACCGTGGAAGCGCTGCTCGTGACGCCGGCCGCGCCGCATTCGGCGTACAACAGGGGCCTGGTGCTCTCGGTGTCCGACGCGCTCTGCCTGGAGATCCTCACCGGGAGCGGGCGGCTCGCCGTCGAGGTGGACGGGCAGGTGGCCGGCTATGTCGCGACGGGCGACATGCTGGACGTCACGCCGCGGCCGGCCGCCGCACAGGTGGTGCGGCTCGGCCGCACGACGTTCTACCAGCGCGCCCGGCGCAAGCTGCGGATCGCGGACTCCGCCGAGATTTCGCAGGTCAAGGCCGTTCCGGACGCGGTAGCCGAGATCTGATCAAAATTTCTCCGGCGAGGTGTAACGCCCCGCCGGGGGATGGCGTTTCGTATGCAGGGCTTACCCCCGCTTGGAGCCCCCGGATGCCCCCCCGTCCGGGGGCTCCGCACCTAGCTCTCTCATGAGAGCCTGGGCAGAGCCCGACGTCCGTCGTCGGCCGCGGTCCGCCATCAACCGCGGCCGATGAACGGCATCGTCGTCGCCGTGATCGTCAGGAACTGCACGTTCGTGTCCAGCGGCAACTCAGCCATGTAGAGCACGGCCGCTGCGGCGTGCCTGGGGTCGAACGTCGGCTCGGCCAGCACCCTGCCGTCCGCCTGCACCGCGCCGGCGGCGATCCGCTGGGTCATCTCGGTCGCGGCATTGCCGATGTCTATCTGGCCACAGGCGATGCCGTACGGCCGGCCGTCGAGGGAGATCGACTTGGTCAGCCCCGTGATCGCGTGCTTGGTCGCGGTGTAGCCGATGCTGCGCGGCCGCGGCGAATGCGCGGAGATCGAGCCGTTGTTGATGATCCGGCCGCCCCGCGGGTCCTGGGCCTTCATCATGCGCACCGCGTGGTGCGCGCACAGGAACGAGCCGGTCAGGTTGGTCGCCACGATCGACTGCCAGCCCTCGAGCGACACCTCGTCCACCGCGCCGGGCGGGGCCCCGGTGCCCGCGTTGTTCACCAGCAGGTCGAGCCGCCCGTACCGGTTCTCCACGGCGGTGAACAGGGTGGCGACCGAATCCGCGTCCGTGATGTCGGTCACCACCGGCAGCACGGCGCCCGCCGCGGCCAGCGCCGCCGTCTCTTCCAGGGGTGTGAGACGGCGGCCTGCCGCGGCGACGTGCCAGCCGGCTTCGGCCAGCGCTAGCGTGATGTGGCGGCCGAGACCGGAGCCTGCCCCGGTGACGACCGCCACTCCTTGAGTAGTCATGACCCTTACGGTAAAACCAGGGTCCGTTCTGGATAAAGAAGGGACAGCAGCCCCGCGTGGACAGTCAACGGTGCGCGATGTACGGCAAGCGGCTGCTGGTCGCCGTGGTGTACGTGCCGGCCATCCACAGGTGGCCGGCGACGGCGGTGATGCCGCCCAGGATGTGGCTGCCGGCCGATCCGCCAGGGGCGGGGGCGTCGTTGATCGTCCACTTGCCGCCGGTGCCCCGCAAGACCAGGAGGTTGTTGTTGTCGGTCGCCGGGTCGATATAGGTGCCGACCGCCCAGACGGAGCCCTGGCCCGCCGCGATGCCCAGCAGGTATGACCAGTTCGCGCCGTGCGGAACCGCCGGCAGCTTCTGGACGGACCACCGGCCGCCGGCGAAGTGCTCGACCAGCGGGCGGCCGCCACCTTCCGGGCTGTCGGCCTCGCCGGCCACCCAGACCTGGCCTGCCCGGGTCGCGGTCACGCCTTGGAGCAGCACGTTCGATGAAACCGAGGCCGGCAGGCTGACCACGGACCAGCGGGCGCCGTTCCAGTGCTCCACCAGGGCCTGGTCGGGCACCCCGCCGCCGAGCCGCTGGCCGACCGCCCACACGTCGTCCCGGTTGACCGCGTCCACCGCGTACAGGTGGTTGCCGGTCGTGCCGGGATCGGGCGTGCGGACCACAGACCAGTGGTGGCCGTTCCAGTGTTCGGCCAGGGTCTCGAAGATCCCGTTGCCGCTTTCCTGGTCACCGACCGCCCAGACGTTGTCGCGCGACAAGGCGGTGGCGCCCCACAGCATGTCGCGGACCGAACCGGGCTGGGGAACGCTGGCGATGGACCACCGGTGGCCGTTCCACGCCTCGACGAGTGCGCGGTTCCGGTAGGCGGAGTCGAGGTGGGTGCCGACCGCCCACGCCTCGCCGCCGGCGGCGGCCAGGCCGAACAAGGTGTTGAAGTTCGGGCCGGCGTTCGGGGTGCGGACGACGGTCCAGGCCTTGCCGTTGTAGTGCTCGGCGAACGTGAGGGTGGCGTCCTGGTTGCTGGTCTTGGCGTCCGGCAGGTAGTTGCCGACGGCCCAGACGTCGGTCGGGGAAGAACCGGCGACCGCGCCGAGGCTGTTGTCGTTGGCGCCGAGCAGCTGGGCCTTCTGCACTGTCCAGCCGCCGCTTGACGGCGTGGCCGTGGTGAAGGAGCGCGGCTCCGGCGGCAGGCTCGGTGTCGGGGTCGGCCAGCGCAGCTGAGGCTGGATCTTCGTGGCGATGGCCCGCGAGCCGGTGACCGCGAGCAGGTCGCTGAGCGGGGTCACGTGCTTGGTGTCGCAGGTGAAGTTCAGGCAGCCGAGGCCGAAAGCGTGCTGGATGCTGCTCAGCGTCGAGTAGTGGTTCGCGGGCAGGTTGTCCTTCACCGCGCGCGGGCCGTGGCTGGTGACCACGATCGTGGCGACCTGGCCGGCGCCCGGCACCGCGTCGCAGCAGCCTTTGGTGTCGTCGCCCTCGTCGAAGGTGATGATGATCGCGTTGTTGCCCCGCGCCCAGAACCTGGCGTGGGTGATCTCGGCGACCAGCTGGCCGGTGTACGCGTCGCCCTGCGAGACCAGGTGCTGGTTCTGGGGGTCGAAGATGTTGCCGCTGTCCAGGCAGTAGGGCGGGTCGCCGTGCATGTCGTGGCACTCGTCGGGGATGACGTAGCTGAACCGCGGGACGTTGCCCGTCCGCAGGTCGCGGGGCAGCTCGCCGACCGGTACCTGGCGGGACCAGTCGAAGGGGTTCCACGAGCGGGTGAAGTTCTGGATGCCGTCGTGCTTGGACACGTACAGCGGGTCGATGTCCGGCGTGCCGTTGCACTTGGCCGGGTAGCAGATGCCCTGGTAACCGGCGTGCGGCAGCGACTGCAGGTACGCCTTCCAGCTGATCCCCGCGTGGTCGAGCTGGGTGATCAGGCTGGGCTGGCCGACGACCTTGTTCTTCCAGTAGGCGTCGTCGCTCTGCACGCTGGGGTAGCTCTTGCCGCCGAGCAGCTGCACGTAGTTGGACTCGCTGCAGCACGGGCTCACCCCGAAGTAATTCGTTTCCAGCCCGAACGTCTTCGCCAGGTAGTTCAGGTTGGGGGCCGCCTTGTTGCCGATGATGTCGTGGAAGCCGTTGTTCTCCTCCATGATCAGGAAAACGTGGCTCAGGCGAGGCGCGGCCGCCGGGGCGGCCGTCGCGTTCGGTGCGGTGATCATTGTGAGGGCAGCGGCGAGCAAGAGCGCCAGGGCCGCTACAAGTCTGCCGAGACGACGCATGCCTGGATTCAAGCCCGCCCAATTGAACGCGACGTGACCTATGTCACACGGCAGGGTTACGGGCTGAAGGCTTACTCGCCGGTGAACTTGGGGGGCCGCTTTTCCATGAACGCGGTGACGCCCTCGATCAGGTCGGCGCTCGACGAAAGGTCGTGCTGGATCGTCGCCTCCAGGTCGAGGTGCGCGGCCATCCGGTCATACAGCCAGCTGTTCAGCTCGCGCTTGCTGCCCGCGTAGGAGCGGGTCGGGCCCTCGGCCAGGCGCCGCAGCAGGTCGTCCGACTTCTTGGCGAACTCCTCGTCCGGCCAGGCGTAGTTGATCAGGCCCCAGTCCGCCGCCTTGGGAGCCGGCACCCGCTCGCCGAGCATCGCCATCTCCATGGCCCGGGTGAACCCGACGCGGGACGGCACGAACAGCGACGAGCCGCCGTCCGGGACCAGCCCGATGCCGACGAACGCCAGCATGAAGTACGCCGACTCGGCCGCGACCACCAGGTCGCCCGCCAGCGCCAGCGAAACGCCCGCCCCGGCCGCGGGCCCGTTCACCGCGGTCACCACCGGCTTCTCCATCTGCCTGATGGTGGTGACGATCGGGTGATACCACCGGCGCAGAACGGTGTCGGTATCGAGCTTGCCGGCCAGCGCCGTGTCCCCGGCGTCCTTCAGGTCGGCGCCGGTGCAGAACGCCTTCCCCGCGCCGGTGAGCAACACCGCCCGGACGCTCTTGTCGTGCGCGAGCTCGCGCAACACGGTGAGCAGGTCGTCGGAAAGCCCGACGCTCCACGCATTCATCCGCGCCGGCCGGTTCAGCACGACCTTGGCCGCGGCACCGTCGCGGTACAGGTCCACCGTCTCGTAGCGGCGGGTGGGCTGTTCGTCACTCACGACGATCATGCTAACAAGTCCATAATGTCGGTAGGCGGTCGCTAGGCGAGGGAGAAATGCCATGGCACATAAGTCCGACAAATCGGGCAAGTCTAGTACAGCGAGTACGGCGAACTCCGCCGGCTCCGTGACGGCCAAGCCTCATACCGAACGCCTGCCCCGCCGCGCTTATGAGGAGGAGCTCTTCCGGCTGCAAGCCGAACTCGTGAAGCTGCAGGAGTGGACGCGCACGTCCGGCGCGCGGATCGTGGTGATCTTCGAGGGCCGCGACGCGGCGGGCAAGGGCGGCACGATCAAGCGGGTCACCCAGTACCTCAACCCCCGCCAGGCGCGGATCGCGGCGCTGCCCACGCCGACCGAGCGGGAGAAGACCGAGTGGTACTTCCAGCGGTACGTGGAGCACCTGCCCGCGGCGGGCGAGATCACGCTGTTCGACCGGTCCTGGTACAACCGGGCCGGCGTGGAGCACGTGATGGGGTTCTGCACGAAGGAGCAGTACAGCCGGTTCATGCACCAGTGCCCGATCTTCGAGCGGCTCCTCGTGGAAGACGGGATCCTGCTCCGCAAGTACTGGTTCTCCGTGAGCGACGAGGAGCAGCAGACCCGGTTCAAGTCCCGGCTCGACGACCCGATGCGGCGGTGGAAGCTGTCTCCCATGGACCTGCAGTCCATCACCCGGTGGGAGGACTACTCCCGCGCCAAGGACGAGATGTTCATCATGACCGACATCCCCGAGGCGCCGTGGTACGTGGTCGAGTCCGACGACAAGCGGCGCGCCCGGATCAACTGCATCGCGCACCTGCTGTCGACGGTGCCGTACCACGATGTGACACCCCGGTCGCTGGACCTGCCGCCGCGGCCGCCGTCGTCGGGATACGTCAGGACCCCGCGCGAGATGCAGACCTACGTACCCGATCACGCCGCGTCACTGACCGCTTAAGGCCTTCCCCGCGGCCCGGGTGAGGCAGACTGGTGCGGGTGAACAGCGGGGAACTACGCCAGCGCGCGGCCGAGATGGGCGTGCTCGTCACCTACTGGGACTGGCAGGGGCGCGAGGTCACCGTGCCAGACGAGACCCTGGCCGCGATCGTGGCGGTGCTCGGCGACACTCCCCCGCTCAGTGCCGGCCCGGGCGCGGCTCAGGACGCGGTTCCGGGCCCGGTTCCGGGCGCCGCGGCATCGGTGCCGGACCGCCGCACGTGGGGCTTCACCGTGCAGTTGTACTCGCTGCGCTCGCTGCGTTCCTGGGGGCACGGAGACCTGCGCGACCTGGCGGAACTCGCCGCCTGGTCGGCGCGCGACCTCGGCGCGGACTTCGTGCTCATCAACCCCCTGCACGCGGCCGAGCCGCTGCCTCCGGTCAGCCCGTCGCCGTACCTGCCGATGAGCCGCCGCTGGGTTAGCCCGCTCTACCTGCGCATCGAGGACATCCCCGAATACTCGGCTATGCATTCTTCCGAACGGGAGCGGGTGACTGCCCTGGGCGAACCGCTGCGCGCGGCCAGCGGGACGGCCGCCCTCATCGACAGGGACGCGGTGTGGACGGCCAAGCGCGCCGCGCTCGAGGTGATCCACCGTGTGCCGCTGAGCCCGGAACGCCAGGCATCCCTCGATTCCTTCCGGGTCCGGCAGGGCCGGGCACTCGATGACTGGGCCACCTGGTGCGCCATCGCCGAAGAGTACGGGCCCGACTTCCGGGACTGGCCGGCACGGCTGCGGGAACCGCGGTCGGCGGAGGTCGCCGTGCTGCGCGGCTCGCTCTCGACGCGCGTGGAGTTCCACGTCTGGGTGCAGTGGCTGGTGGCCACTCAGGTGGCCGCCGCGCAGGCGGCGGCGCGCGCGGCCGGGATGACCATCGGGATCGTGCACGACCTGGCGGTCGGCGCGCACCCGGGCGGCGCGGACGCCTGGGCCAGGCAAGACGTGGTCGTCCCCGGCTTCAGCGTCGGCGCACCGCCGGACGAGTTCAACCAGCGCGGCCAGGACTGGACGCTCCCGCCATGGCACCCCGGGCATCTCGCCGCGCTGGGGTACCGGCCGCTCGCTGACCTCATCGCGGCGACCGGGGGCGCCGGCGGCGGGCTGCGGATGGATCACGTGATGGGGCTGAGCCGGCTGTGGTGGATCCCCGCGGGGATGTCCCCAACGCAGGGGGCGTACGTGCGGTACGACGCCGAGGCCATGCTCGGCGTCCTCGCGGGATCGGCGGCGGCCGCCGGGGCGGTCGCGATCGGCGAGGACCTGGGCACGGTCGAGCCTTGGCTGCGGGAGGCGCTGCCCGGGCGAGGGGTGCTCGGCACGTCGATGCTGTGGTTCGAGCGGGGATGGGCAGGCGAGCCGCTGGCGCCCCAGTGGTGGCGGCGCAACTGCCTGGCCACTGTCTCGACGCACGACATGCCGCCGGTCGGGGCCTTCCTCACCGGCTCGCACGTGACCGAGCGGGTGGCTCTCGGCCTGCTGACCAGGCCCGAAGACGAGGAGCGCGCCGAGGCCGCCAAGACCGTCGACTCCTGGCTGGAGGCGCTGTACGGCGAGGGCCTGCTGCCGGCCGGCTCCCGGCCGGACGCCGACGCGTTTACCGCTGCCTTGTACGGCTACCTCGCCCGGACGCCCGCGCTGCTGATCGGCGTCTCCCTTGCCGAGGCGGCCGGCGAGCGCCGTTCCCAGAACCTACCGGGCACCACCACCGAGTACCCGAACTGGTGCGTGCCGCTGTGCGGTCCCGACGGCTCCCCCGTCCTGGTCGAAGACCTCCAGTCAAGCGACCGCGTCCGGACGATAGCCCGCGCCGCCGCCGGCTAACCCCGGCGCGTGAAGGCGGCCGGAAGCGAGCGGGGAAAGCAGAGCGCGTAGCCGGGTTGCCGCGTTACCCGAGGGCCTCGAAGGCGACGATGCGGAGGCGGGGACGCTGGCGACCCGCATGGATGGAGGACTTGAGCTCGTCATAGATGCCAGCCCAGTCATTTTCGACACGGGCGGGTGCGATGTTGTGCGGGAAGATGCCGTGCTTGAGCAGCCGGCTGCGCTTGGCGTCCGTCCTGAGCCAGCCTTCTCGGTAGAAGTGGTACTCCTGGGAGTCGATCTCCACGGAGACGCCGGCGTCAGCCCACCAGGCATCGACCTCGCCGATGTCGCTGCCATCCGCCGCACGAAGAAACGCGTTGAACATGGGCTGCGGGAGATCCGAGCGCTGAATGCGCTGGCGGAAGCGGGCCTCGGCGACCGACCGGATCCCGTCGCGAACTTCGGCGAGCGCCGTGCGCAGGTGTCCGGAGTCCCGGCCGCTTCCCTCCTCTAGTTCGGAACCAATCTCAGCGATAGAGCATGCCTGCTTCTGGACGGCCTGAGCCACGACCGCGCGGACATCGTCGAGCACGGTGAACTCATGGGCGGCGTCGGCCACCGCCCGGGCTGCCCTCGCGAACCGGATCGGACCAGTGCGGTAGAAGGCCGGCATGCGCCGAGTGCGATGGATCCGGACGAACCCGGTGCTCTGCCGTTTGACCGTCCAAGGGATAAGAAGATCGATCGTGTCCGGTCCCGGTGACCGAAGCCGGTGCAACCGAATCGCCGCTGGCCCGGTGATGACGCTGCTGGGGCCGCCATACAGCAGCGCCGCCACCAAACGCTGCTCCAGAGTTGGCTTCCCAGTCACCGTCAAATATGTGCCGGGCAGCATCTTTTGCCATGGCCCGTCGGGAGCGACTCGTCGGTCCAGGGTAGCGTGGGCGATCCCGCACCCAAGGGCCTGCGCGCGAGTGACGACCTGGTGCTGAGCCCGGAGAATCTGGCGTAGCTGGGCCACATCGCATGCAGATAGCTTCGACATAGTGACAGATTGTCATATCGATCTGACAAAACACACATATCGGCCTCTCAGCCGGCGCGACACTTCAGTCCTAATTGAGGCGTGTGGCCCACAAGCCTCACCTACTGAGGCGTGTGGCCCACTGGCCTCATTCGCGGTCGCGGCGAGGGGGGCCGAGGGGTGCCGGGAGCGGGATTGGTACCCGGGCGGAGTGGGGGGCGGGCCTCGTGGAAGGATCGGCATGCAGGGCCATCTAGGCCTACAGAGCACCAGCCTCGACGAGGGGAGACGACATGCCGGCGACTGCGCTGCGGGAGCGCAAGGCATGGCAGGCGCTGGAGCGCCATTACGCCGAGATCTCCGGGCGGCACCTGCGCGACCTGTTCGCTGAGGACCCCGGCCGCGGCGAGCGGCTGACCGCGGAAGCCGTGGGCATCTACCTGGACTATTCGAAGAACCGGGTCACCGACGAGACGATGCGGCTGCTCATCGAGCTGGCGGCCGAGTCGGGGGTGGCAGAGCGGCGCGACGCGATGTTCAGCGGCGAGCACATCAACGTGTCCGAGAACAGGGCCGTGCTGCACGTGGCGCTGCGCATGCCGTCCACGGTGTCGCTGATCGTGGACGGCCAGGACGTCGTCAGGGACGTGCACGAAGTGCTGGGCAGAATGCGGACCTTCGCGACGCGCGTTCGCTCGGGAGAATTCAAGGGCTATACCGGCAAGCCGATCAAGAACGTGGTCAACGTCGGCATTGGCGGATCCGACCTCGGACCGGTCATGGCCTACGAGGCGCTCAAGTTTTACGCCACGCGTGAAATCACCTTCCGTTTCGTATCAAATGTGGATTCCACCGACTTCGCGGAGGCGGTCCGGGACCTCAGCCCCGACGAAACCCTCTTCATTATTTCCTCCAAGACGTTCGGCACCCTGGAGACGCTGGCCAACGCGACGTCGGCGCGGGACTGGGTGGTATCGGCACTGGGGTCCCCGGACGCGGTCGCCAACCATTTCGTGGCCGTTTCCACAAATGCCGAGCGGGTGAAGGCGTTCGGGATCGACACGGCGAACATGTTCGGGTTCTGGGACTGGGTCGGCGGGCGCTATTCGATGGACTCCGCGATAGGCCTGTCCACGATGATCGCGCTCGGGCCGGAGCAGTTCGACGAGCTGCTGGCCGGGTTCCACGACATGGACGAGCACTTCCGCACCGCGCCGCTGGAGGCGAACCTGCCGGTGCTGATGGGCGTGCTCGGCGTGTGGTACCGCGACTTCTTCGGCGCGCAGACCGTCGGCGTCATGCCGTACGACCAGTACCTGAAGCGCTTCCCCGCCTACCTGCAGCAGCTGACGATGGAGTCCAACGGCAAGCACGTCACGCTGCTGGGCCGCCACGTCGACTACGACACCGGCGCCATCTACTGGGGCGAGCCGGGCACGAACGGGCAGCACAGTTTCTACCAGCTCATCCACCAGGGAACCACGCTGATTCCGGTGGACCTGATCGGGTTCGCGCGCGGGCTGAACAACATTCGCGACCACCACGACCTGCTGTCGTCGAACGTGTTCGCGCAGGCGGCGGCGCTGGCGTTCGGGAAGACCGAGGAAGAGGTCCGCGCCGAGGGGACTCCTGAGGCTGTCGTCCCGCACCGCGTGTTTGAAGGGAACCGGCCGACGAACTCCCTGCTGTGCGACGTGCTCACGCCGCGGCTGCTCGGGTCGCTCGTCGCGCTATACGAGCACATGGTGTTCACCCAGGGGACCATCTGGGACGTCGACTCGTTCGACCAGTGGGGCGTCGAGCTGGGCAAGGTCCTCGCGCAGCAGATCATCCCGGAGCTCGCGAGGGTCGATGAGCCGGCGCTTTCGCACGATTCATCGACGAACGCGCTGATCCGCCGTTACCGGTCACTCAAATCGGGGAGCTAGACAGCCATGGCAACTGACAAGCCGATGCAGCTCGGGATGATCGGCCTCGGCCGGATGGGGTCCAACCTGGTCCGCCGGCTGATGCGCGACGGCCACCAGTGCGTGGCCTACGACAGGAACCTGGACGTCGTCAAGGGGCTCGCGTCCGAGGGCGCGGACGGCGCCTCGTCGCTGGCCGAGTTCGTCAGCAAGCTGTCGCGGCCCCGGAATATCTGGATCATGGTCCCGGCCGGGGTGGTGGAGTCGACGCTGACGGAACTAGTGCCGCTGCTCCACGCCGATGACGTGGTGATCGACGGCGGCAACTCGTACTACCGCGATGACATCACCCGGTCCGCGTCCCTGCGGGAGCAGGGCATCCACTACCTCGACGTCGGCACCAGCGGCGGCGTGTGGGGACTTGAGCGCGGGTACTGCCTGATGATCGGCGGGGACTACGCGGCCGTGCAGCGGCTCGACCCGCTGTTCCGCACGATCGCGCCGGGTCTCGGCTCGGTTGAGCCGACTCCGGGGCGGTCCACGGAGGACACCGCGTCGCACGGGTACCTGCACTGCGGGCCGTCCGGTGCCGGGCACTTCGTCAAGATGGTGCACAACGGGGTCGAGTACGGCATGATGGCCGCGATCGCCGAGGGGCTGTCGGTCATCAAGCACGCGGACGCCGGGCTGCACCAGGGCGAGATCGACGCCGAGACGACGCCGCTGCGTAACCCCGAGGCCTACCAGTACGAGATCAACGTCGCCGACGTGGCCGAGGTATGGCGGCGCGGCTCGGTGGTCAGCTCCTGGCTGGTCGACCTGATCGCCGCCGCCCTGGCCAAATCGCCTGACCTCGATGACTTCAGCGGCCACGTGTCCGACTCCGGCGAGGGCCGGTGGACCGTGCTGGCGGCGGTCGACGAGGGCGTGCCCGCCTCGGTGATCTCCGCGTCCCTGTACGAGCGGTTCGAGTCGCGGGACAACGGCGCGTTCACCGCCAAGGTCCTGTCGGCGATGCGTTCCGAATTCGGCGGGCACGCGGAGAAGAAGAAGTGAGTTCCTCGCCGGGATCGGGGCTGCGGCCGGACAACCACGTGATCGTGCTGTTCGGCGCGACCGGCGACCTGGCCAAGCGAAAGATTCTGCCAGGCCTGTACCACCTCTTCGTCGCCGGGCTGCTCCCTGATAAGTTCCGGATCATCGGGTCCGCACCGCCGGACTACGCGCTGTCCGACGCGGACTTCGCGGCGCACGCGGAATCGGCGGTGAGTTCGTTCGGAGAGACCAAGCCGGACGGTTCGAATTGGGACGAGTTCGCGGCATGCCTGTCGTTCGGCGCGGCGTCGCCGGAGGATCCGTCGCCGCTGGTGTCGGCCGTCGATGCGGCGGAGAAGACGATCGGCGGCTCTCGGGGGTCGGGCCCCGTTAGGCGGCTGTTCCACCTGGCCATCCCGCCGACCGCGTTCGAGTCGATCGTCGGGATGCTCGGTTCCTCGGGGCTTGCCTCCGCGAGCTCGCGGGTGATCATCGAGAAGCCGTTCGGGACTGACCTTAAGTCGGCGCGTTCGCTGAACGCGGCAGTGCACGCGGTCTTCGACGAGTCGCAGGTGTTCCGGATCGACCACTTCCTCGGCAAGGAGTCGGTCGACAACATCCTCGCGTTCCGGTTCGCCAACGGGCTCTTCGAGCCGATCTGGAACCGGGAGCACATCAGCTACGTGCAGATCGACGTGCCGGAGACGCTGACCATCGAAGGGCGGGCCGCCTTCTACGATGCCACCGGGGCCTACCGGGACATGGTGGTGACGCACCTGTTCCAGGTGCTCGGCTTCCTCGCGATGGAGCCGCCTGTCTCGCTGGCGGCCAAGCCGCTGCGGGACGAGAAGGGCAAGGTCTTCGACGTGCTGCGGCCCATTGACGTCCGGCACGTGGTGCGTGGCCAGTACGCCGGGTACAAGTCCGAGCCGGGGGTGCCGAAGTCTTCTGACACGGAGACGATGGTCGCGCTGCGCGTGGAGGTGGACAACTGGCGGTGGCACGGGGTGCCGTTCTTCCTGCGGTCCGGCAAAGCATTGGCGGCTTCGCGGCAGGTGGTGACGCTGGGGTTTCACCGGCCGCCGCTGCAGATGTTCCGCACGCACCGGCGGGAAGCGCCCAACGAGATCGTCATCGATTTCGCCGACCCGGGCACGATCAGCATCGAGTTCATGGCCAAGGAGCCAGGGCCCGAGATGATCCTCGGCGCGACGGAGATGAGCTTCCGGTACGGCGAGTCCTTCGCCCAGGCCAATGCCCTGGAAGGGTATGAAAGGCTGATCCTGCTCGCGATGCTGGGCGACCAGTCGCTGTTCACCCGGGCCGACGGGATCGAGCGGGTCTGGGAGATCTCGGAGCCGCTGCTGACCTCGCCGCCGCCGGTGGAGCCGTACGAGAAGGGCTCGTGGGGGCCGGCGAGCGTGGACAAGCTGACCGCGCCGTACCGCTGGCACCTGAGAAACCACGGGGAGCACACCGAGGCCGCTCGTTGAGGCTACCGCGGGTAGCCTCAACGGGATCATGCCTTGTGTCACGTTCATCGCTAACGGCACGCTGGCCAAAGCCGGCGGCCGTTTCCTTTCGCTGTGCCGTGCGAGCGCCGCGGGCGGTGGTTGGACGCCCGATCTGGTCGTCACCGGCAAAGCCGCGGACGGCGTCGCCGCGGCCAGGAAAGCCGCCGAGAACGGCGCGGACCTCGTGGTGGCAGCCGGCGGTGACGGAACTGTCCGCGGTTGCGCCGAAGGGCTCGCCGACACCGGC
>Ga0306920_100003907_pt1 | contig 19033 bp, 20 predicted proteins | sample flu12Cox44000170_FD_204666 | JGI IMG/M metagenome (GOLD analysis project Ga0306920, IMG submission 204666) | Lab enrichment of tropical soil microbial communities from Luquillo Experimental Forest, Puerto Rico - flux4day.12C.oxic.44.000.170 (v2)... | ecosystem: Environmental > Terrestrial >... | reverse complement strand
GGTGTATCATACTCGCTCCACGCGCCGCGAGATTAAGATCGGTATTTGTGCCGCTTGTCATCCCTTTTTCACGGGCGAACAAAAGTTCGTCGATACCGCCGGGCGCGTCGAGAAATTCGCCCGCCGCTACGGCAGCACCAAAGCGGCACGGGCTGAGAAGAAAGCTTAGCTCGTTGTAGAGGCGTTCGCCCGCGGCGTACGCCTTCGTCAGCGGCTGACACAGCCGCCGTTACACAGCCATGGACTTTAGTTCCCTTATTCAGCTGAAACGCGAGCGCTTCGAGCAACTCGAGGGCGAGATCGCCGATCCGGCGCTTTTTTCCAATCGCCAGCGCGCGAGCGAGATCATGCGCGAGCACGCGAACATCAAGCAACTGCTGGCAAAATGGGGCGAACTCGAGGCGGCGCGCAAGCAACTGGATGATAATCGCGAGTTGGCGATGTCGCGTGACGTCGAGATCGCTGCAATGGCTGATGACGAAATCCCGGACTTGGAAAAACGCGTCGGCGACCTTGAACGCGATGTTCAAATCGCCTTGCTGCCACCCGATGAAAATGAAGAGCGTGATGCCATCGTTGAGATTCGTGCCGGAACCGGTGGAAGCGAAGCGGCGATTTTTGCCGCCGATCTTTACCGTATGTATCATCGTTATGCGGAAAGTGCCGGTTTGAAAACCGAGGACCTCGAATCGAGTCCATCAGAGCTCGGCGGATTCAAGGAAGCGATCTTCCGAGTTTCCGGCGAATCTGTTTTTCGAAAACTTCGTTATGAAAGCGGCGTTCATCGTGTGCAACGCGTGCCCGCAACGGAGGCGCAGGGTCGTATTCATACATCGACAGCCACTGTGGCGGTATTGCCAGAGGCGGAGGATGTGGATGTGGAATTGAAGCCGGAAGATTTGCGAATCGAAGTTTCGCGCTCGGGCGGACCGGGTGGGCAAGGTGTGAACACGACTGACTCGGCCGTGCAAGTCCTGCACGTTCCCACCGGCATGATCGTGCGCTGTCAGGACGGGCGCAGCCAGATCAAGAACAAGGAGCGCGCATTATCGATCTTGCGGGCGCGCCTGTTGGAGCGAAAGCAGCGCGACGAAGCGGAGAAATACAGCGCGCAACGCCGCGGGCAGATCGGCACCGGCGGACGCGAAGAAAAAATTCGCACCTACAATTTCCCTCAAAACCGCGTCACCGATCACCGCATTGGTCTGACGCTTTACAATTTGGACCGGGTGATCGAGGGCGATCTCGGGGAATTGATCATCGCACTGCAAGCTGCCGACATGGCCGAGCGGCTAAAAGAAACCGCAGCCGCGTAATTCTCCTTTTGTCATTCCGAGCGGAGTCGAGGAATCTCTCAGCGTTTCAGGGGACAAAAATATTTAGGGACGTCTCGACTTCGCTCGACATGGCAAAAACGAAGACTGTTCTGGAAGTGCTGCAAGGGACCACTGTGTATTTCAAGAAACGTGATGTCGAAAATCCGCGACTGAATGCGGAGCACTTGCTGGCGCATGTGCTGGGGCGCAAACGGATCGAGCTTTATCTGGAATTCGAGCGGGTGCTGACTGAATCGGAACTCGCACCACTTCGTGAAATGGTAAAGCGTCGCGGTGAAGGGGAGCCGCTTCAGCATCTGCTCGGGACGGTCGAATTTTGCGGCCATCTTTTTCTTTGTGACAAGCGCGCGATGGTGCCCCGGCCGGAAACCGAAGAACTCGTTGAGTTCTTAAAATCTGAAATCCGAAACCCGAAATCCGAAATTTTAGATGTGGGAACCGGTAGCGGCGTGATCGCACTGAGCTTGGCTGCAAAGTTTCCTGCTGCAGAAATTCTCGCTGTTGATATTTCGGATGATGCTCTCACCCTCGCGCTAGAAAATGCGACGAGGTTAAGTCTGGCCGGTCGGGTCCGGTTTTTGAAAAGCAATCTCCTCGAAAACGTAGAGGGGACTTTCGACCTCGTTGTTGCGAATCTTCCTTACGTCTCGACACAAACCCGCGACACGCTTTCCCGCGAAGTGTTACATGATCCGGCTGTCGCGGTTTTCGCTGGCGCGCGAGGCGATGAGTTGGTGCGTGAACTGATTGCGCACGCGCGGTCGCGACTTCGGCCGGGCGGAATGCTGGCCTTGGAGGTCGGAATTGGCCAAAGCGAGCCGCTTCTTTCTGCCCTGGCGGAAAAAAATTACCGCGACATTTCTTCGAAACACGATTATTCAGGTGTGACACGTTTCCTGTTTGCGAGGTATGGATAAAATTCTAATCCATGGCGGTCACCCGCTTTCCGGTTCCATTAAGGTCAGCGGTTCGAAAAATTCTTCGCTGCCAATCCTGGCGGCCACGTTGCTCACACGAGAGCCTTGTGTCGTTCATGGCGTGCCCGATCTGAGCGACACGAATTACATGCTGCAAATTCTTGCTCACCTCGGTGCGCAGGTTGAACGCGCGAGCGGCACCGTGACTGTGACTGCTGAGAAAGTCCATTGCGCTGCGCCCTACGATATCGTCAGAAAAATGCGCGCGTCGGTTTGTGTCCTTGGACCATTGCTGGGCCGTTGTAAGGAAGCGACTGTTGCTTTGCCCGGTGGTTGCATTATCGGCAATCGACCAATTGATTTGCATTTGAAAGGTTTCGAAGCGCTAGGCGCAACAGTTCGCGTGGAGAGCGGCGACATTAAAGTTTTTGCGCCGAAATTGACAGGGGCCCTGATTAACATGGAGGGCAAATTCGGCCCGACTGTTCTCGGCACTGACAACGTAATGATGGCCTCCGTGCTGGCCGATGGTGTGACCGTCATTGAAGGAGCGGCGATGGAACCTGAAGTCGTGGACCTTGCGAATTTTCTGAACAAGATGGGTGCAAAGATCCAAGGCGCAGGGACACGCCGAATGACCATCGAAGGCGTACCTGAACTCCATGGCGCGGGACACCGGGTAATCCCGGATCGGATTGAAGCCGGCACATTTCTGGTCGCCGGCGCAATTGCTGGAAAGGGAGTAACAGTCAACAGAGCGGAGCCCGAGCATGTCCGCGCGGTGACCGATGCGCTGGCGCGGTGTGGCTACGCTGTCGATATCGCACAAAATTCCATTTCAATTCTGCCCAATGGCGATGCCAGTGCGCTGGAGCTAGCGACCGAACCGTATCCCGGTTTTCCGACCGACATGCAGGCGCAGATGTGCGCGCTGCTTTCCACGAACAGAGGCACCAGTTCGATTACCGAAAATATCTTTCCGCGGCGCTACATGCACGTGGCGGAGTTAAAACGCATGGGAGCAAAGGTGCAGTTCGAAGGTGCGACTGCCGTGATCGAAGGAGTGGATCGCCTGCTCGGCGCGCCGGTTATGGCAAGCGACTTGCGCGCGTCCGCCGCGCTAGTGCTTGCGGGACTGAAAGCAGAGGGAACCACCGAGGTCAACCGTGTTTATCACATCGACCGCGGTTACGAACATCTCGATGAAAAATTGCGCGAACTCGGCGCTCACATCGAGCGTGTAAAAGCAGCATAGAATGATCTTTTTTCTTGCTCTTCTCGCGGCAACGGGGCAGTCGTGGTTTACGCAACGAAAGGTTACAACATGGATCCACAACCTCCTCCGTCTACTTCATCCGATGTTCGAATGTGGAACGTGCTTTGCCACGCCACCGCATTAGCCGGTTTTTTCGTGCCATGGGCCGGCCACATTCTTGGCCCACTGATAGTGTGGATCGCTAAGCGCGGCGATTCCCCGCAAATCGATGAGCACGGCAAGGAATCGCTCAATTTCCAGATATCGATGCTGATCTATAACGTGATCGCTGGCGTGCTTTGTCTGGTCCTGATTGGTTTTGTGATCCTTGGCATCCTGCACATTCTAAATCTGGTGCTCGTGATCGTTGCCTCTATTCAAGCGAGCGAGGGGAAGTTCTATCGCTACCCGATCACGATTCGGCTCATCAAGTGACGGCTTCGCCAGATATTGCAGACGTCGCCCTCCGGGCGACGCGACGCTAAGCCAACCATTCACGCCGGGGACGCGCTTCGCACAGCGAAGTGGCTACAGCAATCGGCGCAGCGTCCGCAGGTTCATCACGTCCTCAGCGAGATCTTTGCCCTTCGGTGTTTCCAGCACCTTTGGGATCTCGCGAAAATGGCGCTCACGCATGATCAAGCGGAATGCCTCCAGACCAATCCTGCCTTTGCCGATGTGTTCATGTCGATCGACGCGCGAGCCGCGCGCAGTTTTGGAATCGTTAAGGTGAATGACAGCGAGACGATCCCGGCCGATTACGCGATCGAATTCACGCAGAGTCTTTCGCGTTGAATGTTCGCTGCTGATGTCGTAACCCGCGGCGAAAAGATGCGCGGTGTCGAGGCACACACGCAGTCGCTCCGCTTCCCGCACATTGGCAATGATGAAAGCGAGATGCTCGAGCCGATTACCGAGGCACGAACCCTGTCCGGCTGTGGTCTCGAGGGCGATATTCGTTTTCACGTGTGGGATTTGGCGAAACACCTCGTCGACCGAAGCGATAATTTTCTCCAAACCGGCTTCTTCGCCTGCGCCAAGGTGGGCGCCCGGATGCAACACCAGAAATGGTAATTCAAGCTGGTCTGCACGGGTGAGTTCTTCCGCAAGGGCGCGGACCGAATTTACATGAAATTGCGGATTCGTCGCAGCCAGATTGATAAGATAATTGGCATGCCCAAAGATTGACGACAGCTCACCTCGCTGGACATGATCAAGAAAAGCTCGGATTTCGTCTCGCGTCAGCGGGCGGGCAAACCATTGCATGTTGTTCTTGACGAAGATTTGCATGGCGGTGCAATGGATCGAACGCGCGCGCTCAATCGCCATGCTCACCCCGCCACGGATGGACATGTGGGCGCCGAGAATTATTGGATTAGTCGGCGAATCGGCGACTGGGTGAATGGGCGAAGGCGCCCTTTCTCCGGCTCGCCGTTTCGCCGTCTCCTTTCTCTTCACTACCGGCTCAAAACCGCCGGGTGCCAATCGGGTTTCTTCAGGCTCCCCGTGCCGGCGTATTCGAAAAGTTTGTAAACCGGTGTGAGCAACACGCCCGGTCCTTTCATATTCAAACGCAGACTGAAATCGAGTTTGTCGTCGAGAAAATGAATATCGCCGTGACCCAGCATGCTGAAGAGCACGCCAGCGGCTTCGAAATCGTCGGTGTGAATAATGCCGTTCGCGACCTTGAAGTCCGCGGTCGCTGTGCGCGCGATGCTGTATCCACTGCCGGGGACGATCTTGTTCAGAATTCCTGAGAGCGGTCCAAAAACTGGGATGGCGAAGACGTCGCCATTGTTTACTTCCACCTTTCCATTGCCACGCATCGTGCGCCAATCAGTGCCCAGACCGGTGAAATCATACGTGCCGTTCAACACGCCCTGCGCGGTCTTGTAGTTGTAGTACAAATCAGTCAGTAACGGGAAATTGATCCCGCTAACCGAGACCTTTGCCGCGTAATGGGGATCATTTGGCGCCAGGGAGATGTCAGCATTCCCTCGCAACGTTCCAGGGAGAAGAGCGCCACGGAGATCAGTGATTTGCAACCGGTCGTCGGTAAAGAGCAACCGTCCGGAGACATGGTCGAACGGCAGCGTTTTGCCAAGAAAGACATAGTCCATTCCATTGGCGCCATCCACCTTGACCTCCAGACGCGTGTTTTTGCCGCCGCGAAATTGATAAACACCATTGGCTGTAACTGCGGGCGGGCGCCGGAATTTGTATGGTGCCACAGTCTTCGAAACCTTCGGGTCGATCCAGAAAATTGCCTCGGCCGGATTCAACGAGCTTTTGATATTTGAGACGCGCACCTCATGTTTTTTAAAATCGTAGGTGAAACTGCCCGTGCCGATGCCTTCATCACGTGCCACATGAATGTCCTCGCACGTGAGCGCGCCATCGGCGAAATGAATTCTGGCGTTGGCGCTATTCATCCACGCTCCACGGAACCGGCTCCGCCCCAAAGCAACGGTTCCCCCGCCTTGCCAACTCTCCGGCTTGCGACCTGTGCCACGGATTTCGAGCCGGATTGCAGGCGAGCGTTGCCATTGCCATTCCCGCAGAAATTCATTTAGCTCAATGGAAACAAGCGGACGAACTGCATCTGGAGATATCGTGCTCTCAATGTTCAGGCGGAAGTCGTTTGGCGCATCGAAGAGGTCCGCCCTGAGCTGGCCGGTTTGATGGCGCACGCGCAAATCCCGAACCAATGTGCGCTCGCCGTCCCAGGAAAAATTCGCAGTGAGGTCAGAGAAGGAGGCCTTCTTGTACGTGAACTGCCCGAAATCGGCGTGCCCGATGATTTTTGGCCGAAATCGATGCGATCCGAAATTTACCGAGCCCGAAATCTCGACGAGGGGCGGCGCGTGAAATTCTGTGTCGGCAAGCGGTCCACCCAAGCCAAAAGCGTCAAGAAACGCCTTCAAATTCAAGCTGCTGCGTGCGTCGAAATTGGCGGTGTTGGTTTCCGAGTTCCAATCAGCGCGTCCAGCAAAACTGCCCTTGCGGTCGTTCCATTCGCAATGTGCGATGTTCAAGTGCTGATTATTCCACTCGGCAGCAGCAGACAGGTCTCTCATTTCGTAGTTGCTGCGTTGCAATCGGTCCCCGTACAGCGTCGCCTCTACGCGCGCCTTTTCGATTTCGGCGATGTCGCCGCTAAATTTCAATTGTAACGATGGAACCGCGCCCGGGAACCTGAACTTTTGCAATTCATTCAATACGCGCTGCGCAATCAACAAATGCCTTTGCCATTCCTCGGGTGAAATCGGAGCTGATGGCTGATAATTCTCGCGTTTGATTAGTTGCCCGGTCGCAGAAATCCGAATTCCACAGAGGATTCCCTCGGCCTGGCTGACATAAATTTGTTCCGGCGGAAAATAAACATGGGCGCGGAAGTCGGTGAGTTGCGCTTTATCGGCTTTCCCACCGCCCGTCTTTAGTGGAAAAGTGATCTGCGCATCGCGCACATCGAGCGCGTTGAGAAACGGCTGATGATGGATGAGGGCAGCGTAATTGATATCGAGCGAGACTTCGCTAATCAGGGCAAGCGTGTTTTCGCGATTCTTGTAGTCGAAGATTCTTACGTTTTTTGCGACCAGACCGCGGAAGGGATCCAACGTGAGGCGTCCGATGTAAGCTTCGACACCGCGTTTGTGTAATTCCGCCACGACCCGGGAACGCCATTCCCGGCCAAATCCTCTCTTAGCAAGATAATACCCGCCGCCGATAATCCCAAAAATTGCGGCCAGGACCGCCAAGCGCACGACCGTCAGAATGATTCGGCGTCCCCAGCTCGGTTTTCGACGGCGTGCGGAGGTCCCAAAACCTTTCCGGGGTGGCTCAAGAACAGCGGGCATTAGTTTTCGATGAAGCGTTGCAGCGTTGAAGCGATAGACCAACTTAATGCTTTAACGGTTCAACGCCTCAACGTGATTTCAACCTCTGACCTGCCCGCTCTTAACGCGTCGTTTAATTTGGTCAGCACCATCTTCATTTCAATGGGCTGGTACTTCATCCGGCATGGGGCGTGGCGGCGTCACATGGCATGCATGATCACAGCCGTGATTTCGTCGGCCTGTTTTTTGGTCGGCTACATTATCTATCACGCCCGGGTCGGTGAAAAATCTTCGGGATACACAGGTTGGATCGCCGCCATTTACTTCCCGATATTGGCTTCGCACGTTCTCCTTGCTTTTGTGACGTTGCCTCTGGTGATTTTAACGCTTATCCAGGTTTTTCGACGCCGGTGGGACCGGCACAAACGGATCGCGCGCTGGACGATCCCAATCTGGCTGTACGTCTCGGTCACAGGTGTACTTGTGTATTTGATGCTCTACAGATGGTTTCCTCCGGGAACGTGACGAAGGCAATCCTGCCTGCAAGGTTACAAAGGCGCAGCGATCTCCAGTCCGCCGCTGGAGGCGATCCGGAGATCGCCTCTTCCTTGGACGATACAGACAATCCTATCTGCGTCACGCTAAGTCTTGCGCTCGGCAATTATTTGATGTTTGATCACACGATGCGCTGCCGCGCAGGCGAGAAAAATTATGGTGACTATTGCGACGTTCAATGAGGCGGCTAAAGCGCGGCAACTGAAACGACGTTTCCACGATGCGGGGCTACAGGCCGATGTTCACAATGAAGCGCCGCTGCAACAGGTCGGTTTCATGTCGCGTCCGCAAGCGAATGCGAAGGTGATGGTGGAAGACACCGATTTCGAAAGGGCGCAGGACCTTATGAAGGAATGGGAGGCAACCGATCCGGACATCTCCGCCGCTCTCATTCGCTGTCCGCAATGCGGTTCTTCAAATATCGAGTACCCGCAGATGACCCGAAAATTCATGACGCCAGCGCTCGTCGTTGTGCTTTGTGCCCTGAAAATTATTCCCAAGGAGTTTTACTGCCAGGACTGCCACTTTACCTGGACTAACCAGGAAGAGCCTACTATCGGACGGCTTTGGCACCGATTTTTCCCCGGCGGGGAAATGAGCTAGTGTCCCGGCAAAAATCCGAGGGACGGTTGGTTCTGAATTGGGCGTTGGACGTTGGGCGTTAGACGTTTTTGTTCTCACCCATGAAGTGGTTGTTCGTATTACTGCTGGCACTGGTCATCTTCGGCGGCGCTGCCTGGTTCGGTTACAACACTTTTGTCAAAGAAGAAATTGCAGTGCAAAAGGAGCAGCGCGGCGAAGTTACTCCGCCGCCGGCGCCAGACATCAGTCTGCCGGAATTTCAAGCGGCGGCCCAGCTGCGACAGGATGGAAAACTAACGGAAACCCGCGATGCGCTGATTGCCTTCATCCAAAAATATCCCTCGGGGAAGCATCTTGACGAAGCGCGGGGTTTGCTAGGGGAAGTGAACATTGACATTTTGTTATCGCGTTATCCCTCTCCGGAAAAGACCGAATACGTTGTGAAATCCGGAGACGTACTGGCGAAGATTTCGCGGAAGCTAAAGACCACGCCTGAATTGATCATGCGCATGAACAATATGAGCGGCACAATGCTGCACATTGGCGAGCATCTGCTCATTTCGCACCCAGATTTCTCAATTGTTATTCAACGAAAAGCGAATCTGGTTGTGCTGCTTAATCACGGCGCATTCTTCAAGCAGTATCACGTGCGCGAAGCAAAGTTACCGGGCAAGCAATTTGCTAAAATCACGGCAAAAGTTGCCGAAACGATGGCTTGGAAGGGAGGAAAACGAGTTGGCATCGGCAGCAAAGAGTATCTTAGCAGCACCCGGTGGATCCGGCTCGCGGGCGCTCCAAGTTACACTCTGTATTCGGTGCCGGATGCGGCGCATCCCAATCTCGAGCAACCGCCCCCGCCAACGGGCCTCGGTCTGGCGGCGTCCGATGTTGAGGAGCTAAGCAGCCTTGTAAACAACAAGACCACTGTCACCATTATCGACTAAAGTCGGAGTTAAAAAAGGTAAAAGGGTTACATTGTTAAAACGTACACGATTCAACACGAGCGAGATTAACTGGAGGTTGTAACCTTTTTAACGTTGTAACTCTTTTAACCTTTTAATTTACCCATGGACTGGCAACCGCTCGATTTTGAAAGACCGATCTTTGAACTGCAGCGGCGCTTGCAGGATCTGAAAGAGCACTCCGACAAGCACGATGTCGATCTCGATTCGGCCATCAAAGAACTGGAGACAAAGCTCCGCGAAACGCGCCGCCAAATCTATGGCAACGTGACGGCCTGGCAGCGTGTCCAAATTGCGCGGCATGTGCAGCGGCCGTTCGCCTTGGATTACATCGAACGGTGTTTTACAAATTGGGTCGAGCTGCATGGCGATCGCCGGTTTGCGGACGATAGAGCCATGCCGTGCGGTCTGGCCACGCTTGGGGCGCAGCGTTGTGTCGTTATCACCCATCAAAAAGGGCGCAACACCAAGGAGAACGTGCTGCGCAATTTTGGCTGCGCGCATCCTGAGGGCTACCGCAAGGCGCTGCGGTTGATGCGGCTAGGCGAAAAATTTGGCATGCCGGTGATCTCATTGATCGATACGCCGGGCGCTTTTCCCGGGATCGGATCGGAGGAACGTCATATTTCGGAGGCAATTGCTGTCAATCTACGTGAAATGATGCGCCTGCGCGTACCAATCATCGCTGCCGTCATCGGAGAAGGGGGATCAGGCGGCGCGCTAGGCATTGGCGTCGCAGATCGCGTGTTGATTCTCGAGAACGCTTACTACTCAGTGATCAGTCCCGAAGCGTGTTCCGCGATTTTGTGGAGAGACCGTCGGCATGCAGCGGAGGCCGCCGAGGCGCTGAAGTTGACTGCGCAGGATTTATTGAAGCTCGATGTAGTGGACGAAATTGTCCCAGAGCCGGAGGGCGGCGCGCATCGCGACTATGATTCCGTTACCGCGAATCTTGGCAAAGCGCTGCGCGACGCTCTCCAGCAGATTTCGCCGCTTCCAGTTGCCGATCTGCTGGAAAACCGATATCAAAAGTTTCGCCGACTGGGTGTCTTCGCAGGAGGAAAAAGCGTCGGCGCCTCAGGTCGCGCTTGATGTGATGTTTGGGACTCGGGGAAAATCAGTTGGTGTCTGGTTAAGTGCAGTAGCTGCCGTCACGCTGACGGGCAAGGATGTTATTGCGTCGGACTTTCGTTTCGATCGCGACACGTTCGCATTCGCTAATCAAACTGTGTTTGAATATCACGAAGGGCATCCCTCTTTACGGAGAGGGTCGTCTGTAAGACGGGACATGTATAAGCGCCACTGTTTCGTGCTATGCCGTACTGCCGTGCAATTTAAGAAGTTCGCGCGCTTCGACCCGCGCGGCGCTCTTTTAGATGATACGTCATTGGCTGCCCGCATTCGCGCGGTGACACACCGACAGCCGTGGGCAGAGCCCTTGCCGAAAGATCAACGAATTGTTTTTCCCGGCTACAAAGACTTGCGAGAAATGAGCAAGGCGCGTCGCGAACTTGTGCAGTTAAACATCGGTCATGGCTGGCCCAGCTATTTCCGAATCAGCAATGCCCGCATGATTTTTCAGCAGGGTGCCGGGTATCAGGAGGAGACCCACGCTGAGTTGAACGCAGCTTTGGCACGCGGGCAGTTGTTTGCTGCCTTTCTTACAAATTACCCCCGTTTCAGCATCAATCACTCCGTGTTGGTTTTTAAGCGAAAGTCGTTTTCGCCGAATCCTGGAGTCGAAACATATTATGTTTACGATCCGAATCATCCAGAGTCCCCGCGCGAGCTTACCTGGTCCCCGCACACTCGCAGTTTCTCCTACCAAAAAGATTGGGATTTTGTCGGAGGCTATGTGCGCGTTTATCAAGTTTACGGAAAGTGGCTACAGTGAAATGTCGGCTCTCTGAGTTGAACGTTAAACGTTGGACGTTGAGCATTGGACGTTTGCTCAACACGCAGCAGGGACTCGCTCCAAGCCCGAAGCCCCCTCCGGCGCCACCCACCCCACCCAAACCTATGCCGCCTCCTGAACCGTTGCCGCCTAACCCTCTGCCGGTTCCGCCGGTTGGACGATGACCCGTAGCCGTCGCCCTGTGGCTGACGCGGCACGCGGGGGGTTGAACACATGAGCGCCTCGCTTCCCACAGGGGAAGCAGCTATAATGTCACTTCGCTGGCGGAAACAGAAATCGCAGCGCTGGTTCGACGCGGGCTGCCCACGCAGCTTCGCCATGATTGGCGCCTTTCACTTCGAGGTAACTAAGATCCACGTCGGGCTGCCAGCCTTTGTCGATTAAGCAATCGCCTAGATAACGCGCCAGTTCCCAACCGGGCTCGTCTGTGCCCGTGTCGAGCCAGATTTTCAGCGGCGGCTTTTCACCGAGAATGCCCACCAAACGGAAGATCGCGTAATCGTCCCACCAAATCGATGGGGACATAACAATTAAACGCGTGAATACCTCCGAATAAAAAATTCCGATCGCCAACGTGGCCAAACCGCCGAGCGATGATCCACCGAGTCCCGTAAATTCTGCACCCGGGTTCGTTCGATACTTTTTGTCGATGAACGGCTTCAATTCCTGGATCAGAAATTGACCGTAAATGTGGGCCAGGCCGCGGCTGCGTTTTCTGGGGTGATTTTTCGTTTCGATCACACCGGGCGTCGGTGCGTATTCATCGACTCGTTCTTGGCCGATATTCGCCACCGCCACGATGATGAGCGGCTCGATCAGTTTCCGATGAATCAATCGCTGCGCGGTCTCGTCCATTTCCCACTCGACTCCGGCAAAGGATGTGGCGGCGTCGAAAACGTTCTGCCCGTCGTGCATGTATAAAACCGGGTAACGTCTTGACGAGAAGCGCGAATAACCGGGCGGCAAGTAGACGAGCACATCGCGCCGGTTTCTCAACACCTTGGAGGGAAAAGCGCGATGCCGTTTGATATTGCCAGTGAGCGTGTGGTTCCGCATCGAAACCGAGATGCTTCGCGAAGATGAAATCTAGTGCAAGCCTTTCGCTTGCGATTTCATCGGCTCGCCATCAAGATGCTCGCTCCAGGTTCATGAACGAACGACATATCAAATGGTACACGCCGTGGCTCAGCCGCGAGTTTGAGATGCTTGTTTTCGGCGAAAAGCGCGGGCTACCTCTCGTTCTCTTCCCAACTTCAGGTGCTCGTTATTACGAAAACAAGGACTTCGGGCTGGTCGGCGCGATCGCGTGGCACATCGACAGCGGGAGAGTCACAGTTTACTGCCCGGACGGGATCGATCTGCAAAGTTTCTACGACAAGTCCATTCATCCTGCCGACCGAATGCGAACACATAATGCGTACGAAAACGTGATCGTTCGCGACGTGTTCGAGCTGGCGCGCCGGGAATGTTCTGTCCATCGCGTAGCAGTCTGCGGGGCCAGCCTGGGCGCTTATCATGCCGCCAATATTGCGTTTCGTCATCCCGACGCTGTCGATCATCTCATCAGCTTGAGCGGTTCGTTCGACATCAGCTCATTTTTCAATGGTTATCACGACGACAACATTTACTTCAACAGCCCGTTTGAATATCTGCCGAACATGCCCGACCCGTGGAAATACAATCACATGACCATCATCATCGGCACCGGTGAATGGGACGTCACGCGCCATGAATCGTATCGCTTATCTGCCGTTTTGAATTCAAAAGGAATCAGGCACTGGCTCGATGACGGAAAATGGCGCGGCCACGACTGGAACTATTGGCAAGACATGCTGCCGTATTACCTGTCCAAAATTTGTTAGCTCTGCATGCACAAGCTTTCTGTCATGTTCAGCCGCCGCGTTGTCATTCAGAGCGAAGTCGAGGAATCTCTAATTTGAGCACAGCAAGAGATTTCGCGACTTCGCCTCTGGCTTCGCTCTAAATGACAAAGAGATGAAACTGGTAATCGCGACGACCGGCGCAAGCGGAGCGATCTATCTGCAAAGATTACTTGCGCAGATCGACTGCGCCGCGCACGAGGTGCATCTCGTCATGAGCGCGCACGCAAAAGAGGTTGCGAAGCAGGAGATCGATGATTTCAAAATTCCTCCGGAAATCTCGCGGCATTCTGAAAGCGACATGAACGTGCCGTTCGTGAGCGGCTCGGCGCGTTTCGACGCGATGGTGATCGTCCCCTGCTCGATGGCGACACTGGGACGAATCGCTTCCGGTTCCAGCGACAGCGTACTGTTGCGCGCGGCCGATGTTTTCTTGAAAGAACGTCGCAAATTAATTCTCGTGCCGCGGGAAACACCATGGAATCTGATTCACGCGCGTAACGTGGTGACGTTGCTTGAAGCCGGGGCAGTTGTGCTCCCGGCAATTCCGTCGTTTTACAGCCGCCCCAGTTCCATAACCGCAGTGGTGGACACAGTAGTGTGGCGCATTCTTGACCAAATTGGGCTGCCCAATCCCGCTACATATCGCTGGGGCGAGGAACGCGCTCCGGCGAAAACTTCGCGAAAGAAAAGTTGAAGATCGAAGGCAGGCTCGCGCGATGGTTGGTCGCGTTTGGATTTCGTTTGTTGAAGCTCTGGGGCCGTACGCTGCGCTATGAAATCGACGATCGCGCGGGGATCACCAAACTTGCCGCCACGCCTCCATCCGGCAGCGAAAATTACATCGGCGCGCTCTGGCACAATCGATTGCTGATCTTCCCCTTGGTCTTGCGCCGTTTCTTTCCTCAACGTCATGGTGCCGCCTTAATTAGCGCCAGCCACGATGGAGATCTGCTGGCCGACGCCATTAAACGTTTTGGCTACGATGTGGTTCGCGGCTCGAGTTCGCGGCTGGGCGCAAGCGCAATTCTCCAGCTTGGCGAAGTTCTCGCGTCACACGGCGACGTGGTGATCACCCCGGATGGACCGCTTGGTCCAGCCTACGAATTTGGGCCAGGAATTATTTTTCTCGCGCAAAAAACCGGTGCACCGGTCCTGCCTTTCAACATGGAGTATTCAAGTTGCTGGCGGATTAAAAGCTGGGACCGATTCATCGTCCCGCGACCGTTCGCAAAGATCCGCGTGATCATTGGCGCACCACACTGCGTCAGATCCACAACCACGCCGAAAGAATTTGAAACCGAGCGCCTGGGCTTGCAGAACGCCATGATGGCGCTGGTTGAAATGCGCTGAGCGAATTGCTGTAGTCGCCTCCTGTGGGAAGCGCGGCACTGAGGTCTTTGCACAGCGCGGGTCGCGCGTCCGACATGGACGCGGCTACAGAAACGTCGCTTGCGCATCGGGCACTCGCAGGCAGGATTGCCTGCTTCACTTATGGCGAAATTGATCGATGGCCGCGCAATCGCAGAGAAAGTGTATATTGATCTTCGCCGCGAGATTGCGGAACTAAAAGCAAAAGGCTTTACACCGGGTCTTGCCGTCATTCTCGTCGGAGACAATCCAGCTTCGCGCGCCTATGTGCGTTCGAAAGACAAAATGTGCCGCGAGCTGGGATTGCACTCGGTGAAACTGGAGCTGCCGGCTTCGACCAGGCAAGTGGAGCTGCTCGCGCGCGTTAAAGAATTCAATCGCGATCCGAGCATTCACGGCATTCTGGTGCAATCGCCGCCACCGGAGCACATCGATGAAGCGGCCATCGTGCGCGCGCTCGATCCGCGCAAGGATGTGGACGGATTTCATCCGGAGAATGTGGCAAAGCTCGTGCTCGATGATCCCAGCGGCTTTGTCCCGTGCACGCCGCTTGGCGTGCAACGATTACTCCTCGAAAGCGACATCGACATTAACGGCGCGCACGTCGTGGTGATTGGCAGAAGCATGATCGTCGGCAAACCGCTGGCTTTGCTTCTCATGCAAAAAAATATAAACGGGAACGCCACCGTGACAGTGGTGCACTCGCGCAGTCGCGATCTCGCGGAGATTACGCGCTCCGCGGACATTATTATTGCAGCGATTGGACGCGCAGAATTTGTGAAAGCCGAGCACGTGTGCGGAAAGGCGGTGGTCATTGATGTTGGCATCAACCGCATGGAAGACGCGACGAGCGAGCGCGGTTATCGTCTGGTGGGCGATGTCGCATTTGACGAGGTATCAAAAAAAGCGCGCGCTATCACGCCAGTTCCCGGTGGTGTCGGACCGATGACCATCGCGATGCTGATGGCGAACACGGTGAAAGCGGCGCGCCAGGCGTTGTAGAGGCGCTCGCCGCGGCGAGCGCCTTGGCTCGGCAGCTTCCCACAACGCAGCACAGGAGAAACTGTCAGTTTCACCTACGGCGTTCGAACGACCTTCGCGGTCAGAAGGTTGATCATTTCGGGACGAAATCGCGCGAGGTGAACAAAGAACGAACCGACGTGCGGCCGTAGGACTGCGGCGCGCGCGAGGCGATTGATCCATAAACGCCCGCGATACATTTCGGCGCAGGCGCGGCTGAATTCGCGCAAAGCTGATTGCCGATCTTTGCCATGAATAAGTTTCGCGATCGCGTTTGCGGCCAGTTCACCTGAGCGGAGCGCGTAATAAATTCCCTCGCCCGTAAATGGTTCCACCACGCGCGCGGCGTCGCCGATGAAGAAAAGATTTTCATGCGCGCAGGGAACCTGTGAACGCGTAAGCGGCGTGATGGTGCGCCAGGGTTGTTCAGTGGAGATTTCGAAATGGCGTTCCGCCCAGTGGCGCAATCTGGAAATCGTGGGTGGCGTGCCCACGAGGCAAAGATTCAGCTCCGTTTCATTCACCGGAGCCTGGCCGGAATAACCTTCCGGAAGAAATTGCAGGACAATGCGCCTGCCGAAATTTCGCGGCAGCGGAACGTGCGCTTGTAGCGCCACGCGTTCGCGCGCGGGGCGTGGCAGGAAATTGCACAAGCGCGCCACGATAGAATTGCGTCCATCCGCGCCGACCAATATTCGCGCAGCGAAATTTTCGCCACTGGTAGTTTCAATTTTCCAATTCTCGTTGTCAGCCAACGCAGTGACAGTGGTCTTCTGGCGAACATATGCGCCGAGTTCTTGCGCGCGCTTTAGCAGGAGGGCATCGAACAAGCTGCGCTTCACGGACAACTCGCAACGGTCCCCGGACGGAAGATGGACAATCACGTTGCGCCCGCAGATGGCGATGAACTCGACGGAGTCGACTTTGGAATGCGGCAAATCTCGCACCCGCTGTGCGACAGTGAGACGTTCCAAAACTGACCAGCACGATGGATTCAAGCAATCGCCGCACACTTTTTCCCGGGGAAATGTTTCCCGCTCAAGTACAAGCGTTCGCAGGCCGGCACGCGCGCAAAACGCCGCGCAGGTCGATCCGGCCGGGCCGCCGCCGACGATTGCAACGTCAAAGGTTTCCATGACAACGCTTAATGCTCAACGCTCAACGCCCAACGCTCAACCCGGCGGAATCTGAATTGGACGTTGAACGTTGAATGTTGGGCGTTGGACGTTGAACTCTTCTTCAGAGCCTAATCCGCACTGGCGCGCGATATAATCCGAGCGCAGATTCACTTGCATGAGCTGGTCTCTCCCGATCTTCCGCGTCGCCGGTATTCAATTGCGGATTCACATCACGTTCCTATTGCTGATTGCCTGGCTGGCCTTCGGCTATTACGCGCAAGGCGGTTCCGCCGTGGCGGCCAGCCGAGTTATATTTGTTCTGCTGCTTTTTCTTTGCGTGGTGCTGCACGAATTCGGCCACGCGTTCGCGGCGAAGGCCTTCGGAATTAATACGCCAGACATCACATTGCTGCCCATTGGCGGAGTGGCGCGGCTCGAGCGGATGCCGGAGGAACCGGTGCAGGAACTGATCATCGCGGTGGCCGGTCCGCTGGTAAATGTGGTGATCGCGGCCGGTTTGTTCGTGGCTGGCGGATCACAAGCCCTGCTCAATCCAGCAACCGTCGAGGGCGGCGGTCTCGTTGCGCAGTTGCTGACCATTAACATCCTGCTGGTTCTGTTTAATCTGCTGCCCGCATTTCCAATGGACGGCGGTCGGGTGTTGCGAGCGCTGCTCGCGACGCGAATGAGTTATGCGCGCGCTACGCAGGTGGCCGCGACCGTTGGGCAAGGATTTGCGTTTGTGTTTGGTTTTGTCGGACTGCTGTTTAATCCATTCCTGATCTTTATTGCGCTCTTCGTTTACATCGGCGCATCGCAAGAAGCGGCCCTGGCGCAGATGAAGGATGTCTCGCGCCGCTTCCCAGTTTCCAGTGCGATGGTGCGTGAGTTCCGCACGCTGTCTGAAAATGCCAGCCTGCAGGAAGCGGTGGACGCGTTGCTTGCGACTTCGCAGCACGATTTTCCAGTCGTGGACGAAACCGGCAACGTTGCCGGTTTATTGACGCGTCACGATCTCATCGCCGCCTTGCGCAAGAACGATCCCGGCCTGCGCGTGGGCGATGTGATGCGGCGCGATATTCCAACGGTGACGACGGGCACACGCTTCGAAGATGCATTCCGCATCATGCAGGAATGCAACTGCCCGGCCGTGCCGGTGCTGGATCGGATGAAGCGCCTCGTCGGTTTGCTCACGCCGGAGAATGTGACTGAACTGATGATGGTGCAATCCGCGATGCCGCAGCGCCGGGTTTTGTGAGCAGCGTCTGGAGTTCCGCGTTTACGCGGCTCCGGGGGAACAGCACCTAAAGGCAGAACTCCGAACGAAGTGCCGCCGGCTTCCCAACAAGTATTCTACGAGCTGATGCGCATCGGCATCAGCACATAGAGGAAAGGCGTTTGAATTTTTAAAACACCTGGGCTCATCTCGTCGATGAGATCGAGAAAGACTTCGTCCTCGGTGAGCGCCCGCAGCGGCGCCATGAGAAACTCCGGATTAAACGCGATGGAAAATTCGCGACCCTTGTACGCGACGGCGATTGATTCCTTCGCTTCGCCCACCTCTGGTGTGGTGGCAGTAATGTCGATGTTGTTCTTGCTGAAATTCAGTTTGATCGAGTGCGATTTGTCGCTGGCCAGAAGCGAAACGCGCCGCACTGAATTGAGAAACATTTCGCGCTCGAGTTTTACTCGCTCTTTTGCTTCGCTTGGAATGACCTGCTTGTAGTTCGGATAATTGCCCTCGATCAACTTTGAGACGAGCAGCGTTTTGTTTAGATCGAACGCGATCTGCCCGCTGCCCATGCTCATCTTGACGTCGCCGTCATCGGTGAGGAGGCGCTGCAATTCTGTTACGGCCTTGGTAGGAACAATCAGGTCCGCTTCGTGGCTGCGGGGAAATTCCAGTTCGATCTCCACCATGGCCAGGCGACGTCCATCCGTCGCGACCAGCGTAAGTTTGTTGTCTTTGAAGCCGAACAACACGCCATTGAGCACATAGCGAGTCTCATCGGTCGATATGGCATACGAAGTCTTGCGCAGGCCGTCGCGCAAATCTTTCTGCCGAATGGTGACCACTTTCTCGTCTTCAAATTTCGGCAACGGCGGAAATTCGTCTTCCGGCAACCCAAGAATTTTGAAGAAACTTTGGCCGCTGCGGATTGACGCGGCATTCTTTCCATCGACATCGACCTGAATTTCGCTCGAGGGGAGTTCGCGAACGATATTGAAAAGACGGCGCGCCGGGAGAGTGGTCGCTCCGGTTTTGTCCACATGCGCTTCGCAAC
>Ga0306920_100003906_pt1 | contig 19036 bp, 18 predicted proteins | sample flu12Cox44000170_FD_204666 | JGI IMG/M metagenome (GOLD analysis project Ga0306920, IMG submission 204666) | Lab enrichment of tropical soil microbial communities from Luquillo Experimental Forest, Puerto Rico - flux4day.12C.oxic.44.000.170 (v2)... | ecosystem: Environmental > Terrestrial >... | reverse complement strand
CGGCTGATTGACGACGATGCCCATTGCGCCCTCGGACGAGTGCGCGCACACGTAGATCAGCGATCGGGTAAATCGCTCGTCGCGCATGGTCGGCATGGCGATGAGCATCTGGCCGTCGAGATAACCTCGACCGGCTGCCTTGGTCCCGGCTTTCGCTCCGATACCCATTGAGCAAGGGTACCCCGTTCGCGCGTAGTAGGGAAACTAAACTTCTTGACGCATGCGATCGTTCCGCCCCGTAACCGATCACGGCGAATTCAATTGGCGCAGGGCCGCATCGCCGCCTAAATCTGCCGCATGACGGACCGTATTTCAGGGGTGCGCACCTGCGCCGTTGTCGCGTTCGCCTGCAAAATGGCGCTTCTTGCCGCAATTTGCTCACCGGCCGCGGCGGCCGACGCCTCGGCGTGGGACGGCGGTCCGCGCGCGACGGTTCGGCTGATTGCCGCAAGTCCGTCACAAACTGCACCCGGTGGTGCGCTGCGCGCCGGCATCGAGATAAAGCTCGGCCCCGGCTGGAAAACCTATTGGCGCTATGCGGGTGATTCGGGCGTACCGCCGCGCTTCCGCTTCGACCGCTCCGAGAACGTACGGGATGTGGCGGTTCTGTTTCCTGCGCCGCACGGCTTCAACGACGAAAGCGGCGAGTCGATCGGTTACAAGGAGGACGTGATCCTGCCGCTGCATGTGTTGCCGCGCGACGCGGCAAAGCCGGTGCTGCTGCGCGTCGATCTCGATTACGCCATTTGTGCGAACCTATGCGTGCCGGTCACTGCCAAGGCCGAGTTGCTTCTTCCCGGTAACGGTGAAAAGGACGCGGCGCTCGGTGCTAGCGAGGCGCGCGTGCCGAAAGCCGTCGCGCTCGGCGCAGGCGATATGCTTTCCATCCGGACGATCCGGCGCGAGACCGGCGGCGCGCACCCGCGCATCATCGTCGACGTAGCAGCACCGCCCGATGCCAAGGTCGAACTATTCGCCGAAGGTCCGACGCCCGATTGGGCGCTTCCCATTCCGTCACCGGTGGCGGGTGCACCGGATGGCCTGCGACGCTTTGCGTTCGATCTCGACGGGCTGCCGCCGGGCGCCTCGCCCAAAGGCGCGACGCTGCGGTTCACCGCCGCGACGGACGAGGCTGCCATCGAGGTGACCGCCACTCCCATCAAGTGAGGCGAGGACGCTTCCGTTTCGCGAGAAACCGACTAAATTCCCGCCCGGCCGGCCAAATGCCGGACGGACGTATCGACCAGGAACATTCGTTCCGCATTAGCCAACTGTTGGGAGAGGAAGACTGCCATGACGATCAGCGTCGGCGACCGCGTGCCCGCCGCAACCTTCAATACCATGACGCCGGACGGGCCGGCGCCGAAGACCAGCGACGACATTTTCAAGGGCAAGAAGGTGGTGCTGTTCGCGGTGCCGGGCGCGTTCACGCCGACCTGCCACAAGAATCACATGCCCGGATTCGTCAAGAACGCCGATGCGATCAAGGCCAAGGGCGTCGATACGATCGCAGTCACGGCCGTCAATGACGTATTCGTGATGGATGCGTGGAAGAAAGCTTCTGGGGCGGAGGGCAAGATCGAGTTCCTGGCCGACGGCAGCGCCGAATTCGCCAAGGCTATCGGCCTCTCGCTCGATGCCTCCGCCCGAGGGCTGGGTATTCGCTCCCAGCGCTACTGCATGGTCGTTGACGACGGTGTGGTGAAGAGCATCAGCGTCGAGGACGCGCCCGGCAAGGCGGAAGTTTCCGGCGCCGACAATCTGCTCAAGAGTATCTAAAAGGTCATTGCGAGCGCAGCGAAGCAATCCAGAACAGCACGTGACGCCCTGGATTGCTTCGTCGCCCTGCGGGCGCCTCGCAATGACGCTACGTAGACAAAATCTCGTTGAGGGCCCCTCGAGAACTTTTGGTGGCATCGATTACGTTATTGAGTTCCGACTTCTCCATCTTGCGATCGAAACCCTTGCGATTCGCGATCGTGGCGCCGGCCAATAAATCGACGAAGTGATTATATCTGTTCGACGCGTGCCCTCTGACCCATTTCCAAGCCACTTGGTGATTTTTCGCCTGTTCCATCAATTCCATCCATAAGTCGCGGTTCAGCACCGGCTTCTTGTCCGCGGTCTTCCAATTTCTCTGCTCCCAGGTATGCACCCACTTACTGATTCCATCTTGCAGATATTTGCTGTCGGTGAACACCTCCGCCATCGTTGCCCGGTTGAGCGCCTTTAATCCGGAAATGGCAGCCAGCAATTCCATGCGGTTGTTTGTCGTGTGCGGATCGAAGCCGGAGATGAACCGGGCCGTATCGCGGTACATGAGAAGGGCCGCCCAGGCGCCCGGCCCCGGGTTCGGCGCGGCGCCGCCGTCCGTATAAATCGTGACGACGGACCCCGCCGCGCGCTCATCGCTCATTCGGCGATTCCGTAGTCGCGCACGCTGCGCGCGGCCTGATGGAAGCGCAGCTTGCGAACATATTCGAGCGGGTCCTTCGGCTTGACCAGCGCGCCGGCGGGCACGTCGAGCCAATCGACCAATCGGGTGAGCAGGAAGCGCAGCGCGGCGCCGCGCGCGAGCAGCGGTAGGTGTCGGCGCTCCGCCGCCGAGAGCGGACGCGAGCGCGCATAGGCCTGGAGCAGCGCGCGTCCCTTGGTGACGTTGTAGGAATGGTCGAGCTCGAAGCACCATGCGTTGAGGCAAACGGCGACGTCGTAGGCGAGCGTGTCGGTGCAGGCGAAATAAAAGTCGATCAGCCCGGAGAGTTTGTTGCCGAGAAAGAAAACGTTGTCGGGAAACAGGTCGGCGTGGATCACGCCTTGCGGCAGTCCGCGCGGCCAGTGCCGTTCGAGGTGATCGAGTTCCGCGGCGATTGTCTGCTCGAGTCCCGGCTGCAGACGATCGGCGCGGCCGTCCGCGTCCTTCAACAGCGGCCGCCAGCCGCCGACCGAGAGCGCATTCGCACGCTTGAGCGCGAAGTCGGAGCCGGCGAGATGCAGCTGCGCCAAGGCCTCGCCGACCGCGGCACAATGGTTCGCGCTCGGCCGACGGATCCACATGCCGTCAAGGAAGGTGACGACCGCGGCGGGCCGGCCGGCGAGGCTGCCAAGCACCTTGCCGCGACGGTTCTTGACCGGTTGCGGGCAGGTGATGCCGCGCGCGGCGAGATGCTCCATCAGGCCGAGAAAGAACGGCAGATCGTGCGGCGCCACCCGCCGCTCATAAAGCGTGAGGATGAAATAACCGCGGCTGGCGTGGACCAGAAAATTGGAATTCTCCACGCCCTCGGCGATGCCCTTGTAGGACAGGAGTTCGCCGATGTCGTAGTCCGCCAGGAACGCGGCGAGGTCCTCCGCCGCGACGTCGGTGTAGACCGCCATCCCCGCCCCAGTCCCCCGTCTAAGACGCGTTCCGATACAACGGTATCGGAACGCGTTCTAATTTTTTGATTTGTCGCATTTTCTGCGGAAAACCGGTACCCACTTTTCCGGAAAATGCTCTATTGCACCGGTTGCGGGTCTCGCAGCGGGCGCGGCAGCGGAAAAAATACATCCTCGTTGGCGGCCGCCACCGTGTCGATACTCACGTCGTAGCGCTCGCCGAGCGCGTCGATGATCTCTTCGACCAGCACTTCGGGAGCCGACGCACCGGCAGTGATGCCGACGCTGCGCGCGCTGTCGAGGCGCGGCCACTCCAGCTCGGCGGCCGATTGCACCAGCACCGCGTAAGGACAGCCGGCCCGTTCGGCGACTTCCTTAAGGCGCTGCGAGTTCGAAGAATTGGGCGAGCCGACTACGATCAGGGCATCGACATCGGCGGCCACGCGTTTGACCGCCTCCTGCCGATTGGTCGTGGCGTAGCAAATGTCTTCCTTATGCGGTCCGACGATCGACGGGAATCGCTGCTTGAGCAGCGCCACGATTTCGGCGGTGTCGTCGACCGACAGCGTGGTCTGGGTGATGTAGGCGAGGTGGCCGGGGTCGCGCGGCGTGAACGCCGCGGCGTCGGCGAGCGTCTCGATCAAGGTGACGGCGCCGGGCGGCAACTGGCCGATGGTGCCGATGACCTCCGGATGGCGCGCATGGCCGATCAGCGCAATCTCGAGCCCACGCCGGTGATGGATTTCCGCCTCGCGGTGCACCTTGGTGACGAGCGGACAGGTGGCATCGAGAGCGAAGAAGTGGCGCCGCTGCGCCTCGTCGGGGACCGATTTCGGCACGCCGTGGGCGGAGAAGACGACCGGCGCCGTGGTGTCGGGAATTTCCGCGAGGTCCTCGACGAAGATCGCGCCTTTCGCCCGCAAGGTGTCGACGACGTAGCGGTTGTGGACGATTTCGTGGCGCACGTAGACCGGCGGGCCGTACATGTTCAGCGCCCGTTCCACGGTCTCGATCGCCCGCACCACGCCGGCGCAGAAGCTGCGCGGCGCGCACAGGAGCACGCGCAGCTTGGGTTTCGGCGCGAGCGGAGGGACGAGGGCCTGAGCGTTCATGGGGGCACCGGAATCGGCGCGGACCCGTCCGACATGGGCCGGGGTCCCGGCAGTGTCAAGCACGGCCAAGCGCGACCCGGCGGCGCAGCATTGGACAGGCGGACTCCGCCTACCTATATTTAGGAGGACTTTCCTGTCATCCCCGATGACACGAGGCTTCGCCTGGGGGCGGGCGGAGCGCCAGGGAGATTTTGCCGAGGGAGATTGCCATGGCCCATGCACTGCTGATGCCGAAGGCAACGGCCGTTTGGCTGGTCGAGAACACCACGTTGACGTTCGACCAGATCGCCGAGTTCTGCAAACTGCATCCGCTTGAAGTGAAGGCGATCGCGGACGGCGACGCCGCTCAAGGCATCAAGGGCCTCGATCCGGTGCTCACCGGGCAACTCTCGCGCGACGACATCGAAGAGGCGGAGCGCGATCCCGAGCGCCAGCTCAAGCTCGCGGACCCGAAGGTGCGCCTGCCCGAACCGAAGTCGAAGAAGGGCCCGCGCTACACGCCGGTATCGCGCCGGCAGGACCGCCCGAACGCCATCCTGTGGCTGCTGCGCAATCACCCGGAGCTTAAAGACGCGCAGATCATGCGGCTCGTCGGCACCACCAAGTCGACCATCCAGGCGATCCGCGACCGGACCCACTGGAACGCCCCCAACCTGCAGCCGATGGACCCGGTGACGCTCGGGCTGTGCTCGCAGCTCGATCTCGATTTCGAGGTCCAGCGCGCCGCCAAGGAGAAACCGGTGCCGGAAGTCGAGCGCGGCGCGACCCTGCTGCCGGCCGAAGTCACGACGGCCGAGGCCGAGGCCGAAGGCGAGGAGCCCGCGCGCAAGCCGTCGGAAGAACTCGACGTCGACGCCGTTTTCGCCAAGCTCAAGCAGATCGGCGGCAAGTCCGACAAGACGGACGAGGACGAGTAACTAACTCCACCGCGCCGCGCGTTTCTCAGCGAACGACGCGAGACCTTCGGCGGCCTCCGGGCTCTGCCGCTTCGCCGCATGCGCGTCGACCAGCGCGACAAATGCCGGCTCGCCGAGATCCGCGAAGGCGGACGCGAGCACGTGCGCTTTTGTTTGTTTGAGCGCGTCCGGTGCGTTCTCGAGCAAATGGCCGACAATGCGCGCGCCCGCCGCTTCCAATTCGGCGAGCGGCACGACCTCGTGCACCAGGCCGATGCGCCGCGCCTCTTCGGCCCCGAACCGCTCTCCGGTGAGGGCGTAGCGGCGCACTTGGCGTACGCCCATCGCGTCGTTGAGTTGCGGGATGATGATCGCCGCCGTCAGACCCCAGCGCACCTCGGCAATGGAGAAGATCGCGTTGTCGGCCGCGACGACCACGTCGCAGGCCGCGACGATCCCGGTGCCGCCGCCGAAGCAGCCACCCTGCACCAGCGCCACCGTGGGCACCGGCGCCTGGTTGAGGCGTTGCACTGCGTCGGCGGTCGCGCGCGAAACGCGCACGTTTTCTCGCGGCGAGGCGTGCCGGACCGTGTCTATCCATTTGAGATCCGCGCCGGCCTGGAAATGCCGGCCGTTGCCCTTGAGCACCACCGCTCGCAACGCGGGCGCCACGGCCAGTGCATCGAGCGCATTCAGCACGCCCTCGATGAGGTCGCCGTTATAGGCGTTGTTCACCTCCGGCCGGTTGAGCGTGACGGTCGCAACGCCGCGCGCATCGACGTCCCACGGCACCGGACCGCTCGCGTTCGACAAACTCATCGGGCTTCTCCACCGCGGTTGCTTACGTGGGGCATGCTTCCCGGGCTAGTGTCCCGATTCCGAAGTTCGCCTAACCTTGCGGCACGTCCGATGCGAACTTCGGAATCGAAGGACACTAGCTACTCTATAACTTCTAGTGCCGCTTTGAACCCGAAGCTCGCAACGCGCGTTCGTCAAGTCCGGGCGAGCTTCGGGTTCGCGGCACTAGCTACGGATTGGCAAGACTTTGCCCGGACAATCGGCCGTGCGGATATGTGCGTCCGCGCGGGGATTCTCTCATGGTGCTGGCCACGTCCGCATGGCGCGCGGAGCGCAACGCCAAGGCGCGTGCCCGCCTGATGCGGCATCTGCCGGAAATTTTTCCGGCCGTGGTGCTGGCACACGCGCTTGCCAAGCCGTTCGTCCCGCCGACGCCGCGCCGCGCCATCGAATCCTACTGGCGGCATCATCCGATCCGGGCCGACAAGCTTGCCCGCGCGCTGGCAGCCCGAAGCGGCGCCCCCGCCTACTGGACTTGGCGGCTAACGGACGGCGCCAAAACGGACCTGCCGGCAAGTTTTCGCGCGCCGCCGGCCCCCTACCGAGAAGGCACGCACGCCAAAGGCCCGGGCCATTGCTGCGTGTGCGGGCAGCCGGTGTTCCGGCTCGGCTGGCATCGCGACCTGTGGGGCGACGGACGACCCAACAAGAACGCCGGCTGGCACAGCTGCTGCGTCGCCGCCTGGAACCTGTGGACGGCGCCAAGCGATCACCTGCGCCATCTCAAGGCGCTGCAAAGCCGCCGCTGCCGCCTCACCCGCGAGCGGCTGCTCAAGGATGCCGAAGTCGATCACCGCGTGCCGCTGTTTGCGGTGTGGCGCGACCACCGCGCGCTCGCATGGCCACAGTTGCTTGCTTTCTGGGGCGCGCCCAACCTCCAGGTCGTCAACCGCTCCGCCCATGCCGCGAAATGCGCGCAGGAATCCGGCGAACGGGCGCAGCGCCGGCAATTACGAAAGCCGGCGATTGCCGGCTGAGGGCATGATGACAAAACTGGGCTGCCCGGCCTCAGCCTCATTACGAGCGATACAAACAGCGGTGCCCGCCGGCTCTACGAGCGCAGCGGCTATCGCGAAGCCGCCCGCCGCAAAATGGTCAAGCAGGGGTGGCAACATCCCGGCACCGAATGGATCCTGATGATCAAGCGCGGCCCGGGCAGTTGAAGAAAGAAGCTAGCCTGAAATTAGTGGTACTTTTATACCCATAGCTTCCGTCAAAATTGCGTTGCCAAGCCGCTTCATTCTCCTAAACACTGCGCCCAAATAACTTCGGCCGCGCTTAAGCGGTCTTGGCCACAGGGAAAGAGCATGGCGATAGACGGAACCTGGAGCCTCACCATGGACACGCCCATGGGCGAACGCGCCTCGACGCTCGTGGTGAAGGTCGCGGGCGGCAAGCTCGAAGGCACGCAATCGGCGGAGGGCCAGACGGCGCAGATTTTCGAAGGCCGCGTGAACGGTAACGAATTGGGCTGGAGAGTATCGATCACCCAGCCGATGCCGCTCACGCTCGATTTTACCGGGACGGTCGATGGCGATGCCATGAGCGGCAGCGTGCAGCTCGGCATGTTCGGCAGTTCGCCGTTCCGCGCGGAGCGCGGCTGACTTTCACGATCGGAAGATCGCTCTAAGGCGGCGCCAGCCGTCGTCGTGCGGCTCGCGCTCTTCTTCCATTTCGCGATCCGCTTCGGGCCCGGGATCGTCCGGCGCGTGCACCAGCGGAATGATCGGCGCCTGCGGCTCCGGCCCATCGCGGCGTAAGTTTGGCACGCTCGCTGCCGGCGCGGCGGGTGGTTCCCGCGGCGGTAGTTCGGCCGTCGGCGGCGACGTGGTCCCGATCGCGGGCGTGGCATGGCCTTCGATCATGCCGGCCTCCACGACCACTTCCTCGACCGGCACCTTCCACTGGAAGGCGTCGAGCCGGCCGCTCACCGGCGAGACCGGCATCCAGCGCTCCGACACGAAGCCGTCGGCCGTCCACGCGGGATCGTGGCGCGCATGAAGCGCGCGTCCCATCCATTCGCGTGCGCGGCCGGCGTCGCCGGTGAGTTCCTCGAGCTCGGCCATCAGCATGGCGACCCTCTGGGTCGGAGCGGCGATGAGCGGAGTGAGCGCCGTGCGCGCCACTCCTAATTCGCGCGCGTCGAGTGCCGCGCGGGCGAGCGCCAGCCCGCCTTCGACGTGGCCTTCCGGCTGACGCACCAGCGACTGGATGCGCTTGAGCCGGTCGCGCGCCGAATCCGAGATGCGCACGTGCGCATAGGCATCGGCGAGGTCGGGATGCGGATTGGCCCGCCACGCGGTCTCGATGATCTTGCCCGCCTTGCGCGGCTCGCCGGTTTCCGCGAGCAGGCGTCCGGCGAGCGCCGCCGCCGGGACGAGATCGGGCGCGAGCCGCGCCGCCTCGATCGCGAGCGTCTTGGCGCGGTCGCGGTCATGCTCCTGCGCGGCCACCGCGCGGGCGGTGAGCAGCACCGCACGCAAGCGCCGGTGTGCGGCCTTGTCGAGGAGCCCGCTCGTCCGGTTTGCGTCCAGGCGTTCGAGCGCGCCGTCCCAATCGGCGGCGGCGCAACGAAACTCGAGCACCGCTTCGCCTGCCCATGGCAGCGTCGGCGCGGCCTGTGCCGCCTCCTCGGCAAACTGGCGCGCGGCTGTCAGGTCGTGGCGCCGCTGCGCTTCCACGTAGAGGCCGTGCAGCGCGAGAAGCCGCGTATCGGGCCGTGCCGCCATGGCGCGGAACGCCGCCTCGGCTGCGCCGCGGTCGCCGTTGAGCTGCGCGGTCTGGGCAGTCAGCAGAAGCGCAAGCGGCTCGCCCGGCGTATTGCGCAACGCTTCGGCCGCGAAGCGATGCGCCGCGCGCGCGTCACCCGCGCCGATCGCCACGAGCCCGCGTGAAATCGCGTTGAACCCGCGCCGGCGTCGGCGTTCCGAAAGCGCCGTGGTAGCGCGTGCCGGCGCACGTGTGAGCAGGCGCCACAGCGACCAGAGGAAAATCGCGAAACACATCAGGGCCGCGACCGCGACGGTGGCGACCATCACCGAGGTTTCAAGGCGCCAGCCCTGCCACGTGATCACCACGTCGCCCGGACGGTCGGCGAGCCACACGGCGACGAGCGCGAGGACAACGATGAGGACGAGGAACAGAGCTACGCGGATCATCGGGGCGGGACGTTCAATACATTGGACGGGAACTGGGTACCGGTTTTCCGTGCAGAATGCGACTGGATAACGTAGCTAAGGTGAAGCCTTGGCGAGAGCCGCCAGCGAGTTGGCGGCGAGTTGCCGCGCAGCATCCAGCGCGGCGGTGTGCGTTTTGGCGGCCTTGATCCAATCGGCAGCCGGTGCCTGCGCGGCCGCCGGCAGCTTTTCCACCTCCGCGAGAGCGCCCGCGATATCGCCGCGGTGCCCTTTCGCGCCGGCACGCGCGAGTGCGGCGGCCGGATCGTCACCGGGCGAATCACCGACGGGGTGGACGCGTACCAGGCGCTCTGCATTGGCCTGCAACCGGCCGAGAATGCCGCCGTCCTGGCTCGGCGGCGCCGCGGCCGCACTCATCGCCGGCTCGACCTTGTCGAAATCGCGCGCCAGCACCTCCGGGTTCGGCACCCCGGCGGCTGCAAAGGTTTCAAGCGGCGCGAGCGCGGACGCGTCAGCGCCGAGCGCCTTGGCGGCGGCAAGCTCAGCCGTGAAGGGCGTGCCGCGTTCGACCGCCGTGCGCAGTGCCCCCGCCACGACGGCGAGGCGTACCGCCCGATCGGTCGACGCACCGGCGAGCGACTGTTGGACGCGCTGATCGGTCGTGCGCTCCGCGTGTTCGAGCGCAGCAACGCGCGCTGCGAGCGCCTCGTTGTCCTTGCGCAAAGCTTCGTTCGCCTCTGCACCGCTCGACTTGGCGACCTCATCGGCGCGGGCGCGCGCGTCTCGCGCCGCGGCCGCATTGTCTTCGATGCGCTTGCGCAAATCCGCGATGGTGTCGCCGAGCGCGCGTTCCATGCTTTCCGCCGCGGAAAGCCGCGCGAGCACCGCCGGATCGGTCGGCGCCGAGCGCGGCGTTGCGAGCGTGCTCTCGGCGCGATTGAGCCTATCGTCGACGCGGCGCAGGCCGGTGTCGATCACGTCGACCCGAGCGCGCAGATCGTCGAGCGCTTTGGCGTCCGCGTCGGCGGGCTTCCCGGCAAGCCCGCGCACTTGGGCATCGAGAGTGTCGACTTTGCGCGCGAGCGAAGCGTCACGGTTCAAATACTCGCTGAGCAGCCACAACGCCGTGCCGATGACCGCGATGGCGATGACGCCGGCAATGGCGGCGGCGATCCAATGGCGTCGATCGTAGCGGGGCGGTGGCGGCGGCCGGTGCGGCGGCTTGCTGTGGTGGCTGGCGGACGGTTCCGGCTCGGGCGGCGGTGGCGGTTCGCGCGGTGTTTCTTCGGACCGCGCAGTTGCTGTCTCGGGCGGCGGCTCTGGAGTCGCGGCCTGCTCGGCAGCCGGGGGCGGCTCCGGCATCGGCGACGGTTCAGGAGTGGCTTCCGCCATCGGTTCGCGCACGACTTCGCTCGCCGTGCCCTCGATGGTGGGCGGCGGCCGGCGGCGGCGTCCGCCCGGCGGCCGCCCGCTTCCCGCTCCGTCGCGCTCGTGGCTCATTTACGCTTCTCCTGCCGTGCCTCCCTACAGCGCCGCGCGCGGCTGGGCAATGTGGCGCATGTAGCCCGGGATGAAGCCCCGCGCAGCGGGGCGTAATCCGGGACCTACGAAGAACAAGCGCCAACAAGTTCGAGCAACGCCTCCTCGTCTGGCTGCGGCGCGACGCGGACGTGCGTGGCGGCGGCGAGGAGCGGCTCGGCCACCTGAGCAGACAAACAAAAATGCATGAGCGCGGGCGCCCGCAGATCCGCAGCGGCGGCACAACGCACGAAAGTCTCCGCGCTGCGCCGTGAATAATGCAGCACGCCGTCGAGTTCGCCCGCGGCGATCGCTTGCTCGGCCTCGCTGGGCAACCGCTCGGCCGCGGCCGCCCGATACACAATGGCCGTGCGAACTCTCAGGCCATGGCGCGCGAGCCCTGCGCCAAGATCGACACTGCGCTCTTCCCCGGCGAGGTAGAGCAGCGGGGCGGCCGCTCCCGCAAGTTTCCGCGCGAGGATGGCGATCAAGTCGTGCGCGTCGCCGTCGGCCGAAATCGCCGTGGTGAACCCCGCCGCCTTCGCGGCCTCCGCGCTGCGCCGGCCGACCGTGTAGAGCGGCAGGCGGCGCAATTCATCGATGCGCCCGTGCGCCGCGATGGCGCGCGCCGCGTTGGCGCTCGTCGTCACGACCGCCGCGAACGTTCCGGTCCCGAACTCGGCCGCGATCGGCTCGACGTGCAGGAGCGGCGCGAGCATCACCGTATGTCCGCGCGCACGAAGCGCCGCGGCCGTGCGCTCGGCATTCTCCTGCGGCCGGGTGACGAGCAGTCGCACCACTCACCGCACGATAAAGAAATCAGTAGGCGCGAGGCGCTTGAGTTCGCGCCCGGCTTCCGCGCCCAAGGCCGCCGCGTCGTCGCGCGATCCGGCGCATGCGGTCTCGTGCGCTTCGCTGCCGTCCGGCCGCAGAATCAGCCCGCGGAATTGCAGCGCCTGCGCCGCGATCGTTGCATGCCCAGCGATCGGCGTGCGGCACGAGCCGTCGAGCACCGCGAGGAACGCGCGCTCGGCGGTGAGCGCGTCACTGGTTTCGCCATGATCGATGACCGCGACGAGGTCGCGCACACGCGGATCCGTTGCACGGGTTTCGATCGCGATCGCCCCCTGCCCCACCGCCGGAAGAAACTGCTCGACCGGAAGGATCGCGGTCGCGGCGTGGGTGAGCCCGAGCCGTTTGAGCCCGGCGAACGCCAGCAGGGTCGCGTCGGCCACGCCCTCATCGAGCTTGCGCAAGCGCGTCTCCACGTTGCCGCGGAAATTCGCGACCGCGAGGTCCGGCCGCAGCCGACGCACTTGCGCCTGGCGCCGCAGCGATGAGGTGCCGACCACGCTGCCGGCGCGAAGCCCGGAGAGGTCACCCGCTTTGCGGCTGATGAATGCGTCGCGCACGTCCTCGCGCTCGAGGCAGGCGGCAATCATCAGCCCGTCCGGCAGCACCGTCGGCATGTCCTTGGCCGAATGCACCGCAAGATCGATCGCCCCGTCGATCAGCGCCTGCTCGATTTCCTTGGTGAACAGTCCTTTGCCCCCCGCGTCCGCGAGCGGGCGATCCTGGATCAGGTCGCCCGAGGTGCGGATGGTCTTGATTTCGATGTCCTCCGGCGCGCAGCCGTGCACAGCAGCGAGGCGGTCGCGCACCGCGCGCGCCTGTGCCAGCGCCAAGGGGCTGCCGCGCGTGCCGATGCGCAGCATGATCGACGATTGCGCCATGGCACTGTTATAGACCCTCTCCCATGCTCGTGCTCGGCATCGAGACCACCTGCGACGAGACGGCGGCGGCCGTGGTGCGCCGCGACGACACCGGCTTGGGCGAAATTCTCTCCAACGTCGTTCTCTCCCAGATCGCCGAGCACGCCGCGTTCGGGGGCGTTGTGCCGGAGATCGCCGCGCGCGCCCACGTCGAGGTGCTCGACCGCGTCATCGCCACCGCGATGGCCGAGGCGAAGACGAATTTTGCCGTGCTCGCCGGCATCGCGGCGGCGGCCGGCCCCGGCTTGATCGGCGGCGTCATCGTCGGGCTCACCACCGCCAAGGCCATCGCCCTCGTCGCGGAAAAGCCGCTGGTCGCTGTCAATCATCTGGAGGCGCATGCGCTGACCGCGCGGCTCACCGACGGCACGGCGTTTCCTTATTGTTTGTTTCTCGCTTCGGGCGGTCATACCCAGGTCGTCGCCGTGCTCGATGTCAGCCGTTACGAGCGCCTCGGCACCACCCTCGATGACGCGATCGGCGAGGCCTTCGACAAGAGCGGAAAACTGTTAGGTCTTCCCTATCCGGGCGGGCCGGAGGTCGAGCGCCGCGCTGCGCAGGGCGACGGCACGCGCTTCACCTTGCCGCGTCCGATGCTCGGCCGCGTCGAACCGGATTTTTCTCTCTCCGGGCTCAAGACCGCACTGCGGCTCGAAGCCGAGAAAATCGCGCCGGTGTCGGATCAGGACGTGGCCGACCTGTGTGCCTCGTTCCAGCAGGCGATCGTCGACGTGGTCTCCGACCGGGTCAGCGCCGGCCTGCGCCTGTTTCGCGAGCGCTACGGCGGACCGACCGCGCTCGTTGCCGCGGGCGGCGTGGCCGCCAACCAGGCTATCCGCCGCGCGCTCAACCGCGTCGCGATCGCGGCCGGCACCGTGCTGATCGTGCCGCCGCCGGCGCTCTGCACCGACAATGGCGCCATGATCGCCTGGGCCGGCGCCGAGCGGCTCGCGCGCGGCATGACCGATACGCTCGCCGCCAGCCCGCGCGCACGGTGGCCGCTCGACATGCGTGCATCGACTAGTGGCGCGAACCCGAAGTTCGCATGAGAACTGCCGCGAGTCCGGTTGCGAATTCGGGTTCAAAGCGGCACGAGAATTATAGAGTTGCTAGTGTCCTTCGATTCCGAAGTTCGCATTGGAGGGCGCTGCAAGATCGGGCGAACTTCGGAATCGGGACACTAGGGCGCGATGATACAGTTCCAGCACATCGGCGTGCTTGGCGCCGGCGCGTGGGGGATCGCGCTCGCCAACGTCGCCGCGCGCGGCGGCGCGCGCGTTTCGCTGTGGGCGCGCGATCCGGCGGCGGTCACCGCCATGGCGGTAAGCCGCGAAAGCCGCCGCCTTCCCGGCTTCCGTCTCGATGATCGCGTGGTTCCGACATCGAGCATCGCCGAGGCGGTCGCGGCCGATGCCGTACTGCTCGCGGTGCCGGCGCAAGAGTCACGTGGCGTCGCGACCCTTGCGGCCGCCGTGCGCGCGGGCACGCCCGTCATCGCCTCCGCCAAAGGCATCGAGCGTGGTACGCGCAAATTCATGACCGAGGTGGTCGCCGAATGTCTGCCGCAGGCAGTGCCGGCGATCCTCTCGGGCCCCGGCTTCGCGGAAGACGTGGCGCGCGGCCTGCCGACGGCGGTCACTCTCGCGGCGCTGGACGAAACCGTGGCCCAGGCGCTGGCGCGCACGGTGAGTTCGCCGACCTTCCGGCCCTATCGTTCGACCGATGTGCGCGGCGTCGAGATCGGCGGTGCTGCCAAGAATGTGCTCGCCATCGCGGCCGGCATCGTGGCGGGGCGAAAGCTCGGCACCGGCGCGCTCGCCGCGCTTACCACCCGCGGCTTTGCCGAACTCGCCCGCTTCGGCCGCGCGTTCGGCGCGCGCAGCGAGACGCTGACCGGGCTCTCGGGTCTTGGCGACCTGATCCTCACCTGCCTGAGCCCGCAGTCGCGGAACTTCTCCCTCGGCCTGGCACTCGGCCAGGGGCGCACGGTCGAAGAAGCCCGTCGCGAGGGCGGGCTCGCCGAGGGTATGTTCACGGCGTCGGTGCTGGCCGAGATGGCGAACGAGCGCGGCGTCGAGATGCCAATCGCGAACGCGGTCGCCGCGATGCTCGACGGCCGTATGGGCGTCGATGCGGCGATCGAATCTTTGTTGACCCGGCCGTTGCGAGCGGAGGTGTGACGATGGCGTACTGGCTGTTGAAGACCGAACCGGATTCATATTCCTGGGACGATCAGGTCAAGAAGGGCGCCAAGGGCGACGCCTGGACCGGCGTGCGCAACTTTCGCGCCCGCGAGCATCTCAACACGATGAAGAAAGGCGACCTCGCATTCTTCTATCATACCGGCGACGAGAAGCAGGTCGTCGGCGTCGTCGAGGTGATCCGCGAGGCTTATCCCGATCCGACGGACAAAGAGGGCACGTTCAAGGCGGTCGACATCAAAGCGGTCAAGCCGTTCAAACAGCCGGTGACGCTCGCTGCGGTAAAGGCCGACAAGCGGCTCAAGGACATGGTGCTCGCCAAACAGCCGCGCCTCTCGGTGCAGCCGGTGACGGCGGAGGAATGGAAAATCGTGTCCAAAATGGGTGGCTTATAGACGAGCGGCGAATGGCGAGTGGCGAATGGTGAGTGGCGACTAAGAGAGTGCTTCACTACTCACCACTCACTATTCGCTATTCGCCTCTCAGCACATCCGCGATCGCATCAAAAAACACCCGCGCGCCCAGCACGATGTCCTCGTCGCTGGTGTTCTCGGACCAGTGATGGCTGATGCCGCCGATGCTGGGCACGAACAGCATGGCAGACGGAACTTTTCGCGCGAGATATTGGGCGTCGTGTCCCGCCCCGCTCGGCATGCGGATGTGTTTGCCGGGCGCGTGCCTTTCCGCCGCCTTGTCGAGCGCGGTCTGGAAGCGCTCGTCCATCACGGCCGGCGTGCTCGCCGAAATCGAAATCAGCTCGATCGGGCAGCGCCCGTCCCGGTTCGCTTGCGCGATCAGGTCGACGAGCGCCGCGTGCATGCGGTCGAGCACTACCGGGTCGGTGTCGCGGAACTGAAACAGCGCTTCGGCGCCGCCCGGCACGATGCTCGGATCGCCGGGCGAGAGCGTGATGCGCCCGGTGGTCCACACGCTGCGCTCGCCGGCCACTTCGGGAAAGCGCCGGTCGATCGCGCCAAGCAACCGCACCAGCGGGAGCCCGGCGTCGCGCCGTCGCGCCATCGAGGCGGTGCCGGCGTGGTTCTGCTCGCCACTGACACGGATGCGGTACTGACGGATCGCAACGATCGCGGTGACCACCCCAATGCGCAGCGCGCTCGTCTCGAGCGTGTCACCCTGCTCGATGTGCGCCTCAAAATAACCGGCGTAGCGTGCGGGATCGATCTGCAACCGCGGTCGTCCGGCGTAACCGGCGTTACCCAGCGCGTCGCGCAATGGCGTGCCGTTGGTGCGGTCGCGCGCCTTGTCGATGTCTTCTTCGCTGAGCACGCCGACGAACGAGCGGCTGCCCATGAAATTACCGAAGTGGCCTTCCTCGTCGGCGAAGGCGACGACGTCTACGCCGAGCCCGCAGCACGCCGGATCCTCCGCGAACGCACGCGCCGCCTCGAGCGCGTAGATAACGCCGAGCGCGCCGTCGAGCCAACCGGCGTGGTTCTGCGTCTCGATATGGGAACCGGCGAGCATCTTGCGGCCGGAGGCGCGCGAGAAGCCCACGACGTTGGCGATGCCATCGATCACCGGCTCGAGCCCCGCGCGCTCCAGCCGCGCCGCTAGCCACTGACGCGACTGCACGTCCTCGGCCGAAAGCGTCGGCCGGTGTACGCCGGTCTTGTACGCGCCGATTTTGCGCAGCTCATAGAGATCGCCCAGCAGACGCTCAGGATTGATCGACGGCATTGTTCCTCGCAGTTCGTGTCCCGGGCGCAGCGCAGCACGAAGTGGTGCGCTGCAGACCCAGGACCAAGCTATGATACGTAATTCTGGTTCCCGGATCAGCGGTGCACCGCTCCGCTTCGCTGCGCGCTGCACCGCATCCGGGAAAAGCAGGGGAGGATGCGATGGCCTTCGTCGGAATCAATTATCTCGCCGTGCTGGTCGCCGCCGTGGCGGCGTGGGTGCTGGGTGCCGTGTGGTACACGGCGTTGTCGACGCCATGGCTCGCGGCGCAGGGCAAATCAAAGGCGGACATGAAGCCGCCCGCCAGCAAGGCCGCCATGTTCGGGCCGTTCGTGCTCGTGTTCGTCGCCGAACTCATCATGGCGTGGATGCTCGCCGGCATCCTTGGTCACCTCGGCACCCTCAACGTGAAGGACGGCGTGATCTCCGGCGCCGCCTGCTGGTTCGGATTTGTCCTGACCACCACCGCGACCAATTACGTGTTCCAAAAGCGCAAAGTCATGCTCACGGTGATCGACACTGGCTATTGGCTTCTCGTGCTCGTGGTCATGGGCGCGATCATCGGCGCGTTCGGCGTGCATTGAGCATGATCAAAAGTGGGTACCGGTTTTTCGGAGAAGATCGTGCTCCAGCAATAGGCCAGGGCCCGCAACGAACGTGTGACGGCTTGCGCCTTGTCGGCGCCGCCCTGTGGCGCATAATACCGGAATGAACTAAAGCCGCCGCGCGGCCGATCGCTCGCGCCGGCGTGGAGGAGGCCCATGAACGAGACCGTGACAGAGAAGGTTGCCGAGAAGGTTTACGACGTTCCGGCCGAGTGGCACCGGCGCGCCTACGCGGACGCAGCCAAATATCGCGAGATGTACGCGCGTTCGATCGCCGACCCCGACGGCTTCTGGGGCGAGGAAGGCAAGCGCCTGCATTGGTTCAAGCCGTACCGCAAGGTGAAGAACACTTCGTACGACCCGCACAACGTCTCGATCAAATGGTTCGAGGACGGCACCACCAACGTGGCGTATAATTGTTTGGATCGCCATCTTGCCAAGCACGCTGACCGGACCGCCATCATCTGGGAAGGCGACGATCCCAAGGACGACGCGCACATCAGCTATCGCGAGCTGCATGCTGAAGTGTGCCGCCTCGCCAATGTGCTCAAAAGTCGCGCCGTCAAGAAAGGCGACCGCGTCACCATTTATCTGCCGATGATTCCGGAAGCGGCGGCCGCGATGCTCGCGTGTGCGCGCATCGGCGCAATTCATTCGGTCGTGTTCGGCGGCTTCTCTCCCGATTCATTGGCCGGCCGGCTCGAGGACGCGAAGTCCCCCGTCATCATCACCGCCGACGAAGGCATGCGTGGCGGCCGCAAGGTGCCGCTCAAGGCGAACGCCGACGCGGCTGCCGACAAGGCCGGCGGCGTCACCTGCATAATCGTGGTGCGTCGCACCGGCGCCCCGGTGAACATGCAGCGGGGGCGCGATGTTTATTACGACGAGGTGGTGCGCAAGGCCTCGACCAACTGTCCGTGCGAGGAGATGAACGCCGAGGATCCGCTGTTCATCCTCTACACCTCCGGGTCGACCGGCACGCCCAAGGGCGTGCTGCACTCGACCGGCGGCTACCACGTGTTCGTGGCGATGACGCACCAGTACGTCTTCGATTATCACGACGGCGACATCTACTGGTGCACGGCCGACGTCGGTTGGGTTACCGGCCACAGCTATATCGTCTACGGGCCTCTCGCCAACGGCGCCACCACGCTGATGTTCGAAGGCGTGCCGAATTATCCGACCGTCTCGCGCTTCTGGGAGGTGGTCGACAAACACAAGGTCAACACTTTCTACACGGCTCCGACCGCGATCCGCGCGCTGATGCAGGCGGGCGAAGGGCCGGTGAAGAAGGCGAGCCGCAAGTCGCTGCGCCTGCTCGGCACCGTCGGCGAGCCGATCAATCCGGAGGCGTGGGAGTGGTATCACCGCGTCGTCGGCGAGCGGCGCTGCCCGATCGTCGACACCTGGTGGCAGACCGAGACCGGCGGGATTCTGATAACGCCGCTGCCGGGCGCCATCCGCCTCAAGCCCGGCTCGGCCACGCAGCCGTTCTTCGGCGTACAGCCGGTGATCGTTGATGCCGACGGCAAGGAGCTGCAGGGCGAAGCGCAGGGCAACTTGTGCATCGCCGATTCCTGGCCCGGGCAGATGCGCACGGTCTACGGCGACCATCAGCGCTTCATCGACACCTACTTCAAAAACTACCCGGGCAAATACTTCACCGGCGACGGCTGCCGGCGCGACGCCGACGGCTATTACTGGATCACCGGCCGGGTCGACGACGTGATCAACGTGGCCGGCCACCGCCTCGGCACCGCCGAGGTCGAGAGCGCGCTCGTCGCCCATCCGAAGGTCTCGGAGGCCGCGGTCGTCGGCTATCCGCACGACATCAAGGGCCAGGGCATCTACGCCTACGTCA
>Ga0306920_100003904_pt1 | contig 19037 bp, 20 predicted proteins | sample flu12Cox44000170_FD_204666 | JGI IMG/M metagenome (GOLD analysis project Ga0306920, IMG submission 204666) | Lab enrichment of tropical soil microbial communities from Luquillo Experimental Forest, Puerto Rico - flux4day.12C.oxic.44.000.170 (v2)... | ecosystem: Environmental > Terrestrial >... | reverse complement strand
GCCAGCGCAGCGCGGACAGCGCAGGACGTCCAGGTCGAAGGCCCGGCGCATCAGCGCCGCCCACGTCCAGTAGCGGGGCTTGGCGACGCCTCGGCCTTCGCCGTCGCCTGCCCCCGGGCTCTCCATCGGACCCGATGCCGTATCAGGTTCGGGGCGACCGTACGCGACCACGGCAGGGCGCCAACGGGCGTGCGACGCGAGGACGCCGTGGTAGAGGATCAGGTTGATGGCCGGCCGCGGCGTGAGCGCCGCGAGCTTCTCGAGGAACTCCACGGGCTCGAAGAGCAGATGCGTGGTCCCGTTGCTCCACGCCCGTTTCAGCTGCACCCGCACGCGGCCGTCGCCGAGCAACCGCAGCCGATCATCGGCCAGTGGCGGGCGCAAGAGGTAGCGGCACACCTGCTCCCGACGCGCCCGGTCGTGAGCCCCCACCCACACGTTGGCGTGCAGGTCGAAGCCCTGGATGTGCGCCTGACGTGGCCCTCGGGTATCGACCGCGGGGGCGCGCAGATCCCCGAGTCGGCGCACCCGTGCCCCGGCCCGCGGACCCAGGGCCACGCGCCCCTGCACGGAAGCGCCCACGATCCCGGCCAGCGCCAGGGACGTCTCGGCAAGTGAGTCGTCGGACCCGGTCCCTTCGTCCCCTGGCTCCAGACCCCGGCGCCGCAGGAGCCGCCCGACGCGCCGCCGGATCGTGTCGAGCACGTATGCCACCTCGGCGTCGCTGGCCGGGATTGCCGGATGGAATGTGAGCGCGCCCGCCGGGGCCCGGCTGAAGACGCCGTCGAAGGCCACGGTGTGGAAGTGCACGTTCAGGTTCAGCCCGCTGCCAAAGCGCTGGATGACCGTGAGGGTGCCCGTGCGCCCATCGCGGACACCATGGCTGTTGGCCTGGCGTCGGTAGAACTCACGCAGTGCCCGCGCGTGCACCGCCAGCACGGCTCGGGTGAGACCATGGTCCCATGCAAGCAGATACCGCAGCCGGTAGGGCAGCGTGAGGACCCACTGGCGCACCGGAACGGGCGGCAGGACGTTATCGACCAGGTGCACGGCGCGCTCCATCATCCGTCGGCCACCGCAGCTCGGGCAGAAGCCGCGGCCTTTGTAGGAGAAGGGTACCAGGCGCTCTAGCGCGCAGCGCCCACAACGCACCCGGGCAAAGCCGTGGGCCAGCACCCCGCAGGTCAGGAACTCGCGGAACTCCCGTGCGATGAACTCGGGCAGCCCGGCGCCGTCAGCCCGATCCGCCGCAGTGCGCAGAAAATCGTCCAAGTGGTGGCGGATGACGATGTGGAGCACGCTCGCCTCGGCATGGCGGGGTCGGTACATCGCATGATCGCGGGCCATAGGCCCAGGGGAGGGCACGGCGTGGGCCGGAACAATGCCGAGAGGTGGATACACCCGACGGGCTGGGGACCATACCGGCTAGACCGCTGCGGGCGGGGAGCCCATTCTTGTGCACGGTGCCAGCGGCCCAGTCTCTCACCCGAAGCTGGTGCAGCGGCCGACCAGGTGGGCGTCCCCCGCGCTGAGCCGGGCCGGGACGCCGCCTTCGCCGTGGGAGATGACGAGCGCGTCGCCGTACCCTGTGCCGACAGCGTGACCTCGACGCGGAATTCCGACAGCCTGTTCACCTGCAGGTGGTCGCGGGCCCGGGATCTGAACCAGCGACCGAAGCCCCGGCGAGTGGCTCCCACGGCTGACCCGTGGATCACTGCTCCAAGGGTCAGGCCTATCAAAGGAACACTGAGCTAGGACCAAAACCGTGTCTTCCTCGCGGCTACGTTTTCGCTTTCAGCACCGGATGCTTCTCGGCTCTACGCAGTGCGGCCTGCTAGCTTGGCGTTCCGCCTCGCGGGAACGCTCTACTACCCCCGGCCGCCACGCGCCCCGATCGCACGCGCGGCACTCGTGGATGATCCGGTCTAGAGCGAGCGGATGGCCGGCATGACGTGTCGGCCGATGAGGGCGAAGGACTCGAGCATCAGCCGATGGTCGCCCGTGATGTGGCGCACCATCACCTCCTCGAAGCCCAGCCGGCGATAGTGCCGGAGCCGCTCGATCACGGCGTCCGGGCTGCCTACGAGGAGCTCGGCCTTGCTCGTGCCGCGATAGCCCTCGGCGAGGACCTTGTCCACCTCGGCGTGGGCCGCGGCGTCGCTCGCTGCCACGAAGATGTCGCGCCGGAGCACCGCGCGCACCGGACGCAGGGCGCGCGCGGCAGCCTCGCGGTAGACGTCGAGCTGGCGCACGAGCTCGTCGTCGATCACATTCTGGCCGGTGAGCCAGCCGTCGCCGAGCGTGCCCGCGCGCTCCACGGCGGCCGACACCGTGCCGGCCAGCCAGATCTCCACGGGGACGCGCGGGCGCGGGCTCACGCTCACGCCGTCAAGGGTGAGATGGCGTCCGTGGAAGGTCAGCCTCTCCCCCGCGAGCAGCGCGCGCAGCACGATGGCCAACTCCTCCAGCCGGCGCGCGCGGCTCGTCATGGCGATGCCGAAGGCGTCGAAGGTCTGCGTCCGCCCGCCGTTGGCGAGGGTGATGATGAGAGGGGCCTGCGCGAAGGCGGCGAGGGTGCCGATCTGCTCGGCGAGCACGATGGGCTGGTAGAACGGCGCGAGGAGGACCATGCCCACCGGCATGCTGCCCGTCACCGCCATGAGGCGCGCAACCGTGGGGACGGGGGAAAAGCAGTTCGCATAGGCGCTCGGGATCGCGTGGTTGTCGCCGAAGAGGAGGCTGTCGAGCCCTGCCTCCCGCGCGGCCACGGCGATCTCCAGAACGTTCCGCGACTGGTCCGCGGTGTCGAAGGCGCCCATGGGGCGCTCGACGAATCCTCCGGGAGGGAGCGACGTGAGGACCTCCTTGAATCGCTCGTAGGTCGGTGGCCCGGTGGGGTAGAGGAACCGGAGCGACGTGCCAAGCTTCATGCCGGCACCGCCATCACATCTCCTTCAGATATTCGTGAACGAACTGCACGGCCATGGAGCCCTCGCCCACCGCGGAAGCGACGCGCTTGACCGAGCCCGAGCGCACGTCGCCCGCCGCGAAGACCCCGGGCCGGCTCGCCTCGAGCAGGAAAGGATGGCGGCGGACGTTCCAGTGGGGCGAGGCAGAGAGGGCGGGGCCGGTGCGCACGAAGTGCTTGGCGTCCATCTCGATCTCCGGAGGCAGCCATTCCGTGCGCGGAACGGCGCCGATGAAGCTGAAGAGGGCGGGGCACTCGATGGCTCGCCGCTGTCCCGTCTCCTTGCTTTCGAGCTCCACGCGACTGAGGGTGCCGTCGCCCGAGAGCCGGCGCACTTCCGCCTGGAGGAGGACCTCGATGTTGGGAATCTCCTCGATGCGCCACACCAGATACGCGGACATGTCCTTGTGCAAGCTGTCGCCACGGACCACCAGGTACACCTTGCGCGCGTGCCCGGAGAGATAGACGGCGGCCTGGCCCGCGGAGTTGCCTCCGCCCACCACCACGACCTCCGCGCCCTCGCAGGCGCGAGCCTCGTTCGGCGTCGCCGCGTAATATACTCCGCATCCCTCGAACTCGCGGCAGCCCTCCACGTCGAGCAGACGGTAGTCGGCTCCGGTGGCGATGAGAAGGCACTTCGTGGTCACCGTCTCGCCGCCCTCGAGCTCGAGGATCTTGTAGGCGTTGTCGAAGCGGAGGTTGAGCGCGGGAGTGGCGAGGGGGAGCTGGGCCCCGAACTTGTTGGCCTGGAGCAGCGCGCGCTCGGCGAGCTCGGCGCCGGTGATGCCCATGGGAAAGCCGAGGTAGTTCTCGATGCGCATGCTTCGCCCTGCCTGGCCGCCCGGCGCCACGCGGTCGATGGCCACGGTGTGGAGACCCTCGGAGGCCCCGTATACGGCGGCGGCGAGGCCCGCCGGCCCCGCGCCGACCACCACCAGGTCGTAGACGGTGTGCTCGAGGGGTTGGCGGAGGCCGATGGTCTCGGCCAGCTCGTGGTTCGACGGATTGCGCAGAAAGAGCTTGTGGGCGAACGTCACCACCGGCGTGTCCGCGGGCGAGACGCCGAACTGCGAGAGGAGCTGGCTCACCTGGGGATCGCTCTCCAGATCGAGCCAGGTGAAGAACAGGCGGTTCTTGGCGAGGAAATCGCGGATGCGGAAGGTGTCGTGCGAGTAGCGCGAGCCGATCAAGCGCAGGCCCGTCACCTGTCCCGACTCGCGCAGGATCTGCCGGCGCGCGATGAAGGCCCGGAGGATGAGGTCGCCCAGGTCCGGGCACCGGATCACGATGTGGCGCACCTCGTCCGAAGAGACCTCGTAGAGCTCGCAGTCCGTCCGGGCCACCGCGGTCACGACCGAGACGCGCCCCGTGAGGTGCGCGATGTCGCCCGTGAACTCCCCCGCGTGGTGGATGGTGACGGTCCGCGGCGCCTCGCCCGTCTCGTCGAGGATCTCCACCTCGCCCGTCTTGATCAGGTAGAGCTTGAAGTTGCGGTCGCCCGCCTCGAAGAGCCGCTCGCCCTTCCGGTAGGGCGTGAGGACGGCGCCCGTGCAGAGGACGATGCGGGAGAGTTGGCTTTCGTCGAGGATGGGGAAGGCGACCGCGTGGAGGTCGAGCATGCTCATGGCAGGGGAAAGGATACCAGAGGCGGCGAGGGCCCTGGAAAGCGGGCGCTCGCGCGGCGGCCACGTTTGCGGATAGAATCGCTCCGGCAGCACGCACAACCATCAACCACACGGAGGCTCGATCACATGGGGACTCGTTCTCTCAACGCCGCCACGGGCGTGGGCGGCCTGCTCGTCTCCTTCGCCCTGGTGGCCGGCTGCGGCACCACCTCGGATCCCGGGATGATCGTCTTCACCAAGGCGGGGGCGAGCACGGCCGATCGGCAGAAGGACGAGAACGCGTGCTTGCGCACCTCGATAGGAACGGACGACCAGACGCGCATCCTCGTGCCCTTCCAGGTCGACCGCGCCGCGTACCAGAAATGCATGGAGGCGCTCGGCTACACCGCGAGCCCCGCCAAGTAGACGCATCTCACCCTGCCCGGAGAGGAGACCACATGCTCAAGCCCGGAGACGCCGCTCCCAATTTTGCCGGCCACGATCATCTCGGCCGGCCCGTGAAGCTCGCCGACTTCAAGGGCAAGTCGCTCGTGCTGTGGTTCTTCCCCAAGGCGGACACCCCGGGCTGAACTGCCGAAGGTTGCGGGTTCCGCGACCTCAAGTCCGACTACGACCGGAAGAACGCCGCCATCGTGGGCGTGTCCTTCGACAGCCCGGCGGAGAACAAGCACTTCGCGGAGAAGTTCCAGTTCAATTTCCCCCTGATCTGCGATACCGACCGCGCCATCGGCACCGCCTACGGCGCGAACGTGGATCCCGCCAAGGGCGCGCAGCGCGTTGGCGTGGTCATCGATCCCCACGGCAAGATCAAGGAGTGGCACGCCCGCGTCGATGCCCGCGCGTGGCCCGCCGAGGTGGTGAAGACTCTCTAGCTCCGACTCGTCCCCGACGGGAGGCACTGCATGCGCTTCACGTGGTTCAACCTGATGCCGTGGCCCTATCTGCCCGACGACTTCCGCGAGAAGAACCGCTCGGTATGGGTGGACATTCCCAACACGCTGTACGACCCGCGCCGGGGACACTTCGTCTACCACGAGTACATGAACCAGCTCGAGTACGCCGACACTCTCGGCTTCGACGGTATCGGCTGCAACGAGCACCACCAGAACGGCTACGGCCTCATGCCCTCGCCGAATCTGATCGCGGCGGGACTGGCCCGGCGCACCTCGCGCTCCGCCATCTGCGTGATCGGCAACTCCATCGCCTGCTACAATCCGCCCATCCGCGTGGCCGAGGAGTTCGCGATGCTCGACGTGATCTCGGGAGGCCGGCTGGTCGCGGGCTTTCCCGTGGGCACGCCCATGGACACCAACTTCTGCTACGGGCAGATCCCCGCTCTCACGCGCGACAAGTATCGCGAGGCGCACGAGCTCATCATGAAGGCGTGGGCGGAGGACGAGCCGTTCGCCTTCGACGGCAAATACAACCAGCTCCGCTGGGTCAATTGCTGGCCGAAGCCGATCCAGAAGCCGCACCCGCCCATCTACATTCCGGGCGGCGGCTCGATCGAGACGTGGGACTTCTGCCTGGACTACGACTACAACTATTCGTACCTTTCGTTCTTCGGCTACCTGCGCGGCAAGTCGCTGCTGGACGGCTACTGGGAGCGGGTGGCCAAGCGCGGCAAGGACGAATCGCCCTACCGCGCGGCCTTCGCCCAGATCATCTGCGTGGCCGACACCGACGCGCAGGCCGAAGAGCTCTACGCCGAGCACTGTCTCTACTTCTTCAACCGCTGCCTCCACGTGTTTCCGCCCTTCGCCGATCCACCGGGCTACCGCACGGTGAACACCATCAAGTACGGCGCCCTCAGCCAGCTCACCGTGGAGCGGAGCAAGATCCTGGAGAACCTCACGTGGAAGCAGCTCGTGGACGAGCGCTTCGTCATCGCGGGCAGCCCGGAAACGGTGCGCCAGCAGCTCGAGGAGTGCATCAAGGGGCTCCACGTCGGCCACATCTTCTGCCTCTTCCATAACGGCAACATGCCGGACTGGAAGACGCGCTACTCGAGCAAGCTCTTCGCGGAGAAGGTCATGCCGCACCTCCGCGATCTCTGGCCGGAGTGGAAGCACGATCAGCGCTGGTGGATCACCCCCATGGACGAGCGCTTGCATCCGGAGGAGATGACGCCGGGGGCGGAAAAGGCAGCCGTGGAGCGGCCGCGATGAAGGCGCGCACGATCGAGACGAAGCGGGGCGCCCGCTGCCGCGTGCTGGAGAGCGGGAGCGGGCATCCTCTCGTGTTCTTCCACAGCGCGGGGGGGCTTCTCGCCGAGAATCCCTTTCTCGACGAGCTCGCCGGCCGCTACCACGTCTTCGCCCCGGAGCTGCCGGGCTACGGCGAGTCCACCGGTGAGGATCTCCTCGAGGACATGCTCGACTTCACACTCCACGGCTGGGACGTGGTCGACATCCTCGGCCTCCGCCGGCCGCATCTCGTGGGCCACTCCATGGGCGGCATGATTGCCGCGGAGATGGCCGCCATCGCGCCGCACGATGCGGGCAAGCTCGTGCTGGTGAGCGCGGCGGGACTGTGGATGGACGAGCATCCCATTCCCGACCTGTTCTCCCTCCTGCCCCACCAGTTCGCGGAGCTGCTCTTCCACGACCCGTTGGCGGGTCAGGCCCTCCTCACGGGCGGAGTGGATTTCTCGGACATGGAGGCGCTCAAGACCTTCTACATCGGCCAGCAGCGCCGGCTCGCCATGGCGGGGAAGATCCTCTTTCCCATTCCCAACCGCCGCATGTCCAAGCGCCTCTACCGGCTCACCGCGGAGACGCTCGTGCTGTGGGGCCGGAGCGACAAGCTGATCATGCCCGCCTACGGCGAGCTGTGGGCCAAGCTCATTCCCCACGCCCAGCTCACTTTCATCGCCGAGGCCGGGCACATGCTTCCGTACGAGCAGCCGAAGGCCTTCGTCGACGCGGTGTCGGCCTTCCTGGGCTGAGGTCCTCGCTCATTCGACGGTGAGCCGCAGGTTCACCGGCACGCTCAGGGCGCGGCTGATGCGGCAGCTCTCCGCCGCCTCGCGGAGCGCGGCGAGCTGCGTGTCGTCGAAGGCGCCGTCCAAGATCAGCTCGGCGTCAATGGACACGATGCGCCCCTGAGCCTCTGTGGCGCCGAGCCGGGCCTGGAGGCGCCGGACCGGCCACTGCCGGCGTTCGGCGACCCGCCGAACGTTGGAGAGCTTTCAGGCGCCGATGGCTCCTAGCAGCATCTCGGCCGGCGATGGCCCCTCGTCACCGCCGCCCGCCTCGGCCGGCGCATCGAACACGACCTGGTGCGGCCCAGCGGCCATGTCCGACCGCATGCCCTTCACCCACTGCACGGTCACCGCTCTTGCCATGTCGTCCTCCTCGTGGTGATGCCGCACCCTAGCCCGGTCTGTTCACGAGTGCCGAGCGTGTCACCGGGGCGGGTGGCGTCGGGGGCGGGGGAGCTCTCCGGCGGAGTGGGACCCCCTCGTTCTGTGCGCCACCCGCAGGGCGGCGATTCAGACGAGTGGGTGACGCAGCTGGAGAGCTCCCCCGCCCCCGGCGACAGGACCCGCCCCGTCTCGCGCTCACACGTTCGTCGATAGGCCGCGCTAGTGTTGGCGTGCGGGGACCCACGCCGTGGTGCGCCCGCCCACCGTGATGTGGTGGATCCGCTCACCCGTCCGGGTCACCGCGCGCGGGTTCTTGCCCCAGCGGCGATGGAAGAGCCAGCCGCGCGGGTAGCGGTCGCTGTCGTTGGAGAGGCGCACCGCCGTGTTCATCACGTGGCGGAGGGCGCCGCGCATCCGCGCGATTTCCGCGTCGGAGAGCGAGCTGGCCCGGCGCCGCGGATCGAGGCGCGCCTGGTACAGGACCTCGTCGGCGATCCAGTTGCCTACGCCCGCCGCGAAGCCCTGATCGAGGAGCAGCGCCTTGAGCGGCGCTTCGCGATGCCGCACGAGCTCGCGAAAGCGAGCGGGGGCGGGGAGAGCGCGATGCGCGTCGAAGCCCAAGAAGCTGATGGGCGGCTCGTGCACGGGATCCTGGCGGAGGCGAATGCGCCCGAGCCGCCGCGCGTCCGCCACCACCAGCTCGCCACCGTCGTCGAACACGAGGTGGAGTTTGGTGAAGCGGGGCGGCCATGCGTGATCCGGCCGTTTCCGACTCGACTTGAGCTTGACGCGCGGCCCGCCCGGCGCGGTGTGGAAGCCGCCCGTCATGCCGAAGTGGAGGCAGGGCCACGGGCGGCGGTCGAGCTCGAACCAGAGGTGCTTGCCGTGGCGGCGCACTGCCCGTACCCGGCGGCCCACGAGGGCACGACGGAAGCGCGCCGGTGCCACGCCCTCGAAGACGATGGGATCGTCGGCGCAGCGTGCCTCCACGATGCGGCGGCCCTGGGCGACCTTCCCGGCGATCTGGCGGCCGTACTCGACCTCTGGGAGCTCGGGCATCGCGCCGAGCATACCCCAGTGAGCTCAGGTATACTCGGCCTCGGTCGATCAGGCGACCCACGGTCCGCGTGAAGGGATTGTCCCACCTGCGAGTTCTCTGGACGCGCGCTGGCGGTCATGGCTCCTTCAGCGCCCGGCATGCGGACGACGGGCCAGCACGAAGGAGGCCGTGTCCATGCCCAGCCGACCGATCCCGCCTCGTCCATCGCTCGAGTTCGACCGCAAGCAGGCCCGTGCGCTCCTCGAGGCCGTTCGCCGCGGCGACGCCGATGCCGTAGAGCGCTTTCGTACGCATCATCCGCGCTTCCGGAGCAGCGCCGTCGCCCATCCCGCGCTCCATGACGCCCAGCTCGTGATTGCCCGCGAGTATGGCGTGGCGAGCTGGCCGCGCTGGAAGCAGCTCGTGGAAATACGGCAGCTCGAGGCTCGCGAACGCGCGGCGCTGCTCGTGCGCGCCGCCTGCGCGGGCGACATGCGCCAGGCCTCGACCCTCCTCGCCGCCGATCCTGCCCTGGAGCGCTTCGATCTCTACACGGCGTGCGTCTCGGGTGCCGACGGCGAAGTGGCGCGCCGCCTCGCGCGTGATCCTGCCCTCGCCCGCGGACGGGGCGGCCCGCTCGACCGCGAGCCTATCCTCTATGCCTGCTTCTCCCGTTTCCTGCGGTCCGACGCGCGGCGGGCGCCGGGCATCGTGCGCGTGGTGCGACTCCTCCTCGACCACGACGCCGACGTCAACGCCCATTTCCTCCACCAGGACGGAAGTGAGACGTGGGTGCAGACGAGCCTCTACGGGGCGGCGGGCATCGCCAACAACGCCGAGTTGACCCGAATGCTCCTCGAGGCTGACGCAGATGTGAACGAGCTCCACGGCGAGCCTGGGAACGGCGCTGAATCGTGCGGGCTCGAAGCGCTCTATCACGCCTCGGAGTTCGCCGACGTGACCTGCCTCCGCCTGCTCCTAGAGGCGCGCCCGCCACTTCATCCCAAGCGCGTCTCGTATTGCCTGGCGCGGATGGTCGACTTCGAGAACCGAGCCGGGGTCGAGCTCTATCTTCGCCACGGCGCCGATCCCAACTTCCGCATCCCCTGGATGCACGACCGGACCCATCTCCATCGTGCGGTGGTGTACGGGCGCAGCCTTCCCATCGTGCGGCTCCTCGTGGAGGCGGGCGGCGACCCGAACGCCCGGGACGACCTCGGTTTCACGCCCTTCCGGTCCGCCGTCCGGAACGGCCGCGAGGACGTGGCGCGACTCCTCCTGGGCGCGGGAGCCGACGAGGCAAGCCTCACCGGCGACGATCGGACGCGGGACGGTCTCGATCCCGACGTGCTGTGCTACGCGGCGGGGCGAAACGACGTGACGGAGGTCCGCCGCCTCCTCGGAGCCGGCGCCGATCCGAATGCGTTGGGCGGCCTCGACGAGACGCCGCCGCTCCACTGGGCGGTCTGGCGAGGTAGCGCGGACGCGGCGCGGCTTCTCGTGGAGGGCGGCGCGGATATCCACCAAATCAACCGCTACGGTGGTGATGCGCTCGACACGGCCATCCACGGCTCGCTGAACTGTCACGACGTCTTTGGCGGCATCGGCATGAAGCTGCCCGAGGAGATCGATCACGGCGACTATCCCGCCATCGTCGAGTTGCTCATGGCGGCGGGGGCGAGGCTCCCCCGTCAGGTGACAGGGAGCGAGGCGGTGCAGGATGTGCTGCGGCGGGCGGGCGCGCCCGACGGGGAGTGAGACCATGAGCAAGACGCGGCTCTTCAACGCCATCAAGTCTCTCGACCTGGAGGCGGTCTCGGTGCTGCTCGGCTCTCATCCCGAGCTGGCAAAGGTCAAGGACGAGCGGCGCCGCAACGCGCTCCACTTCCTCTGCGGCCTTCCTGCGAGCGACAGAACCTCGGCCCGTTCCCTCGCGCTCGCCCGGCTCCTCCTCGATCGCGGCTTCGATATCAACGAGCCGGCCTTCGTCGAGGGCGGCGGCGCCTTCAAGGCCACCCCGCTCTGGTACACGCTCTCCCGAGGCCGCAACCTGCCCCTGGCGAAGCTCCTCCTGAAGCGCGGCTCGTCGCCAGAGTACTGTCTCTGGACGGCGGGGTTTCACGACGACGTGGAGGCCATCGACCTGCTCGTGAAGGCCGGCGCCCGCCTCGATCCCGTCGCGGAAGACGAGACGCCCTTCCTCGGCGCGATCAAGTGGAGCCGCTTCAAAGCCGCGGAGCGGCTCCTCCACCATGGCGCGAACGTGAATTTCCAGAACTCGAAGGGCATGACCGCGCTCCATTTCGTGGTGAAGAAGAACAGCGACCGACGTCACGTGGAGATGCTGCTCCGCCACGGCGCCGACCCGTGCCTGCGTGACGCCAAGGGCGTGAGCCCGCTCGACATGGTCGCCCGGCGGCGCGACAAGACGCTGTTCCACCTGTTCTCGAGGTGAACGCGACATCCACGGAGGACGCGCTCCCATGATCAAGAGCATCTCGCTTCTCACGCGTAAGGCGGGCCTGACCCACGACCAGTTCATGCGGCACTGGATCGACATCCATGCCCCGCTCGCTCACGCCGTGCCTGGGCTCCGGCGCTACGTGCAGTCGCACATCCGCGAGGAGCCGACGCGCCCCGACATCCCCACGACGGCGATCGAGGTCGACGGCATCGCCGAGCTTTGGTACGACGACCGCGCGGCCATGGCCCGCGCCCACGCCTCGCCGGAGGCCAAAGCCCTCTTCGCCGACGGCGCGCTCTTCATCGGACGCATCAAGGCCTTCGTGGTGGAGGAGCAGGTGATCATTCCTTGACACCTCAGTGTGCCCGGTTCCTAATGCCGCCGGGAGGGCGGACATGCGCTTCGACGGCAAGGTGGCGCTGGTATCGGGGGCGGGCTCGGGTATCGGCCGCGCCACCGCCATGGGGTTCGCGGCGCGCGGAGCGCAGGTGGCGGTGGCCGACCTGGATGGCGCGAAGGCGGAGGCGGTGACCGCGGAGATCGCCGGCGCGGGAGGCAAGGCCATCGCTTTCGCGGCGGACGCGGGAACGCCGGCGGGGGTCGAGGCCATGGTCGGCGGAGCCGTGGAGGCCTTCGGCGGCCTCGACATCCTTCACAACAACGCGTTCGGTCAGCCGCCGCTGCCCCCGGGGCAGAGCCGCCTCGCCTTCACCGGCGAGCTCGACGAGCAGGTGTGGGCCCACGTGATCAACATCGGGCTCACCAGCGTGTTCCGCGCCACCAAGCGCGCCATCCCCGAGCTGCTCAAGCGGGGGGGCGGGGCCATCGTCAACACCGCGTCGATCTCCGGGCTCTTCGCCGATTACGCCATCGGCGCCTACAACGCCGCGAAAGCGGGGGTGATCAACTTCACCCGCGTGACGGCCATCGAGTACGCGGGGCGGAACATCCGCGTGAACTGCATCTGCCCCGGCGCCATCGACACGCCGCTCCTCCGGCCCTCGCTGTCCATCGCGGGCTTCGCCGAGGGCACCATCGGGCAGATCCCCATGCGGCGGCTTGGTCGCCCCGAGGAAATGGCCAATGTGATCATGTTCCTCGCTTCCGATCTCGCCTCGTACGTCACGGGGGCCGCCTTCGTGGCAGACGGCGGCCTCACCGTGCAGACTGGGATGCCCTCGCGCATCCCCTTGCCCTGACGCGCCGGGTTACCTTGCCCTCCGGAAAGGAGTTCGGGTGTAGTATCGCCCCCGTGGCGCGTCCCGACCCAACGGGGGCGTCCAGACGCGCGCGACGGTTCGGGGGCTACCTGATGAGAGGAGGGCGGCGATGACCTCGCTCGACATCAACGGCAAACGCTACAGCGTCGATCTACCGGACGACACCCCGCTCCTGTGGACGCTGCGCGATGAGCTCGGCATGACGGGCACCAAGTTCGGCTGCGGCATGGCGCTCTGCGGCGCCTGCACGGTCCACGTCAACGGCCAGCCGGTGCGGTCCTGCTCCACACCGATCTCCGCGGTGGCCAACACCAAGATTGTGACCGTCGAGGGAATCGAGACGGACAAGGTCGGGCGGTCATTGCAGGCGGCGTGGGTGGAGATGGGCGTGCCTCAGTGCGGCTACTGTCAGGCGGGACAGCTCATGGCGGCCACCGCGCTCCTCAAGCGCAACGGCAAGCCCACCGACGCGCAGATCGACGAGGCCATGTCGGGCAACATCTGCCGGTGCGGGACCTACACGCGGATTCGCTCCGCCATCAAGCAGGCGTCGGCGCAGCAGGGAGCAACGAAGTGAGCCCGCGGCTGCCGCTCCCCGGTCCCACTGGTGACGTGTCGCTCGACCGACCTCTCGTGATCGCCAATGTCAGCCGCCGGCGCTTCCTTCAGGGTGTGACCGCGCTGGGCGGCTTCGTCCTCGCCGCCGGCTTCCCGTCGCTCGCGCGGGCGGCCGATCCCCCGAAGTACGGCAGAGACGGCATGCCCCACGGCTGGGTGGACGATCCGCTCGTCTTCGTGGCCATCGGCGACGACGGCACCGTGTCCATCGTGTGTCACCGCTCCGAGATGGGACAAGGCGTGCGCACGGGCATGCCCATGATCGTGGCCGACGAGCTGGAGGCGGACTGGAAGCGCGTGCGCGTGGTGCAGGCCACGGGCGACGAGACGCGCTACGGCAATCAGGACACCGATGGCTCGCGCAGCACGCGGCACTTCTTCGAGCCCATGCGCCGCTGCGGCGCCGCCGCGCGCACCATGTTGGAGGCGGCCGCCGCCGCCCAGTGGGGCGTGCCCGTGAGCGAGGTGGAGGCGAAGAACCACGAGGTCGTCCACAAGAAGAGCGGGCGGCGTCTCGGCTACGGCGCCCTGGCCAAGGCCGCCGCGGCCCAGCCCGTGCCCTCGCGTGATTCCGTGAAGCTCAAGGACCCCTCGCAGTTCCGCTACATCGGCAAGGGCCAGCTCAAGCTCGTGGACGGCCGCGACATCGTCACGGGCAAGGCGAAGTACGGCATGGACACCCGCCTCGACGGCCAGCTCTACGCGGTGGTCGCGCACCCGCCGGTGTTCGGCGGCAAGCTCAAGAGCGTGGACTCGGCGGACGCGCTCAAGGTGCCCGGAGTGGTGAAGGTGGTGGAGATCGAGCCCACCGAGGGCCCACCCGAGTTCAATCCGCTGGGCGGCGTCGCGGTTATCGCCACCAACACCTGGGCGGCCATCCAGGGCCGCAAGGCGCTCAAGCTCGCGTGGGACGACGGCCCCAACGCCAGCTACGACTCGGTCGCCTACCGGGGCACGCTCGAGGAGGCCGCGCGCAAGCCCGGCAAGGTCGTGCGCAACGATGGCGACTTCGACGCGGCGGCGGCCAGCGCAGCCAAGCGCATCTCCGCCGAGTACTACATTCCGCATCTGGCGCATGCGCCCATGGAGCCGCCGGCGGCCACCGTGCGCATCGTCAACGGCAAGTGCGAGGTGTGGGGGTGCGTGCAGTCGCCGCAGGCCACGCGCGATCGCGTGGCGAAGCGGCTCGGCATGTCCCCGGACGACGTCACCGTGAACGTCACCCTCCTGGGCGGCGGTTTCGGGCGCAAGTCCAAGCCCGACTTCGCGGTGGAGGCGGCGCTCTGCTCCAAGGCCATGGACGGCAAGCCGGTGAAGGTGGCGTGGACCCGCGAGGACGATTTGCAGCACACGTATTTCCACACCGTCTCCGTGGAGCATCTGGAGGCGGGCGTCGACGCGCAGGGCAAGCCGGTGGCGTGGCTGCATCGCAGCGTCGCCCCGACCATCTTCTCGACGTTCATGCCGGATCCGAAGCAGGAGCACGCCCTCGAGCTCGGCATGGGCGTGATCAACGTGCCCTTCGCCATTGCCAACGTGCGCATCGAGAACCCGGAGGCGGTGGCGCACACGCGCATCGGCTGGTTCCGCTCCGTGTCGAACATCCCGCACGCCTTCGCCGTGCAGTCCTTCGTGGCTGAGCTGGCCGCGGCGGCGGGGCGCGACCAGAAGGACTTCCTCCTCGAGGTGATCGGGCCGCCGCGGGTGGTCAGCCCGGAGGCCCTCAAGGACAGCTGGAATCACGGCGAATCCCCCGAGCGGTATCCCGTGGACACCGGCCGCCTCCGCCGCGTGGTGGAGACGGCGGCCAAGGAGGCCGGCTGGGGACGCAAGCTGCCCAAGGGCCGCGGTCTCGGCATCGCCGCGCACTACAGCTTCGTGAGCTACGTCGCCTCGGTGGTGGAGGTGGCGGTGGACAAGGACGGCGTGGTGAGCATCCCACGCGTGGACATCGCGGTGGACTGCGGCGCCACCGTGAATCCCGATCGCGTGCGGGCGCAGATGCAGGGCGCCTGCGTCATGGGGGTGAGCGTGGCCACCCTCGGTGAGATGAGCTTCAAGGACGGCCGCGCCGTGCAGGACAATTTCAACACCTACGAGATCACGCGCATGGCCGCCGCCCCCAAGGAGATCCGCGTGCACATCATTCCGGGGGACTACGGCAAGCCGATGGGCGGCGTGGGCGAGCCCGGCGTGCCGCCGGTGCCTCCCGCTCTCTGCAACGCGATCTTCGCGGCCACGGGCAAGCGCATCCGCAACCTGCCCATCCGCGATCAGCTCAAGGCCTGAGCCTCGCACAGCGGGCGGCGTGGGCTCGCGCTCACGCCGCCCGCTTCTCCCTCTTCCCTACTGGCGGAGAAGATCGCCTTTCGAGCTAGGACGCTCGCGTCGAGCGAGGAGGCGAGGGCTGAGATGGTGAGGGGGCCTGGGGCCCTACACAGTGACCCGAATGCCCTTCCGGTAGAGCGCCCACATCGCCGCGAGCCACAGCAGCACATTGCCGCCCGCCCACGCGAGCGAGGCCGCCGCCGGCTGCAGCCACGGCGTCAAGAAATGTTCGTACAGCACGGCCTGGAGCGCGCGCGATTGGCCGCCATCCGGCACGTGCACGCGCGCGAGCGCGATGGCGAGAAGCGTGGAGAGGAAGAACACGGCGAGGGCATTGACGCCCAGGATGACGAACGGAGTTGTCCACCACGTGAAGTCCTTGATCTCGATCAGCCAGAAGCAGGCGGCGAGCACCAGGAGCGCCGCGCCCGCCGTGAAGACCGCGTACGAGCTGGTCCACAGCGCCTTGTTGATGGGGAAGTACCCCCCCCATGCGAGACCGATCACGACGCCGGCACCGCCGCTCCACGCGAGGCCCTTGACGGCCGCCGTCGGCGAGGGCGCCGCCAGCACAAACCGGCCCGTGAGGCCGCCGAAGAGGGTGGTGGCGATAGCGGGCAGTGTGCTGAGGATTCCCTCGGGATCGTAGACGCGGCCAAGACGCCAGATGTGCGGACCCAACAGCGCCCGGTCGATCCAGGCCGCAAGGTTACCCTCCTTGCCGAGATCGCCCGCGCCGAAGCCCGGCACGGGGACGAGGGTCAACAGCGCCCAGTAGCCGACCAGCGTGGCGGCGGCCACGACCGCCTGCGCGCGCCACTCCGTGAACGCGAAGAGAAGCGCGGCCACCAGATAGCACACGGCGATGCGCTGGAGCACGCCGGGAATGCGGATGGTGGCGAAGTCGGGATTCGACACCGCGTGGAGGACGAGCCCGAGCGCGAAGATGATCGCCGAGCGGCGCAGGATGCGCGGGACGAGGCGCCCCGGCCGTGGGTCCGCTTCGAGGCGCCGGCCGAGGGCGAGGGGAATCGCCACGCCGACGATGAAGAGGAAGAACGGGAAGATCAGATCGGTCGGCGTCCACCCGTGCCAGTCGGCGTGGCGAAGCGGCGCGTAGATGGCGCCCCACTTTCCGGGATTGTTCACGAGCACCATCCCGGCCACGGTGAGGCCGCGGAACACGTCGATGGAGAGGATGCGCCGGTCTGCCACGCTCTCAGTGTAGCGCCGTCGGCCTTTTGACCCACCATTCGCCCTATGTCAGGATCACCACCCAGGAGGAATGCCATGCCGAAGAAAGAGATCGTTCGCGTCGAGAAGATGGCCGCCACCAATCCCAACCTGTCGCTGGCCACACGGTTCGGCAATCTCGTCTTCGTGGCGGGGCAGACCGGCCGGCACCCCGTCACCGGCGAGCTCGGCCGAGACATCCGGGAGCAGACGCGCAACGTCCTCGAGCGCATCAAGGTGATCCTGGCCGCCGCGGGTACCTCGCTGGACAACGTGCTCACCGTGACCACGCATCTGACCAAGCGCGAGGACCTGGCCCCGTACAACGAGGAGTACGGCCGCTACTTCCCCGACAACAAGCCGGCCCGCACGACCGTGGAGGTGATGCTGAACTCGCCCGAGCTCCTCGTGGAGATCACGGTCACCGCATGTGTCCCGGAGTGAGATGGGGAGGTCTCCTGCCGCCCTCGAGGGGCTCCATGGAGCTGCTCGCAGATCGCGATCCCGAGGCCGCGCGCAAGATCCTCGCTCCCGTGCCCGAACGCATGATGGAGGCAGTCCCCCTGAAGGATCTTGGTAAAGAGCACGCAACGCGATGAGCAGATTGGCCATGGCGGCCCGCAAGTCCGCGCAGGCGAGAACCGACCGGGCGTCTTCTCAGCAGCCAAAGCACCAGGGCCCCTCGCTGAGGGTCTACCCCTCTGGGCGGTTTGTGCGCTTGCAGACGACCATCGGCAACCAGGCGGTGCAGAGGCTTGTTCAGGAGAGATGGTTCAGGAGGCAGGCGTCAGGAGTGAAAATACCAGCGAGACTCATGGCCGCTCGCCGCGTCTTGATCCAACGGGAGCCCCTGGGAAGACGAGGCGGACCCATGAAATCCCATACGGTCGAGCCCGGCGAGTCACTCTCAAAGATCGCCGGCTATCCAGACGACGGCTGGGAGGAGCGTCTGGACCATTTGATTGCGGCCAACCCAGATTATCCGAGTATCAAGAACCGCACGCCCGACGACCCGAAATACGGATGGCTTGAAGTCGGCGATGTCATTAACGTCCCAATTGAACTAGCACCGGTGATTGATCCCGGCGAGATCGCGTGTCCCGACTGCCGGGATGACTGGGAATCGATTGTCAAGGCCGATCAAGTCAGAGCGTTAGATATGCTTGATGCAACTATTGCGAAACTGGCGACGTATGATGGCGTCAATCCAGCCCCAGTGAAGGACGCCCTGACACGACGATTCAAGGCATCGAGTAGCGCCTTTGCCACGTGGATTAATCTAAACCTGAGATTTCTTCGACTATTTGCGCCCCAGAGCGAATACCTCTGTCGAAGGGTCTATTACCAGTGTGGGGGCTATTGCCTTACGCCGGGAACCTATGGGTGCTCGCCATTTTGTTTGCCCTTTACGTCCATAAGGATATGCGACCCTGAGTACTTTGGCCTGGGTGATAGAGAGAGAGAGCTATGGCTCTCGTACATGAGTGGGTCCACAAGTACGGATGCAATTTTGATTTTGGTTACTGCAACGGATCGGATTGTCCCGGCGGCACGACGAGATCGCTATTCAACGCGGACCCTTGGGCCCGACTCGTCTACGATATCGGCTGATCAGCGAGATGTGCGAACAGAGTCTGCATCGACGCTGAAGCCCTGTTCAGGCCGACCAGCATCGATGTTCCTCAACCGTTTGGCCAGCCGCTTCTCCCAGGTCCACTTCGTGGGATGATTGCAGGACTTTCGAGGCAAGGGGAGAGCAATGCGCATCTCTGCCGCCAGAGCTACCGAAGATTCTTCACGGTCCAAGCTCTCGGAGCCAGCCGTCAACAGGCTCTCCCTCAACTCCACAGCAGGGGCTAGGCACAGCCGGGATTATTGTCGCGCGGTGGTCCTGGATGAGAAACCGGAGATCGTGGAGGAGGTGTGGGCCCGTGTACGGACGACAGGGCCACGTCTTTTAGACGGACAAGAGCCATCTTATCAGGTTTGGTTTGATCACCTTCTGCCTCCGGGTGCCGATACAAGCGCGTGCCTTCAGAAACACGATGTCGCAAAGGAGGGTCCAATGGCGCAAGTGGCCTTTGGTGAGGCGGTCACCCCCGACGATCGGGCGTACTATGGCTCTCGATTTCACGACGTGCGCGAAGCGTTGTTCGCCAATCCCTACCAGCGCGT
>Ga0306920_100003900_pt1 | contig 19044 bp, 22 predicted proteins | sample flu12Cox44000170_FD_204666 | JGI IMG/M metagenome (GOLD analysis project Ga0306920, IMG submission 204666) | Lab enrichment of tropical soil microbial communities from Luquillo Experimental Forest, Puerto Rico - flux4day.12C.oxic.44.000.170 (v2)... | ecosystem: Environmental > Terrestrial >... | reverse complement strand
GCCACCGGAGACCGGCCCGAACATCAAGATGATCGCGAACAGCCCCGCGGCGGTCGCCGCCGCGTTCTCGAGCAGTTGCAGCCCGGTCTGGCCCGGTGACAGCCGCTGGGCCGCGATCCCGGACCCGATGACCAGCGCGGCCAGGAACGCGCTGCCGAGGAACTCGGCGATCAGGCGGCGCCCGAGCGGGATCGGCGTACTGGTCACGCCGCCCATCTTGACCCAGGATGATAGCTCAGTCAAGATTGAGTCAATGAATACTGAGCGAACATCGGAGCAGACCCGGCGCGTAGCTGTACATGCTGCGTTGGCCGATCCGGCGCGACTGCAGATTACCGACATGCTGCTCGCCGGGGACGCGTCGCCGTCGGAGCTGGCCGCCCTGCTGGCCATGCCGTCCAACCTGCTCGCGCACCACCTGCGCGTGCTGGAACAGGCCGGGGTCATCACCCGTCGCCGGTCCGACGGCGACCGCCGCCGCACCTACCTGCAGCTGATCCCCGCCACTTTGGACTCACTGGCCGCCCCGCCCGTACGCACCGCGCGCCGGGTGCTGTTCGTGTGCACCGCCAACTCGGCCCGCTCGCACCTGGCCGCCGCGCTGTGGCGCCGGGCCAGCACCGTCCCCGCGGTATCGGCCGGCACCCACCCCGCCGCCCGGATCGATCCCGGCGCGATCGCCGCCGCCCGCCGCCACCGCCTGCCCCTGCCCCGGTTGCGGCCTCGCCACATCAGCGACGTCCAGGACGATGGCGACCTCGTGGTCACGGTCTGCGACCTGGCCCGCGAGGAACTGGGCCACCAGGCCGCCGTACACTGGTCCGTCCCCGACCCGGTCCCGGCCGGGGATCCGGTCAGCTTCGACGCGGCGGTAGCCGAACTCAGCCACCGTGTCGAGCGTCTCGCGCCGCGCCTGGACCCGGCCTCTTGACCTCCCGGGCCCGGCCGGGTAGTCACACGACCGGGCTGCGGCGCTCGATGAGAACCACGTCACGCCAGTGCCCGTAATGCTGGCCGATTCGTTCCCTGGTTCCCACCACCCGGAATCCGGCGGCCCGGTGCAGGGCCAGGCTGGCGGTGTTTTCCGGGAAGACGCCCGATTGGACGGTCCAGATCCCGGCCGCCTCGGTGGAGCGGATCAGGGCCGCTAGGAGTGCGCGGCCGATGCCCAGGCCTCGGGCTGCGGGATGGACGTAGACCGAATGCTCCACCACCCCGGCATAGACGCACCGGCCGGATACCGGCGAGGCGGCCACCCAGCCCGTGACCTGGCCCGCCGTAATCGCGACGTACCGGTGTCCAGGCAGTCGGGCGGCGGTGAAGGCCGGCCAGCGGGGCGCGCAGATCTCGAACGTGGCGTTGCCCTCATCGATCCCGGCCTGGTAGATGGCCAGCACGGCCGCCCCGTGCACATCGGTCATCGTCTCGATCCGGACGCCTGCACCCCGTGCTGACATCGGGTCAGGGCCGGGCCGCGCGGATAACCGCGGAGTGCACGCCGTCCGCGACCAGATGGGTCGAGGTGATGGTGATGGCGGTGAATCCCGCCGCGGCCAGCCCATCGCGGTACTCGGTGACCGAGGGGGCTCCGGCGATGCATCCGACCTGGTCGCCGTGGCCGAGCCGCTGCGCTGCGGTGAGGCGATCATCGGCCAGGATGTCGGTGACGCCCAGACGGCCGCCGGGACGCAGGACGCGGAAGCTCTCGGCGAAGACAGCAGGTCGGTCGGTCGACAGATTGATCACGCAGTTGGAGATGATGACGTCGACCGAGCAATCTGGGAGCGGGATCGCCTCGATCCTGCCGAGCAGGAACTCGGCATTTCCCGCGCCGGCTTCCCGTGCGTGCGCTCGGGCCAGGTCCAGCATCTCGCCGGTCATATCCAGGCCGTATGCCTTGCCGGCCGGGCCGACCCGGCGGGCCGACAACAGCACGTCGATCCCGCCGCCGCAGCCCAGGTCCAGCACCGTCTCCCCGGGGCACAGGTCGGCCACCGCGACCGGGTTGCCGCAGCCCAGGCTCACCCGCACCGCGCCGTCGGGCAGACCGTCCGTATCCGGGTATCCGGCCGGCCCGAAGCCGCCCGCCGCGAACGTACCCGGATCGCAGTCATTAACCGCCTGGCCCGCCTGCGCGGCCCGGGCCAGGTCGGCGTACCGGGCGGCAACCGCCGCCCGGGTCTGCGCACGGTCATCCGGGCGTCGGGCTGGTGGCATGATCATCCTCCAGGCGCATCAGCGGGCGGGACCGGGGAAGGCTTGCCCATCACCAGGTCGGCGGCAGTGGGGAAGCATTGCACGCAGTTCTCGTTGATCCGGTACAAGCGTGAGGTACCGCGCTCCTCGGCCAGCACGAACCCGACCGCGGCCAGCTGGCGCAGGTGCTCCGACACGGTGGACTGGCCCACCGGCACGGCTGCCACGATCTCCTTGACCGTCATCGGCGTGCCGCGCCGGGCTAGCAGCGAGACCACCTGGACCCGGGTCCCGTCGGCCAGCGCCTTGAACCAGGCCGCGTACGTCTCGGCCGTCTCCCGGTCCAGCGGTCGGACATCATTCATCGTTAATCGACGATAGACGATCAATGGCCCGATGGGAAGCTCCGGGGCCGGAAGCGGCGCAGCCGCAGGCTGTTGGTGACCACGAACACCGAGCTGAACGCCATCGCGGCGGCGGCGATCAGCGGGTTGAGGAACCCGAGCGCCGCGAGCGGGATGGCCGCGGTGTTGTAGCCGAACGCCCAGGCCAGATTGCCCTTGATCGTGGCCAGGGTACGCCGGGACAGCAGGATGGCGTCCGGGACGGCCAGCAGGTCGCCGCGGATCAGGGTCAGGTCGGAGGCCTGGATCGCCGCGTCGGTCCCGGTACCCATGGCCAGGCCGAGGTCGGCCTGGGCCAGTGCCGCGGCGTCGTTGACTCCGTCACCGGCCATCGCGACCACCCGGCCGGCGTCCTGCAGGTGCTTGACCGCGTTGACCTTGCCGGCCGGCCTGACCCCGGCGATCACCTCGTCGATCCCGACCGCGGCCGCGACGGCCCGCGCGGCACGCTCGTTGTCGCCGGTGAGCAGCACCGGCCGCAAACCCATACCGCGCAGCCGCCTGACTGCTTCGGCCGAGGTGGGCTTGATCGTATCGGCCACCACCAGCACGCCGCGGACCTGCCCGTCCCAGCCGGCGAACACGGCCGTCTGCCCGGCCGCCTCGGCCTCCGCGGCGCGCGCCGCCAGCGGCGCCGGCACCGGCAGGTCCCGATCGAGTTGCAGCCACCCGGCCCGGCCGACCAGCACGGCGTGCCCGTCGACGACTCCAGACACGCCCAGCCCCTGATGGCTGGCGAACTGGTCCACGCCGGGCAGGGCGGTGCCGAGCCGGTCCCGCGCGCCCGCCGCGATGGCGGCCGCGACCGGATGCTCGGAGGCGTCCTCGACCGCTCCGGCTCGCCGGAGCACGTCGGCCGGGTCCGTCCCCGGCGCGGTGGCCACATCGACCAGGCTCATCTGGCCGGTGGTAACGGTACCCGTCTTGTCCAGCACGATCGTGTCGATTTTGCGGGTGGACTCGAGCATTTCCGGGCCCTTGATCACGATGCCGAGCTGGGCGCCGCGCCCGGTGCCGACCAGGATCGCGGTCGGAGTGGCCAGGCCCATCGCGCACGGGCAGGCGATGATCAGCACGGCCGCCGCGGCGGTGAAGGCCGCCCCGGCGCCGTGTCCATTTCCGGGTCCGGCCGCCAGCCAGCCGGCCAGCGTGGCGATGGCGATGCCGATGACGGCGGGGACGAACACCGCGGAGATCCGGTCCGCCAGCCGCTGCACCGGCGCCTTGCCCGCCTGGGCTTCACTCACCAGCCGGGCGATCTGGGCCAACTGGGTGTCCGATCCGACCCTGGTCGCCCGGACCACCAACCGCCCGCCCGCGTTCACGCAGCCGCCGGCCACCGCGTCCCCCGGGCCTACGTCGGCCGGGACCGGCTCGCCGGTCAGCATCGAGGTGTCCACCGCCGAGGTGCCCGAGACGACGACCCCGTCGGCGGCAATCTTCTCACCCGGCCGGACCGCGAACTCCTCCCCGGCGGCCAGTTGGCCCACCGGAACCCGCACCTCGGAGCCGTCGCGCAGTATGGCGACGTCCTTGGCCCCCAGGGCCAGCAGCGCCCGCAGCGCCGCGCCCGAACGCCGCTTGGCGCGGGCCTCGAGATACCGGCCGAGCAGGATCAGCACCGTCACCCCGGCGGCGACGTCCAGGTAGGTGGCCGCGGCTCCGCTGCCGGAGGCCAGCCACGCGAAGCTCATCCGCATCCCCGGCTGGCCCGCGGGGCCGAAGAACAACGCGTAAACCGACCACAGGTACGCTGCGGCCACCCCGACCGAGACCAGCGTGTCCATGGTCGCCGCACCGTGCCGGGCGTTGACCAGGGCGGCACGGTGGAACGGCCAGGCGCCCCACACCGCGACCGGGGACGCCAGCACCAGGGCAGCCCACTGCCAGTTCCGGAACTGCCAGGCCGGGATCGTGGCCAGCACCACGACGGGAACGGCCAGCACCAGCGACACCACCAGCCGCCGCCGCAGCCTCTCCGCCTCGTCGATGCCGGGCGCGCCTTCCTCCGTCCCAGGCGCCCCCTCCGCCGTCTCGGGCCCGGCCGCCATCGCCGTCGCCGAATAGCCAGCCTGCTCGATCACCGAGATCAGGTCGCCCGTGCTCACCGAGGCCGGGACGGACACTCGCGCCGACTCGGTGGCGAAATTGACGGCCGCGGTGACGCCGTCCAGCCTGTTCAGCTTCTTCTCGATCCGGGCCGCGCATGACGCGCAGGTCATCCCGCCGATCGCCAGGTCGACCGAGCCAGCCTGCGTGCTGGCCCGGCGCTCGCCGGTGATCACGCTCATCCGCGCCTCATCCCTTCCGTGCGCCTCCGCCAGGCTCACTCGCCGGACAGCAGGTAGTCGCCGGCCTCGTCCAGGGCGGCCGCGACCGCGCCCACGGGCAGCGGTGCCTCGCTCGTCACCGTCACCGCGGACGAGCCCTCCCGGACTAGCTCGACCGTCACCTCGCGGACGCCGTCCAGCCCCCGCAGCTCCCCGGTGACCGCGCGTACGCAGTGCTCGCAGGTCATCCCGGTAACCTGATAGGTCGCCGATGTCATCGCCAGTGCCTCCCTCGGATCCGGTCAGGACCTGACCAGGCGGGCGATCGCCTCGGACGCCTCGCGCACCTTCGCGGTCGCCACGTCGCCGCCCTCCGCCACCGCCTCGGTGACGCAGTGCTCCAGATGGTCTTCCATCAGGCCCAGCGCTACCGACTGCAACGCCTTGGTCGCCGCTGAGACTTGGGTCAAGATGTCGATGCAGTACTTGTCCTCGTCGACCATCTTCTGCAGCCCGCGGATCTGACCCTCGATCCGGCGCAGCCGCCTGAGGTAGTCCTCTTTATTCGAGGTATATCCGTACACGCCAGCCTCCGCTCCGCCTTGCCTCTTCAGATGGTACCATACCCCGGCAGGGTATCGGCGGCCGACGGCTGAGGGCGCGTTAGGCCGGGCCCTGGCCCGGCTGGGGGGTCAGCAGGAGCCGGGTCCAGGACCGGGCCAGCCATGCCTGGTAACGGTCCGGGGTCCACCCGCGGTCGCGCAGGAGCAGGCCGTAGAGCTGGGCGGAGTTGAAGACCCACAGCGCGTCGCGGATGTCCTCCTCGGTGACGTCTTCGGCCAGGCAGCCGGCCGTCCGGGCCTTGGCGGCCAGGGAGCGCGCCGCGTCGGCCATGCCGCGCAGCCGCTGCGCGTCCAGCTCGGCCACCAGGGCGGCGACGGCCGGGTCGCTGGGCGCGGCGGCCCAGGCGGCCAGCACGATGCCGTGCGCGCGGGCGGAGATCGCCGCGGTCAGCGCGGCGTACATCTCCACCGTGCGGTAGGGGTCTGGCTCGGCGATGATCGTCCGGACCAGGTCCCGTTCGGCCATGGGCGCGGGTGCGTCGTCGCCGGCGAGGCTGACGTCGATGGCCCGGGCGAGCAGGTTCACCTTGGTGCCGAAGGCCGCGTACACGGTCTGCACCGCCACCCCGGCCGCGGCGGCGATCTCGGTCAGGGAGGTGCCGGCGTACCCACGCGCGGCGAACAGGCTGGTGGCGGCGTCGATGATGCGGCGCCGGTTCTCGCGGGCCTGCTCCTGGCGGCGAGTGGCGTCGTAGCGCCTCTTGACAGATCCGGTCATTCAGATAGAGTACCGTACTATCAGATAGAGGATAACTCTATTGAAATATGCGAGCGGCGCCCGTGCCCCGGGCGAGCCGCCCGCGACACCCGGGAGGAGCGCGGTCATGCCGGCACCAGAACTGAGCAACACCAGGCTCTCGAACGCCCCGGCGGGACCGGGCGGCCCCAAGGCGGTGTGCGAGCGCACCATCCACCTCATGGCCGACGGCGATCTGGCCGACTTCGAGGCGGTCATCCACCCCGACGCGGTCAACCAGGAGAGTCGCATCGAGCCCGCGGCAACCCGCGGCCACGGGTCCGCCGCGTTCTACGCCACCGCCCTGTGGCTGCGCGCCGCGCTCGCGGACATGCGCTGGGACATCCACCAGGTGGCCGTCGACGGCGACATCGTCGTGATCCACAGCACGGCCTCGGGCCGGCACACCGGGCCGTTCGTCTTCTACGACGAGTCCGGAGGCGTAGACCAGGTCATGCCGCCGACCGGCAAGACGTGCTCGGTAACCCAGACCCACTGGTTCCGCGTCGCCGACGGCAAGGTGATCGAGCATTGGGCCAACCGCGACGACGTGGGCATGGCCCGCCAGCTCGGCTGGATCCCGCCCAGCCCGCGATACCTGGCCCGCATGGCACTCGCCACCCGCCGCGCACGACGAGCCGCATGGTAACGGGTGCCACCAACCAGCCCGCTCGCCGGCTGGCCTATCTGCCTGCGGAAATGTCCCTAATGCCGGGTCGGGTCAGTCTTCCAGTTCCACCTTGCCTTGCAGGAACTCTTCCCGGCCGATCTCGCCTTTCGCATACCGCAGCCGCAGGGCGTCCCTGGCCTCTTGCCCAGCTGATGGTTCAGCCGGCCCGATCTGGGCCAGGTCAGGACGTCGGCCGAACCGCAGGCCACGCGTGTTTCGCCGGACCCTCCTAAAGAAATCGCAGGATGCTCAGGGCGCCGAAGACGAGGCAATAGATGGCGAACGGGGTCAGCGTCCGGGTCTGGAACCAGCGGACCAGGAACCGCACGGACAGGTAGGCGGCGATCCCGCAGACGATGACGCCGAGGATCACCTGACCGTGGATGTGCGCGCCGGCCGGACCCAGCAGCGAGGGGACCTTGAGCACGCCGGCGGCCAGGATGACCGGCGTGGCCAGCAGGAAGGCGAACCGGGCCGCGTCCTCATGGTCCAGGCCGCGCCACAGCCCGCCTGCCATGGTGACCCCGGACCGGCTGATCCCGGCCAGCAGCGCCAGGATCTGCGACGCTCCGATCCAGATGCCGGACGCGTAAGAGAGCCTGGCGATGCGGGCATCGGACTGCTCGGCGGCGTCGATGTCGGCGGCGGCCCGCCCGCCGGACGGCCTGCGATGTGATGTCGGCCGCCCGGGGCCGACGGCGGGCATGGGTATGGTGGCGTCTCCCGTGCAAACCTGTGCCGGGCCGCCGCCGGCGGCGGTTGTCGCGTGGGCGCCGGGCGGCGCGAAGGCCGGGACCGGGTGGCCTGCCTCGACCCGGGCGTCGGCCCGGTTCCGCCGGACCGCGGACCGCCGCATGGCCTCGGCGCCGAGCAGGATCAGCCCGTTGATGAACAGCAGGACCGCCGCGGCGGCGGGCTTGGCGAACAGGACCCGGAAGGTGTGCTCGAGGGCGACGCCGGTCAGGCCGACCGGGATGGTGGCGAAGATGATCATCCAGGCGAGCCGTTCGTCCTTGTCCGCCACGTCCAGCCGGAGCCGCCGGTCGTGCAGGCTCAGCCGCGCGCTGGCGGGCAGGCTGCGGAACAAGCCCCGGATGATCCTGATCCAGTCAGCACGGAAGAACCACGCCAGGGCCAGGGCCGTCGCGCAGTGCAGGGCCACGATGTAGGCCAGGTAGAACGAACTCTCGCTGCTCTGCTGGGAGGACTGGGTGACCAGGGTCTGCCAGCTGCCGCCGAGCCAGGCCGGGATCAGCACGGAGTGGCCGAGGCTGGATACCGGGAACAGTTCGGTGACGCCCTGGACGAGCGCGATCACGAATGCCTGCAGGTAGGTCACGCTAGCTCCTTCGTCATAACCGAAGTCCTCCAGGAGGCGTCTCCGGGTCTCCTTCTCCTGCCGGGCATCGGGGTTCGCGTGGCACGCGGCGGCCCGGGATGACACACTGTCAGCAGGGTCATGGCTTCTACAGTCGCATAGAAATTCTACAGACGTGTAGATATTATCCGGCCCAACCGAAGGACGCACGGCCATGCGCGAAAGACCCGGGCCTTCCCCAGAGGAGGCTGCCGGACGCCGGGCCGCCGGAGAGCTGGAGGCGGCGGTGCTGGCGGTACTGCAGGCTGCCGGGTCGCCGCTGTCCCCGGCAGAGGTCCGCGACCGGCTCGGCGGGAATCTGGCTTACACCACGGTGGTGACGATCTTGTCCCGGCTGCACGGCAAGGGAGTCCTTGACCGCCGCAAGGCCGGGCGGGCGTTCCGGTACATGCCGGTGGCGGATGAGCCGGGACTCGCGGCGCGGCGGATGACGCAGATGCTCGACGCCGAGCCGGACCGGGAGGCGGTACTGGCCCGGTTCGTGTCCGGCCTGTCCGGCCGGGACGAGGAACTGCTGCGCCGCATGCTCGGCGAGGACGGGTAGGCCGGAGGTTTCACGATGCACCTGGCGGTCTACCTTCCCCTGCTGATGCCGCTGCTGGCGGCGATGGCGGCCGGGCCGGTGGCCAGCCGTCTGCCACCAGCAGGCGCGACCTGGCTGCTGGCGCTCAGCGCGCTCGCGCTCGCGGTCGCGAGCAGCGCGGTGCTCGGCATACTCGCGCTGACGGCCCTGGTCCGCATCCCGGTGGTGGAGTCGCTCGCCGGGATGTCCAGGTCAGTGATCAGCCAGCACGATCCGGCCGCGGTGCCGGTCGCGATCGCTGCCGGGGCGCTGCTGGCCGTGGCTGCCACCATGGCCTGCCGGGCGTTGTGGCGGCGGACACGAGCGCTGATCGCGGTGGGCCGCGAGGCCCGCCGGCTGCCCGGCGCGGGGCAAGTGGTGGTGACCGATGACGAGGCCGCCGACGCCTACACCCTCCCCGGCGTGCCGTGCCGGATCGTGGTCACCGCCGGGATGCTGCGTGCTCTGAGCCAGCCGGAACGTGAGGTGCTGCTGGCCCACGAACGGGCCCACGCCGCGGGCCTGCATTACCTGTTCACCACGACCGCGAGGCTGGCCGCCGCGGCCAACCCGCTGCTGCGCCCGGTCGCCTCGGCGGTCGGCTACACCGTGGAGCGGTGGGCCGATGAGCGCGCCGCCGCGATCACCGGAGACCGGGCGGCCGCTGCCCGGGCTATCGCCCATGCCGCCCTGGCCGCCACCGCGGCCCCTCCCCGGCGGTCTGCGTCGGCTGCCGCGGTGCTGGGCGCGGTGAGCATCCCGGCGCGAATGCGGCGGGCCGGGCCGGTGCCGCGCCGAGTAGCGGCGTTGCTGCGCCCGCCGCCCCGGCCTCAGCTGTTGCTGGTTGCGGCGGCCGTCGCGCTGGTCGCGGTGTCCGGCGTCTCCGCGCTGGAAGCCGCCCGCGATCTGCACGCCCTGCTCGAACTCGCGCGCGCTTCCGGCGCCTCCTGACTCCCAGGGAGGATACGATGACCGCCTCGAAGCCTGCCGCCGACGCCTCGGCCCGGCCGCTGTCGCCGGCGCTGGACAAGACGTTCAAGATCGGCCTGGTGCTCAAGGGCCTCGACGGGGTCCTGGAGGTGATCGGCGGGATCTTGCTGCTGTTCTTGAGCCCGCAGGCCATCGAGCACCTTGCCCGCATGCTGACCGCCCACGAGCTCACCCAGGACCCGCACGACTTCATCGCCCGCCATCTGCTGCACACGGCCAGCCACCTGACTACGAGCACGACCTTGTTCGGCGCCATCTACCTGCTCAGTCACGGTGCGGCCAAAATCGTGCTGGTGGTGCTGGTTCTGTTGGACAAGCTGTGGGCCTACCCGTGGCTGATCGTCTTGCTGCTGGCCTTCATCGCTTACCAGCTCTACCGGATCACCTTCGTGCACTTCTCGGTCGGCCTGGCCGCGCTGACCGTCTTCGATGCCGTGCTGGTGTGGCTGACCTGGCGTGAGTACCAGAGCAAGAAAGCACGGCGCCCGGCCAGGACCGCCACCGGGCCACAGCCCGGCGACAGGCCCTGACCTCAAAGGAGCCGCCTGCCCGCTTACTCAGGCGGCGGGCGGAGGCCCGACGTGGTGACGGCGAGGAGCCGGCGCACGGCCGCCTCGGTGGGCAGGCTGCCAGCAGCGGCCAGCGCGCTCAGGCAGTAGCTGGCGAGTTCTCCGGGTGCGATGTCAGACCGGACGGCGCCGACCTCAACGGCGGCAGCCAGCAGATCGCTTACCAGGTCCTGAAGTTGCCGCCGCGCCTGGGCGACGTGCTCGCCGCGGTGCAGCAGGGCCACGGGCAGTTCGGTGTCGTGGTGCTGATGCTGGATCAGTGCGAACGTCTCCAGGACAGCTTCGAGCTGGTCAGCCGGGGTCGAGGCGGCGTCCCGGACCTGGGCGAGCAGCCGCAGGTGGCGGGTGATGAGGCGGTCGTGCCAGGCCACCAGGATCGCCTCGACGTCCGGGAAGTACTTGTACAGCGTGGCCCGGCCGATCCCGGTCGCCGCGGCGATCTGCGACATCGTCACCGACGCCAGCCCGTGCTCGCGGACCAGTGCCGCGGTGGTGTCCAAGGTGGCGTCGTGGACCGCGCGCCGGTGCTCCTCGATCGTCTCGGTCCATAGTTTCGGCACGCATCAACAATACACGATGTTCACATAGAGACGATTTGAATTGACAGCGACAATATGTCTCGATAAAACTGGGGCTGTCACGCACCAGAAGGGATCGCCATGTTGACCACCGAAGCTGACATCCAGACTGAGCACGCCGCCAGGTACCTGGAACGGGTCTGCGGTCACGCGGGCAAGATGGGCACCGCCGGCCATCGCCAGGGCCACCGGCCGGCCTCTCATGGCCGCGGCGACGGCCCACCTGAGGTGCGGCGCGTGGAATGCTCCGGGACCGAGGGAACGGTCATCCTGAACTGGGGCCAGTGGACCATGCAGGCCCTCCCCGGCCTGCTGGCGGTCCGTGCCGAAGCCGCCGACGAGGACAGCCTGCGGCGGATCCAGGACCTCCTCACCGCACGCCTGCAGAAATTCGGCCGACGTGAGCGCCTGACGGTGAACTGGCGGCGACCCGAAACGGCCACCGCCGAACCCGGATGCTGAACTCACACGGCCCGGCCAGGTCTGCTCAGCTGGTCCGGCCCAGCGGTCACATGTTCATCGGCATGCCGGCAAAGCCGATGTTGTGGTGCACGTCGACCCACCAGTTCCAGACGTCCTCGTGCACCGGCCCGGCCGCGACCGCTAGGAGATTGCCGGCGTTCTGGGTCCAGACGAAGCTTTCCTGGCCGTTGGTGAGAGTGCAGAACACCCGGCCCGCGGCTTGGTCCTCCGTCAGCTTTCCCGAGCTCAGCTGTGCGACCGAATAGGTCTTCGGGTGCTGGAACTGGTGGTTCCAGCTGACCTCACCGAAGGTCTGAGTAAGGCCGCAGTCCTGGAAGTTCGCCTGGAACTTCCCGGAGTTCAGCCCCTCGACCTGCGTGGTGTACGCGGCATACATGGCGGTCAGAGACGGGTAGGTCCGGAAGGTGACCTGGGTGATACCCGTGGCCGGGGCGGTACACGTCACCATCGTGGCGCTCTGCTGCTTGCAGGTCGAGGGCGGCAGCAGGCCCTTAGCTCCGCCGCTCTGGTTCGCCAGGATGATCGCATTCATCAGCGCGCTGGCCGGCTTGGCCTTCGGCTTGGCGGAGGCGGACGTGGATGACATGGCCATCCCCCCGCTGTGCGCCGTGGACCCGCCGCGCACCAGGGCCCAGGTCCCCAGGCCCGCAGCGACCAGGACCAACGCCGTCAGCGCCGCGATCCACCCCGGCCGGGCGAACCAGCGCCGGCGCGGCCGCGACCGCCCCGCCGCGGGCGGGCGGCCGTCAGACCCGCCGGTCCCGCCCGGCGGCGTCTCGCCCGGCTGGCGGCGGTGCGAGACCACGGTATCGCCCTGCCTGACGGGCTCGGCTTGCGCAGCGGCGGCGGCCTTCCCCGTCGCCGCCTCATGCGCCACCTCGAGCGGCTGGAACCGCTCGGTCGCAATGTACCCCTGACTCCCACCGGTCGGCGTGGCCCCGGCCACGTCGAGGGAGCCGAGCGTCCGCGGGTCGGCCGCCAGGCTGCCCAGCGCGACGCGCATGGCTTCGATGAACTCGCGGCAGTTGGCGTACCGGTCACCGGGCTGCTTGGCCAGCACCCGGGCGAAGACCTCGTCCACGGCGGGCGGCAGGTCCGGCCGCAGGGCGGTGGGCGTCGTGGGGCTCTCCGTGACGTGGGCGAAGATGATCGCGGCGTCCAGGTCCTTCTCGAACGGGACCCGGCCAGTCAGGCACTCATACACCACGCAGCCCAGCGAGTACTGATCGGCCAGCCCCAGCACCGACATGCCCTGGATCTGCTCCGGGGCGACGTAGTCGACCGTGCCGAGAAACTGCCCGGTGGCGGTCATCCCGCTACGGGACATGGCGTGCTTGGTGATCCCGAAATCGGCCAGGTACACGTGATCGGGATCACCGTCGTCGCTGCCCCGCTCGATCAGCAGGTTGCCGGGCTTGACGTCACGGTGCACCAGCCCTCGCCGGTGCGCGGCATCTAGCGCCCGGGCGGCCTGCCCGGTCAGGAACAAGGCGGTGGACGGGATCAGCCGGCCCCGTTTCTTGAGCATCTGCCGCAGGTCGGTCCCTGACACGTACCGCATGGCGATGTACAGCAGGCCCGCGCTGGACCCGGTGTCGTAGATCGGGATCACGTTCGGGTGATTCAGCGAGGCGGCGATCCTCGATTCCTCGAGGAACCTGGCCCGGAACACGTCGTCGGTGGCCAGTTCCGGCGCCAGCACCTTCAGCGCGACGATGCTGCCCAGCCGAGGATTCTCGGCCTGGTAGACCACGCTCATCCCGCCGCGGCCGAGAACCGAACGCAACCGGTAGCCGGCGAACTCCTCACCAACCAAGGGCAGCTCAGCCATCACGCGCTCCCTCCCCGGAATCGCCACCCTAGCTGGACAAACCGGACGGCGACCCCCCAAGCCCCTCTAGCTGAAGAGGAGATATGCGCCTAGTGAACTGATACAAGCGGCGACAGTCAATACCCCGCGCCCGGCCGCGCTCGGCCCATGTCCCCGGTGCCCTCTCCGCGAACATGATCAACGGGTGGCGTGAAGGCCGCGAGCAGGGTAGCCGTGATGAGCCGGGCTGCGTCGTCGGCGGCGAGCCGGCCGGCGGCGACGTCCTCGGCCGCGGCGTGCATGAGGCTGTAGGCGGTGCTGATCAGCCAGCGCTGCGGCAGGTCGCGGCGGAAGGTTCCGGTGCGTTGTCCGCGCTCGATGAGGGACTGTACGCGACGCAGAATCCGGTCATGGACGCCGCGGATGCGCTCGGCCGGGAGTTCACGCTGGGCGGCCAGCAGGATGTTGCGGAATTGGTTGACGATCTGCCAGGACGAGGCGACCAGCCGGGCCAGCGCGTCGGCGGGATCGCCGGACGTGTCGGTGGCGTCGAGGATCGCGTCGGCTCGCTCTACGGTCTGGAGGAGGACGGCGTCGATCAGGTCGGCGCGGGTCCTGAAGTGGCCGTAGAGAGTGATCCGGCCGACGCCCGCGGCCGCGGCGATGCCGGCGATGCTCACCTCGGGATCGCGCGCCAGGCAGTCTGTGGCCGCGTCCAGGATCGCGGCGATGTTGCGGCGGGCATCGGCTCGCTGGGCCTTCCGGGCCACGCCGCGGGCGTCGCTGGCAGGCATCTCGAAAATCCCTTTCTCGAACAGTCGTGTATGAGTTAGTGTAATGCCTGTAACTCGTACACAACAGTTCAAGTTATCTCAGAACGGGGGAGTCGCCATGACTTCGACCATGCCGCGCGCTTCGCGTAAGCCCGGCGGGCCGCCCTACGCTCGGTCGCGCTGGGTGGCGCTCGCCCTGCTCGCGTCCGCGCAGCTGATGCTGGTCCTGGACGTGACCGTGGTGAACGTGGCGCTGCCGGACATCGGCGTGGCCCTGCACCTGCAGCGCGGCGAGCTGCCGTGGGTGGTGACGATCTATACGGTGTTCTTCGGCGGGCTGATGCTGCTCGGCGGGCGGATCGCCGACCTGTTCGGCGCCCGCCGGATGACCCTGATCGGCCTGGCCCTGTTCACCGGATCGTCGCTGCTGTGCGGGCTGTCACAGGATGCGGCGACGCTGCTCGCCGGGCGGTCGTTGCAGGGCCTCGGCGCAGCACTGATGTCTCCTGCCGCGCTGGCCACCGTGCTGACGCTGTTCACCGGCGCCGACCGCGGCAAGGCCTTCGGCGTGTGGTCGGCGCTGGCCGGCGCCGGGTCCGCGCTGGGCGTCATCCTCGGTGGCGTTCTCACCTCCGAGGCCGGCTGGCGGTGGGTGTTCACGATCAATGTGCCGATCGGCATCGCCCTGCTCATCGCGATACCGCTGGCCGTGCCCGCCCGGCAGGTACCGAGCGCGGCGCAGCGGAGCCTGGATGTCCCGGGCGCGGTGCTGGTCACCGCCGGGACCGCCGCCGCCATCTACGGGCTGATCAATATCGGCAGCCACGGCTGGCCCGCCGCGTCCACGGTGCTCCCGCTCGTGCTCGCGGTCGCGATATGGACGGTGTTCGGGATGGTCGAACGTCGGGCCCGCCGTCCCTTGCTGACCGTCGGCCTGCTCGGCCGGCGGGCGGTGCTAGCCGGCAGCTTCCTCATGCTCGCGGCTACCGGGTTGCTGGTCGGCGGCTACTTCTTGGGCTCCTTCGCGCTGCAGCACGCGTACGGCTACAGCGCGCTGCACGTGGGCCTGCTCTTCCTGCCGGTCGCCGTCGCGACGATCGCCGGAGCACAGGCCGGCAGCAAGGTGCTGACTCGCATCAGTGCCCGGAACATCGCGGTCACCGGCCTCGCCCTCACCGCCGCCGGATACGCCATCGCGGCCCGCTGGCCGCAGCCCGCGGTGATGGTGGTCGCGCTGAGCATCGCGGCGCTCGGGATCGGGGCGACGTTCGTCACGGCCTTCACCGCCTCGCTCACCGACGCCGATCCGGCCGAGGCTGGCCTGCGGTCAGCGCTGGTCAACACGTTCCACGAGCTCGGTGGCGCGGCAGGCGTCGCCGTCCTGTCGAGCGCCGCAGGCGCCGGCCTGGTCGTAGCCCATCTCAGCAGCCACGACTTCAGCCACGCCTTCGGCGTCGGGGCAGTGTGCGCGGCGGTTGCCCTGGCGATCGCTGCGGCTCTCGTCCCCGCCGTTCTGCGCAAGCCGGGCGGGTGACGTCTCGTTGGAACGGGAAGCCCCGCGGTCGCGTCGAATTGGTACGGCTGAACCATGAGAAAGGTCGGCGATGCTGCGCAGCGTGCGGCGGCGGAGTGGAGTGGCGATCCTCACCGGTGCGGCCATGGCCCTCGCGGCCTGTGGCGGGACGGCCGCCCAGGCGGCTAAGCCTCCCGCGCCTGCCCGCACCGTGGCGGCCACGGCCGGGTCGGCACACCCCTACATGCTGTACACCCACTGCGGCATCGAAGAGGCGCGCATCGGTAACCGCTACTTCGAGGCTGTCCATCCGCTCAGCGACGGACGAGATGATCCGCCTGCAGGCTGGGGCAACCCGTACCAGCGCGGCACGATGACGCTGCTGTCGCCTGACGAAGCGCTGTTCCGTGACAATGCTGGTCACCAAGTGCTGTTCCGGGTGCGACCCGGCGCCAAGTCGTTCATGCACGTCTGCGCGTAAGCGCACATCCGGGTCGCCCGGTCGGCTAAGCCGGTGACCCGGATGGCAGCAGGCGCACCGGGGCGTCCGGGGACCGGCGGTGCTTGAGGGAGAACAGCGCCCACACGACCTTGCCGGCGTGGCTGGGCGGGGTACAGCCCCAGTCATCGGCCAGGGCGCCGATGACCTGGAGTCCGCGCCCGCCCTCGCAGAGCGCCTCGGTTTGTCTCGGGGCCGGGGCCTTCGGGCTGGGATCGGCCACGGCGCATAGCACCGAGCGCCCGGGCTGCACCAGGCCGAGCCGGACCGAGCCCGGCCGCGGCGTCAGGCCCGAGTCGGGCAGCGCGTGGCGCAGCGCATTGGTCAGCAGCTCGGACACGACCATCGCGATGTCGTCGCAGCTTTCCGCGGCCCCCCACCGGCTCATAGTGGCGATCGTGAAGTCCCGGGCGGTGCGCACCGACCAGGCGTCGAGGCGTGGCGTGCGCAGCGCGAGCTTGGGGAAGCAGGTCCAGCCTGCGGTGCCGGGGCGTGTCGATAGCGGCCAGTTCCCGCTGGCCATGGCCGCCATCCGCACGGCAGGAGCAAGCCACTGACAGCTGACGCCTATGTCGCTGGCCGCGCTGCGCGCCAGGCCTGCGAGTTCTGTCATGGCCGTCCGATCGGGGGGGCATAGCGGCGGTCAGGGAGAACATGCACGGTAAGGGGCATTTTCCCGCATGCGCCCGACGACTGCAATGACCTTCTGCACGAAAACTCTGCAAGAGCTTATGCACAGATTCGCTGCACAAGCTTTTGCACAAGCCAATGCACTATGCATTCAGCATGTTAGAATGCACGTGCAACTCGGCATCCCGTGCCACGCGCCGTCCGCGTGGCCGTTCCTTGACCGGAATACGGAGGAACCATGCAGTTCAGGAACGGCATCCCGGCTGGTCAGCTGACCGAGGCGCGGTGGCGAAAGAGCACCGCCAGCAACCCCTACGGAAGCTGCGTCGAGGTCGCGAAGCTGCCCGGCGGCGAGGTCGCTGTGCGCAACTCCCGTGACCCGTACGGGCCTGCCCTGGTCTACACTCCCGCTGAGGTCAAGGCGTTCCTGACCGGGGTGAAGAACGGGGAATTCGATGACCTGTACCCCGGCGGGACTGGGCCGAGCAGCGCCGTGTAACTATTGCCCCCGCGGTGAATCGGCGCGGGAAATGCGTCAGCCCTCTGCCGCCAAAGGATCCGGGGCGGCGCTCAGCTTCAGCTCCGAGCTGTGGTAGGCGGCCCGTCCGGCCAGCTCGGGACTGTAGCGCGTGATGATCTGCCGGACCCGCCGGGCGGCCAGCGGGCCAAGCAGGTCGTAGCAGCCGATGAACAGCTCCCGGGCCCGGGCCCGCGGCCACGCGGACGGCAGCAGCTCCGCGGGCAGGTCGGGATCCAGGCCGGGGAAGGCCCGCCACTCATCCATCACCCGGGTCCGGGCGATGAGCGCGTCCATGGGCGGCACCTGCCCGGCCGCGGTCGTGTCCCGCAACTGGCGGGCGAACGCGATGAAACTCTCGTACCGCGAGCGCAGGCCGTCCAGGTCCCAGGCGCGCTCCGGGATGTCGCACTCGACCGGCACCGACGTGGCCCGGAAGGCCGTCGCGGTGGTGATGTCGAGGTCCTTCAGGTACCCGATCACCTCGGCGGCGTGATCGCGCGGGGACAGCCACAGGCCGTCGTACAGCGGCGCGAAGCCGAGCCAGCGTAGTTGCTTGCGCAGCGCGTCGCGTGCCGCCCGGTTGTCCTCGGGGATGGAGAACGCGACCAGCGACCACATCCCGTCCCACGGCTGGTTGGCCGCGCCGAAGGAGAAGATGCGCCGGGCGCCGTCGTCCAGGATCGCCGCCGCGCGTGAGCTCAGCCGGGAGAACGTCCGGCGGCCGCTCTTGGACGTGACCAGCAGGCCGTTGCGGGTCAGCCTGCTGAGCGCGGCCCGGGCCGCCGAGTCGCTGACACCGAACTCGGCCAGCAGCGCCACGATCGCCGCCGACGGGAGCGGCTCGGTGCGCTGCCACCAGTAGTCACCGAGCAGGGTGAGCAGCAGCCGCGGCGGCCGCTGCGCGGTGGCGCCGGGCGACATCCACGGCTCGGCGTCACCGAGCTCGTCGGTGTCCAGCAGGCTGCCCACGTGAGCAGGATAACTTCGCGCAGCCCCATGGACCGAAGCGTCCGGCCGGCCAATGTGCGACCTGGGCCAGAGCCGCCGGTCATCCTGGGGCCGGCTACAGCCACGGGCCCGGCCGATCTGGTGACCGTCATAAGCGCTCCTCCGAAGTCCAGGGCACACGATATGTGACACTTTTGACGGCGGGAAGCGCGTGATAAGAAAACTGTTAGCCAGCCCCGAACAAGGAGCGACCCCGCCAGAGAGGTAGCCATGGCCCCCAGGACCAGCCCACCGTTCCGCGCCGACCACGTCGGCAGCCTGTTGCGCCCCCAGCGGCTGCTGCAGGCCCGCGACGACTACGCCGCGGGCCGGATCACCGCGGCTGACCTGAGGGCGGTCGAGGACGAGGAGATCCCCCAGGCCATCCAGATGCAGGAGGAGGTCGGCTTGCAGTCGGCCACCGACGGGGAGTTCCGCCGTGCCTCCTGGCACATGGACTTCATCTACGCTCTCGGCGGCGTGTCCAAGGCCCCGGGCCACCTGGCCGTGAAGTTCCACAACGCGGCCGGGGACATCGAGTTCACCCCGGCTTCGATCCGGATCGACGGGAAGCTCCGCATCGAGGACACGATCTTCGCCGACGCCTTCACCTTCCTGCGGGACCACGTCCGGACGGCCGTGCCCAAGCTCACCATCCCGTCGCCGAACATGGTGCACTACCGCGGCGGTCCTGCCTCGGTGGACCCCGCGGTGTACCCCGAGATGGAGGGCTTCTGGGCCGACCTGGCCGCCGCCTACGCCGACGAGGTGCGGCGGCTCGGCGCCCTGGGCTGCACCTACCTGCAATTCGACGACACCAGCCTGGCCTACCTCAACGACCCCGCCCAGCGCG
>Ga0306920_100003898_pt1 | contig 19046 bp, 19 predicted proteins | sample flu12Cox44000170_FD_204666 | JGI IMG/M metagenome (GOLD analysis project Ga0306920, IMG submission 204666) | Lab enrichment of tropical soil microbial communities from Luquillo Experimental Forest, Puerto Rico - flux4day.12C.oxic.44.000.170 (v2)... | ecosystem: Environmental > Terrestrial >... | reverse complement strand
TCGATCACCGGGCTTCGGGATGGGCGATCGTACTTCACGTCGTCGTACGCCTCCTCGAGGTAGTCCATCGACGGGGCGATGTGGATCGTTCCCCGATGCTGCGGACCTGCCTGGGTACCGGGGAGGGCACGAAAGCTCGGGAGCTCCCGGAGGGCAACGTTGATCTTGAGGCTCGCGCTCGAGTAGTCGATCCGTCGCACGGCTTCCAGGAAGTCAGCCGGCAAGGCGTCGCCGTCGAGGAGCTCGAGGAACGTCACCGCGGAGTCGCAGCCCGACGCGACGATGGCAGATGAGATCTCGGTGCCATCGGCCAGGGCCACCCCCCGGGTCCGGCCATCGTTCACGAGGATCTTGGCCACTTCCGCGTTCACGCGAATTTCGGCTCCATGCTCGCGGGCGGCCGTGGCCAGGGCCTCACTGATCCTGCCCATGCCGCCCCTGACATAGCTCCAGATGCCGCGAGCGCCGTTGCTCTCTCCCATGACATGGTGGAAGAGCACATAGGCCGTCCCGGGCATCGATGGCGAAGCCTTGGCTCCGATGATGGCGTCGGTGGCCAGGGTGGCCTTGAGCTCGTCGGATTCGAACCAGCGATCGAGCAACCGCCGCGCCGCGCCGGTGAGGATCTCGACGGCCTGCGCGCCGTCGCCACCCAGCTTGAGGAAGCGAAGACCGAGCTTCGCCAGGGGAAGCAAGTGCTTCGGCGACCGTGACCATGGATTGGGAGGCGTCATCAGCAAGGTGGGTTCGATCAAGGCGGCCATCCGCTCCAGCATCGCTTCGTAGCGCGGAAGGGCGTCGGCGTCCCGCCGCGAAAACTTCGCCACTTCCCGGCGCGTCTCCTCGCGATCGGGTCCCATCACGAGATAGCGTCCGTCGGGGAACGGAGTGAAGGACGATGGGTTGCGCGGCAGAAGCTGGAGCCCGTAACGCTCCAGGCCGAGGTCCCGAATGATCTCGGGTCGCAGCAAGCTCGTGACGTAGGCGGCGGTCGAAACCTTGAAGCCCGGCCACAGCTCTTCGGTCACGCACGCGCCGCCCACGAGCTCGCGGCGCTCGAGGACAAGCACCCGTCGGCGCGCACGGGCAAGATAGGCAGCGGTGACCAGGCCGTTGTGGCCAGCCCCGATGACGATGACATCATAGCGGACGGACATGACCCGATTCCTTCCGCTCGTTGTAGCATCCGCCGTTCAACGCTGCTCGACTATCGAACGCCGCTCGGCGACCAAACGTGCGAGAATCGTTCCTCTGTTTTCCGTGGCCTTGCGGGGGCGCTTCCGCTTGAAACGGAGGTTTTAAGGGTCGAATGAACGTGTCGATTGGGGTATGCACGTGGAACCGATGCGCGTTGCTCCGGCAGGGTCTTGAGGCGATGACCGGACTGTTGATCCCCGACGGGGTGAACTGGGAGGTGTTGGTCGTCAACAACAACTGCACCGATGCGACCGATGACGTGGTGCGGTCGTTCGAGGGCCGGCTGCCGATCCGAGGATTGTTCGAGCCAAAGCCGGGCAAGTCGAACGCATTGAACACGGCGACACGGGAGGCCAAAGGGGAGTGCATCCTGTGGACGGATGATGACACCCGCGTCGACCCGGGATGGCTGGCCGCCTATTGCCGCGCGTTCGAACGTTGGCCCAACGCGGCGGTGATCGGGGGTGCGGTTGACCCTTGGTTCGAGGGGCGGCCTCCAAGGTGGCTCGAGAGGGCCATGGTCACCATCGCGAGCGCCTACGCCGTTCGAGATTTCGGGGCGGAGCCTTTGGGCTTGACCGATGTGGTGGTGCCCTTTGGCGCGAACATGGCAGTCCGCCGAGAAGCTCAGGCCAAGTACACGTATGATTCGGCGCTCGGACCGAGGCCGGGAAGTCCCTTGCGGGGCGAAGAAACCACCATGGTCAGACACATGCTGGACGACGGGCTTGAAGGCTGGTGGATCCCCGATGCGCGGGTGCGTCATTTCATCCCGAAGAGCCGCCAGCGAGTGAGCTTCTTGCGAGAGTTTTTCTTCGGACAAGGATTGAAGGAGGGCCTTGAGTTGCCCTTGGCGAGCGGTCCCCATGTCTTCGGAGTTCCACGGTACCTCTGGCGCCAGGCCGTCGAGCCGGAAGTGCGGTATCGACTCGGCCGGCTCTTTGCCACGCCCGAGGTCTGGGTTCGCAGCCTTGCCGAGGCGGCTGAGGCCTGGGGCCAGATATCGAGTTACCGTGCTCGCCGCCGGACCGCTGCCGCCACGGGCGGATGAGCACGCTGCATCGGGCGTGTTGAAACGTCGGATCAAGTGGCTTGCCGCCGCCGAATCACCCTCCAAGACCAATGGACAGAAAGGGATGTGTCCCCTACCGACCTCTTGTGGCAGCCGCATGATCGCGCTGTCGGCTGTGCTCTTGCTGCGTCAGCCAGCACTCGACCTGCGCGATCGTGAGGAGCCGGTTCGACACATCGATCTCTCCGGCCCGATGGCGGTCGAGATCCCGTCGAATGGCCTCGACGCGGTACAGGCCCCGTTCCCGAATCTGCCGGCTCGCCAGCAAATCCTGTAGCTTCGCGTAGAGCGGTCCCCTGACCCACTGTCGTATCGGCGCCGGAAACCCCATCTTGTCTGGACGCAGGCGCACGGAGTCCGGAATGTGGCCACGCAGGGCCTCACGCAGCACGTACTTGTTCCACGGCCCACGCAGCTTCCATTCCGCCGGGAGTCGAAAGGCGAGCGAAACCAATCGATAGTCCAGGAATGGGGATCGGAGCTCGACCGATTGAGCCATCGAGTTCCGGTCGTCAACACGCAGGTAGTATGGGAGCGGCGCGTGTTCTACCGACCAGCGGAGCGAGGAGTCGAGCTCGCGATGCGCGCGGCCCGCGTGCTCGGAAGGCGCCGCGTCGCGGATGTCGTCGGTGAACCACCCGGTCTTGCGAAGCCCGCGTCGCCGTCGGAACCCGGCCAGCTTTCCGTAGCCGGGGACGTGCCAGAGCTGGGACCGATAAGCCTGCCTCAGTGCGGATCGGTAGAGATTGCCGACATCGCCGCCGTGGGTCCGACAGTAGGCCTCGATCTCGGCCCGGGCGAGACTCCGCTGCGTCTGGCACAGAGCTCGCCAGTGCACCGGAAAATAGCTGAAGTAGCCGGCCAGTGTCTCGTCGGCACCCCCTCCGTTGAGCATCACTTTGACGCCGTTCTTCGCCGCGAGCCTCCAGACATCGAACCCGATCAGCACGTTCAGGGAATGAACCGGCTCGTCCTGATACCACAGGACGCGATCGAGCTGGTCCCAGAGCTGGGTGGGGTCGATGTCGACACGATGAAGCACGGCCTTGGTGCGCTCGATCGTCGAAGTCGGGCGTGACATACGAGAATGCCTGGAGCGCACCATTGCGGGACGCCGCATCGCCCTGTGCCTGTAATGTCGCCATGTGGCAGATGATCGCAGTGGAATCGAGCCCGCCGGACAAGGAGATACCCACCGGCACGTCACTGCGGGTGCGCAGCCTGACGGCGTCGGCCAACGTCTCGAAGAAGACCTTCGGGGGATCCGCAGGAGCGAGGCTTGCCTGCGGGGGCAAGGCCCAGTAGCGCCATTCCGTCATCCGTCCATCGAGACGGAGCTCGAAGGCCGATCCGGCGGGAATCTCTTCAATGCCGACGTGAAAAGTATCGCCATCGTTATTCTGCATTTCCAGTTGAGGGTCGAGGAGAAATGCCGCGACTCGACGCCAATTCGGCCCACCCGTGTATCGGCCCGATGCATGGATGGCCTTGATCTCGGAGGCCAGGAATACTGCGTCGGCCGTCCGGTAGCGATAGAGGGGCTTTACCCCGAAGCGATCGCGCGAGCCGAAGATCGTGGCGGATCGCCGGTCGTGGATCAGAAAGGCCCACATCCCATTGAGCCTCGGCACGCAGTCGCGACCCCATTGCCGGTACGCGGCCAGCAGCACCTGCGTGTCTCCGCTCGACGTGAAGACGTGCCCGAGACTCATCAGCTCCTGGCGGAGCTCGACGTAGTTATAGATCTCGCCGTTGAAGACGAGGACTACCTGACCATCTGAGCTGATCATGGGCTGATGCCCGGTGGGCGCCAGGTCGAGGATGGCCAGCCGACGGAACCCGAAGGCCACCGCTCCGTCGACGTAGGAGCCTTCGTCGTCCGGTCCGCGGTGCACCAGGGTCGCCGTCATCGCGTCGACCGTGGCACGGGCGGCCTGCCCACCACTGAGGGCGATCATCGCTGCAAAGCCACACATGATGTCTTCTCGATGTCCTCCGGCGGCGGATGAGTGGTCTAGAACATTCGTGTGGCGAGGGCCGGCGCCGTCGTGGGATGGACTCCCAAAGATCGACGCGTGACGAGCGGGAACTTCGTGGCTGATGCCGTCGGAGTGAAGCGCGTACGGAATGTGAACACATGAGCTGATACCGGCGAAAACATGGCAGGAGGAGCACGGGACCCTTCAGCACATTGGCTATCAGAGAGCGTGACAATGTGCTTCGTGGTTGATATGCCGCGTGGGCACGGAAGTCGGAGCATAGGCGGCGGCGCTGGCGCGCTCGTGGCAGGAGTGTCGTAGACCAACATCACAATGTCGTCACCGTCGGCGCCGTCGTAGATTCCGGCAATCCAAAATGGATCGAGGGGCGATGCAAACGCAATCAGCGGAAGCAGGATCAGCACCAGAACAACCGCAAGGAGAGTGAAGTTCACCCGGCTCGGGGAAGGAGACAAGCCAGTCAGCGGCGTCCTGCTGGCGCGTGGACGTGAGCCTGAGCGCATCTCTCGTCTCCTCCTGATGGCCCAGCGACCGAGCGAAATGTTCGCGAACAGTAGGCCAGTGCGCCCCCCTCCGTCAAGGGAAAATAGTTCTCGGCCGAAGACAGCGTGAGGGCCTGGAACCCTCCCAGTCGTATAGCCGCTGGTGCTGGACTCGGAAATTTTTTCGATGAGCTCGCAAGCGCCTACAACTCCTTGGAATTCTACAGTGCAAAAGGGTTGTCCTCGTGGCTTTCTCGTAGACGCAGAGCCGCCCTCGGACAGGTTTTCGCGCGAGTCTCAATTGGTGGATGATGTGTGTATTGGGCGCCCAGACCGTCATCGGCGCGCGATACGGGAGGCATCCATGGAGGAGAGGCGGGTAATCGTCCACGCGGCTGTTGTGCTGCTTGCCGCGATAGCGCTTGGCGCTTGCGCGACGACGACCGAGGAGGGCACGGTGGGCGTCCAGCGCAGCCAGCTCCTCCTGGTCTCGTCGGCCGAAATGGACCAGGCAGCGGCGGCTCAGTACCAGCAACTGATACAGAGCGCGACCCCGAAGGGCGCGGTGAATCACGATCCCAAACAGGTAGAGCGGGTCCGCCGAATCGCCAACCGCCTCATCCCGCAAACGGCCGTCTTTCGGAAGGATGCGCTCGATTGGAAATGGGAAGTCAACGTTTTGACGTCACCCGAGGTCAACGCGTGGTGCATGCCGGGCGGCAAGATCGCCGTCTACACCGGCCTCATCGAGAAGCTGCAGATCACCGATGACGAGCTCGCCGCCGTGATGGGGCACGAGATTTCTCATGCGCTCCGCGAACATGGTCGGGAGCGCGCCTCACAACAGTTGGCCACCCAGATGGGCGCGAGCGCGGTGGGCGCCGTGCTCGGTATCGGGCAGACGGGGACGGATCTGGCCGGGCTGGCTGGACAGGTGACCTATCTTCTTCCCTACTCGAGGATTCACGAGACGGAAGCCGATCGCATGGGAGTCGAGCTCGCGGCCCGTGCCGGATACGATCCCCGAGCGGCGATCACGCTCTGGCAGAAGATGGCGAAGCTGTCAAGCGGGAGCGCGCCGCCCGCGCTCTTGTCAACTCACCCCTCGAACGAGGCCCGCATCAAGGACTTGACCGAGTTCTCCCAGAAGGTCCTGCCTCTGTACGAGCAGGCGCGGGCCAAGTCTTAGCAGGGTCGCGGTACTCGTCCAGAAAGGGCACCGGGCGCGCGAGCATCGAGCTTCCGTCCTGGCCGCGCTCCGCAAGCTCGACCGACTCGCCAGCCAAAGTAGCGTGATCGCTCTTTCCGAGCGAGGCGAAAACGCTTGGCCCCGTGCCGCTCCCCGTGAGACGGTCGAAACATGGCCAACACGAAGAGAGGACCGCAGCCGCCGGCGCCTTGGTCACCACGGTATGGGTCGTCGCGGTCCACGCTCCTCGACGGGACGAGCCGATGGCGCGGCGACCCACTCGGCGACTACGAACGGTCGAGCCGCGCCAAACCCGAAGCTGTCGTCGAGCGGAGGAAGAAGGTCAAGTGAGCGAGCCCGAGCAACGCGACGCAGATCCGTGGCTGGAGCTGGTGCCGACGGACTCGCTCGTCTCCGAGCTCATGCGACGCTGCGACTGCCTGGTCGTCGGCGCGGTGCGATCGAGGACGGCCGAGAAGGGCGAATGGCTCGTCCGCGTGAAGGGCAGCATCTTCGAGGTCGCCGGTATCGCCCACTACATCACGCTGTGCGCCGACGCCGAGATGCGCGATCTCGAGCAGGACGACCCATGGGAGCGGACGTGACCGCGCCAAGGCCGAGCGGGCCGCGGCGGCCGCCCGCGCCGCCGCCGTCTCCGGTCATCCGCTACCTCCCCACCCGGCACCAGCGCTCGACGCGCTAGTCGTCCAGCAGGAAGCCAAAGGAGCTCCCGCACCTCCCCCGCCCTCTCTCTCCATCAGCCGCCTGATTGGGCCCTCCATCGCGCTCGCCTCTGCTCGGCAGTGCCGGCCCGCGCGTGGTAGCGTCTCCGCATGGCGACCCAGGACGACGATTGCCTGACGCTGATTCCAGCGCTATAAGAGAGCGCGGCTCTTCACTTCAAGATCGCGAGGCGCCCATGTCACGATTGGCTCGGTTGTGTGGAACGCTGCCCGCCGGTTTGCTCGCTGCCGCGCTGCTCGCCTCTCCGGCCGTCGCTCAGGTTCCGCGCGACGTCGTCGTGGTCGGCATGGAGGCTGAGCCGCCGGGGCTCGATCCGGGCCAGGCGCTCGGACTGCACACCTTGCGGGTCACCGCCGAGATCTTCGAGACCCTGGTCGCCACGCGACCGGACAGCACCGAGGTGATTCCCGGCCTCGCCGAATCCTGGACGACGTCGCCGGACGGCATGATCTGGACCTTCAAGCTGCGGCGTGGAGTGCGCTTCCACGACGGCACGCCGCTCGACGCGGCCGCCGTCAAGTTCACGTTCGATCGGGTCATCGACCCCACGCACCCCCACGCCAAGAGCGGCAAGTGGTCGTTCGTGACGGGCTATCTCTCGAGCGTGAAGTCGGTCGAGGTGCTCGATCCGCAGACCGTGCAGCTGCACCTGAAATATCCAACGGGGTCGCTGCCCGCGCTGCTCGCCCTGCCGAACTGCGCGATCGTCAGCCCGACCGCGTTCACGAAAGCCCCGGCCGACTTCGACACCAAGCCGGTGGGCAGCGGCCGCTACAAATTCGAGTCGTGGGAGCGCGGCAGCCGGCTCGTGCTCCGCCGCAACGACGACTACTGGGGGGTCAAGGGCAAGCCGCAGGCCCTCGTCTATCGCGGCATTCCCGAGGCCAACACGCGCGTCTCCGAGCTCCTGACGGGCGGCGTCGATCTCATCCTACCGATCCCGCCGGATTTCGTCGAGCGCCTGGAGAAGACGTCCGGCGTCACCGTGCACAAGGCGACCGGGCTCACCGTGTGGTACGCGGGTTTCAACGTGGAGAAGAAGCCGTTCACGGATCGCCGGGTACGCCAAGCCTTCAATCACGCCGTCAACAAGGACGCGATCGTCCGCGACATCCTGAAGGGCACCGGTATTCCCGCCGTCGGGCCGCTGCTCCCAGGCACCTGGGCCTTCGAGCCGAACGTGCACAAGTACCCCTACAATCCGGGCCTCGCCCGAAAACTCCTGGCCGAGGCCGGCTATCCCAACGGCCTCGAGGTCGATTTCTGGGTACCAGAGTCGGGCTCCGGCATGCAGGCCCCGGTTGAGATGTCAACGGTGATCCAGGCGAACCTGGCCGCGGTGGGCGTGAAGGCTCCGCTCAAGACGTTCGAGTGGGGCTCGTATCTCGGCAAGGTGCGCTCCGACGCGCCCGCGATGTTCGCGCTCTCCTGGTTCTTGAAATCGGAAGACCCAGATCTGTCCATGTATCCGCTCTTCTTCTCGAAGAACCAGCCGCTGCCGAACCGGTCGAACTACAACAACCCCGAGGTCGATCAGCTCCTGGTCCAGGCGCGGCAGCTCACCGATCGCGCCAAGCGCGCGGAGCTCTATCGCAAGGCGCAGCGTCTCATCGTCGAGGACGCCCCGTGGCTCTTCGTGGACCACGAGGTCCAGGTGGTCGCCACGCGCGCCAACGTGAAGGGCTTCCACCTGCATCCCAGCGGCTTCGACCTGCGGGTCGAGAACGTGACAAAGGAGTAGCCATGGACGAAATGAAAGCCGTCGATCTGGGCCAAGTCATGAGCAGCATCCGCGACTCGGGTCGCCCCAACACGGTCCTGTGGCAGGCGCCCGACAGCATCGCCTTCGTCGCGCGTGGTCGCGAGTTTCGCAGCGAGTTTCACAGCGATCCGAGCGACGAAGTCATGTACATGATCAAGGGTGACATGAACCTCCACTACCGGACGCCCGAGGGCGACGAGAAGATCGCGGTGATCCGCGAGGGCCAGATCGTCTATTGTCCTGCGGGCACGCCGCACTCGCCGCGCTTCTCGCCGGAGGCGTTCGTCTTGGTGCTCGAACGCAAGCGGCGCCCGGACGAAAGCGATCGCTTCACGTGGTACTGCGCCAAGTGCGGCGCCCAGCTGCACCAGAGCGTCAAGCAGGTCGCCGACTATCGTGAGGACCCGGTGTCGCGCGCCTACGAGGAGTTCTACGGCTCGGAGAAGAATCGCACCTGCGCCCGCTGCGGCCACGTCACCACGAGACCGCCCGCCAAAGCCTGAACAACGCGCACGGTGCCCGAACGCATCAGCGGCGTGGGCGAGCGCGGGCGCGCGCGGGCACGACGGTTGCGGTGGGTGACCAGCGGCCCAGCGTGTACTCGCGCGCGTACCCAGAGCTGAGATTGAAAATCTTCACGGATAGTCCGCCCGCGGCGGTGCACGCGTAGCGTTCCTCGATCTGCTGGCCGACCACCGCCGCCGAGGGCGAGACCGCCGCGACGGCGAGATCCTCACGACCCTCGAGGGCCGGGTCCATCGGAAAGCGCACCTCATCCCACACGGCGATGTCGCCGACTGGCTGGCCGGCCTCGTCCACGCTGCTCGCCTCGACGTATCGGAAATGGCCGATGTTGTGCGCGGGGAGGTAACCGCGGCGCACCATCAGCGACGGCTCGCCGGGGGCGGGCAAGGATGTGCCCCGCGGAAAGATGACGTCGAACACCATCACGCGACCGCCGTCGCCCTCGCGCCAGACACCGAAGTTGCGGGAGAACACGTCGCGGAGCGCGTAGCCCGACGAGGCGTCGGCCTGGATGGCGAGGCCGATCGCGGTGGCCGACCGCGTGTACGCGCTCCGCCGGACGCGGCGCCCGAATTCCTCGCGCAGCATGCGGCCCACCAGCGGCAGCTCGCTGCCGCCGCCGGTGATGTACAGGGCCTCGACGTGGCGGTCGCCCAGGAGCGACGCGACCGTGCGAAGGGTCTCCGCCACCAGCGGTCGGCAGCGGTCGTAATAGGCGTTCGCCGTCACGGTGGCCGGGCCCCAGCCCTCGCGCGCATGGTCGCGGTCGATGACGATCTTCCGCGTGTTCGGGTGCAGGGCCTCCTTCTGCCGCCGGCACTCCTCGAGCAGTCGAAACAGCTCGGACGCCGACAGATCGCCGAGCGCGGTGTCGCCGGCCGCCATCTCCGCGAGCACATGATCGAAGTCGTCCCCGCCGAGCGCGGCGATGCCGTCACTGGCGATCACCGTATGCGTGTCCGCGTCGAGCTCCACCATGGAAGCGTCGAAGGTCCCGCCGCCGAGATCGTAGACGAGCAGACTGCCCACCAGCTTGACGCTGTGCCCGAACTCGATCGCGGCGGCGGACGGCTCATTGAGCAGCCCGAGCACCTCGAAACCCGCCCGCCGGAAGGCGTCGACGGTGAGGAAGCGCTGGTTGCTGTTGGCGTTGGCGGGAACGCCAAGCATCACCTCGACGGATGGCGCCAGCGACAGGGCCCGCCGCATGTGCTCGATCATCCCGGTCAACAGGTCCATGAGCGAAAAACGCGCGCCGTCCACGTCCACACTCGTCTCTGGGCCGGCGTCCTCGAGCAGACGCTTGAGCGATCGCACCACCGTCCACCCGGGTTCCGCCTGCATCGCCCACGCGTCCCACCCGTAGAGCCGCTCGGCGCCGCGGAGGGCGACGAGCGACGGGAACCAGTCGGCCGTGCCCTCGGGCGTTTCGAAGGTGAGGAGGGGATAGTTGCCGCGGTCCGCGGCGGCCACCACGATCCGCGTGGTCCCGAAGTCGATGCCGAGCTTCATCACGCTCTCGTTCACCTCGCAAGGATAGTCGTGAGATCGCCACCCGTCGGCGATTCGTCACACGGAGAGTATATAGCCGTCGAGCCGAGAGGCTCGCCACCCGGCGGCGCCGGTGATCACATCCGGGCGTGCATTCCGTCTTGCTTGACATCCCTTCGCGTGCGAGGGACATTTAACTCCGATGCTTCGTGGGTCGAGATTTCTTGCCATCTCCGCAACTCTTCTCGCCGGCTTCGTCATAGCGCCGGTCCCCGCCAGTAGCTTTGGCGGTTCCCGAGGGCTCAATCGCGGCAGCAGTTCTCAAGGTTTCAACGCCGGAGGCTTTCAAGGCTTCAATCCCGGCGGTTTTCAAGGCTTCAATCCCGGCAATTTACAAGGCTTCAATCCCGGCGATGCCGGTCGCCCGTTCAAATCAGGATCTTCAAAGCATGATCGTTTCTTTCCCCATCAACACTTCCCCCGTTCTTTCGGGTGGGCCGGGGGATACTTGGTCGATGGGTATGGAGCACCGTTCTACGACCCGACGCTGGACGACCCGCTACTCTACAGCACGCCTGCCTACAATCCGTCTGGGCTCTCCACTCCGCCCATCTATGTTCCCGTCGCAGTTCCCGGCGCGGGCACCGATCCGACGGCTTTTGCCCGCTCCGCCGTCGAGTATCCTGGAGGACGGTACGAGCTCCGTGGCGACGGTGTGACCATCCCGTATAACTGGGTGTGGATCCCCAATCCTCCTGCAGGCCCACCCACGCCTGCTCCACCGCCGACGGCATCTGGCTCCGGCGATCTGTCCCCGGCCCGTAAGAGTAAGCTCTATCAGTGGATCGACGAACAAGGTGTAGTGCACATGACGAACAACGCGGAGGCGGTACCGGAGTCGTTCCGCAAGCAGACCAAGCCCAGCAAGCCGCTCTGAGTGTGACGGCCCGAGGCGGCGCATCTGTCTTCCCAACCGCCGGAAATCACGGTTGAAAACTTGTCACGGCAGCGCCTAGTCACGCGAAAAGCTTTTAGCCGACGTGCTCGGCCGCCGGATGGTCTATATCGCAGTCGTTGCGGCGCTTCTGGGAGAGGACCTGCGAGAAGGCGGAGCGCGTGCGTCACGTAGAGCCGAGGTGCTCCGTAGATTAGGGCACGATGAGCACCGGGATGGTCGCCCTCCGGAGAGCGCCGTTGGCTACGCTGCCGAGGAAGAACCGCCGCGCGCCGCCCGCGCCGCTGGCGCCCAGCGCGAGAACATTCGCGCGCTCCTCACGGATGATGCGGAACAGCTGGGGCAACGGCACGCCCACGCGCACCACCGCGCGGGCAAGCCACCCCGCGCGCCGCAGACGCGCCGCCGCCGCCGTCACCTCACGCCGCGCCGCCCGCAGACGCGCCGTAAGCTCTGCCCGCGCGGCGCTCTGGAGCCTCGTACGGATGCTCGGCAGTACCAGCCCCGGCGAGGGTAGCCTGACCGGCTCAACCACGCGCACCACCGTGGCGCGGCCGCCTCCCGCCCAGCGCGCGACGTGCCCCACCACGCGAGATGCTTGCCTGGAGCCGTCCATCCCGATCACGATTCGACGCGAGACACCCTCGCGCCGATGTGAGCTGCTCCTTCGCCTTCGCGCAGCGGCCATCATCGCTCCTTTCACGTCGCGCTCATCTGCCGCTGTCGACTGGGCAGGCTGTGGATGCGCGCTTTCACCAACTCTGCCACCGCCACCGGCGCCACGATGGCGATGGCGATAGCACACCAGTCTGTCTTGCCCAGTGGTGCTGTGCCGAGCAGTGCCCGGAGCGGGCCCCACTCCACGGCGGTCCACTGTACGGCGATCAAGAGGCCCAGCACCAGCCAGCTCAGATGATTTCCCGGCAGTCGCCACCAGGCGAGCCGGTCGGACCTGCAGTACATGGCCTGCAGAGGATGGATCAGGACGATGGCGACGAACGCCACTGTGGTGGCCCGAAGCCCTGGACCTTCCTGCCAGACGACCCAGAGATAGACGCCGAGAACGCCAGCGGCGAGCAGCACGCCCTCGAGGAGGATGCGCAGACCGAACCGCCATGTCACGAGCGCCTCGGAGGGATCACGGGGCTGACGAGTCATGACATCGGGCTCGGCGGGATCACGCACGAGAGCGAGAGCGGGCAGCGTGTCCGTCACGAGGTTGACCCACAGGATCTGCAGCGGGAGGAGCGGTGTCGGATTGCCGAGCAGGATGGCCACGAAGATGGTCAGAATTTCGGAGAGGTTGCAAGAGAACAGGAAGTGGACGGTCTTCCGGAGGTTGGCGTAGATCACCCGCCCCTGCTCCACCGCCCTCACGATCGTCGCGAAGTTGTCGTCGGTCAGCACGAGGTCGGCGATTTCCCGAGCCACATCGGTCCCCACGCGCCCCATGGCCACGCCGATGTCCGCCCGCGCAAGGGCGGGTGCGTCGTTGACGCCATCGCCCGTCATGGCTACCACTTCTCCGACGTCCTGGAGCTCCTCGACCAGTCGCATCTTGCCCTCGGGCGTGACGCGGCTGCGAATCGCTTCGGGGGCGAGGCCGAGCTGGCGCCCGACCGCCTCCGCCGTCGACCGCTGATCGCCCGTGAGCATGATCGTGCGGATCCCGGCGCGCGCGCATTGGTCAATGGCATTTTCGACCTCAGGTCGCACGGGATCGGCGAGCCCGACCAGACCCAGGAAGACGAGATCGGAGGGACGGCCGTTCGCGGGCCAGCCATCAGGTCGCCAAGCGATGGCGAGGACACGCAACGCCTGTGCGGCCAGCGCGTCGTTGTCGGCGCGAATGCTCGCGCGATCCACGTCCGCAAGCGGCACAGGGTCCGGACCGTCCTGCCGGCGCGTGCAGAGATCGAGCACAGCACCCGGGCCACCCTTGACGAAGAGAACGCGGCGTCCTTTGCTGTCCTCATGAAAGGTCGACATGAGCCGCGCCGCGGGATCGAAGGGAATCTCACGACGGCGCGGCCAGGCCGAACGAAGCGCTGCGGGATCGAGCCCCGCCTTGAGCGCGGCCACGAGCAGCGCCGTTTCCGTCGGATCACCGTCGAGGACCAGCCCAGTCTCGCTCGGAGTGGCGTGCGCGTCGTTGACCAGCACCCCCGTCGTGAGGAGCCGCTGAAGGTGGGCGTCGGCGGTGACGTCCACGGGCTTTCCGGCCTCGCTGACGACCCCGACAGGGGAGCGAGCGCCGCCGGAGACGTCGAGGCACCGTCCATCCAGCACGAGACGCGTCACCGTCATCTGGTTCTCCGTCATGGTGCCCGTCTTGTCCGTGCAGATCACCGTGGTCGACCCAAGCGTCTCCACGGCGGAGAGCCGCCGCACCAGGGCGCCGTCGCGGGCGAGGCGCCAGAGGCCTGCGGCCAGCGCGACCGTGGTGATGGCCGGCAAACCCTCAGGGATCGCCGCGACGGCGAGACTGATGGCGGTCTCGAGCATGAGGCCGATCGGCTGTCCATGGAGAATGCCGACGATGCCCACTACTGCGCAGATGCCGAGGGCCAGGGCCACCAGGCGTCGACCCAGAGTCTCCATCTGGGCCTCGAGAGGCGTGGCGCGCCCCTCGGCGAGGGCCACGAGCTGGCCAATGCGTCCGAGCTCGGTAGCGAGCCCGGTGGCCGAGACGAGAGCGGTGCCCGCCCCCGCGAGCACGCCGGTGCCGAGATACACCATGGTGGATCGCACAGGCAGCGGAGCGTCGACAGCGAGTCGGGCGTGCGCATCCTTGGTCACGGGAAAGCTCTCGCCCGTGAGGGCGGCCTCGTTCATGCGCAGAGCCGTGGCTGTCACCAGCCGCGCGTCGGCGGGCACGTGAACGCCCGCCTCGAGCGCGATGAGATCGCCGGGAACGAGATCGGCGCTCGGCACGGAGAAGGTTCGGCCCTCGCGCCGTACGCGAGCCTGCGGCACCGCCAGCGCGCGCAGCCGATCGAGGGAGCGGCCCGCGCGCCATTCCGAGGCGGCGCCGATCGCTGCATTGAGGACGAGGGCGGCCAGGATCGCTACGGCGTCCGCACGCTCACTGAGCCCCCAGGCGACCGCCGCAGCGGCGAGCAGGAGCAGGACCACTAGGCTCCTGAACTGATCGAGCACGAGGCGCCACAGGGGCCGTCCGCGGTGGTCGCCCACGCGATTCGGCCCGACGCGTTCGAGCCGAGCGCGCGCCTCGTCCGGTGACAAGCCTGTCGAGGCATCGGTGGCGAGAATGCGCGCCACCTCCCCGATCTCGAGGGCATGGAAGGCGCTGCCCGTCGACACGCCCTACTCGAGCGCGGTCAAGAGAGCTTCCAGCGCGTCGGAGGTCGTGAAGATGCCGACGATCCGGTCGCCCGCCCGCACGGGGAGACAGCCGATCTTGCGCTCGAGGAGCACGCGCGCGGCCCACCTCACCGAGGTTTCGGCGGCCACCGTCACCGGCTCGTCGGTCATGATCCGGCTGATCGGCTCACTCTCCCAGGTGGGGGACCCGCCGCGCGGTCGCGCCCGGCGCCAGTCCCGGTGCGAGACGATGCCGACGAGACGACCGGCCTCCATCACGAGGAGGTGGCGCACCGCCGCCTGGCTCATTCGGGCGAGCGCATCGCTGATGGAGCACTCAGTCTCTACGCTCAGCGGCCCCTTCGTCATCCAGTCGCCGACCGCACCGTAGGGATCGCGCTGGCCGCTCGTCATGGCTCCTCCGCTGTCCGCATGCCTGGTTTGCCCCTGGCCTTGGCCCGCCTTCGCGACTCAGGTAAGCGAGGCGAGATAGGCGGCGAGCACGCGGATGTCCGGCTCGCTCAGGTCGATCTTGGGCATGTGCGCGGTGGGCTTCTGCTCCTGCGGCCCGCTCAGCCACCTCTGCAAGTATGTCTCCGGGTACTTGGACCCGATGTGCGAGAGATCCGGGCCGATCGGCGTGCCCGTCTTGCCCACCGTGTGACAGCCGTTGCAACCCTGCTCGGCGAACACCCGCTCGCCCCTGACTACGACGGTGGAGGTGGTCTGCGCGAGCGCTCCCTCGAGCGTCAGACCCGCCACCGCCGTCGCCGCCGCGAACAGGACTCCGAGAACCCGGCTCACCCTCTCTCCCCCAGGCTCTGACACGCAACACAGGCGCGCGCCCAAGGCATGGCCCGCAGCCGCGGCACCGGAATGGGACGGCGACACACCTCGCACACGCCGAAATCGCCGGTCTCGAGCCGCCCCAGGGCCGCCCGGATTTCGTCGAGCGCATGACGCTCCCGACCTTCGAGGCGGGAGAGCGCATCCTCGGCGGCGCCGCGACTCGACGTCTCGATGAGTCCACCCGCGTCCTGAGCGGCCAGCGAGGCGAGCTCGTCATCCGTGGTCGCCACGGTTCGGAGCAGGCGGGACCGAGCCTCAACGAGCAGTCCGCGCAGCTCTTCAGTCCTCTCCGGTCCCGCGCCCTTGCCCTTCGCTCTCGTCCTCATGACGGCCTCCCCGACCTGCGATGATGTGGAGCCAATCACAGCCCGCCGCCATGCCGTCGGCAGCCGATTCGGAGAAGAGCATCAGGAATGCCAGGACGGGTCCACAGCATTTCAGCCACTTGGCTTGGCTCGACGCCGTGGAATCTGGGGCGCGGCGGTCCAGCCTGGGGCGCCGACTCCTCACCTGCCCTCGCTTGTCTTGCCTACCCACGACGGGATGGACAGAGCCGTCACTCTCAGCGGGTGGCCCGCGCAGTCTGCACGCGCGGGAAGGCAGAGGAAGCATGCCTACTCTATGGGGCCGTGTCCTCCGCGCGGGCTTCCGAACCCGCCATCCGTGCGAGCTGCCGGATCAGCGCAAGGGCCAGTCTCGGACGAGTTCGCACGATGTTCTCGAGGCGGTCTGAGGGAATGACGATCAGCGTGACCCGCTCCAACGCGACCGCCGTCGCTGAGTGCGGCGCGTCTCTGAACAGAGCAACTTCCCCGACAAGATCGCCCCTCACGAGAATCCTCAGCACGCGCTGCTGCTCTCCATTCCGTCTCCGAACCTCGACTCGCCCTTCGTCGATTAGGTATGCTTCCGAGCGCGAGAGATCTCCCTGCTGAAAGATCACTTGACCAGGTTGGAACGTCTTCGAGGGAAACCCTCCGACATTGCCTGCCATAGGTCGCCCTCGGTTCTGCGTTGGCTGCGCGCTGGCCCGGAAAAGCTGAACAGTGCGTATCACGGCCGTCGAGCGTCACGCGATAGCAGTTTGCGCGCTCTCATCATCCTCTCCTGTCCAGCTCAGCTTTCTGGACGGCTCACGGCCTCACCGCCCAGTACAAGAGCACCGATAGAGGCGGGGTCAGGGCCAGATATGTGTCGTCCGCCGGCTTCCGCTCCTCCGCCGCTGGGGATGGGGGACTCCCTGCAGAGCCTCGTTCGACTGAGCCCTCGCCGTGCCGGGTCCACCAACGATATGACGCAGGGGACGGCGATCTCGCGTCCCGGAAAGCGTCTGATCGCCGTCCCATCACGTCAGTCCGCCTTGATGGGGATGGTCGTGCCCTTGGCCGCGGTCGTCTTGGGCAGCGTCACTGTCAGCAGCCCGTTCTTGAAACTCGCGGTCACCCGGCTTCCATCCACACCCACGGGAAGCCGCACACTGCGCGCGAAGCTTCCGTAGAACCGCTCCACCCGGTGATAGCGCTCCTCCTTGTCCATCTTCTCCCGAGTCTTTTCCCCTTTGATCGTCAGGTACTGCTCCTGCAGCGAGATCTGGATGTCATTGGGATCGAGGCCCGGCACTTCCGCCTTGACCACGAGCGCCTCCTTCGTCTCGGAGACGTCCATGCTGGGCGCCCAGTCACCCATCGCGGGGAACTCGTCGAGCTTCAGCTCGCCAAACGGGCCGAAGAAGCGCTCGAGCTCCTGCTTCAGATTGCCCATCCCCGTCCACGGCATCATCGCTCTCATGACATCCTCCTTTCTCTGACCAGTTCCTCTCATCAGCCGAGCCGAGCGAGGCTCTCGAAACGATCAGAGAGCAACCGAGATGCCAGGTGAAAATGCAATACGAGACAAGCACTTTGAGGATCCTCGAGAGGCCGGGCATGAGGCACGAGCGCAGCATTTGGGGCACGGACTCCCCACATGGCTTCGCCACGGTGGGCTTCGTGGGGTAGTGGGACGTCCACCGATATCCGCAGGCGCGCGTATGAGGAACGGTATCGCTCGTCGCCTTCGACTGCGCGGTGGCGATTCTCGCGTTGGCGGGTCAAACCTCTCCTGGAAATGCTGAAACAACCGCCACGGTAGTCTTCGCTACGTGACCCGGCTATCCGGTCTCGCGCACCGTCAACACCGGACATGGCGCCAGCCGGATCACCTTCTCGGCGACGCTGCCGAGCAGTGCGCGGTCGAGGCCGCCCCGTCCCTGCGTACCCATGACGATGAGATCGGGTCGCTCGCTTTCCGCTGCCGCCACGATCTCCTTGTAGGGCACACCTGTGCGCACGGTCCAGCGGGCCGGGACGCCGGCGGTGGTCGCCCCGGCCGCCCATTCTCCGAGCGTCTTCTCGACCCAGGCCCGGGCGGCCTCGAAGACGTTCCGGGCGTGCTTCATGGTGAACGGCCCCTCGGAGAACAGCGGCGCTTCGACGAGGACGTGGAGAACTACGAGCTCCGCTCCCAGGCGCCTGGCCAGCCGCCGGGCGACGAGCCAGGCGCCTTCCGAGGTCGGCGAGAAATCCGTCGCCACGAGGATTCGAGTGAATCCCTCGGTCGTGGGTTCCGCCGTCATCGGCCGCCAGACCTCACGTAATTTTCACCGGCAGACGAGGACGGGGATCTTGCTGTGCGTCAGCACCTTGGTCGTCTCGCTCCCCAGCACGAGGGCGGCCACGCCCTTGCGTCCATGCGAGGCCATCACGATGAGATCGCATTGGCTCTTGTTTGCCGCCTCGATGATGGCTTCATATGGAGAATCGTGGACAACATGCAGTCCCGTGTACGGCACGCCCGCAGCCGTCGCCGCCGCCATCGCGCTCCCGAGATGCTTCGCGGCGAGTACCTTGCAATCCTTCTCGTACTGCTCGGCCGTGTCGGTGAGCACCATGGGCTCGACGGCAAGCGTGCGAAACGTCGGCGTCACCGTGATCGCCGTCATGGCGGCCCCCAGCGACTTCGCGAGCGCGACCCCCTGCCGCACGGCGACCTCCGAGAGGGCCGACCCATCGGTCGGGATCAAGATGTGCTTGTACATTGTCTGCCTCCTCCCATCCGCTCGGCCATGTGCGCTCTTCGGCTTGCCCCGCCTGTCGCTCTTCGCGAGCGGCAAGCTGCCACATGTCGAGGGTTGCAACCCGAGTGCCACACGCCGACCTCAATGATTCTGGCGCTTTGACCGAGTCAGCGGCGCGCCGTCGAGGCGCCGACTCCACAGCCCTGGGACAAAGACGCCTCGGCAGACGAGCAATTCGTCATCATTCGAGGGCGCCTCGAGCATCAACCGCCACGACCCCCGATGGACTTGCCACCAGTGGATTGAGCTCGATCTCTGGCAGTTCGGCCACATCCATGGCGAGCTGAGCGAAGCGACAGATCGTCTCGGCGAGCGCAGAGCAGTCGACCGGCGGCTCGCCT
>Ga0306920_100003896_pt1 | contig 19055 bp, 19 predicted proteins | sample flu12Cox44000170_FD_204666 | JGI IMG/M metagenome (GOLD analysis project Ga0306920, IMG submission 204666) | Lab enrichment of tropical soil microbial communities from Luquillo Experimental Forest, Puerto Rico - flux4day.12C.oxic.44.000.170 (v2)... | ecosystem: Environmental > Terrestrial >... | reverse complement strand
CGTGGCTGGTTGGTGCGGATCATGATCGCGTCGACATAGCGCGACAATACGCGCGCGGTGTCGGCCACGGTTTCGCCGCGGCCGAGCTGGCTGTCGGCAGCGCTGAGATAGATCGTGTCGCCGCCGAGCTGGCGCGTCGCGACCTCGAACGATACGCGCGTCCGCGTCGACGGTTTCTCGAAAATCATCGCCAAGGTCTTGCCTGCGAGGGGCCGGTCGCGTCGGCGGCCGTTCTTGTAGGCGAAGCCCGTGTCGAGGATCGCCCGCAGCTCGCCCGTGTCGAACTGGTCGATGTCGAGAAAATGCCGCGGCGTGTCGGGCGGCGCATGCCGCTCGCCGATCGACGCCAGCTCGCGCGCCGCGCTCCTCATGCCGGCCACTCCCGGGCCACCTTGTTCATGATGTCGAGCGCCTCGTCGATGTCGCGCTCGCCGACGATCAGCGGCGGCAGAATGCGCAGCACATTGTCGCCCGCGGTCAGGGTCAACAGCCCGTTCTGCCGCAACTTAGCGACAAAATCAGCGGCCGGCACAACGCAACGGATGCCGAGCAACAGCCCGGCGCCTCGTACTTCCGCGAACAGCTTGGGGTAGGATCCAGCGAAGGTTTCGAGCCGCCCGCGCAGCCGCTTGGCCATCTGGTCCACCCGCGCGAAGAAGCCGGGCTCGAGCATCGTGTCGAGGACGGCGTTGCCGGCAGCCATCGCCAGCGGGTTTCCGCCAAAGGTCGATCCGTGGGTCCCCGCCACCATCCCGACCGCAGCGCGCTCGGTAGCAAGACAGGCGCCGACCGGGAAGCCGTTCCCGAGCGCCTTGGCGATCGCCATGATGTCGGGCGGCACGCTCTCCCATTCATGCGCGAATAGCTTGCCGGTGCGCCCCATCCCGCATTGCACCTCGTCATAGACGAGCATTAGACCGAACTCGTCCGCGATGTCGCGCAACCCGCGCAGGTATCCCTCGGGGGCGGCCCGCACACCGCCTTCGCCTTGGATCGGCTCGACCATGATCGCCGCAGTTTCTTTACCGACCGCAGCGCGCATCTCGTTCAGATTACCGAACGCGACGTGGTCGAACCCCTCCATCGGCGGTCCGAAGCCCTTCAGGTAAGCCTCGTTCCCAGCGGCCGCCAAGGTCGCAAAGGTGCGACCGTGGAACGAGCCGTGACAACCGAGCACGCGATAACGCTCGGGATGGCCGGTCTCGGACTGGTATTTGCGTGCGATCTTGATCGCCAGCTCGCACGCCTCTGCACCGGAATTACCGAAGAACACGGTATCGGCGAAGGTATCGTCGACGAGACGCTGGGCCAGCTTCTCCTGCCCCGGAATACGGAACAGGTTCGAGGTGTGCCACAGTCGCTTCGCTTGCTCCGAAACGGCGGCGACAACATGCGGGTGGCAGTGACCTAGGCCGGTCACCCCGATCCCGCTGGTGAAATCGAGAAACTTGCGGCCGTCGGTGGCGTAAAGATGAAGGCCTTCACCCCGCTCGACGGCAACATCCCACCGACCGTAGGTCGGCATAACGGCTGGTGTCACGGAAACTCTCCTGCGCGATTTTAATGGGGGACAATCAGGGAGAACGCAGGATTATCGTCGTCGCCGGCGGCTCGCATGCGCGGCTCCCCGGTCCTTTTCGGAATACCGGTTCGCGTCTTCGAGATCGCCTACCATCGCCCTCTCCTCGCTTCGCCGGGGTCGACTCCGCCACCCCAGCCGTCGAGCAGGAAAGCGGCGGAGTATGAGGAGCGCTATGGCACCTGTCAATTCGCGCAGACGAGGCGAGACAGGAAGTTACGAGGCGGCCGAGCCGACGGGGTTAACGAAGCACAGACCCGACCCAGGCACCTGCCGTATCGCCCTCGTGCTCATGACAGATCTGCTCGCATACCCGAACGTCGCCCGGGTTTTCCTCGATACACGCAGCGCAGTTTTGCCGCGGCGCTTGGATGGCGGACTGTGGGTTCCCCGGCGAAGGGGCGGCGCACCCCACAAGGAAAGCAACCATTGCGATCAACACGCTACCGGGTAGGGTCATAGCGCCAAAGTGGCCCGCGCTTGGCCGGGTTGTCAACGCAAGCTGGCCACACCCGGGTCTTAAGCAGAGCGGGGCTGCGTTTGATGGTGACCGCTGACTTCGGCGCCGTCGAGCGGCGAAAGACGAAGAAAGCCCAAGGCGGATGCCAGCGGCAGAAGCGCGATCAGGAGGAAGGCGAGCCGAAAATCCTCAATCGTCAATGTTGTGGGGCCGGCAATCAGCGCCAGTAGCGCGGCGCCGATAGCGATGCCGAAGCCTCTTGCCAATTGTTGAGCAACGCCGCCGACGCTGGTGCTTTTGCTCAGCACCGCGCCCGGAACGTCCGCATAGCTGATCGTATTGAGGCCAAGATATTGGATACTGCGCACGCAGCCCGACAGCAGAACGAAAAGGACGATCAGCCACGCCGGCGTCTCCGGGCGCAAAAGACCACATCCGACCGTTACCGCCGCGGCAAGAAAGGCGCCGCCGACCAGCAGTCGGCGAAACCCGAAGAACCGCAAAAGCGGCGTCGAGAGCGTCCGCACGAGCATCGCGCCGAGGCTCGACGAGAACGACAACAGACCGGATTGTACCGGGCTAAGGCCGAACCCGATTTGGAAAAGCAGCGGCAACAGGAACGGCACCGCGTCGAGGCCCATCCGGCAGATGCTGCCGGTTACCGTGCCGATGCGGAACGTGCGTATGCGAAATAGCCGCAGGTCGAGGATCGGATCCTCGCGGCCCCCGGCGTGCCAGCCATAGAGCAACAGAATGGCAAAGGCCGCCACAAAGAAAACTGTCCCGAGCGGCCTCGGGATCATCGGGCGTCCGACATTCTCGATTGCCAGTTCGAGTAGAGCGAGACCGGAGCCGGCGATAAAAAATCCGCGCAAATCGAAGCGGGTCGGCGCGGGCGCGCGGAAATTTTCGATCAACCACAGCGCCAGCACTACGCCGGCGAGTCCGATCGGCAGGTTGAGATAAAAAATCGCGCGCCACGAGAGGTAGGTCGTCAGGAAGCCCCCGACGATCGGCCCCATCGTCGGCCCGATCATTGCGGGGATCGTCATCCAGTTCATCGCCGAGACGAGCCCCGATCGCGGAAAGCTGCGCAGCAGGATCAGGCGGCCGACCGGCGTCATCATGGCGCCGCCAAACCCCTGCAGAACGCGCATCCCCAGCAGCATCGGCAGGTTCGACGACAATCCGCAGAGCGCAGATCCGGCCGCGAAAATCGCGATCGCAGCGCAGAATACAACGCGCGTGCCGAGCCGGTCAGCGACCCAGCCGCTGACCGGGATGAAGACGGCGAGGCTCAACAGGTATGTGGTGATCACCAGATTAAGCCGCAGCGGCATTTCTCCCAGGCCTCTGGCCATGTCGGGGATCGCCACCGCGATCATTGTCGAGTCGAGCCCCTCCATGAAGAAGGCGCAACCGATCACCAACGGGATCAGAATCTTCGGGCGCGGCTCCCGCGTCGTCTGGGAGAGAGGGCTCGCTTCGCTCAGCCTGGAATGCTCGGTTCTTTACGGCTTCTTGCCGCTTGCCGTTGACAGCTATTGGGGACCAGGACCATAGCCGATTGCGAACCCGGAGTGGGGGCAAAGGTGGAAAGTAATGAAATAGGACCCGATCTCCTCGAACGTTGGGCGCTTCACTATCTCGGGCGTTATGCCAGTTCGGCCGAGAACCTGCGGCGCGTGCTCACACGGCGGACGCGACGGCGCTCTGCCGAAGCCGCGGCTTTGGCCGCACCGCTGATCGACGCGGTCGTCGCGCGCTACCGCGAAGCAGGCTTGCTCGACGATGCGGCCTACGCCGCCGCGCGGGTGCAGTCGCTGCATCGCCGCGGCGAGTCGATGCGCGCAATGCGGGCCCGGCTGGCCGCGAAGGGAGTATCGGCCGCCGATGTCGCCAATGCTGTGTCGGGCCTGTGGGCGGCGGGAGCCGAACCCGATTTGGCGGCGGCCTGCGCCTTCGCCCGGAGGCGCCGGCTCGGGCCGTTTCGCCGAGCCGCGGCGGACTATGCGCGCGAACTCGGCGCGTTCGCGCGGGCCGGCTTCAGTCGCCGGGTTGCGGAGGCGGTCCTGGCCTGCGCCGATGCCGCGGCCGTCGAGGCGCTGGCGCGCGGAGAGCTCGACTGAGGTTCAAGCGAGCCGGCGCCGCGGCGGTGGATCGCCGAGCGCTCTGTTTTCATCAAGTGCAGTCGGGGCGTTCACCATGATAACAGGGGTCGGGTCGCGCGACGCGACGCCGTGCTCGTCGAATGCAATTTTGACCAAACGGTTGAAGGCGCGGCCTACCGCCAATTGCTTGCCCGGCACAGTGCGGATGCGCACCACCAACACAACGGAGGTGTCGTCGAGCGCGTCGACCCCCATGTATTCCAAGGGGTTCAGAATAGACGGCTGCACCGTCTCGTCTTGGGCCAGCTGATCGCCGACAGCACATAGTATCTCTACGACGCGGTCGATGCTCTCCCGGTAGGAAATCGTGATCCGCGCAACGGCGTAGGAAAAGTCCTTGCTCAGGTTCTTGACGCTGGTGACGTCACTGAACGGGACCGTATGCACGGTGCCGGACAGATCACGCATGCGGATCGTGCGCACCGTGATCGCTTCGACGACACCTTTGTGGTCCTTGCCGACGTCGACGATGTCGCCAACCGCGATCTGATCTTCGAGCAGGATGAAAAGCCCGGTGATGATGTCCTTTACGAGCGCCTGACTGCCAAAACCGATCGCCAGGCCGACGACGCCGGCGCCGGCAAGGAGCGGAGCGATGTCGATCCCGAGATGCGACAGGACCATCAGCGAAGTCACGACGACGATCACGCCCGCCAAAGCCGTCTGGAGCAACGGCAGCAATGTGCGTATTCGCGTGCGGCGCGGCACATCGCGGGCGTCCATCGCGCTCAAGTACCGCTCGATCGCGCTGGCAGACATCTCCCAGATGGCGAGAGCAACGACCAGTATGATGCCGATCGACAGAGCGTGTCCGGTCATCCGTCGGCCGAAATCGGTGCCAAACCAAGCGAACGCCGCGACATTCCACGCCTGGAGCACGGCGAGGAAGGCCCCGACGTAGATGACGGCGCTTACGAGTCCCGTCAGGATGGGTATGTACCGGTTGGCACGCTGCTCGAGGGTAGGAAACTGCGCCTTGAGCTCCGGCTTTATAGAAAACCCGTGCCGGCTCACACGCTGAACAAAGCCCACCAGAAGGCGCGCGGCGACGATCAGGATCAGGCTCAGAAGCGTCGCGCGCAGCACATAGGTGAACCCGCCCTCCATGTGCAGCGCGTAGATCAGATAGGCGCCGACGATGTAGAGGATCGCCAGAAGGTGCCAAGTCTCGCCCAGAGTGCGGCGGATCCGGCTCCAGCCGGAGGAGGCCGACGGCTCTCCGGCGATCCAGGCGGCGACGGTCGACCTGTTCTGCAGCAGAAAGATGATCGCCAGCACCGCGAGCACGAGGCCGATGGTCTTAAGCATGAGCGCATAAAGTGCGCCGGGAATGCCGAGCCACCAGGCGGCCTCGGGAACCGCGTAGCCGAAGACCGCCCAGAAGGTGAACCGCCTCAGCCAAATATAGAGGTAATTGCGGGTCTCCAAATCGACTGGAATAAACGCGGTCCCGGCATCGGCTGGAAGCAGCACCGACCTGACGAGGCAAAGAAAAAGGCGCGCCTGGACCGTTGCGTTAACCAGCACCGTCAAAGTAAATCGTGTGCGCGTGAGCGGTTCGGTGATGGTGGGCAGCAGTGCGTACGCCGTGGCCGCAAAAGCTGCGATCGGTAACACCGCGAGGATCAAACCCAGCAGCGCGAAACAAGCGCGCACCAATCGTGTATCGCTGCGACGCACCGGCAAACGCGGCAGAAGGCGAGAGATGATCGAACGGAAAGCCCACTCGGCGAGAGCGGCGCCGCCGAAGATCAGCGTGAAAGCGAACGCGGCCTCGGCCCACAGGCGGCGCGCAGCTGTGTCGGAGGCCTGTTCGCCCACCCAGTCCAGCAGTCGCGGGGCATCGACGACTATCGCGGCGCCAGCGAGGATTTCGCCCGAGAAGGCCTCGACCTGCTGCGTGACCTGATTGAAGATCGCCGCGCCGGCGGGTTTTTCCTTCTCGACGCCGCGCTGCGCGGCGATCAGCCCGCGCAACTGCTCGACGAGCTTTTCTCGTGCCGCATCGTCCTGAAGGCTGTCGACGAGGCGCTGGAGCTCATCGGTGGAAACCGGCGCCGGCTCGGCCGCCCGCAGCCCCGGCGCTGCGAGGAGCCACAGCAGCAGCAGAAAGAGAATCCGGGTGAAGGGTGCGAACCGAAGGACCATGCCGCCTCAAATCGGCTCCCGTTCCCGCATCAAATGGGCGACCGCACGCGAGTCGTAATTGTCTTGCGCTTCGAGCGCGCCGATGACACCGGGGCGGTCGGCCGCCGGGCGGTTCTGGCTCAGCTTGTACTTGCCCTCTAGCCGGGTCACAGCGATATCGAGCCCGATGATGCCCTTCAGCATCGTCTCGACATAAGTGTCAGGCAGATCCTGCATCCGCCATGCGATCGGGTTGCGGGCTTCGTGACGCTCCGACAGACGAACCAAGAACCCCCGCAGCCATTCCTCGTCATCGACCAGCTGCACGGTTCCGTAGGCGTGCACATCGGCGTAGTTCCAGGTCGGCACACTCGGACCGGTCGCATACCAATTGGGCGAGACGTAGGCGTGCGGCCCAAGAAAAATCGCGAGCACCTCGCCGCCCCCAGCTAGATCGGCGACTTGCGGGTTGGGGCGGGCAAGGTGGCCGTGCAGGTGGAACTGGTCGCCGGCGCGCTCGATCAGGAATGGGATATGGCTCGCCACGAGCCCCGCGGGGCCATGGCTGACGAGCAGGCCGAAATCATACTGCTGGATGTGGTTCATCAACACGTCCGGACGCTTCTCGGTGAAAGCAGGCGGCAGGTAAACCATTCAATCCTCTCCCAGAGCCGAGCCTCGGCGGATTAGCTCATATGTGCAATCAGCGGAGCGGCGAGCAGCCCCGCTCCGGAAAGAAACAGGATGATCCCGGAGGCGTGATTGATCCACTTTAGATGACGCGCCTCAAAGGAGCGGAACAGCGAACCGAGCCCGAAGGTGAGCGTCAGCCACCACAACAACGAGCCGAGCCATACGCCGAGCACCATCATCGCCGCTCGGGCGAAGGTTGCGTCCGCGCCGCTGAGGCCAAGCACTGAAAAGATGCCGAGAAAGGCGAGAATCGTGATCGGGTTGGTCAAGGTCAAAGCGAAGGTCGATAAGAAATGCCGCAACAGACCTTCGGCGTCGGGTTCGGAGGCTTGCCTGGCTTCCGGTTGGGCGCGCAACGCGGAGCTGCCGACATAAAGCAGGTAGCACCCGCCAGCAATGCGCAGCCATTGATGATAACCGATCAGCCAATCGGCAACAAAGGTCAGGCCGAAGGCGGCGATACATCCGAAAAGCGCATCAGCGGTCGCGGCACCAAGGCCGGAAATGAAGCCGGCCGCCTTGCCCTCGAAGATCGTCCGGCGGACGCACATGACGCCGACCGGACCGACCGGAACGGCGATCACAACCCCGACAATGATGCCCTTGAAGAGGAATATCAAAAGCAAGCGCAAATCCCGCCGGTGCGGTCTGGCCGGAGCCGCGCTATGCTACTCGGCATCGCCGCAAACTTTCGAACTGCCGGAGGTCGCGATGACCGACACCGATGACGCCTACCCATTCGAATTTGTCTCGATCGACGGCGAGGCGCTGCGGCTCGATGCGTGGCGCGGGCGGCCGGTGCTCGTCGTCAATACCGCTTCGTTTTGCGGGTACACTCCACAATACAGCGATCTCGAAGCCTTGTGGCAGCGCTATCGCGATCGCGGGCTCGTCGTGCTCGGCGTGCCGTCCAACGATTTCGGCCGGCAGGAACCCGGATCGGCCGACGAGATCAAGCAGTTCTGCGTGTCGAATTACTCCGTCGATTTTCCCATGACCGAAAAGTGCCGGGTGATCGGCGGAGATGCCCACCCGTTCTACCGTTGGGTCGCCGAGAGTCTCGGCGAGGCGGGGACGCCGCGCTGGAATTTCCACAAATATCTCTTGGGGCGTGACGGACAGCTCGTCGGCGCCTGGCCCGCGCAAGTCGCGCCGACCGACCGCCGCATCACCGGCGAAATCGAGCGGCTGCTGCTGCAAGAGTCTCAATAGAGACCGCTGGCGACGTGGCTGATCAGCACCCCAAGCACGAGATCGACGAAAACGACAAATACGGCGGCCGCCGCGGTCGTGTCGAGCGCGACGCGGGCAATAAACCACTCATAGACGAGGACGGCGACGGCAACAGCGACCTCGATTGCCTGAGCCGGTTGGGACCCCAGCACACCGCTCTCGGTTTCAAGGCCGACCAGCACAAATAGCGCACTCTGCGGCAATTGCGACCAGTTGTAGGGGACCATGAAATCGAAGAAGCGGTGCGGCCGTCCGATCCGCTGCGCGACGATCAGCATCAACAGCGGGAACGCGGTCCAGGCAATGATGTAGGCGATTGTTTCGACGGTGATGATCAGAAAGGCGCCGGATCTTTCCCATTCGGCGACCGTCACCCGCATCGATAGCAACACAAGGTAGAGCGGATAGCCGATGACGGCGGCGCGGAACGAGCGCCAGAACCCCTCCGCCGAGCGGTCGAAGCATGCCAAACCCCCACGGTCCCCGCGCGCCAGCCGCAGCGTTCCGATGAGCGCCAGCCGGATTTCCAGCCATGCCCGGGTCGGCATCGGAAGGCCCTCTCCGCCGTTAGGGCTGGGGGAAGGGATAGAGGAAGCGGTGACGGGCTCGGTGCGCGACGATCATGAGTGATGGTCGAAAAACAATTCGAGAAAGGTGTGGTAGATCGCCGTCAGGGCAGCGAGGTCCGAGAGCTCGACCCGCTCGTCCACCTTGTGCATCGTTTGTCCAACGAGGCCGAACTCGGCAACCGGGCAGTGAGCCTGGATAAACCGCGCGTCGGAGGTGCCGCCCGTGGTGCTGAGCTCGGGTGTCCGTCCGGTGACCCGTCGGATCGCCTCGGCAAGAAGATCGGTCAGCGTGCCCGGCGCAACGAGAAACGACTCGCCGCCGATCGCGATATCGAGCGAGTAACGCCCGCCGATCTCGTCGAGCCGCTCTCTGACCCAGTGCTCGAGCTTCGCGCCCGTCCAGCAATCGTTGAAACGGATGTTGAACACCGCCCGGGCGGCCGGCGGGATCACATTCGAAGCCGGGTTGCCAATGTCGATCGTCGAGACCTGCAAGCTGGAGGGCTGGAAATGCTCGGAGCCGCGGTCGAGCTCGGCCCCGGTCAACGCGTAGAGCATTGCGACGATGCGGTGCGCCGCGTTGTCGGCGAGATGCGGGTAGGCAGTGTGACCCTGCACGCCGTTCACCATCAAACGGCCGGTCATGCTCCCACGCCGGCCGATCTTGATCATATCTCCCAATTGCACGGCGCTGGTCGGCTCGCCGACGAGGCAGGCGTCGATCGCCTCGCCGCGCTCCTTGAGCCAATCGAGCACCCTGCGGGTGCCGTTGACCGCATCGCCTTCCTCGTCCCCGGTGATCAGCAGGCTGATTGAGCCGCCGAAATCACGCTCGCGCTGATCGAGGAAGCGTTCAGTCGCGGTGATGAACCCGGCGATCGCCCCCTTCATGTCGACCGCCCCGCGGCCGCACAACGCGCCGTCGCGAACGGCTGCGGAGAAAGGATCGAATGACCAAGCCGCCGCGGCTCCCGTCGGCACCACGTCCGTATGGCCTGCAAAACACAGGTTGGGGCGGCTGGTGCCGCGGCGGGCGTAGAGATTGTGGATATCGCCAAAGCGTAGGCGATGACAGTCGAATCCGAGCTTTTCCAAGGCGGCGGCGACAATTTCGATCGCCCCCTCGTCGTTCGGGGTGACGCTGGGCCGCTGGATCAGCGCGGCGGCAAGCGTCGCCGGTTCGATGGCCGCCCGGCTCATTCGCGGAGCAGCTCGTTGATCGAGGTCCGCGCGCGGGTGCCTTCATCGACCTTCTTGACGATGACCGCGCAGTAAAGGCTCGGACCGGGCCGGCCGTCGGGCAGGTTTTTGCCGGGAAGCGAGCCGGGCACGACGACCGAGTAAGCTGGCACCCGGCCCATCAGAATCTCGCCGGTGTCGCGGTCGACGATTTTTGTCGTGGCGCCGATAAAGGTTCCCATCGCGAGTACGGCGCCGGTCTCGACGATCACGCCTTCGACGACTTCGCTGCGCGCCCCGATAAAGCAATTGTCCTCGATGATGACTGGCTCCGCCTGCAACGGCTCGAGCACTCCGCCAATCCCGACGCCGCCGGAAAGATGACAGTTCTTGCCGATCTGCGCACAGGAACCTACGGTCGCCCAGGTGTCGACCATTGTGCCGGCATCGACATAGGCGCCGACATTCACAAAGCTCGGCATCAGAACGACATTTGGCGCGATGTAGGCCGAGTGGCGCACGATCGAGCCAGGCACTGCGCGAAATCCGGCGTCGCGGAAGCGGTTCGACGACCAGCCGGCGAATTTGGAGGGCACCTTGTCCCACCATCGAGCCGCGCCGCGCTCGGGGTCGGTCGGACCGCCCGGGATCTCGACCATGTCATTGAGGCGGAACGACAGCAGCACCGCCTTCTTGAGCCATTGATGGACCTGCCATCCCGGGCCAGTCTTCTGGGCGACGCGCACCCGCCCTGAATCGAGCGCATCGAGCGCCGCCTCGACCGCGTCGCGATGGGCGCCGCGGCTGTGCGGGCCGAGCGTAGCGCGGGCTTCCCAGGCGGCATCGATGGTCGCGGCGAGATCGGCGTCGGTCATGGCTCTCCCGGATGAGGCGACAATGTTTCGAGGGTGCCTGCACCATGATCGAGCCGCCCCCGCAGTGTCAACGCGCCTCACCGCGGCATCCGGAGCCGCCGCTGTTCTCGCTGATATGCACGAGCAAAACAGCGAAGGGACGAAATCAGCCGCAGAAACCCTTGCTTTCCAGCCGGCAAGGAGACGCGATAACAGCGAATAGCACTTGACAATAACAGCCAGTTCAGCGGGAACCCGGTGGATTGCCGCGGTAAAGCACGGCCGCTATCGGCGCTCGGGTTAGTCACACTGCTTCAGCACATTCCCCAAACCGGTGGTGCAAAGGTCCATAAAACCATGCCATTGCGGCTTTTTTCGGGAACCCGGCCGAGGGCGTCCCGCCTGCCGGAGGGCGACAGCGCGCGTATCCTGACCCCGGCCGCTCTGCTGTCGATCGTGATGCTGACCTTGTCGCCGACGCTGGCGTTGGCGATGGAGCTGAAAGCTGTCGCCAACCAGATTATTCTGACAGGTCCGGTGCCCGGGGACGAGCCAGGCAAACTCCGGGAAGTTCTCGCGAGCTCGGGGGAGATCGATACTGTAATCCTGCGCAACTCTTCGGGGGGAAACGCGCCCGGCGTAGCCGAGCGACCACGCAACTCCTCCGCTGGTCGTCGAGATGGCGTCGAAGCCGGCTGCCACAAAGACCCTTGCGCTCATGGCGTCCCAGGCGTTCGGCAGGAGTAGCAAGCGCGACCCATGGTGCTTGCTGCGAAACAACTCTGCCTGTTGCGCCTGTTCTGGCTCGTTCATTGCAGCTCCCGCGAAAATTAGGAGCCGATAACCTCTCCCGGAAGTTACCGAGGTCAAGCCGGACAGAAATGCTGCGGGAATCTGCCTCAAAAGCCTGATGGCAACTCCTGCAAGTTCCCGGAAGATTCCCTTTTCCGCCGGGGCGGAACGGGCTACACTGAAGCACTCGGAGAAATCTGAAGACGGTGGTTGGGATGGGCACCGATGTCGCCGAGGCCGAAGCCGCTGAGCAGGTCGTTGCGCGGTTTCTCGGCGGATACCATAAAATCTGGCAGAATTACTTCCCCGGCCTGAACAAACGCGCGCATTGGCATGTCATGTTCTCGGCTAGGTCCAGCCCTCAAGAGGGCGTCTCTTGCCGTTCGATCCACCGCACGCTCTATGGTTTGTACGGTACCGACATCCGCACCTGCATCGAACGGATACGGGATTGCGAGAGCGACGGCTTCGTCAGAGTGCTTGATACGTCGAGCCAGCCTTGTGCGGCTTCTCCAGCCTGCCTGATCGCCGCCACGGATAAGTTGCACGAGGCCTTCGATCGCCACTGCCGCGACACGTTCGAGGACCTGTGCGACGCTCTTGGAGACAGCCAGGGGTCGGGTTCGCGCGACATCGATTGTGATCGCGACGCGATTTCCGCGGTGTTAAATTTTTTTAATACTTATGACCAGAAATGGCGGGAAACCTGCGAGCTAGTGGTCAGGCAGAAAGGACTGACCCCGGCATACGCTAACGATGCGATGGACCATCTGGTCACTTACCAATACTGGGCGATCGTGATGTTGTTGTGGTCGGCGAGCCCGTTCGGCGGTGGGCGCCCGGATGCCCCGGCCCTCGTCATCGATGAGATCAACAGCCGAATGTGGGACGCATTGCGGCTCGGGCATCTCGCGATCAAGGAACGTGTGGGCAACTTGATCCGCTGGGGCTTTTTCGTCGAGCAGACGATAAAAAAACACAAGGCGGTGGCGCTGACGCCGGTCGCCGGGTCAGCAATCAGCGGGAGCTTGGCGGAAACCAAGCCGATCCTTCGCGACCTTTACGCCAAGCTGGCGCCGCGAGAGGCGGCTGCCTGATATCGGTCAGTAGAGCCGCGTCCGGTAGCTCTCCGCCGTAAGCCGCTCGGATTCCTCGACGGAGATGCCACCGATCTGGTCGGCCAGGATGCGACCGAGAGATGGGAATTCGGCGCGACGGTGCTGCTTTTCCGGGTTCCATAAATCGGAGCGGATCAGCGCCTTGCCGCAGTGAAAGTAGATTTCTTCGGCCGCGAGCAGGATGCCGCTGCGCGGCACCTTGCCGTTGACCGCGAGCGGCTCGAGCAAACCAGGATCGGTGGTGATGCGCGCGCGGCCGTTGACGCGGAGCGTTTCGTTGAGCCCAGGCACGAAGAAGATCAGTCCGACGCCCGGCCTTGCCAATAGGTTTCCGATCGTGTCGACACGATTGTTGCCGAGTCTGTCGGGGATCAGCAAGGTGGCATCATCGAGCACTTGGACAAAGCCGGGTGCATCTCCCTTCGGCGATGCGTCGCAGCGGCCCGACGGGTCGGACGATGCGATGACGAGAAACGGCGAGCGCGCGATGAATGCGCGGCAGTGGTTGTCGAAGCGGCTCAACTGCTTCTTGAGCGACCGCTCGTTCGGGGGTCCATAAATTCCCCGCAGCTCGTCGAGATCCCCAACGACATCCATGCTCGCCTCCGTCAATGCCGCGTCACTATGCATGAGGGTCGGCAAAAGCTCCAGCCTTCACCGCGCTTTTGTTTGGTTTTATGCGCTGCTGCGGTTATCCCTTCGGCAGCAAGCAGGAGCGTGCGATGAGTGTGACGGTGCGGCTCGAGGAACGGCCGGAAGGCGGCCGTGTCGCGCGCTTTACGATCGACAATGCGGCCAAGCTGAACAGCCTCCACCGCGCTCTGATGGCCGAGATCATCCAGAGCGCCGGCACGCTCGCCGCCGACCCGCAGTTGCGGCTCGTAATCCTCACGGGCGCCGGCGAGCGGGCCTTTGTCGGCGGCGCCGATATCAGCGAAATCGCGGCGCTGGACCGGGACAGCGCCCGCGATTTCATTACATTGGTGCATCGCTGCTGCGAAGCATTCCGGCGGCTGCCTGTGCCGGTCATTGCGCGGATCGATGGTTACGCGCTCGGCGCCGGCCTCGAGCTTGCCTGCTCGTGCGATCTGCGAGTTGCCAGCGAGCGCGCTCTGTTCGGGATGCCGGAGGTCCGGATCGGCATTCCTTCGGTCGTCGAGGCGGCCTTGCTACCGAAATTGATCGGCCAAGGCCGGGCGCGCCGGCTGCTGTTGACCGGTGAGAACATCAGCGCGGCGGATGCCCTCGCCTGGGGTCTCGTCGACATCGTTGCGCCGGCCGATCGTCTTGACTGGGCGGTCGAGGATCTCGCGGGCCCAATACTCGCGGCCGGCCCGCGGGCGATACGGCTCCAGAAATCTTTGATCCTAGACTGGGAGGAACTGCCGATCGCGGCGGCGGTGCAGCGGGGGATCGATTGCTTGGTCAGCGCCTACGACACCGACGAGCCGGCGCGCATGGCGGGTGCCATGATCGCCGAACTGCGGGCGCGGCGCCACCAGCCCCGCTAACCGCCCGCGATGAACGCAACGCGCCGCTCCAGACAGTTGCGCCTCGCCGAAGCTTCGGACGACGCCCCTCACTATCACGGACACCGCGAGCGGCTGCGGCAACGGCTAATCTCGGCTGGAGCCGACAATCTCCCGGATTACGAGTTGCTCGAGGTAATCCTTTTCGCCAGTAACCCGCGCGCCGATGTCAAGCCGCTGGCGAAGAATCTGCTCGAGCGTTTTGGCGGTTTCGCCGAATTATTGAGCGCCGAACCCGACGCTTTGGCCGGCGCCGGCCTCGGTCTCGCCGGCATTGCCGCGCTCAAAGCAGCGCGGGAAGCGGCGTTGCGCCTAATGCGCTCGGGACTGAACAAGCGACCGGTGGTCAATTCGTGGGACAAGCTGATCGATTACTGCACCGCGCACATCGCCTACGGCCAGGTCGAGGAATTCCATATCCTTTTTCTCGACCGGAAGAACGCGCTGATCAAGCACGAACGCCAGCAGCGCGGCACGGTCGATCATACGCCGGTCTACACCCGTGAGGTCGTCAAACGCGCGCTCGAACTTCAGGCATCGGCGCTGATCCTCGTGCACAACCATCCCTCGGGCGACCCAAGCCCTTCGAAGGCGGACATCGCAGTGACCAAGGATATCGTCAAGGCCGCCGCGCCGCTCGGCGTCACCGTGCACGACCACCTGATCATCGGCCGCGGCCGGCACACCAGCCTGCGCGACCTCGCGCTGATTTGAGGGCAGGGGGCAGCGATGCCCAGTTCTACGCCACTCGGTCGAGCGCTTCGCGCGCAGCGCTCGCCAAATCCTCCTTGCGGTACGGCTTGCTGAGCAGCGGCGTGCAGGCGGCCAACGGTCCGGCATCGCTGTTCAGCCGCACTTCCGAGAACCCCGAGGTGAAGACGATCTTGATGCCAGGCCAGCACTGGCGGGCCCGTCGCGCCAATTCGCGGCCGTTGATGCCGCCGGGCATCACGACATCGGTCAACAACAGATCGATGCTTTGCCGATCCAGCAATTGCAGACCGGCGGCCGCATTCTCGGCGGCGAGCACCCGGTAGCCGAGCTCGCCGAGCTGACGTGTAACGACGCGGCGCAAGGCCTCGTTGTCTTCGACCACCAGGACGGTTTCGCCTTTGCCATGCGCCAGCGGAACCACCTTGCAATCCTCGGCGGCCCGCACGTCTTTGCTCACTCGGGGCAGGAAAAGGCGAAATGTCGTGCCGATCCCGGGCTCGCTGTAGACGCCGATATGCCCGCCCGATTGCTTGATAAAGCCGAACACCATGCTGAGGCCGAGCCCGGTGCCCTTGTCCCGACTTTTGGTCGTGAAGAACGGCTCGAAAATCCGATGTATTACCTCCGAGGCCATCCCGCATCCGGTGTCGCTGACTTCGAGCATGACATAATGGCCCGGTACGACCTCGGTGTGCTGCGCGGCGTAATCAGCATCGAGCGTACGGTTGCCGGTCACGATCATGAGCCGCCCACCCTCGGGCATCGCGTCGCGAGCATTGGTGGCCAGATTGGTGAGACTTGCCTCGAGTTGTGCCGGGTCGACAATGACAGACCCCAGCTCCTCCGCGAGGTCGAGCGAGATTTCAACGTCCTCTCCGAGGGTTCGGCGCAGCAGCCGAGCGATCCCGGAGACCAGTTCGTTGACATCGACGCGTTGCGGGCGGAGTGGCTGCTGCCGGGCAAAGGCGAGCAGGCGGCGCGTCAGATCAGCCCCGCGAAATGCCCCATCAAGCGCCTCGCGCGTCAGCTCGTCGATATCGGGATCGTCCCCTTTCAGATCCCGCAACAGATCGAGATTGCCGATCACGACGCCGAGCATGTTATTGAAATCGTGCGCCATGCCGCCGGTCAGGTTGCCAATCGCCTCCATCTTCTGCGCCTGGTACAGCTGCGCCTCCAGTTTGGTGCGCTCGACTTGCTCGCGGTGCTGCGCAGAGAGGTCGCGCAATATCCCGGTAAAATGGCGGTGTCCCCCGGCCCACCATTCGGCGATCGACAAATGCGCCGGAAAAATGGACCCGTCCTTGCGGCAGACCTCGAGTTCGCTCACCGTCCACAAATAGCGTGCCGTATTCCTTTCGGGTTCCCGTCGCATGGCCGGCGGCAGCAGCACCCTCATGTTCTGGCCGACCAGTTCCGCCGCCTGATACCCGGTCATGGCTTCCGCGGCCCTGCTGAACTCGCGGATGATGCCGTGCTGGTCGCTAACGATGATCGCGTCCACAGCCGTTTCAAAGATTGCTCGATATCGGCTTTCGCTCTCCTTCAGCTCGCATTGCACCGCCGTCAGGCTGATGCGCTCGTATCGAAGTCGGAAGACAAGGAGCGCGGACAGTAGGGCGAAAACCGGCAAGCCAACGGCGCCGAACGCACAAACCGAGTCCACGATTTCGGGAGCGAGACCAGGCATCCTAATCGACCTGATTTTCCAATGTCGCGGTGCTACCGGATCACTTGGTTAACACCTTCTTAACTTGCTCACCGAACGTCATAAACCCGTCAAAAAACCAGGCGAAAGAAGCATTGTCGAAGATCTTTCCGTTAAAATTGCGCGAGCATTTTATTAACCGGGTGAATTCCTATCTCCGCAGAACTGCTTCGATTTTATCTTTAGGCGCTTGGATTGTAATTCGCGGACGCGATCGGCTGAAACGCTAACCACGATGATTGTGGCCTCAGGCGTGAAAGAGCAAAAAGCAATTGAGCCCGGGCCCGTGATCGCCGCTAATATCGAGTCCTCGACCTCCGGCTGGGAGAAATCACGTGTTTGTCAGCCTCTCGGACGAGCAGCGCCGCTTCGTGCAGACGGTCCGCGAGCTCGCGCAGAGCGAATTCCGGGAGCGCGCTCTCCGCTACATGGACGGGACCTTCCCGTGGGAAAACATACGCGCTCTCGGCAAACTGGGTGTCCTCGGCATGGCGGTGCCGGAGGAATATGGCGGGCTCGGACTACCGGTCTTCGACACGGCCTTGGTTCTGGAGGAGATCGCCAAGACCTGTTACGTGACAGCGATGGCGGTATTGGGCGAAGTCGGGGTGCAGACCCGCATCATCGCGACCTACGCGCCCGAGGCAATCAAGGCTCGCATCCTCCCGGCGGTGTGCAGTGGCGAGGCGATCCTAGCGATCTGCATGACCGAGCCCGACGCCGGTACCGACGTCGCCAACTACAAGACCAATGTCGACACCGCCGGCAATGCGCTCAGACTCAACGGTGTCAAGACATTGATCAGCCGGGCCGACGAAGCGCAGATGTTCGTGGTTTTTTCTCGGGTCGACCGCCGGCCGGGCCGCGAAGGCATCGGCTGCGTTCTGGTCGAGAAAGGCACCCCCGGCTTTTCGGTCACCGGCACCTACCACACGATGGGCGGCGAGAATTTGCACGAGATCCGCTTCGAGGATTGCCTGTTGCCGCCCGAGAACCTGGTATTGCGCGAGGATGGCTTTCGCAAATTGCTGTCGGCCTTCAATACGCAGCGTTGTCTCAATCCCAGCATCTCGCTTGGCCTCGCTGAGGGGGCCTTCGAGGAGGCGGTGCGTTATGTCAAGGAGCGCAAAGCGTTCGGCCGCGCGATTGGCGATTTCCAGGGCATGCGTTGGAAGATCGCCGATATGTACAAGGACATCGAGGTCGGCCGCAGCATGCTTTACCGCGCCTGCGCCAGCGCCGACCCGTTCCCCGACCCGCTGCTGGCGGCGGTCGCTAAAACCTATTGCAACGAGATGGCCTTGCGCGTGACCTCCGAGGCGATCCAGGTGCATGGCGGCTACGGTTTCACCGACGAGTTTCCAGTCTCGCGTTTCTGGCGCGGCGCCCGCTACGGCACACTCGGAGGGGGCACGACCGAGACTCTGCGCGACCTGATCGGCAAGCGCGTGCTCAAGGGCGCCGACCCGGTGGACGGCATCTTCGGGATGGGCATGTTCTAATCGGCTCGCTGATAACGATAAATGTAGTCAGACGAGAGGGCTCCCGACGACTTCGTGCGGCGGGCGGGTCTTAGGTTTTCGTGTGACGTCGCCAATTTCGGCGCCCCTGCGAGCCGGACGGCAGGGTGTCGACGGTCATCACCAGAGTTTATTTATTGGTATTCCAAATGTCGGTCTCGAGCTTCCAGTCGCTGCCCACTTTGAGCCACACCACGGCATATTTCCCGACCACCTCCTGCGGCGGTCCGCTCTTGGTTTTGAGGGAGACAGTGCCGATCTCGCGCGCCGCCCCAGGCCCTAACGGCATTAGGTCGACCGTCGTCAGCTTTGCGTCACTCATTTGCTGCGCCGCCTGCCGCCAGAACGCCTCGATCGCGGCGCGGCCCTTGACTATCTCCGAGCCCGGCGGGAGGACGTAGGCGTCCTCGGTGTAGAGCGCCGCGACGGCTGCGGCGTCGCCCTTGTTAAAGGCCGCCGTCCAGGAATCATTAAGCTTCTCAATCGTCGCCCGTTCCTGAGCGAACGCCGGCGCGGCGCCGAGCGTCAGCCAGCCGACCACCATCAGAAAGCGCCACATCTTCTTTCCTCCCAGCTGACAAACTCATTCAAGGCGCAATAGTCGTGCCGCCGTCGACGATGATCGTCTGGCCGGTGATGAAGGCGCCGGCGCGCGAGGCCAGCAGCAATGCAACGCCGGCGATATCCTCGGGTTCGCCGAGCCGCCGCAGGGGTGTCGCAGCCTCGCGGGCAGCGCGGCGCTGCGGGTCCTCGTAGAGCACGCGCGCGAACTCGGTCTTGACGAGCCCCGGGGCGATGCAGTTGACCCG
>Ga0306920_100003894_pt1 | contig 19062 bp, 16 predicted proteins | sample flu12Cox44000170_FD_204666 | JGI IMG/M metagenome (GOLD analysis project Ga0306920, IMG submission 204666) | Lab enrichment of tropical soil microbial communities from Luquillo Experimental Forest, Puerto Rico - flux4day.12C.oxic.44.000.170 (v2)... | ecosystem: Environmental > Terrestrial >... | reverse complement strand
TCGGCCAGGCTCGCCACATGTTTATACAGCGACGGCGCGGCAACCCCGGCCCGGGCGGCGACCACCGATAGCGACAGCGCCTCAGGCCCTTGCTCATCGACGATGCCCAGAGCGACACGGACCACCCCGTCGGTGCTGAGCCCTGCCCTAGGCACGGCCGCCCGCCCTCAAGTAGCTACGGTTCATAGCTAAGAAGCTATGTCTATGAGCTGACGGTTGTCAAACGCGCGGTCACGCGCCGGGCCCGGCGAGTGACCGGAAACTCACCCCAGCCGTGCCAAGCTGCTCCTGCCTGCTGGCTCGCCGCCCCGGCCTCGTACCACGGGACCTGATGGCCTCGTCTCCCGGCGCGTGCCGGGAGACGAGGCCACCTTTCATCTCGACGGACGGACTCTCCCCGAAGTTACGGCTGGTTCCTCAACGTTGCTGCGGAGGCAGGTTCTCAAGGACCAGGGGATTCTCGGTCGCTATGAGATCGCCGAGCGCCACCTTGTCCAGCGGAAGCTCCCAGAAGAACGTGAGAACCCAGTTGTTGTAAATCTTCGTTCCGCTTGGCAGGTGAATCTCCTCAGCTTCCCGGCCGCAAGCGTCGCCGATCGTTTTGCTGATCTGCCGAACCAGTCTCTTCTTGGCGTCATGTTCGAGGTCTGGTGGGACGGCGAGCGTGCAGATGGGGCGCATCGGTACGTTCTCGATCCGGCCATCCTGGCTCACCGCTTCGTTCGGCCATTCTCTGATCAGGACACGCGTATCAGGAATCGGCCAAGCCTTGTGAATCTCTTCGTACAACTCCTGGAAGATCTTCTTTTTGGCGCCGTCATTCACGCCAGTCGGAATGTCGACGTAGGCTACCGGCATCTTTGTCTCCTCTCCCGGTCTCTCGGACTCCTGGCGTGGTGATGAAGGGCGGCGATCGCGCAGGGCCCTCCAGCGCGTGCTGGAGTCCTGCGCCGCCCTGGTGACCGGCCGCTCCGGTCACCAGGACCGGCTTGCTTCCGGCAGGTGCCAATTGATGCTCCTGGGCTCCCTCGGCCGCGGCCTGCTCAGTCCAGGAGCCCGGTGACCTGGCCGACCTCGATCAAATGACCGTCAGGATCGCGGATATAGGCACGGATCTCGCGTCCGTGAGCCTTCGGTTCAGTGAGAAACTCGGCACCCTGGGCCGACCACTCCCGGTAGGTCCGTGCCATGTCCGCCACGCGCACGTTAAGGAACCCGCTGGTATGTCTGGGGTCGGCTGGCGTGCTGAGGCTGACGCCCGGCTTGTCGTCGGTGGGACCGCCGCCGGTGACCAGGGTCAGCCAGGTGTTGGCGACCTTGATGATGACCGGGTCGCGCTCCAGCAGCACCTGCCCGCCGAGCAGCGACCGGTAGAACTCCCGGGAACGGTCCGGATCAGCGACAACGAGCACATGGGTGATGACGAAGCCCTGCCTCGGTGCCGGAAAGTCGTCCAGGTTCATGCGGCATGCCTCTGCTGCGAACCCAGGGCCCGGTCAGCTGGCCAGCCACTGGTAGGCCCGGTCCCGGCCGGCGAACCACCCGGTGGGAAACGTCGCGGGGCCTTCGGGCGCCGGTTCGGCGCCGGATTCGACGGTCGGGAACGGGACACCATCGCCGGTGATGAAAGCGAACTTCGCGACGCCGCCCGCGTTGTAGTGCGGGATGATCTCCTTATCGCGCCAGGCCATCATGTCGTCAGCCCACCGGTGCAAGAACTCGGTGGTGTCCACGATGAGGAACCGTGGCTTGCGTTTCTCGGTTTCCGCAGCGAACAGCGCCATCGTGTTTCTGGCCTGCGCTTCGGTGGCATCCTTGGTGGCGGGCAGCCACTTGAGCTCCAGGGTGTTCCACTCATCGTGGTGGGTGATCACACCGTATTCCGTGCTCGCGACTTCGGTGGGCATTTCGCTGTTCCCTTCGTTGATCGGTCGTGTCATGCGAATCGGGCGCGGCCGGATTCAGTGACTCGGCCTCGTTATTTGATGGACTGGATCGTGGGTGACTCATCCGGGTCGATCCGCGGCTCATCCGGGTCGATGCCGAGCCTGGTCCCGGTTTCCACCAGCCCCTTTAGCCGCGTCTGCACTAGCTCGGCCCACCCGCGCGACATCGCTTCGCCGACTTCGGCATCCACCACGCCGATCGCGCGGAACGAGAACCGCAGCATGGTGCCGGTGCCGGAGTCGGCCAGGTCGAAGGTGGCCACGCCGACCGCAACGCCCAGGTGGAACGGGCCCGTCAGCTGCAGGTATTCGTCCTGGGCCCAGCCGGTCACCGAGGCGATCACCTGCCCGCCGTTGTCCCACCGTTCGGTGAACAGCCCGCCGAGCCGCGGGTCTAGGGCCAGGGAATCGGCCCGGGCAGTTACGAACGGGTGTCCCCACCAGCCGCCCACGTCCTTGGTCAGCGCGGCGAACACCGCGGCGGGTGTGCCGGCGATCTCGATGTCGAGCGCCACGTCAATCGTGGGCCGGTTGGATTCCATGTGCCTGTCCTCAGCCTCGACGGTGTCGGCCAGCCGCAGCAGCGCGGAGGCGAGCCCGGCCGCCACCGGTTCGGCCCACCTTCGGTGCAGTTGCTGCAGCGGGACCGCGTTCAGGTAGTGCCACCGTTCCCGCCCGCGCTTGCGGCTGGCGACCAGCCCGGCCTCGGAAAGCACCTCCAGGTGGCGCATCACCGCAATCCGCGATATCGGGAACTGCGCGGCGATCTCGCCGGTGATCAGCGGCCGCTGCCGTAGCAGGTCCAGGATCCGGCGGCGGGTCGGGTCGGCCAATGCACGCCACAGCGAGGCGGTGTCGTCCTGCCGTCCGCGTTCCAGCGGCATCACGTTGCCGGGCATACATGTAACTCTAGCATTACATATTAGATGGCGGTAGGACGCTGTTCCGCCTGGTGATCCGCCGACCCTGATCGGTGCACCGTCAAAGCGGCCAAAACGATCCCGGGCGGCGGCGAAACCGGGGCCCCGGCTGCCACCGGTAACCAGGAGCGCCCAGCCCCGCGATCCAAGATCCATGCGGCCAGTCTGCCCCGGGCTCCTGCGCCGATCATCCGGCGCGAATGGCGATCCCGGGATAGTCGAGGACCAGCCCGGACTCGTCATAGCTGAGGCGGCAGGTGAATTTAAAGGCGGGGGCGGCGTAGTCGTATCGCTGGCGCGTGCCCTCATCGGGGGCGCGCAGGTAAGTCTGCTCCAGCTGTTCCACGGCAAGGCCGACCGCACGGACGTAGGCCGCCGGGGCAGTCGCACCTGCGCCGGGCGCTAGGCGCATCCTGCGTACTGGCAGCGCGTTAGTCATGGCCGAGCTCTCCAAATCCACATCGAGGCAGCCGTCAAGGTACGGCGCTGGCACGCCATCGACCTGCCACCGGCCCGCCCCATCGGCCTCCAGAAGCGCCGAGGACAGCCCGCCGGCCGACCGGCCGCGGAGCCCTGCGCTGCGTGTCGCTCCCGTCCCATCCAGGTCGATGGCGTATTCGACCGCCCAGGTCTTGCCGTCCTCGATGGCGGTAGTCCACCCTTCTATGCGGCACCAGTCACCCAAGAGGTGGAAATAGGCCACTTCGAAACCGGTGCGGGCCTCCTGATGCTGCCAGGCCGCAGTCGCGGGCAGGGGCGCGAAACCCATGGCATCAGCTTCTCACCCACTTGCCGTGGCAGCGCTGCCGCCGCATGACCTGATCAGCAACCTGCAGGCGGCCAGGGCCAGCAAGAAGGACTCTGGCCAGGCACAACAGCGTTCCAAAGACCCGCTTAGCTTCTTTGCTTCGCGCCGCCACGTGACTCGCGGCGGCGATCGCGCCGCCGGGCATTGCCCGTGTCATCTGGCTCGAGTTCGGCGCCCGTTGCCGGCTGTCCCAGTTCTTTCCAGAACCGTCTGAGCCGTCTGACCGACCCCTCCTGCCACGCGGCCGCGCGGGTACCGATGGCTCGCCGAGCCAGCAGCCGCTGCTGCCTGCGGCAGAACGCCTCGCTCAGCTCCTGCCGGTAATATTGCCCTCCCCGTGCAGGGTAGGGGCACAAGCCGAACTTGCACCCGGTTTTGCACGTGGAGCCGGGTTCGAAGTCGCCGGCCATGCCCAGGGGCCGGCCGGGGTCGAGCGGGGACCGGTCTTCCGCTAGGCACGGCGGGAGATAGTTCTTGTCCGTATTCTGAAGCCTCCGGTCGCGCTGGGGCGGGCGGCCGCGCTCGGCGAGGTTCAGCAGAAGCAGCACGTCGGCCACGAGCTGCTGGGCCCGAGCGTTGAGCGCGGTCCATCCAGTAGACGGCGGGATCCACAGGTTGTGCTTGCGCCGTGAGTGCGGCTTGGCCGGGCTGGACCCGACTCTGGAGACGATCCCGCTCTCATCGATCCACAGGTACCGCTCGGGCTGGCCGGTTTCCAGCGCCCGGACCGCGAGCCGGCCCGCCTCGGCCACGAACGGGTGCGCGTGACGCCGGTCCCGCCGCCGGGGACTGTCCATTCCTGACCAGTCCGCCACCAGCTCCTTGTAATCAGGTTTCGGCTGATCAGGCTGGTCCCCGCCGTCCGGCAGCTGCCAGAGGGTCAGCGCCTGGATCAGGGTGAGCTTGGTGTACCAGAAGCTGCAGGCGCTGAGCATCTCTTTCGCCTGATCCGCGAGGTAAGCCCGGGCCTCGATGTGGGCCTGGGGATGTTCGCGGCGGCGGTTGGCTGCTTGTTTGAACCCCTGCGCCAGCGCGATTTCGAAGGACAGACCCGAGCGCTCCCGGTCCGGCTGCCGGTTCTGCCGGTAGACGGATTTCAGCAGTTCCTCCAGGAAGCCGGTGGCGGCCTCCTTCGAACTGGGGGTTGTCGCCGAACCGACGAGCAAGGGGGCCAGCCATGCCTGCATGATGTTCTTCCGCTGAGTCTTTTCCTCCTCCTCTTTCTTCTTCTTCTGTTCCTGTTGGTCCCGCTGCTCGCTGCGTGGTTCGGCCTCGTCCTGCGGCTGCTGGCCGCCTGCGGGCTGGGCCTGGCCGTTCCCCTCGATCCGCGTCTGATCGGCGGGGGCGGCAGAGGGCAACGTGAGGGCGTCGCCGAGTTCGGCCAGCGCGTCGTCGCCGCCGGCCCCGATCTCCTGTGCCGCCGCGAGCCGGACCGGGTAGTACTTTTCGGCACAGCCTATGTCGAAAAGCTGGCGGTAGGCCGGCCGGTCGAGGTCCGGCGTCCCGTTGTCCGGCCCGGGCTCGGTTCGGCGGCTCTCGCGGGAGCCTGTTCCGCCGCGTCGCAAGGTGATGGTGCGCGCGGCTTCGCCGAACCGCCGTACCAAGTTGAGCTTGGCGTGCTGCAACGTGCGCAGGTCCCCCTCTGGCTGCTTGTGCCACTTCCTCAGGATCTCGTTGGCGATGTCCTGGTGCTCGGGCTCGGGATCCACGCTGTCGATTTCCAGCACGGTCGCGTACAGGTCGAGTGCTTTCGCGTCCGGGCGTTTGCCCGCTGCGTCACGCAGCAGCTTCCGCACGTCGAGCGGTTCGGCCTGCCCTCCGCTGCCATCGGCCTCTGGCCCCGCCGGGCTGGCCGCCGTCGGGTCTGGCCCCGATCGCGGTGTTCCGGCCGGCTCGGCCGGGTCCGGCTCCGAACGTTCCGTGCTCCCCGGGTCGGTCCCGGTCGAGTCCGGGTCCGGCCCCGAAGGTTCCGTGCTCCTCGGGTCGGTCCCGGTCACGTCCGGGTCCGGTGCCGTCAGGTGCGTTTGTGCCACAGTTGGTGCCGCGCCTACGGGCGCAGCAGCATCTGAGCCAGCGGGCTGGCGTGCGGTGCGTTGCTTGGGCTCGGCCCTGGAGTACATGACCATCGCGATGAGCAGTTCGCGGCCCGCCTTGCCGAGCGCTTCCTCCCGGAAGTCGCTGTCCTCCATCGCAGGCCCCATCAGGCGCGAGCCCAGGTAGGCCTGAAGGATGCTGTGCGGGAAACGTACCGCGTTTTCCTGGGCTTCCACGAGCTGAAGCTGCGTCCCCCAGGTCGCGGCGAGCCTGATATCGAAGGGACGCTCGACCGCGTCGAGCTGCCTGCGCGCCTCTTCGATGATCGGCACCGGCCGCTCTTCCCTGCTTTGCCTTTCCAGCTCCTCGAACTCCTTCAGCTCGACCTGGAGCGTGTCGTGCCGCAGGCCGATGCACGCGAGCACGGACAGCTGCTCGATCGCCGCTACGCGGTCCTCACGGCTGAGCGCCACCCCCCGGGGGAAGTACCCGTTGACAATCGCCTGCTTCCAGGCCTGGAGCAGGCGAAGCCGCAGCTCGGCCCGGTCAACGCCGCGGGTGTCCAGTTTGTGGTCCTTGGGGTTGGCCGAGACGTAGACCAGCAAGCGGGCCCGGTTCAGCTGACGAGCGATCTGCAGGTACAGGGGGGCCTCGGTGACATCGGCCGTCTCAACGATCCAGTCGATGCGTTGTTCATCTTCGACCGGATTCGCCTGCTGGATATAGTCGAGCGCTGCCTCTTCACTCAGCGGTTCCAGCTCCACCAGCGCCGCTTCGGTACCTCGGAGCGGATTGTGCGGCCGGGACGCGATAACCAGCGGCAGCCCGTCTTTGTTGGCCCGACGGATCGCCAGACGGATGAGGTTGTCCCGCTCCGCCTCGGCCGACGGTTTGATAAGGGCCTCTTCCAGCCCGTCGGCCAGCACGACGATCCGGCCCTCCTTGAGCAGCTGACGCCAGACCTTCTCGCCCTCGGCGTCGGACAGGATGCTGGGCTGGAGGTCGGCGATGAACTTCTTCCGCGCCAGCTCCCGGAAGTCGAGGCTATTCTGTGCGTCGCGCAGCCGGATGGCGACCGGCACAGCGCGCTGCTGGGCCAGCAGCTTGGCCATCCGGACCAGTAGCGCGGTCTTGCCCATGCCGATCCCGCCGACCACCACGTGCGGACGGCGGGTTTGCCCGTCTCGCATGTCAGCGATGATTACCCGGCACAGCTCGTCACGGCCGACGACATCGCCGATGATGCTTCCGGCCGTCGGGACCACATCCTGCGGCCGGGAACGCGCGGTCCGCAGATAGTGCCTGCGCAGATACCAGAGCCGGCCAAGCAGGAAAAGCGCGGACACGAGCGCGAGCGTGAACAACGGCACCAGGAAGCTGGCCAGGACGCTACAAGACAGGGCCCTTTGCTGGCACCGGTTGTCGAAGGTGAAAGAACGGTGCCTGAACGCCGCGACCGCGGCCCACGCCAGCGCGGCGAGCAATAGGAGTCCGCCACCGTAGACCAGGACCCTGACGCTTCGCTTGAGCGGGCTGCTGCCTCGCCAGTGCCGTTTCTTGTCGATCCGGGGCGGGGGCCCCGGATGCGCACGTCTCCTTTTCCGCCATCTCGCCACGGGCTGGTAAAGGAGTGACCGCAAGCGGCGCAGCCGTCGGCGAAAGCGACCGCCCCTGGTACGCCCGCCAGCGCCTCGCTGACCAGGACTGGGAGGGAGAGATTCGACGGAGCCCATAGCACCCTCCTGCCGCGGGGTTCCCTCCGCGTACGCGGCATCCGGCTATTCAGGCAAGGTGAACCGCGCCGTTGAACGACAAGGCGACAATTGTCCAGGGCGTACCCGCGTAAGCCGGGATAGACCCGCTTTGTGGTCCTTTCCCCCCTTGGTCTAGTCGGGCTTGTCGCGACCCGCAGTATCCCTCCCATTGAGAGTAACAGAGAGTAGGCCAAGGTCAACTGCCCGCGTGCCAGCGCGCCGGTCCCGCGCCGTCTATTGCGCAACGTTGCCGGTTGCGGCACTAGCGCCCATCACATGGCCCCGGCCTTGCCATATCCGGGCTTTTCCGGCTTGCGGTGAGGCGCTGCCGCAGGCGGACTGGACTTCAAGATCGTCACCAGTGTTCCGGAGGCGCGGCAACAGCCGCCAGATGCCGTGAAGCTGCGAGCCTGATCGGCCGTCTTGCTGCCAGCTTTGTGAACGGCATGGTCGCGGCGCGGCGGTGATTCACGCGCTGGCCCAGTCGGCCCGTAGTCACAGCCCTTCCAGCAGGCGACCGGCCGGGCGTAGCCGGTGACGGCTGGCCGGGTCCTTGCACCACGTTGCAGGCGCATGGTTGCGTAGGAGCTGTGAGTCAGGCACCGGAACCCCGGGGGAACCGATGAACAAGGTAGCGAGAAAGCTTACTGAGATCCCTGCCGGGAGTTGGACCAAGTGGATCGTCGTGGGCTTTTGGCTGGTCGTGCTCGTGATCGCCCTGCCGCTGTCGGGGAAGCTCATGGGGGCGGAGAAGAACAACGCGAGTGCCTGGCTGCCGGCCGGCGCCGAGTCGACCAGGGTCCTCGACGTGCAGGCGCGTTTCCAGTCGCCCAACATCTTCCCCGCGGTCGTTGTCTATGACCGCGCTTCGGGCCTGACCCCTGCGGACCGGGCCAAGGCGGCCGCCGACGCGCGAGCGTTCGCCAGCCTCCGCGGGGTCGGCGCCGGCCAGGTGGCAGGGCCGATTCCGTCGGCCGACGGCAAGGCGATGCAGACCATCCTCCAGGTCAACCTGGGCAAGCAAGGCTGGAACGGCGCGGCCACAGCCGCCACCTCCATCCGTGCCATCACCAGCGCCAACGCCGATGGCCTGACCTCGCATATCACCGGCCCGCTGGGGAACGCGGCCGATAACAGCAAGGTGTTCAAGGGCATTCAGAACACGCTGCTGTACGCGGCGGTGGCGGTAGTCATCGTGATCTTGCTGTTCACCTACCGCAGCCCGGTGCTGTGGCTGCTGCCGGTGATCTCCTCCGGGGTGGCGCTGATCACCGCCCAGGCGGTCATCTACCTGCTGGCCGCGCACGCTGGGCTGACGGTCAACGCGCAAAGCGCAGGCATCCTGGATGTGCTGGTGTTCGGCGCCAGCACCGACTATGCGCTGCTGATCGTCGCACGGTACCGGGAGGAGCTGCGCCGCCACGACCGCCGACACCCGGCGATGGCCGAGGCGCTGCGGCGGGCGGGCCCGGCGATCATCGCCAGCGGCGCGACCGTGATCGTGTCGCTGCTGGTGCTGTCGGTGGCGGAGCTGAACTCGACCAAGAGCCTGGGTCCGGTGCTGGCGATCGGCGTGGGGGTGGGCATGCTGTCCATGTTGACGCTGCTGCCGGCGCTGCTGGTGATCTTCCCGCGCGGGGTGTTCTGGCCCTACCGGCCCACGTACGGGTCGGCCGAGCCGACCACGAGGGGCCTGTGGGCGCGGGTCGGCTGGGCCATCGCCCCCCGGCCGCGGATCACCTGGATCACCACGGCGGTGATCCTGGGCGTGCTGGCGCTGGGCCTGACCGGCCTGAAGGCCAGCGGCCTGACCAACGCCCAGTCCTTCCGCGGGCACCCGGATTCGGTGGCCGGCGAGGCCGTGCTCGCCGCCCACTTCCCGGCCGGCGCGGGCGAGCCCGTCGTCGTCATCGGCAACCCGGGCGCGGCCGCCCCGCTGCGGGCCGCTTTCGCCGCCACCAAGGGCATCGCCGGCGTGACCCCGCCCGTGACCCGGGCCGGTTACGCCTACCTGCAGGGCACGCTGACCTCCCCGCCCGACAGCCAGGCCGGCTACGCCACCATCGACCGGGTGCGGTCCGCCGTGCACGCGGTCCCCGGTGCGCACGCGCTGGTCGGCGGCACCACCGCGATCAACCTCGACGTGGCGCGCGCGTCCGCGCACGACCGCAACCTGATCATCCCGCTGATCCTGGTCGTGGTGTTTGTGATCCTCGGGTTGCTGCTGCGGGCGCTGGTCGGGCCGCTGGTCCTGATCGCGACCGTGGTGCTGTCGTTCGCCGCCGCGCTCGGTGTCAGCGCCTTCTTCTTCGACCACGTGTTCGGGTTCGGCGGCGCCGACACCTCCTTCCCGCTGTTTGTGTTCGTGTTCCTGGTGGCTCTGGGCATCGACTACAACATCTTCCTGATGACCCGGGTCCGGGAGGAGGCCATCCGCCGCGACGCCCGGCACGGCGCAATTGCCGGGCTGGCCGCCACCGGCGGGGTGATCACCTCGGCCGGCTTCGTGCTCGCCGGCACATTCGCCGTCCTGGCCACGATCCCCTCGACGTTCCTGACCGAAATAGGGTTCGCGGTCGCGTTCGGCATCCTGCTCGACACGATCGTCGTGCGGTCGGTGCTCGTCACCGCGCTCAACCTGGACCTGGGGCGGTGGATGTGGTGGCCGAGCAGGCTGGCACGCAAGCCCGACCCGGCACCGGCCGAACTCAGCCAAGAGCGCGCCGCCGCCTTGACCGCCGGCTGACCATACTGCCCGCACCCGCCGGGCGGATCCGGGGCTCAGCGTCCCGGTGGGCCGAAGTGCCGGACGATCCTCTGCGCGTAATACCGTTCCCAGGGCTCGCCCGGCTGGGTGGCGGTGTACTCCTTGTCGAGGCTGACGAGCAGGTAGGTCAGCTCGCTGCGGACCGGCTTGACGCCGAGCAGCGCGGGCAGCTCAGACAGGTTGATCAGCCAGTCCGCATACCAGCTGGCCCAATCATCATCGGAGCCATCGACAATCCGGAAGACACGATGGTGGGTCTCGCCTGCCTCGTGCAGCAGGCTGCTGATCTGCTCCTGGAGTGCTGTCCCCTGGTCGTCCACGGCAGCAAGTCTAGAGATCACCAGGCCATCCGGGCGGTCCGGTCGGCCGGAACAATGGTCAGGCGGTCGCGGCTGTGTAGGCCGGCGGCGGGGTGAATCCGCCGATGAGGCCGGCCAGTGCCCGGGCGAATGCGATCACGGTGCGGTCGTGCAAGTAGGGGCCGACGATCTGGACGCCGGCCGGCAGCGCGTCGGCGGCGATCCCGGCCGGCGCCACCACGGCGGGCAGGTACGCGGCGCCGACTGCCTGCACCCAGGCGAACTGGTCGGCGTAGGGCACCTGTGCGCCGTTGACGGTGATCACCCGGGCGTCCACCTCCGGGTTGTGGTCGTGAGCGATCGCCGTGGTGCGCATGACCGGGCATAGCAAGATGTCGTACCCGGTGAAGAACTGCGCCCAGGAGGCCCGCAGCCGGTGTTGTTCCTGCTTGGCCTGGGCCAGGTCCCGCGCGGATTGGGCGATGTCACGCGCAAACCGGGCGGGCGGTGACTGGTCCCGCGGGTCGAGCCCGGCCGCCCGGCTGGCCAGCGCCGTGAAGTCGGGTTCGGGCAAGATCCCCGCGATCCCGCCCTGGATCAGCCGCTGGGCGAGGTCGAGGGATGCCTCGAGGTCCACCGGGCGCGCCTCACCCACCTGCGCCCCGGCCGCCGCCAGCGCATCCGCCACGGCCATCAGCCGCTCGGCCACGGTATGGTCCACCGGCCAGTGCGGCTCCTGTGGCCAGACCGCCACCCGCCACTGGCCGATGGCCCGGGCCGGTGCCGCGGGCAGCTCCAGGCGCCAGGCAGCCGACTCCACCGGGCCGGGGCCGGCCAGGACCGCCAGGCACAAGTCCAGGTCGGCGGCACTGCGGGCCACCGGCCCGAGCACGCCGATGTCGATGTCGGCGGGCATCCCCGGCGGCGGAGGAATGTGACCTTGCATCGGGACGATGCCATACGAGGGCTTCAGCGCATACACCCCGCACCAGTGCGCCGGGATCCGCAGCGAGCCGCCGAGGTCGCTGCCCAGCTCCAAGGCGCACAGCCCGGCCGCCACGGCCGCCGCCGCGCCCCCTGAAGAGCCCCCCGGCGTCCGCGACACATCCCAGGGATTGTTGGTGGTCCCGAACAGCTCGTTGTACGACTGGCAGTCCGACGCCCACACCGGCAGGTTCGTCTTACCGATGACGATCGCCCCCGCACGGCGCAACCGCCCGACCGCCTCGGCGTCCCTCTGGGGCACATAACCGGCCAGCTCCGGCGCCCCGCAGGTGGTGCGCATGCCAGCAGTTTCCAGGCAGTCCTTGACCGTCACCGGCAGGCCGTGCAGCGGCCCCACCTCCGCGCCCCGCGCGAGGCGGCGGTCGGCTTCGGCCGCTTCCCGCCGCGCCCGCCCGGCATCCAACGTCACCACCGCGCCCAGGCCCGGGTTAAGTGCCTCGATCCGGTCCAGGTAGCAGTCCACCAGTTCGGTGCTGGAGACCTCCTTACCCCTGACCGCCGCCGCCAGTTCGGTCGCCGACCTGAAAGGTAGCTGCATCATCCCTCCCCCGTTGCCTGCGCGCGCCCCCGAAACGGCTCGGCCGCCCCGCCCTCGGATCATGCCGGCTCCTGCCGACAGCTGTCCACCCCGCCCGGCGCAGCCAGACAAATCCACAGAGCACAATCGCCCTCGCCCCGGGCCTCGGCACGAGCAGCTCGCCGCTCCTGCGGGGCGGCGCCCTGGTTCCAGTACACACCGCAGAGCCGGGGCGATCCGGCAGCGCGCCGGCCCTCAGGCCGGATCACGTTCGGTGACGGGGACTGGCCAGGCCTCGGTGTGCGAAGGCCGGGCAACTCGCCCACGTCCTCCACGTACGTGAAGCCCGCGAGAATCAAGGATGAACCACGTTCGGTAAGTAGATTGGCCGCTTGATGCGTAGGAAGGACGTGAGCCAGGACCAGGCGGACTTCGCGGAGTTCTACGCGGAATCACGAGATGATTGCCTGCGCACCGTGCTTGCCGCGGTCCGCGACGTGGACCAGGCGCAGGACCTGGTCGCCGAGGCGTTCGCCCGGGCCTGGGCGTCGTGGCGGGGGGTCAGGAGTCACCCGGCCCCGCGTGCGTGGGTGGTCCGCACGGCGCTGAACCTCAGCGTGTCATCCTGGCGCAGGCACCGCCGGGAACTGCCACTGACCGGCCACGACGCGCCCGCTGATGGCCTGGCCTCCAGCCTGGTCGACACCGAACTGACGGCCGTGTTGCAGCGGCTCCCCGTCCGCCAGCGCCAGGTCGTCGCGCTGCGGATCTTCCTGGATCTGGATACCGCGCAGACCGCTGAGGTGCTCGGCATCGCGCCCGGTACGGTCACCGCGCACCTGACGCGGGCCCTCGCGGCGCTGCGCACCGAATTGGCGGCCTGCGGAAGTGAGGGGAATCCATCGTGAACGATGCCGATGTGATCACCGCGGTGAAGGCGTCTTACGCCGGGATTCACATGGATGTTCCGCTGGATGTCATCGTGGGCCGGGGCCGGCGGCTTCGGGCGCAGCGCCGGCTGCCCGGCCTGGCCGCGGCGGCAGGCACAGTTGCCGCCGCCGTGGCGCTGGCCGTGGCGGCTCTGGTTCCCGGCAGTGGCAGGACGGTGGCGCCAGGCAGCAGCGCGGGGACCGGGCGGCTAGCGGCCTGGACCGTGGTGAGCCAGCAAGACGGCAGCGTGCGGGTCGCCCTGCGGGGCGCTCAGATCCGGGACGTGGCCGGGCTTCAGGACAAGCTCCGCGCCGACGGCATACCGGCGAGGGTCGCCCGCATCGGGTACCTCCGCCCCCCGTTGAGCGTCCCCGGCTGCCAGGTATTTCGCGACTGGAGCGCCGGTCCAGGCGGAATCTCCCGTGCCCTCTGGCTCAAGATCTTCTATGGCCCGCACACCGGCCAGCAAAGCAACCACGCCTTCTGGGTCTACCGATCAGCTATCCCCCGCGGGCTTGGCGTCTTGGTAGACATCTACTACGACGGAACGTTCGGGCTCTACACGGTGAAAGCCAGCCCGCGGTGCACCGGCACCTGAGCCATTCATTGGCACCGGGGATTCCGCGGGCTCTCAACCCTGATCATGGGTGCCCGGGCAAGGGTTGATCGAGGACGTTTGGCACGCCCGCCCGGAGCTGAGCTGGCGGGCGGCGGTCGCATGGTCCAGCGGCCGGCTTGGCCGCCGGAAGTCATTAAGGCGATCCTGGCCCCAGCTCGGCATCACGTTCAGTGACTGGCGCTCCCCGGCGTCCTATGCGCAAGTAGCCGCCTGAGCGGCCGCCGATCCGTCGCCGGTATGAACCGGCGGCTCATACCTGGGAGGGGCGGCGGGCGCTGCCGGGGCCAGTTCTGGGACACGGGGCGGAACCTGGGAATTCGCCCCGGCGCCCGATGTGCTGGCCCACCGCGGGCTAGCACGCTGATCCGGTAACGATTTTGACCACCCGAGGGGTCGAGATGCCGGAGAAGCCCAGCAGTCAAAGCGGAATACGGCCCACCAGGCGCCAGGCAAACGCCGCGCGCCGCCGCGCACCGTCGCAATCCCGGATGCATACGGGCAGGGGCATCCGCATCTCCCCCCGAGGCGTCGGCCGCTGGAGCGCCAGGCATCCCTGGCGTGCCCTCCTGATCTGGTTTGCCTTCGTGGCCAGCTGCGTGGCGATCGGCGCCGCAACCGGCACCAGCACGCTGTCCAATGGCGCGGTCGGCGAATCCGCGCGCGGTTACGCGGTCATGAACCAGTACGGCCAGTTCGGTTTGTGGGGGCCGCCCTACGAGTACGTCTATGTCCACAGCAGCGCGCAGGTCAGCAGCGATCCAGGCTTCGCCGCGGCGGTTAGCCAGGTGGAGCGGCAGATCACCACGCTGGGGCTGCATGTCCGCGAGACGGCCTCCGCCGACCGCCGCTCGGTCCTCCTGTCGGTCAGTCCGGGCCGGCCGATGAGCCTGGCCGTCGCCGGTGAGCTGGGCGCTGCCCCAGCCCGGATCCAGGCCGCCCTGGCCGCCGTCCGGCGCGCGCATCCCGGGCTCACCGTCGGCGAGACCGGCGACATCTCCGCCAACAACGCGCAAAGCCAGATCGTCAACGGCAATCTGCACCGGGTCGAGTTGCTGGCCATCCCGGTCACCCTGCTGGTGCTGCTGCTGGCGTTCGGCTCGCTGGTCGCCGCGCTGGTGCCGCTGCTGCTCGGCCTGACCGCGGTCGCGGCGGGCCTGGGCCTGCTCGGCCCGCTTAGCCACGCCTTCCCGGTCCAGGACAGCGCCAAGACGGTTATCTTGCTGATCGGCCTTGCCGTCGGTGTCGACTACGCGCTGTTCTACGTCGCCCGTTCCCGGCAGGAACGCCAGATGGGCGCCACGCAAGGCCAGGCGCTGGAGACCACCTCCCGCACCTCCGGCAGGACCGTGGTGATCTCTGGCACCACCGTGGCCGTGGCCGTGGCCGGCATGTTCATCCCCGGGCTGAAGGTGCTCAACGGCATCGCGGCCGGCACGATCGCGGTCATCGGCTGCGCGGTGGCCGGCTCGGTCCTCGTGCTGCCTGCCGTCCTGGCGCTGCTGGGGACGAAGATCGACGCTGGGCGCATCCGGCTGCCGCGCCGGCGGCGCGGACCCGAGGGCGGATTCTGGTCTTCGGTCACTGGCCGGGTGCTGCGCCATCCGATGGCCGCCGCCGTCCTGGCTACCGGCCTGCTTCTGGCGCTGGCCGCGCCCGCCCTGTCGCTGCACATGGCCCAGCCCAGCGCGATCGCGCTGACTGCGCCGGACGATCCCGCCCTGCAGACCCTCGCCGCGGTCCAGCGCACCTTCCCCCGCGCCGGCGATCCCGCCTACGTTGTCGTGCAGGCCCCGGCCGCGGCGCGCGGCGCGCTCGCCGGTGAGCTCGCCCAGCTGGAGACGCTGGCCGCCGGCCACCGGATCGCGCACCCGCCGTTCCAGATCACCTGGAACGCCGGGCATACCGCCGCCGCGGTCAGCCTGCCGCTGACCGGCAACGGCGCCAACCAGGCCAGCCGCCAGGCGGTCGAGACGCTGCGCCACGCGCTCGTGCCCGGCACCGTGGGGCACATCCGCGGCGCCCAGGCCGAGGTCACCGGAGACACCGCCGCCGACATCGACTTCACCCGCCAGGTCCGCGACGGGCTGCCGTACGCGATCGCGTTCGTGCTCGTGCTCGCGTTCTGCCTGCTGATGGTCGCCTTCCGGTCGGTGATCGTGCCGCTCACCGCCGTCGCGCTGAACCTGCTGTCGGTGGCGGCGGCCTACGGCCTGCTGGTGCTCGTCTTCCAGCACACCTGGGCGGAGCAGATCCTGCACTTCCGCTCCGACGGCACGATCGCCGCCTGGCTGCCGCTGTTCCTGTTCGTCATCCTGTTCGGCCTGTCGATGGACTACCACATATTCATCCTCAGCCGCATCCAGGAGGCGGTAACCAAAGGCGAGCCGACCGGCGCCGCGATCGGCCGCTCCATCGCCCGGACCGCGGGCGTGATCACCGCCGCCGCGCTGGTCATGGTCTGCGTCTTCGCCCTGTTCGGCACGCTGTCCTCACTCGACCTCAAGCAGGCGGGCCTCGGCCTCGCCGCGGCCGTGCTGATAGATGCCACGGTGATCCGCAGTGTCCTGCTGCCCGCCACGATGGCCCTGCTAGGTGAGCGGAACTGGTACCTGCCCCGCTGGCTCGCCTGGCTGCCCCGGCTGGGCCCGGAGGGTTCTGCCGCCTCGAGCCAGGCCGTCGCACCTGCACCCCACATGGCCGATCACGCCGGCTTCGTAGCGGAGCCGTCAGGTGTGACATCGAGAACGAGAGGCCAGTCATGACCACAGCCGCCGCCGCTGATGTGGCCGGGCACGCCGCTGAGATGAGTTCTCGCTTCGTCGCACGTCCCAACCCTCGTTCCTGCCTGCGTGGTAGAGAAGGCAGGAGCCGCTGCCTGAGATCCAAGGACAAGGAGACTACGATGCCAGAACTCCTCATCGACTTCATCACCTCGCTCGATGGCTACGCGGCTGCCGTAGGCTGGCCGGGCTGGTGGGGGCTCGAAGGGCCCGAGTACCTGGCGTGGCTGGCAGAGCAGCCAGAAGCGGACTACACGATCCTGATGGGTGCCACCACGTACCGCGTCATGTCGGGATTCGCCGCCGCGGGCGAGCCAGGCACCGGCGCCCTTGCGGGCCTGTCGAAAGTCGTCTTCTCGACCACGTTGGGCGAGCCGCTTTCCTGGGCGAACACACAGCTCGTGGCCCACGACCCCGTGGAGGCCGTGCGGGAGATGAAGGACCAGGCCCCCAAGTCGATGCGCACCATCGGCAGCCTCACCCTGTGCCGGTCTCTGCTGAAGGCCGGTCTCGTTGACCGCTTCCGCGTGGTGGTCTTTCCCGTGATCACCGGAAGCAGCGGCCGGGAACGGATCTACGACGGTTATCCCGATGTTGCGCTAGAGATGATCAGCAGCCGTACCTTCGATGGCCGCCTCCAACTGCTCGAGTACGTTCCGACGATTCTGGCTGGGCCGCCAGGCACGAACACGGCCGGCGCCTGACGGCACCGCCTGGCGCAGCGAACCCCTCGGCCGGTCTCACGGCGCCCGGGTGACGCGCCGATTTACAAGGTTCAGATCAACGGCTCAGCGCGCCACGAATGCTCTCTTGCCGCGGATCGGGTCACTGGGCCCCGCATAGACAGTCAGGCGAGCTCTTCGACCTCGGCAGTCAGTTCCCCGCCAGCATCGCCAGTGTTGATGACCGTGCTGGGCTCGAACAGGAGCACCGCTGTTTCGGTATCGGCGCGCGGACAGTGCTCGACGCCGCGGGGGACGACGAAGAGCTCTCGCGGCGCGAGCACCACATTGCCGTCTCGCATCTGAATGGTGAGCTGTCCGTCGAGGACCAGGAAGAACTCGTCGGTGTCGGCGTGCCGGTGCCAGGTGAACTCGCCCTGGAGCTTCACGATCCTGACGTCGTAGTCGTTGACCTGGGCAATCTTCTTCGGCGACCACTGCTCAGCGAAACGTGCCAGCATCGCGTCCAGATTCACCGCTTCCATGTCCCCATCGTGACATGCCACAGAACCCGGCATTCCCGGCTGCGTGAATACGCACTCATGCCGGGCGGACCGGGCCGTGGTACCAGCCGGGATCACCGGGGTTCTGGCCAGCGCCGTGGTAAAGGCCCAGGACCACAGCGCGTCGCCCCTAATGCGCTGATGGCTGCCGGGCGGGGTTAGGCGGAGGGAGGCGGGGGTGGCCCAGTCTGCGGCGGCCCAGGCGGACTCTGCTCAGGCCGCCGATGAAGCGATGCGCTGCGGCGGCCACCCGATGCGAGCCCAAGAGGCGGCGGCCGGGAATGTGGTTGGCGTCCGGAGCAGCGTGGTCACCCGCTCGCCTGGGAGGCATCGCCGGGGCGGCGGGCGCGACAGTGCCCGCGGCGACGCTTTCCATCGCCTTGGCGATGTAGAAGCCAGCCAAGCGCGACATCGTCCCACCTCCCCAACCGGCGATCAGCGATCGGCCTGGAGAACCTTCCTCCTGGTGGTACAGAGCAGGCGGAGGCTGATCCTGATACAGCACTGCTGAAGGACGGGTCAGGCGTGCATGGTTCCACGGCGGTCGAAGGTCATCGCACGTTGCGGGGCTGCGGCCCGCACGTCTTCGGGGATCTCGGCCGGGCCGCCCAGCCCGGCGGCCGGTGAGCGGCGAGGCTTTCGCCACCGGCTCGTGGCAGGAACGCCCGCCGACTCCGTTAGGAAGTCTCCGGAGGTGGCATGGGGACCTGGAAGCGCCACACTTCCTGCGGCCAACCGCAGGCCACGGCGATCTTTCCGGCCCACAGCCGCGCCGCCTCCTCGTTGGCCACATCCACGACGGTGAAGCCGCCGAGGTGCTCTTTGGACTCGATGAACGGGCCGTCGGTGAACAGTGGCGTGCCGCTCGACGCATCGACACTGAACACCGGAGCAGCATCATCCACGCCGCCGGAGAAGATGAAGACCCCGGCAGCCTTCATCTCTGCCTCCAACGCCCGGCCCGCCTTGGACTTCTCGCGCAGCTCCTCGACCGTATGGTCGGGCACCCACCCGTCATTGAAGGCGATGAGGTACTCGGGCATGTCTCCTCCTTTTCGGGGTGGCCCCCCAGGACACCCTCCGCCTTCTCCACGAACGGCGGCGGTCCCATCCGACACTGCGTCAGGAATGACGGCGGCTGTGCGGCTTGTTCGACCCAGTGACCCCCGGCCGGGGGGTGCTCAGCACCGAAAGAGCCAAAAGCCGGAAGAGAACGCCGATGCGCCGCACCAGGGCCACGCAGGCCACTACGCCGCCCGAGATCCAGAAGCCCGATGAGCAGTGGCGGCAGGAACTGACCCGCCAGCAGTACGACGTGTTGCGCCGGGGGCACACCGAGCCAGCCTTCACCGGGAGATACCTCTACGCCAAGGGCGACGGCTCCTACTGCTGCGCCGGCTGCGGGAATGAGCTGTTCCGCTCGGACGCCAAGTTCCGATCCGGCACGGGCTGGCCGAG
>Ga0306920_100003893_pt1 | contig 19065 bp, 17 predicted proteins | sample flu12Cox44000170_FD_204666 | JGI IMG/M metagenome (GOLD analysis project Ga0306920, IMG submission 204666) | Lab enrichment of tropical soil microbial communities from Luquillo Experimental Forest, Puerto Rico - flux4day.12C.oxic.44.000.170 (v2)... | ecosystem: Environmental > Terrestrial >... | reverse complement strand
CGGAAGCGCGCCCGGTAGCTTTCATATTCGCGCAGCTATACAAACATTCGAGAGTGGCGCAAGAAGAACCGCGAGGACGCCATGTCGGGCACTCTTCGGCTCTTACTCCGGCTTTTGCGCGAAAAGTCTGCACCAGTGAAGCTTCAGACATCCTGCCTGGCCTTTCGGTTCCCGTAGGCAAGCTGTTCGAGTAACCCACCAGACAGCGCCTTTTTCCCTTTCTTCTCGCGGCAATCGAGATACAATCGGACTTCCAACGTCGCAACCTCGCGGTCAGAGGAGGAGAACTCGTATGAAACCGCGTCAGGGAACTTCCAGTGCTTTTGGGATTCTTCTGTTGGTGGCGCTCACCTCTTCCTGCGAAAAGTCTCCACATGAGAAGACGGAGCGCTATGTCTTTGTCACCGCCAACGTCAACTTGCCGTATTGGCAGGAAGCGCATGCAGGTCTTAAGGATGCCGCTCAGACGATAGGCGTTAAGTCGGAATTCACCGGGCCGGTCACCTATTCACCGGAAGAGGAACTCAAAGCTTTCCAAGACGCTGTGACAGCGCGGCCGGCTGGAATCCTGGTTTCTCCCGCACGGGCGAAGCTCTTCCAAGGCGCGATCGACTCCGCTGTTAGCTCCGGCATCCCTGTCATTTGCGTCGATTCTGACTCGCCTGAGTCACGACGCATCCTGTTTATCGGCACCGATAATTATCGTGCTGGGGTCGAAAGCGCCCGTCGCATGGCAAACCTGCTGCACGGGAACGGGCGCGTCCTGCTAATTACGATCCTCGCCCAGTTTAACCTGAACGAAAGGCTTCGCGGCGTCCTGGAGACGTTCGGACCGCAACCCATCGAGATCTCCGAAGTTATCGACGACGAAGGTGACCCCGGCAAGGCCGAGGCCGAGACGGCAGCGGTCTTTGATCGTAAGGAGAAGATTGATGGGATTCTCTGCCTGGAGGCCTCAGGCGGGACGGGTGCAGCGAAAGCCCTCCAGCGCCTTGCCCTCTCCGGAAAGATCCCAATCGTGGCCATGGACAAGGATCAGGACACTTTGGACTGGATCAACAAAGGCGCGATCTCCGCGACCATTGCTCAGAAGCCCTACGCCATGAGTTACTATGGCCTCAAATTCCTCGACGATCTTCACCACAACATTGTCCACCAGTTCAGTGACTGGCGGACCGCCCCTGCTTCGCCCCTGCCCACCTGGGTTGACACCGGTACGGCAGTGGTCGACAAAGACAACGTCGAAGCCTTCCAGTCGGCGTTGGTAGCCGAGCGGCAGTTGCGGTGAGCCGGAAAAAAGTCAGATCAATTCCTTGACTGAAACAGGGTCGGACGAAGTAAAGCCGTTCGGTTGGAGATTCTTCAACATTGTCCTAACCCTCAATAGTCGTAGGTGCGACCTACGGGAACGGCCCCCATATGCGATCCCGGCCCTGGCGGGGCCGGACAAGCACCGCAGGTCAACCCCTGGCGGGGTTGGGGTGAGGGGACGTCACCTCATCCGTAGGTTTCACCTACGGCTATTCACGGTTGGCCCCTCCCGGGCCCATATTCGCCTCAGCTACTCCTAACTTTCTTTTCCTTACCTAGGTAGCTCATTTCAGAAGCGTGGAAGCTGAAGCGGTCTGTTGCCGCTCCTGTCTGTGCCGAACCTCGGCCCGGATGCCGGCTGCTTGCTCGGGCGTGAAGCAGAGGCGGGCTTGAGAGGCTTCCAGCAGGTCCTGTTCCTTCCAGCCGGCCCGCATAATGCCCACCGGCGAATGCGAATTCGCACCCAAGAACAGATGGCCGATCTCGTGCGCCATTGCGGTCCCCAACACTTGATATTCCTCCGCAATCCCGAGAGAGGCAAGCTTGTCGGCCCACTCGAGCGAAATGGCGACCGTATCAGGTGGTACGGCGAACCCCATAGCATCATAACGAAGCACCCGGGTGGTGCTCTCGAAGTGGCCCACGATTCTAAGATCGATGCCGGCAGAGTCGGCGGGGTGAGAACTCACAGGCTTTCCCTTGGACGCGTCCTTGGGGGGAGTCGAATTCTCCCAGGTCACTTCGACTCCTGCCTGGCGGAAAATCATCTCCACCTGGCCTTCGGCCTTCGCCAACACTTTGGAAGGCAGCGGTACGTAGTCATAGACGCGCACATGCATCTTGGCGGGCTCTGCAAGTGGACTCGTTGCGGTCTGCGCCGTTGCCCAGGCCGTTGAGGTGGCGATTGCGGCATTCAAAAGAAAACTGAACCGACCGGCGTCCTTGCTTGTTTTGCCCATTTCGCCCTGTTTCCGCGGGTTGCGGATGAGGGCGACCTTGGGCTAGGTGGCTGAGTGCCTCAATGCAAGGCGCATCAAAATCGGGTCATATTCGTGTCATGCGCATATCTCACTGATAACACGACGATTAGTGCATGTCCGCTGGCGCTGCGGATGGCGGTTGGATGGTTCGGGGGCGGTTAAGAGTATTTGAGGCTTAAATTATGTGGTAAACTCTTAGGCACGGAGGGGGAACAGTGGCAATCAACATTTCCCAGGGGCTTGTCCGTTTCCAAGGCTTTGAACTCGACCTTCGCGCCGGTGAGTTGCGCAAGGACGGGGCCAAACGAGTTCGCCTCCCCGAACAACCCTTTCTGATTCTCACCATGCTGCTGAAGCATCCCGGCAAAGTGGTAACGCGGGAAGAGATCCGCAAGCGGCTGTGGCCGAATGACACGATTGTGGAGTTCGAGCACAGCATCAGCGCCGCCATGAATCGGCTGCGGCAGGCGCTGGGCGACTCGGCTGAAAATCCCCGTTACATCGAGACGCTGGCGCGCCGTGGCTACCGGCTGATGGTGCCGGTGGAATGGGTGGATGGTGCGGCCGGCGTACAGCCGGGTAGCGCGGACCTCGCTTTGGGGTCCGCGGCTTTTGCTAAGGGAAAGGCCGCAGAGGCACTGGGCTGCACCTTCACCGGACGGCCGCTACGTCGCCATAGGCGCCGGCGTCGCCAACAGCAACGTGTGGATGCTGGAGAATTATTGATGAAGTGTAGCGCAGGGTTCGATGTGTAACCCTGCGGTTCTTCCATTTCCTTCGGTGCAGAACCCTGCACATCGAACCCTGCGCACAAACCACGGGCTAACATGGTAGAATCCGTGAGGTCCCCACAAATCCACCCAGCCCGGCTGGGCTACATTTCCCTTGACACGTGTATTAATGTACGCTACACTCTGAGCCTAGGGTGTCGGCAATGGCTATAGGTTTCAGGGTTCGTGAAAAGGACCATCCCTCAACTGGCTGATGCCCCCGTGATCTCGTGCCGGCCGAGGGGCGCTTGCCTCATCAACTCGAAAAGGTGCGACCGCAGTTCGGTGAAGCGGCCCAAATGAAGGGAAGCGGATTTTTCTCAATTTTTGCAGGAACAAAGCCGTCAAGTTATTGAAAACCTGAGGGCGCCGTCAAGACAGAGGCAACGCAAGGCCAAATATTGGGATGAAGAACGGAAGCAGACGGGTTCGAATTTATGTCACCAATGTCCGTGAGGGGGCACTAAGCCATTTAGAAACAATAACCTGCACATAAGAGCCACGAGTTATTGAAAACAAAAAGCAATCTTATGGAAGCCACGATTTTATTGAAAACAATGCAACTTATCCTCGGACACCGACGGAGCAAGAGGTCCACCTCCAGTGAGGGTGTGAAAGAATCGCGGCTTTGCCGCCTGCTCTTTTGAAAAATGGACCCCCTCACCCGGCTCTTCCGCGACTGCGGGATCGCCACACTCTCCCCCAAGGAGGGCGAGGGCTGTGGTCCTAATTTGATGCGTCGAGGTGGACACAGTTCATTGCCAACCGTGCGGAAATGATCGGCTTGAGGGGCGTGACGGCTGCGCTGGAGGCCGAACGGCCATCGGCAAACGATAATCGGCCAAGGGGCTCTGATTGGCTTTGTGCTAGCATCAGAGGCTCTTAAGGAGGCCCGCCATTCCATCGACGCACGGTAAGTTAAGAGCTATTCCCCTGGGAGGGCTGGGGGAATTCGGAATGAACATGATGGTCTTCGAGTACGGTGAAGACCTAGTGGTGGTGGACTGCGGCGTGATCTTCCCCGACGCCGAACTGCTGGGGGTCGACATCGTCATCCCGGACATCACCTATCTCCGAGAAAACCGCGACCGTGTCCGTGCCATCCTGCTCACCCATGGCCACGAGGATCACATCGGCGCCCTGCCCTACGTCTTGGACGAGGTCGACGCGCCCGTGTACGGCACGCCCTTTACTCTGGCGCTGGTCCGCGCCAAGCTGGAAGAGCACGGCATGGCGGAGCACGTAAGCCTGCATGACATGCTGCCCGGCGCGCCCTTCGACGCGGGACCCTTCCATGTGGAATTCATCCACCTCACACACAGTATCATCGATTCCGGAGCCCTGGCGCTCTCGACGCCGGTCGGCACCGTTATCCACACCGGCGACTTCAAGTTTGACCCCACACCCACGGACCAGCGCGTGAGCGACTTGCACACGCTGGCCGACTACGGCCGCCAAGGTGTGCTGGCGCTCTTTTCCGACTCCACTAACGTGGAACGGCCGGGGATGACGCCCTCCGAGCGCGCGGTGCGCGAGCGCTTTTCCGAAATCATGGCCGACGCTAAGGGACGAGTGTTGATCTCCTGCTTCGCTACCTCGCTGCACCGGATGCAGATCGTCATCGACCTGGCGCAGGAACATGGGCGGCGGCTTTGCTTCATCGGACGCAGCATGTTTCAGAACTCCGAGATCGCCCTCCAGATGGGACGCCTGCGGATTCCCGACGGCTTGCTTGTGCAGCCGCAGGACCTCCGCAGGCTGCCGCGTAGCCAAGTGGCCCTGGTGGTGGCCGGCAGTCAGGGGGAGCCCATGTCGGCGCTGGCCCGCATCGCCGTGGATGGGCATCGTTGGGTGGGCGTCGAGCCGGGCGATGAGGTGGTGATTTCGGCGCGCATCATTCCCGGCAACGAAAAGTCGATCTTCCGCATGATGGACCACCTCTACCGCCGTGGCGCTCACGTCCACTACAGCGACGGGAGCCAGCCGCCCGTGCACGTTTCGGGACATGGCAGCGTTGAGGAACTGAGGCTGATGCTGAATCTGGTCCGGCCTAAATACTTCGTGCCCATTCACGGCGACTATCGCCAGCTCTTCCGCCACCTGGAAATGGCCAAGGAACTAGCGGCGGTTTCCGGCGAGGCGTTTCTGCTGGAGAGCGGCGATGTGCTGGAGTTCGATGAACAAGGAGCGCGGCGCAATGGTAAGGTGCCCGTAGGCCGGGTGTGTATCGACGTAGGAACACTGGATGAGGTCGGCGATGTCATTCTGAAGGAACGCCGGCGCATCTCCGAGGACGGGTTCGTCATCCCCATCCTTGCCATCAACAAGCACACCGGGCAGCTCGAGGCGCGACCGGAGATTGTTTCGCGAGGTTTTGTGCCCCTCGACGAGGCTCCCGACCTGGTGGAAAGCGCGCGTGAAGTGATCTTGAGCACGATCAAAAGATCGAACCTGGAAGAAGTCGGCGACTGGGGGATGATCAAAGACAAGATTCGGAGCGCTTTGCGCAAGCATTTTGACCAGGAAACCGGGAAACGGCCGATGGTCCTACCGGTAGTGCTGGAGGTGTAGCGACTGTGGATTTTTGATTCTGGATGGACCGTCACAGCAAGCAATACGGCTAGCGCAGTTCCACACCCTGTCATTCCGAGTGCAGGGAGGAATCTGCTTCTTCTTCGGCGCAAAAGCAGATTCCTCGTCGCTCCGCTCCTCGGAATGACGGAACTGGTTACAACGCGTCCAATTAGAAACGCGCGAGGAATACCTTGACATTCTGGAGGGCCGAAGTCTGCGCTAACCCCTGGGTCGGCGGCGAACCCAAAATCTGAAAATCAAAATCTAGAAATCGGAGCTTACGTGCCTCTCTATCAAGCGATTGTCCTAGCCGTCGTGCAGGGCCTCACAGAATTCCTGCCCGTTTCGAGCACGGCGCACCTAACCCTGTTTCCCTGGCTGTTGGGGTGGAGAGACCCAGGGTTGACCTTTGACGTGGCTCTGCACGCCGGTACGCTCTTTGCCGTTCTGCTCTACTTTTGGCGTACGTGGGTGGGGATGATTTCCGCCACCGCGGGACTCAGCGGTGCTGGCCCGCCGGGGCGGGCGAGTGAGAATCGTTGGCTTTTCTGGTACCTCGTCATCGGCACCATTCCCGCCGGGTTGGTGGGTTTCAAGTTCGAGCATGCGGCGGAGGAAACGCTCCGCCAGCCGATGATCGTGGGCGCCGCCCTGATCCTCGTCGCGTTGTTCATGTGGGCGGCCGAGCGCGTGAGTCGGCGTGACGAAACCCTGGGCCAGGTGACGCTAGTGGATTCCATGATAGTGGGTGTTTCCCAAGCCGTGGCTGTGATTCCCGGCGTCTCGCGATCCGGAATCACGATGTCGACTGGGCTCTTTCGCCGCATGACGCGTGAGACGGCGGCGCGCTTCTCCTTCCTGCTGTCGACACCCATCATCGCCGGCGCGGCGCTCAAGAAGGGTATGGAGATTCGCCACGAGGGATTGCCGCCGGAGATGCGCCTGCCGTTCGTCGTTGGCATAGTGGTTTCCGGCCTCGTCGGGTATGCAGTCATCGCCTGGTTAATCCGCTATCTTGAGCGCCGTACCTTCAAGCCTTTCATTGTTTACCGGCTTGCGTTGGGCGTGATAGTATTAGGCCTGGGATGGCTCGCGCACCATTAACTTAGGTGTTAGGTATCAGGTGAGGTGCCAGGCGAGTTGCCAGCTCCGCCTGTCGCTTATGTTCAACGGCCTAGCACGCAACACCTGGGACCGGGCACTTGTTCGTGAGAGAGGTGCGCAATGGCAACCCAGTCCCGCGGTACACCACCAAAGGAGCGAGAGTCCAAACCCAAGAAGCCGCTGTTCGACCATCGGCGTCGTTCCGAGCTCATCGGGTTTCTCTTGGGTATGCTTGGCTTGCTCATTGTGCTGAGCCTCGTCTCCTACCAGCCTCTCGATCCGTCGCTTGACAGCTCTGCTGCAGCTTGGCCGGCGATTCACAACTGGATCGGGCCGGTGGGATCCTACCTGGCCGATATCCTCTATCAGACGTTGGGCTGGGTCGCTTACCTTGTACCTATGCTGCTTTTCATCGTTGGCGTGCGGTTGCTCCTGGTTCGAACCTTCGACGCACCCGGGGCCAAGGCCTTCGGTGCAGTGCTGCTTGCCAGCTCGCTCGCAGCGCTGATGGACCTTCTTCCCTTCACTCCGCCGGTCAAAAGAGTGCTTCATGGCAGTGGCTTGTTGGGTTACGTGTTGGCCGCAGGGCTGGTGCACACTTTCAACCGCGTCGGTGCGGTGATTGTCGCTGGCACGTTCTTGCTAACCTCACTGTTCCTCGTTACCCGCTTCTCCTTTGCTGCCGCAACCACGTTCCTACGAGCTCGCTTCGGATTCCTGGGGGCCGCACACAGCAAATGGGTGGATTGGCAGAAGGCGCGGGAGCGCGAGCGCTTGCGTAAGAAAATGGAACGCGAGCGTGCCCAAGGCAAGGAGCCTATTGCCACGACGAAGGTCGTCGCCAAGGCTGTACCGCCCGTCAAGCCAGAAACGAAGCCGCGAGAAGCACAGCCCTTGATCTCCCTGAAGTTGAATGCGGAGCCGGAGCCCCGGGTGAAGCCTGCGGCCGTTCCGGTAGTGCAGGGACTGGGGCTGGAAGGAGACGCCGCGGAACATCCTCCCGCTCCCGCCCCTAAGATCATTGGCCGGGCTACACGCACCTACAAACTGCCCACACCACCCCTCTTGCGTGCTCCCGAGGAAGGACAGGGCATCGACGAAGACGAACTCAAGGAACGGGCTGCGCGACTGGTGGAGAAATTTGCGGAGTTTGGGGTAATGGGCGCCGTAACGCAGATTCATCCCGGACCGGTGGTCACCACGTTCGAGTTCAAACCGGAAGCGGGGATCAAGTACAGCCGGATCACCAACTTGGTGGATGACCTCTGCCTGGCCATGAAAGCGGAATCGATCCTGGTTGAGCGCATTCCGGGGAAGTCCACGGTGGGCATCGAAGTCCCTAACCTGCACCGCGACATCATCCACCTGCGCGAGTTGATCGAATCCAGCGAGTTCGCCGCCTCCTCGTCCAAGCTCACCCTGGGCCTGGGCAAGGATATCACTGGCAAAATGAAGGTCGGAGACCTCACTCAGATGCCCCACCTGCTGATCGCCGGTTCCACGGGATCAGGTAAGAGCGTAGGCATCAACTCGATGATTGTGTCGATCCTCTACAAATCGACTCCCGACGAAGTGAGGTTTATCATGATCGATCCCAAGCGGTTGGAGCTCAACCTCTACGAAGGTATTCCCCATCTGTATACACCTATCGTCACCGAGGCCAAGGTGGCTGCCAACGTCCTGCGCCGGGCAACCGAGGAGATGGAGGAGCGGCTCAAGAAACTCGCAGAGCACGGTGTGCGCAACATTGAGCAGTACAACAAGATCTTTGAGCCCGAATCCACCCTGAACCTGTTTGACGCCGCCGGGGAGCAGGAAGGGCCTCTGCCCTATCTGGTGATTGTGATCGACGAACTGGCGGACCTGATGATGGTTGAGCCGCAAAGCGTAGAAGAATCGGTCACCCGCTTGGCGCAAATGGCACGCGCCGTCGGGATACACCTCATCCTCGCCACCCAACGCCCTTCGGTCGACGTCATCACTGGGCTGATCAAGGCCAACCTGCCGGCGCGTATCTCCTTTCGCGTAGCTTCCAAGGTGGACTCCCGCACCATCCTGGATTCGAACGGCGCCGAAGCGCTTCTCGGTCGCGGCGACATGCTCTTTCTACCCCCCGCCAGCGCCCGCCTGCTCCGCATGCACGGACCGCTGGTCACCGAAAAGGAGATCAACAAGGTGGTCGACTGGTGGAAATCCCAATCGGAGCCGCAGTACAACGCAGAATTCCTGGAGCCGATCCGGGACAAAGAAGGCGAGCCGGAGGTCGACGAGGAGGAAGCCGCCGAGCTGGACGCGGTGTACGAGGAGGCCGTCAGGCTGGTGGTCGAGTCCGGTAAAGCTTCGACTTCTCTCCTGCAGCGCCGGCTGCGCCTGGGCTACGGTCGCGCCGCTCGCTTGCTGGATCTGATGCAGAAAGACGGCATCATCAGCGCCCCGGATGGCTCCCGACCGCGCGAGGTCCTGAAACGCCCCGATTGGATGCACGAGGTGGATGAGTCGCTGCGCTAGTTCGTCAGATACCGGAAGGGACTTCCAAGCTCGGTGCTAGTATGTAGTGGGAGATTGGAGTTGTCGTGGAAACGAAGCGAAAGATATTGAAGGTCATTGAAGATCTTCCTGATGACGCTGGAGTCGAGGATGCCCTGGATCGGCTCTACCTGCTCTACAAGGTCGAAAGAGGTCTTCGCCAGGCCGATCGCGGTGAGCTCCTCAGTCAAGAAGAGGTCCGCGAGCGTATGGCGAAATGGCTAAAGTAAGGTGGACCCCGCAGGCGGCAGATGACCTTGAGGCAATCTGTCTGTTCATTGCCCGCGACGCTCCGCCGCTAGCGGCGATATTCGCCGACCGCGTACTCCGCTCCACAGATCGGCTGGCTAGCCATCCACACTTGGGAAGGGTTGTTCCGGAGTTGGGGATCGAGAACATTCGAGAGATCATTGTCGGCAGTTATCGCGTTATCTATCGGATTCGAGAAGAGACGGTGCACCTTCTGACGCTCTACCACGGCGCTCGACCTCTCGACACGACGAAGATTGAAGCCAACCTTTAACCAAGGCAGTGCAGCCCAGGGACACCGGTGCGGCCGTGAGCGACCATGGGCCGCCGGTGGTTTCATCTTAAGCCGACTGGGACCGCTTCTGTTCGAGTCGCCGTAAAGAGCAAGGGCCCAACGAAAGGGAGCGTCCACGGTGGACTGGAAAGGGTTTCAGGGGCTTGCTAGCGTCAAAATGGGAGCACACTTTAACGTGACTCTTACCGAACGCCAGCCGTCAGGGTCTCCAAAGAAGTTCGATTGGGTGTCCCCCCGCGAGGATATCGTCGGCGACGCAAAATACCTGACCCTGGTTCACGGTGAGCGTTTGCCACCCGCGAAGTTCATGGAGATCGCTGGTCACGTCTGGCTCCTCGAGAAGCTGCCGGGCGACAAGCGTCGATTCCTGGTGTTCGGTCACCAGCGTCGGGTTCACGAGTGGTGGCTTAAGAAGTACGGAGGGCTAGTGACGGCGGTTGAATTCTACTTCCTTGCTGACGACGGCAAACTCGATCGGCTGAGGTAAACATGCCTTTCGCCAACACATGGAATGCCCTGCGGACCCATTTGGCGCCTGGTACAGCTATTCCGAACTGGAGGGCAAGCAGAGGGCTACTCGGTGATTCCTTTGTCGTTTCCTCAGTCGGTGCAAATTACGTCGCAGTAGACACGCCGGGTGCCCAGAATCGTCAGAGAATTCCCGTGGCAGATTTCCAGAAGGTCTACGCAATCTGGAAAGGCTATTGCGAGGGTCAGACTGCGCGCGCCACAGTACGAGACGCGACTCGCTTTTCAAAATACATCATCAGTGTTTTGCATTGGCTGGAGCAGCGAGTTGGCGCTCAACTACCCTAGTGGTCGCACAGCCGGCGAGGTCTCGGGACAGCCATAAAGAAGCTCCCCGTGTGCGCGCCCAATGTGAACCTCAACCAGGGTATTGGGCGCGAGGGCGGACGCTGGCATAACAATCTTCAGGTAGTTGCTGCTGAGTGCTACGCAGCCGCCTTCCTGCGTTTCATCCAGGGTGAGTGCCGAGAGCACGCGTCCCACCTGAGCGGCCAGGAACGCCTGGCGCTTGACCCCAATGACTGCGCGAATCTCCTCGCTCCTTCTGCGGCTCACTTGTCCGTTCACCTGATCGCGCTCGGCCGCAGCCGGTGTACCGGGTCGCGGTGAGTAAGGGAAGATGTGGAGGTAGGTGAAGGGCAGAGATTGAATATAGCCCACGCTCGTCGAGTGGTCGCGGTCCGTTTCGCCGGGAAACCCCACCATGACGTCGGCGCCGATTCCGGAGTCCGGAATCTGTTCGCGAATAGCCAGGACGCGCTCCGCATACTGGGCCGCCCAGTAACGCCGGTTCATCCCGCGCAGAATCCGGTCGCAGCCGCTCTGCAACGGAACGTGCAAGTGTCGCGCCAAGCGACCCTCCCGACCCACAAGACGTATCAACTGCGGTCCGACGTCCATCGGTTCGATGGAACTGATGCGAATGCGCGGAATGGAAGTGGCCGAGAGAATGCTCTCGAGCAGACCCAGAAAGTCGATGCGCCGCCCCAAGTCGCGTCCGTAACTTCCCAGATTGATGCCGGAGAGGACGATTTCCTTGTAGCCTTGCCGCTCGAGCCGGCGAACCTCTGCGGTGACGCTCTCGGGAGGAAGGCTCCGGCTGCGCCCTCGCACCACGGGGATAATGCAGAACGAACATCGGGCATTGCACCCGTCCTGTACCTTGAGCGTCGGTCGCGTGCGATCGTCAGGGAACACCGGCGCGAAGTGAAACTCTGCGGATATTTCACCGACTTGCACTTGGGCGGAGTTCGGAGCGCCAACTTCCCCGATCTGTAACAACCCAGGTCTTGCACCTGACCCCAGGCATCGTGCTTCCCCCTCCATAGCCTCGCGCAGCAGATCAGCCACGACGTGCTTGTGCGAGTTACCGACCACCCAGGAGACTCCCTGGAGCTCGGCGATTTCATCCGGGGCGCGTTGCGCGTAGCAGCCGGTAACCAGTATGCGACATTGGGGGTTCTGCCGATGGATACGGCGAATGACTTGACGCACCTCGGCGTCTGCGGCGGCGGTAACAGTACAAGTATTCAGGACGACGACGTCCGTGCTATCCGTATCGCGAGCTTCCCCCAAGCCAGCCTGCAAAAGCTGTTTCTTGAGCGCCGCGCCGTCGGACTGGCTTGCCCGGCAGCCGAAATTATGGAGCTGGAAAGTCGCCATCGTCCTAATGCGTTATTGTAGCCCAGGTCCGCCAGATTCGCGCCGCTTTGCCTGCTTCCGGCTCCAGACTTTTGGCTTGCCTCTTGCGTTCCGGATCAGAGGATGAAGGGATTGAACAGCATGCGAGGATTAAAATTACTGACCAAACTTATGCTGATGTAGAGAACGGCGGCGCCGCTTGGCCGTAAGGTAAGAACACAGGCTTATCAGGCCAGCGCTTTGACCATGACCCAGGCAGCCGCGCCGTTCGAGTAGTAACACGCAATCCGCCTGAGCTTCACGTATCCGCGTTTTTCGTAGAAGGCTTGCGCGGTCAGGTTGTCCTCGGCAGTCTCGAGATAGACAAACCGCAGGTTCTGCATGCGCGCCCAGCCCTCGGCAGCATCCATGAGCGTCGTCCCTACGTTGCGGCGCCGCCAAGGCTCGCCAACGTCAATCGTGATGATATGTCCGACGCGCTGCGGCGCCCGATCTGCAACCAGAAACCCAATCACCTGGTCCCCTGCGATCGCTACCCAGGTCTTCGAGCTGCGATGGGCGATGAAGGCCGCGAGCTCCTGGCGGGAATACGAAACGCCTGGTGCGAAGCACGCCTGATCGATTCGATAGAGAACCTCGAGGTCGTCCGGGCAAAAAGGACGCAGTGAGACTACTTCTTGTGGCGGGAATCCAGACACCAGCCGTTGCGCAAACCTCATCTACGTTTCCCCAAACATCCGTCTCAAAAGAGACATCCTCGCTTTGGAGTCGGCCTTAACGGGAAGGCCAGAAAGGAAGACATCCAAACGGTCAGCGGGTAGCGGCGTCGTTTCCCGCAGCCAGTGGGTGACCTCGCGCAGTGCCGCCCAACGCTCGAGGCATCGCAAACACTCCACCGCGTGCCCTTCTAAGGATTCCTTTTCGTTCCAACCCGTCTGCCCGTCCAGAACGCGGACAAACTGACGAAGGGGTGGGCAGGCATCCGTCCTATCGGCCCAGGCATGCCGCAGCAAACTCATCCAGGCGGCCGGCCACAGGCCTCCGTCGTCCTCCCGCTTCAGGGTAGCGGCGTAGTTCGGTTGCAGTCGCTCCAGACCGCTCTGTGCCACAGCGGGGGTGATCCTGAGGATCCCTTCCAGGGTACTATCGGAATAGCCCGCCAGTTTCAGAAATACCACCAGCTCATGAATCAGCGGCAGGCCCTGGAGCAGGCCCTTCACTATCGTGGGTGTGGGCTGTGGAGCGTCCCGGTTGTCAGCGACCGGGTCCATTTGGTTGGCGACGACTTCCAGCAAGAAGGCGCGTAGATCGACAATGAACTCGCGCTCCGACTGATGACCGAACGATCGCAGGCGCTGGAAGTTGTCGGCGCAAAGCAGCCGCAGGCCCTCCTGCCACACCTGCCTTTTATCTTCTTCGTCGCAGGCCGGTGCGTACACCCCGAGGATGCGGAGCATCACTGGAGTGTAGCTTGAGACAAACCCCAGCCAGGCCCCGCGGCTGCCTTGCTCACATCCGGCGAGGGTCTTGTGAAACGTCACCAAAATCAACTCTACTTGCGCTGCGCTTCACGCAGGCTTTGACCCAAGTGAGCTACAATCACCGACGCAGAGTCCATCACCGCCTTGTCGAGCGGGGGAGGGTTGAACGGCTCGCGGACGATATCCGTCCAGATCGGACCCCCGCGTGGGTCGGTCAAGAACACCTCGGAGTGCAGGCTTTTCAACCGGCGTGAATCGAAACAGGTACCGCGCAGGATGGCGTCAGCCTCGTTTCGCCTAGCTACCACCCGGAACGGACCCGTCTTGGACAAAGCCTCGGCAAGCTTATCGTTCAGCGTGTTGTCAATCGTTTCGATGAAGACCGTACGCACGCGCAGCAGCTTGCGAACGTCAGTAGTACTGAAGTTATGCGGACCGCCGAGGGACGGAGCTTCGCCCAGCGTGGGCTTCTGCTGCTGTTGTTGCTGCTGTCCCTCTGTCTCTTTGCCGAGCGTCGGAGGCTTCTCCTCCTGACCCCACGCTCCCGCACACCCTAACACCACGATCAGCGCCCCAACGATCTGACCGAGTCTCATCGCCATCCTCGCGAGTTGAAGTTCAATGAGTGTACCACACCCGCCCTGAGCCTGTCGAAGGGCGGCCCTAGTCCGACCTAGTCCGACTAGGCCATGAAGAAGTTCACAAAACGATCAAATTTCAGGCTGCGATCAGCTGCGCCTGAATGTAGTCGTCAAGCATCTGTTCGAAGCTGCACCAGGCTCTGGCGATAGCACCGCGTGCCGTCACGTCTTCGGGCAGGCGCGGGTCCGGTGCGCTCAAGCCTGGAGCAAGCACCCGGCCGTGGACCTTGGCCACCAGCACCGCCACCCTACGTCCGGGACCGGTGAGTTGATATCGATGGGGGTGTGCGAGTTTTACAATCAGACCCTTGCGCTTAGCGTCGGCCCGGATCATACGTCGCCTGACGTGCGCTGTAGGGTGCTGCCCCAAGGCACGAACTCGCCCCACCATCTGACGGTTGGAGAAGCCCGCGACGAGATGGCAGAACCCGACCAAGGCAGCCAGAAGGGCCATCACCCGCGCCTCGCCGAAACGAAGTCCTGGGCCATGCAGACCATCCTCCGTAGTCGACGGTCGGGTCACCTGGTCGAAGGTGGCCACATCGGGAGCGGGCTGCGGCGAGTACGGGCGCGAGTCTTGGACCCTTTTAAGGTGGGCTTCCCCGCTGCTGTGGCCTTTGACGGGCTAACGTCTGTGTGTCGAATTTCGGCGGCACCACGGTCTCAAAGCTGTAGGAGGCGACCGGACTTACTCGTCCGCGTCGCTATTAGATTCACGAGCCTGTAAAGTTGCAGCTCTAGAGGGATGAATGGGAGATTTGAGCGTTAGGCGCAAACGCCGGGTGGATCAGCGACCGCCGCCTCCCGCTCTCGGTACAGCTACTATGCGGAATCCGATGCTACGCCAGGAATGCTCCACCAAATCTCGATTCCTCCAGGCGGCCCGTTCGTGAACTGCATCGCAATAAAAGTACCCGCCTCGCCTCACGCGCCGCTCGCCTTGAGGCGCTCCCTCTGGGTCGACCGACGGCGGGTTGTAAACCCTGCGCCTTTTCCGTTTCTTTGGTTGCCGTGCACACTGGCGCGTGCCAGTGGCCTCTATAGCGCGAGGATGGCGTCGAGGAGGGGAGACACGAAGGATATTGAAAAGCCGCAGGGCTTGAACGGCGAGCTTTGCTCTACACTTGCTTGAACAGCCGCACGGCCGGGGGCCGAAGGGAAGAGGGCTGGCGAGCGCAAGGTGATTTTCATTGTTTCTGGATACCGCACCGCGGCATGAGGGACTGGTTCTCAATTTCTCGGAGCTGGACGCGAACTCGCGAATAAACACACGCGTTGACAGCCCAAGTTCACCGCTGCTATAAGTGCTTGCGGGATGTGCGGCGACGGCCTCAAGCCGCACAAGCGAATGAATCTCATGAGTGACCCTGATGAACTCCACAGAAAATAGCCTCTTCCCTGACCTGGCCGTCGCCCCTGCGCCGCGTGGCAACACGGGCATTCTGCCGTCACAGACAATCGGGGAGTTCATTGAGAACGGTCGAATCCGCTCCCGGGAACCGATCCGTGAGGAACAGATTCAACCGGCCAGCATTGACCTGAGACTAGGCCCTGTTGCGCACCGAGTGCGCGCGAGTTTTCTCCCCGGACCGCACTCCACCATCGAAGAAAAGCTTTCTGACCTTCGGATCGCCGAGGTCGACCTCACACGCGGGGCGGTTTTCGAGAAGGGCTGCGTGTACATGGTGCCGCTGCTCGAAGAGTTGCTCTTGCCCAAGGATATCGAGGCCAAGGCTAACCCCAAAAGCACAACGGGCCGGTTGGATATCTTCACCCGCCTGATCACGGATTATGGCACCGAGTTCGAGCGGGTTCGACGCGGTTACCGAGGGAAGCTCTTTGCCGAGGTTGTTTCCCGCACATTCACCATTACGGTTCGAGCCGGGATGAAACTTAACCAACTCCGCTTCATTCGTGGAAGCCCACCCTCCCATGACGGAACCCTAACCCAACTCGACGAGAAGGAAGGGCTGGTTTACGAGGGGGAAGAAAGCCCGGCGCGCGCGCACATTGACAGGGGTCTTCGCGTCTCGGTAAGGCTCTCTGATCCGCCCGGCGGAATCGCCGCCTACAGGGCGAAGAAGAATACCCCGGTGATCGATTTGGACAAACGAGACTTCTACGACCCTTCCGATTTCTGGGAGGCCGTGTCCGCATCGTCCCGCCGAAGTTTAATCTTGGACCCCGGCGACTTCTACTTGTTGGCTTCCAAGCAGCAGATACGCGTGCCCCCTGATCGCGCCGCAGAGATGGTCCCTTACGATCCTTTAATAGGTGAGTTCCGTGTTCACTACGCCGGCTTCTTCGATCCTGGTTTTGGCTATGGGCTCGGTGATATCCGCGGAACTCTGGCGGTACTCGAGGTGAGGGCGCACGAGGTGCCCATCCTCATCGAGCACGGCCAAGTTTTGGGGAGGCTCATCTACAGCCCCATGGCCGCCCGACCCGACAAGATCTACGGCGTCGCCATAGGGTCTGCGTACCAAATGCAGGGCCTAGCCCTCAGCAAACAGTTCAGGAAGCCGACCTGAAACCAATGCCGTCCCCCAGTGTGCTAAATTCGTGCGTGTAGTGAAGGTGAGGGAGGTGTAAGCTCATGCCCATTCAACAGTGGCGCAGCAGAAAGGCTTCATTGTGGCAGTCTGCGCTGGATGAAGCGACAGCCAAGGAGTCCGGCGGCGGGGCGGCGGCGCTCGGTGGACCTCTGAAACCGATGACGAAGCGTCCAATGGATCAAGATATCGTCGCGAACGAGGAGGTGGTGAATGCGATCCAGAGGCAGGAGTTCGAGGAGGAAGAGGTGCCCGAGCCGACTCCTCTGTCGCCCGCCGCCGGTGTGCAGGATACAGTAAAGTTCTGCTCCACCACCGCCTTCAAGCTCGCTGAGGCGAAGGTAAAGGCGATCTTTACTCGGGACGACACAGAGGTAAAGAGGCTCGAGCAGCAGTTGGGCGCGACATTCGGCAACTGCGACCCCAAGTGGAGCGAGGTGATCGAAAACTACGTCCGGAATCGCGTGGCCGCGCAGCATATCCCCTATCGCCCGTATAACAATATCTCCGACTATGTTATGGAAGGTCAATTACCCGAAAATGGTCTGGTCGCACTCCTGGGTGATTGGGGCACTGGCGAGGATGCTGCGAAGAACATGTTGAAGCGCATCGCCGACCGGAAGCCCAATGTCGTGATCCATCTGGGGGACGTTTATTATTCCGGTACGGAACACGAGTTTCAGAACTACTTCTACGCCATTTGGCAGCAGACGTTCGGACTTCCCAAGCTGAATTGGAACACAAAGGCAGCAGCACCCCCTTCCGAGCTCGCGACCTTCACCCTCGCTGGCAACCACGATATGTATGCCGGAGGCGCGCCTTATTACACGACCATCGATATGCTGGGGCAGCCGGCGAGCTACTTTTGTCTCCGGAACAAGGACTGGCAGCTCATTGCCCTTGACACGGGGCTGCACGACTCGAACCCGACCCAAGCCGGCTCGGCGACTTATCTCGAGGATACAGAAGTTGCCTGGATGAAGGATAAGCTGACCACCAGGAACGGCCGCAAGACCGTTTTGCTCTCGCATCATCAGCTTTTCACCGGTTACAAGGAGGAGGCGATCGGCGGCGGCCCTGTGAACCAAAAACTGCTGCAACAGGTTCAAGACGTGCTCCCTCAAGTGAACGTCTGGTTTTGGGGGCACGAGCACAACCTGGTGATCTTCGAGAACTACTTGGGTGTGCTGGGCCGCTGCATCGGCCACGCGGCGTTTCCGGTTCCCAGCACTCAACCCCTGACCCGGAACGATGTTCCCGTGAAGTTGGCGCTGGTGGCCGATCCGGACGAGGCATTCTTTCCCCACGGATACGTGATGATGCAGCTCAACGGGAACACCGCGACTGCCACATACTTCCAGTACGACCCCGTGACAGGCGAGGAAACGCAGATTTTCAGCGAAAACTTATGATCACACCGATTGGATGGCGCGCATCAGGTCCACTAGGCCGCGGCCTTCGAAGTAGCGCTCGCGGCCGAGCGGCGTCGCGCTTTCCATGAAGATGCGCTTCACATCTTCTGGCCGCTGGATGAACTCGCGGCGGATGGAGAGAAACGCCGCAATGGCCCCCGAGACGTGGGGTGCGGCCATACTGGTGCCGCTGTCGTCGATGTAGGCGCAAGCGGCACCGGGATTCGCGCTTGCGTCGGGTTGCAGGGCGCCTGCGGCGCAGGAGGTGATGCGCTCGCCCGGCGCAACCAGGTCCGGCTTCAGGCGCCCGTCTCCCGTCGGGCCTTTGGAGGAGAAATACGAAACCCCATAGGTGTGCGGCATGTCGCGATGGGTCGCACCCACGGTGATGGCCAGCGAGGCATTCCCCGGATCATTGATGGTATTCGAAAGGCCCGCTTTGGCCGCCTTCTCTTGGGCGAAGATCTTGCCGTATCCGGTGTTCCCGGCTGCTACCACGACCACTACACCACTCCTGACGAGCCGGTCGACCTCCACGCACAGCGGGCTCTGGCCGCAGGCGAACATCTCCGCATCGAAGTCATAGCCGATGGAAATATTGACGCCGTGGATGCGGAGCAGCTTTGGGTCGGCGTTCACGTCTTCTCGAATGTACCGCATGGCACGAATGATATCGCTGGCTTTGCCCTCGCCGTCGTCGTCCAGAACCTTAAGGCTGACGAGCTTGCATAGTGGAGCGACGCCGCGAAGCTGCTCCGGGCCCACCTTGCGAGACCGCAGGGCCTTACAATGAGTGCCGTCCGGCCGTGCCGTGAGCACGCCCTCGTATACCTGGTACTCCGTGGGCGGCTTGCCTGGCGTGTCTGCAGGCAACCCTCCGGCTATGATGCCCGCCACGTGGGTGCCATGCCCGTAGTTGTCGGTCAGGGCGGCGCCGGCGGTGCTTTTGTCGGGTTCGCCAGGGCGGGTGAAATCACGATGAAGCTCGGCCACACTCGCGT
>Ga0306920_100003891_pt1 | contig 19068 bp, 20 predicted proteins | sample flu12Cox44000170_FD_204666 | JGI IMG/M metagenome (GOLD analysis project Ga0306920, IMG submission 204666) | Lab enrichment of tropical soil microbial communities from Luquillo Experimental Forest, Puerto Rico - flux4day.12C.oxic.44.000.170 (v2)... | ecosystem: Environmental > Terrestrial >... | reverse complement strand
CAGCACCGAACGCGTCGATACGCGCGTCCTGCAAGTCATCTACCGAATCGAGGATAACAATCTGCCGCTGTTCGTCGGCCAGCAGATGGATGTCTTCATCGACGCGAACTATCAGCGGCCTTCGCTGGATCGAAATGTGTCGATGGCGCAGCGTTCACCCCATAGCCAAGGCTTTCCTTTTAACGATGAGACAAAACCCTAAGGAAACGAATATAAAGGGAGGACCGATCGAGAGGAAATCATCGCCACGTGCGATGCGCATGAGCATCCGCTAACGAGCGGTTAGCAGGCACCCTCGGTGATGTAGCGCAGGACCTTCGCGGCATCGCTGTTTGGCGGAAAGACAGGGTAGAGGCAGGTCTCGATGCGTCCCCGGCGACCGATGAGGGTGAGCCGCTTGATGAGATTCTGGCCGGCTACCGAGAAAGTCGGAAGTCGCAGCGCCCGAGCCAGCTCAAGTGCCGAGTCACTCAGCAATTCGTAGGGCAAGTGCAAGCGTTCAACGACTTCCTGCTGATAGGCAGTGTCCTGGGTGCTGACGCCGAAAACTTGAGCACCGCGCTTGATCAGCTCGGAGCTGTAGTCACGATAGGAGCATGCTTGGGGCGTGCAACCTCGCGCCCCTGGAATCGAGTCCCAGGCTGCGAGCCCGCCAGGAGGATCCTGGTCCGGAAGTCCGGTGCGGGGGTAGAAATAGACCACCAGCCAATCGGTCTCTACGGCTGCGAGCGAGACCAGCCGGCCGCGAGTGGACGGCAATGCGACGGAGGGCCACGGCAACCTTGGGAGATGGTCACAGGCGCCGTCGTCCGCCGGAACGGGGAGGTCGGGCGGAACAGCGTAAAGATTGTCTGTCCGGGCGGCTGTTACCTGGAGCGCTTTGTTAGGCCTTTCTTCCGTCATCTATTTCGAAAAACTCGAAGAACGTGTTTATATCCCTGCGATGGGAAAGACCAGCCGCTAGCTTAAAGTCTTGCAATTCTTCCGACGCGTCGTCTTTCAAGCCGCGCTTCGTCATAAATTGATTCCAAACAAATACCTCTTCGGCGTTCAGTCGTCTTCCGGTAGCGAAACACCATTCAAGAATTTCTTCATCGCTACCGCCGTGGTTAACTCGATCAACCAGCTTCGCATAGTCGACATGTAAATAGCGCGCACATCGACCATCAAATCCGGCCCCCAAATTCTGGTGATAATCAGAACGAAGCAATCCTGCCCTATGCAAACGAATCTTGTCCAACATTCGCGCGAAATAAACCAGGTCACCGACCCGTTCATATGGTGAGCGCGGACTCTTGAGCATTTGAACGCGAAGAGGCTACGCGCAAAGGGAGAGGCGTGCAAAAAAGACCATCGTGGCCGTGTTGCGGCGACGGCATCATACACGCGGATCACCGCATTGTGTGATCGGCTGCAATGCTCTGCGTAGCCGATTGCATGATCTGGCGTGTCATACCACAAGCGACCAAATGGCAGCACATCGGAAATTAAGATAAGCTCCGAGACAGCGCACAAAATTGAATTTTCCACCGTGAGTGACAAGGCTTCTTTTTTTGCCGAGCTCAAACGGCGCAACGTTTATAGAATGGCGGTCGCTTATGCAGTAGCGGCCTGGCTACTCATTCAAGCGTCTTCGCTTCTTCTGATCACGATCTTCCAAGCTCCGGCGTGGGTTATGAGAGTCTTGGTCGCGGCACTCGCCCTGGGTTTTCCGGTCACGTTGGTTTGGGCGTGGGCTTTCGAGATAACGCCGGAAGGGGTCAAGCGCACAGAAGATGTTGCGCCCTCAATCACGCGGCGGACTGGCCGAAAGATTGTTAGCATTACCGTCGTCCTGGCAGCTCTTGCGGCACCTTTGTTCGCATTTCGGGTGCTGCGTCCTCGACCAGAGACCAATGCCAATGAACCGGAACGCATGAGCGTTCCTCACCTCCCGATTGTGGAAAAAGGTATCGCCGTTCTTCCATTTGCGAACCTGAGTGACGATAAGGCGAACGCCTACTTCGCTGACGGAATCCAGGACGAAATCCTGACCAAGCTCGCGCGGATTGCCGATCTCAAGGTTATCTCACGAACCTCCACCACGAGGTACAAGAGTAAACCCCGGGACTTGAAGACAGTCTCACAAGAACTCGGCATCGCACATATCCTCGAAGGTTCAGTGCAACGCGCTGCTGATAAGGTGCGCGTCAACGTTCAACTCATAGACGCGCGCGCCGATGCCCACCTTTGGGCCGACACCTACGACCGCGAGTTAAAGGATGTCTTTGGCGTTGAGAGCGAAATCTCACAGAAAATCGCTAACGCGCTTCAGGCAAAACTCTCGCCAACCGAAGCAAGTGGCCTAACGAGTGCGCCGACTCAGGATCCGGAAGCTTATGACCTGTTCTTGAAAGGCGAATATGAAGAGCGACAAGCTGACAATCTCCTGAAGGCCGAGCCGTTTGATCGTGCCGCAGCTCTTTACCAACAGGCGCTGGCCCGTGATCCAAATTTTGCCCTGGCAGCCGCTCGTTTGGTTGTAAGCCGGGTCCGCCGTCACTGGTTCATCGGCAAGCTGAGCACGGCCGAGTTGGCTGAAGTAAAGTCTTTGGCAGATCATGCTCTGGCCCTCGCTCCGCAGTTAGCCGAAGCGCACATTGCGCTTGGGACGTTTTATTATTTCGGTGAGCGCCGTTACGACGAAGCCTTGGAAGAACTGCAACGCGCAGTCGAATTGCAGCCAAATAACGTCAGCGCCTTGGAATTGTCGGCCTACGTTCATCGCCGCCAGGGTCAATGGGAGCACGCTCTGTCCGAGATGACGAAGTGCGAAACTCTTGATCCGCGAAATCCCCAGTTAGTGGCAAACATTGCAGGAGCCTATTGTAGTCTGCGGATGTGGGAGGATGCAAAACGCGCCGGATTGCGCGCGCTGGCTCTCGATCCGGACAGTTTTCTCGGACTGCAGACGGTCATTTTCGCCTCGCTCAATGGAGCTGGTGACATTGAGGAGGCTAGACGGACCCTGGCAAACTACCCGCTAGCCGGCAGAACGGCAGACTTCAGCGTCATCGCGTCAGCTCCTCCCAGCGTGTATCTTAAAGTGATCGAGCGTGAGTTCGGGGCCGCTCTGAAGCTCTGCGAAACCGAGATCGCCGATCCGGACGAAAACCGGTCGCGGCTTGCGATACGTGCGGCGATTCATGTCCTGGCCGGCGACACCGCGAGCGCACAAGACGAAATCGCACGCGCTCGAGGATTGCTTGAGTCCAGGTTGCAACAACGAGCGGACGACCCTGTCGTCTTGTTACAACTCGGTTGGATCAATGTTGCGTCGCAACGCAATGCCGACGCCCTTCGTTACGCGCACCAGGCAACTCAATTGGTTCCAGTAGAAAAAGATGCGTTGTTAGGTCCAACCTATCTGGCTTGTCGGGCTGAAATTCAGGCCCGTACGGGCGAACCGGCCGAAGCTGTGAAAACACTGCGCGGTCTACTTGCAATGCCGATCGGCTTTTATATCTCCATTCAGCAATTGAAGATCGATCCAGTATGGGACCCGATCCGGCGAGACCCAGCATTCCAACAGCTTCTCGCCGGCAAAGAGCAAATCGGGCCTAACAAGTAACAGGAAACATCATAAACACGGATCACAGCGTCATGTGAGCGGCTGCAGTGCATCGCGTAGCCGGTTGGGGTTGCCGGTGGATCTTGACGTGTCCCGTCGAATCGAAACCGAACAGTAGAATGATCAAAACAAATGCGATTGCCGTTATGCTCATGGCTTCTTCCATCATCGACAAAAAATCGCTAACGCAAGCATGGCGAGAAGAACACCGAGCAATGGACTTGAAACGGCAAACCAGAAAGAAAAGTCCCAGCCTGAGTCTTGGGCGATTGGATTTGTCTTCATGATATTATCTAAAGGATTCAAAGCTCGACGTTTCACAAACACGTGAAATTTCTTGCGCAATTGGGTTGGGCTCTCACAGGCCCTCCATTTGTTGAATTACTCGTATTTCAACGGTGCCGCCATCCCTGCCAAGAATCGGGCATCCTTTCGCGAATTCAGTCGCAGTGACAAGATCCTTGGCCGAGATGAGCATATACCCGCCTATCTCTTCTTTGCCTTCCGCGAACGGACCGTCAGTTACAGTTTGACCTCGCTTGCCAGAGAGAACTCTGCCTCCTTCCTGCAAAGGATGGCCGGCCTCGAAGTGACCCTTGCTTCGCAGGTCGTTAATCCAGGCCCACCAGGCGTCCATGTTCTTCTGCATTTCTTCCGGCGATATTTTGGCTGGATCGGTGCCTCCACGAAATATGTAGAGAAACTTGTTGGATTGTTGCGTCATGATTGCCTCCCATTTTGAGTGTTAATGATCGTCTTCATACCTTTACGACGAACAAGCATTCGCGCTTAGGACAACGAATCGCGAAGACTGCTCCAAACAACGCCTGGTGACGCAAGGAATGCGTGTTCGTGTGTCATGATTACGCCGCCTGCCACATCGTAAACGCGAATCACGGCATCGGCTGTGGCATGGCCTAGCCAATTGCGTGATCGGCATCGCGGTTTCCGTTAATTCTTTGTTGGCGTTGGCGGATATTGTTCGAATTTCGGAACCGCTGGATCCATTTGGTCCCACGGTTGCGCGTCCGAAACAAAAATGTCCATTTGCGGTTTGAACACACTGGGGTCATCCAAGCTGCTCGCCAGCACACCGACAAAGGGCGAATCTCCTTTTTCAAACTCTCCACCGGTGATGCGGGATCCACATTCGGGACAAAAACCACGTTTATGTTTTCCGCGCTTGATACTTGGTGTCTGGTGGTAGCGCAGTTGTCCCTGCATTACTCGAAACGCCTCAGCCGGAACTAGGAATGCCGGAGCATATCCACTCCCAGTGACATGCTGACAATCGCGGCAATGGCATTTCAACATTAGGGCCGGTTCGGTCTTAATTTCGTAGCGAATTGCGCCGCACGTGCACCCGCCAGTGATTGGTGTCTTCATACGTACGAATACAGGTCCGCTTCGGGGATGGCAACCGCGCGATTCCACTACTAAGCATTGCAAGCAACGCCTGCTCTGCTTCGGCTGGATCCTGATTTCGACCAGTTCCGGAGCGATCCGCGTTTCCAAGAATTTTGCAAAGAGAAGCAACCACAACGTTTACAAGGTCGCAGTTGCCAATGGCATTGTGGCGTAGTTGCTCGAAGGCTCGGATGACAGACGAAGTCTTATAACTTCTGACCTGCGGCTCGAGCTCGCCTTTGCCGTTGTAACTGAATTTAACGTGGTATGTCTTCATCGGCGATTTCCTTTCGCCGCCTCCATCTTCGCGAGGAGCTGCCGGGCGCTCGCCATGACGAAAAGCCGTTTGCCCTTGGCATGAGTGAGCCGCTTTAAAACGATGCTTTTGATCTCGCCTTCGTCGTCCAGCAGCAAAAGCTGCGACGGAAAGTCCGCGCACCGGACACAATAGAGGCCGCCGGTCAAAGCGGATCGGCCATCGTTGCCGCCAAGATTTTTGTTTCTCACTAGCGAACCGCACGAAACACAGCGCCGAATTGGTCCTCTGCTCCCACCTACTGGTTGCAGAAGTAGCGAGAAACGATACCTTGCCGGTAGTTCAGCAGTTCTGAGCGCGGCTCCCACGCCGCGCTTTTCCTTTGGCGACCCGGTCATTGTTCATCACCTCCGGCCGCAGCGGCTTCGAGACGTTCTACCTCGCTCAGCTTGTAGCGGAGCAGTCTCTGATTGAAGCGAATCGCTTTGAGAAGGCCCGCTTTCTCGCGTCGTTTAACTGTTTCAGTACTTGTTTGCCAGCGGTTCGCGACCGCTCTGCGGCTCAACAACTGTTCCGGCGATGATACAACTTTTCTGTTCATGCGCCGATTCATTAGCACGCGATTTTTAGCCCCAGCCAGGCGTGAAAATGAGCCGCGCAGAATTGCGCCAAAACTCGACAGAAAACAGAGGCAAAGCGTTACCCGCTAGACACAAAAGGCGCGTTCTACAGGTTGCGCTCGACAAAAAAAGCGCAAATTAACCAGCGTGCTGGACAGACGATTTCAGAAATTTTTCTTGCCGGATTTTTTTAATACCGCCTGACGCTTTTTTTTACGTTTGTGCCACGACTTCAACTTGGTTTCCCTCCGGTGCCGCTTCGCATAATCAAGCACATGTTCGAGCATGAATTTTGGAATATTGTAAGTCTCTTTCCTGTTCAAAACCGTCTTGTGTTGCGCAATCACACCCGCTGTCTCACCAATCGCCTTATCAATGTTATTGAGTACTGCCCGTGGTGTCTTTAGGGGTAAACCACGTTCAGAGAGAAACTCCCGCGCTGAATCAGTATGTTTTGTCGGATTCAACTCCAGAGTGTCTTCCAAAAGCGACTGATCCCGCCTTTCCATTTGCTCGTGACCGAGTGGTAGCCACCGCGGCTGGCTGGCAAATTCCGCGATTAGGTCCTCGGAACTCTTTGACGTGCATTCCCGGTAAAAGAACACGGCTTCGACATAGAGCTCCATCGCGACCTTCAATGCGCTCTCAGGTTTAGACTTCGGTCGAAGAATTGCCGCAAGTTTGGCAAGCTCTATCGGTTTGGGCAGAGGAAATTTGGGCGCCTGGTTTTTCATGGAAAATCTGTCTGACCCTTGCCAGACCAAGCTGCTTTCTAATTTCGGGGGCTCCCCGGCATGTGGCACCCACCCTCCTGCCAAAAAATGAGCCTTCTTTTTTATGTGTCCCTTGTGTATAAGCGAGCGCGTCATTTGACTGTGCGCCTCATACGATTGGCGGCGGGGATCCGTGGCATTGACGTTACGTTCTTCGGCATCGCAAGCAGATTGCCCATGCCAATCGTCACTCGCTCCTTTTGATCCAGGTAGTGTTCCGCAGTAATCGCGATTCCTGAATGACGCAGCATCCGACTCGCTGCGTAGATGCCATATTTCGCACAGAGCTGACTGCCGAACTCTTTCCGTAACTCGTGCAGGGGCTTGGTCGCCGTCACCCCCTTCTTACGTAACCATTCCGTCAACGCAGCGAAGTGGCGTTGTGCCCGATAATGCGTGTAACTCGTCTCGGTGCGCGGCTCTGCATCAGCGTCGATCACAAACGTGCTTGTTGCCTTTGCGTGCCAGCCCCGAAACAAGGCCAAAAGCTCTTTGTCGATTGGCACGTCCCCCACGCCATCAGAACTCTTCGGTGTGAAAAATTCGGTCGTTTGAATGCGAATGACACCGTCATTCCACCGAAACGCTGTCCATTGCAGTTTGTCGATCTCGTTTCTTCGCAGACCGGCCATCGTCGCTAGCAAAAAGGCTTTTAATTGTTCTTGTGGCAGTTCACGGATGGCATCCTGAATCAAAGCCTCGATATTGACCACGCTGTGATACCGCATCGATTCCCGCTCATAGAATGCGACACCATCGAATGGCGATTTGTCGGGCTTGTGCAAACTCACATAAACCAGCAAATCCGGCGAAAAAAGGCTCCTCGCTTGGCGCATTAGTGAATTGCATGTGATTCGGGCTCGCCGCTGCTTGATCGGATTAGCATCAGCTTTTTTCACGAATGCAATCCGCCACTTGTTCACTTTGTCCGGCGTCACGTCAGCCAACTTGATGCGATCAATTTTCGCAATCCAGACTGCTCGCCCGCCGTTGACGTAATCGAACTTCTCGCGCCCCCCTTTGATCTGAAACATCTGCGAAAGAATTGTGCGAAAGCTCCGGCAATAATCTTCGAAGGTTTTGCATTTCCCTGACCAATGGCCGCGCAATTCGTTTAGAAACTCGCCAATCGTCGAAGTGCCTCTGCGCTGCATCTCTGGTTTGAATTTTTCCAGTGCTGTATCCCATCCGGCTCCCACTAGCGTTGTGTAAATGTCTTTCGCCTTCGCTGCCGCAGCCGCTCTGTTGGAAGTCTTCAAGTTGAACAGTTCGCGGCGTCCACGCCATTGTATTCGCACCGCCCAATCTTCAAGGGACATCGTTTGCGCGGCTCGCTTGTATGTCGGCTTGAAAATCACGTCATGCCAATAGCGAGCATCTGTTTTGTCAAACCGCCGCTTGGCCACTTCTTGGCCACTTTTATCGTTCAGATTGGCGTTTTGTTGTGCCAAACTGTTCCGATCATCCGCGGCGTTTTCCATAGGTAATCTCCTCAATAAATAAGCACAATTCGGAACTCAAGCAAAAAGTTTGAAACACGGTTACCTAAAAATTTTTGATCAGCAGGTCGTCGGTTCGAATCCGACTGCCGGCTCCAGCCCCGAAAGCTTTCGGAGCTGCGACGCCGGAGTGTAAACGAAGGCGGGACGTTCAATTAGCTCTTGTCGAGCAGTGGGAGTACGGCTCGGGAGGCCAGCGAAATTTCCGATCCGCCTTCGCTGAAGCTACTGCGGACAAGTTGCCGATTCGCGATTTGTAATTTGCCAATACGCCGACCTGACGCCGGATCTTTTTAATTTACTTTTCTTTGAAACGAGCACGCCAGTAGATGAATCCGCCGATTACAATAAATCCGAGCGCGCCACCGATAACCTTTAGCCGAAACAGCAGAGGGTTTCCCATATCCGGCGGAGGAATCGTAGCGATAATCATCGCAAATAACGTTACGATCATACCGCTCAATCCGGCGAGCCATCCCCCGATCGAGCCACCAGGCGCCAGTACGACGCCACTGGAGCTCTCCCCGCGCCGGCGATAAATCAAAAAGACGATGAACAAATAAAGGTACGGGATGAAGTACATGAGGATCTGTGTGTCGAGCAGGATCAGATAAACGTCCTCGACGTTCGTGCCCTTGCCGAGCACCGAGAGCAACAGAAAAATTGTCGCGAGCGTCGCCTGAACCAGGATCGCGACATATGGCGTGTGCCAGCGTGGATGCACCGCTCCGAAAGCTTTCGGAAAATAGCGGTCCAGCCCAATCACAAACGCCACACGCGCAGGACCGATCAGCCAGGCGCCTACGCTGCCGAGATTACCGACCGTGTAGAGCGCCGCACACAGGGCAGCGACCCACCCGAGCGTCGGGGAAACATTATCGGCGCCGGCCTTGATCGCCTGTAGAAATCCGGAAACTACGTTGACATCATTGCTCGGCAGGCGCCACAGCACGGCTGCTGTTCCGATAATGTAGACGATGGCGATCAATGGCGCGGAGATGAAGATCGAGCGAGGCAAATTGCGCCGTGGATTTTCGACCTCGTCAGCCATTGTCGAAGCCAACTCGAGCCCCGCGAACGCGAACGCAATCGAGGCCAGCAAGTTCAACGCCGGGAGATTGTTCAAATCGGGTTTCAAAGTCTCCAGACTGAATTCATTGGCCGGGGGAGCGGTCACCGCTCCGTAAACGCCCAGCGAAATTAGAATAAGCCCTGGAATGTATGTGCCGATGCCGCCAGCGTTTTGCAGCCATTTGCCCGTGCCGAGGCCAACAATATTTATCAGGACCGCGATCCACAGGGTGCCGAGCGTCACCGGCAGCACATATGACCAATTATCACTCAGTCCGCTCTCATTTTTGCCGAAGATAAAAGTCGCGATGACCGCCGCCGAAATGAGCAGGTTGGGGTAATAAAGGACGTTGTTGATCCAGTAACACCAGCCGCACAAAAACCCATGACCTTCACCCAACGCGCGTTTCGTCCAGAAATAGATGCCGCCCTCTTTCGGAAACCGCGACGACAACTCGATCACAGCTAATCCTTGGGGGATGAAAAAAAACACGGCGGCGATCAACCACATCAGCAAAGATCCGGCACCGAATTTCGCCGTTGTGCCAAGATGCCTGAGGCCCAGCACCGCGACCAGGTTGAACAGGACCAGATCGCGCAGTTTGAGCGCGCGTACAAGCTTCGGGGGGGGTTTGGGTCGTCTCCGTCGTCATTAACCTCGAAAAAGGGGATGAAGCGAGTTACAGCGGATCCACCCTGAGATGATTGATGAAAATGAACAGACAGTCGTATCTGCGCGTTTCGTAAATCAATTGCGAACTGCGCTGGCGAAGCGTTCGAGATAAATCCGCTGCAGATCTTCGGCGCTGAGTTTCGCGGGGCCGAGATCGAATTCTACTTTTTCGATCGTGCCTCTGAAATATTTCGGAAGTATTTTTGCATATTCGAATTTCGGGACCACAGGGAGCCCGTTGTCGGTGCCGATGTCCATTCCTGCGTACGAGGCAAACCGGAACGGTACGCTGTGTTCCATTTTCGCTTCCGCTTGTTGCTTGCCATTAATTAAGAGGCGGCTTGTGCCGCCGGTGCCGAACTCGCCGGGTTTATCGGCGGTGAACTCGTAGCGCACATTGACTTTGCCCGCGGGCACCGCATCGCGCGAACTAATGGTGTCCAGTTTCAATCCAAGCAAGCTGTAGGTGTGCTTCAGGTGACCGTTCTCGACGTAGAGAGAAAAGCCGCCAAGAAAACTGGACTCCGCCACGATCACGCCCGCTACTCCGGGCCGCAAACCAAGCGCACCTCCTCGACCCGGATTATCGAGATCGGCGCTGATGCTATAGGAACGATTGTAGATCGGCGGGATCATTCCGGAGGAAATGTTTTCAGTTCCGTTTTGGTAAATGAATTTCGTCTGGTCTGGTAAACCTTTCGGAAAACCCCACACCGCTGCCATCTCCCCAAGTAACGGCAGCACCTGATACTTCTCTGCCTCCGACCAAAAGAGGGCGGTTAACTCGCGCACTTTGTCGGGATATTTATCTGCGACATTGTCGGCCTGCGAGAAATCTTCGTCGAGGTTGTACAATTCGCACTTGTCGTTGTCAGGATTCCATTTGCCGGGTGCGAATCGCTTGAGTGTTTCAGGATCGATCTTCCAGGGAATACGGTCGAGTCGCCAGGATGCGAGCCAGCCGTCCTTGTACATCGCGCGGTTCCCGAGAATCTCGAAATATTGTTGGGTGTGGCGCGAGGGCGCTTTGGCATCGTCGAAGGTGAATAGGAAACTCACGCCATGCATCGGCATCTGCGGGACGCCATTGACTTGCTTCGGTTCGGGCAGGCCGGCCGCTTCAAGAATGGTGGCTGCGATATCCGTACAATGAGTGAACTGACTCCGCAGACCGCCTTTGTCTTTAATGCGTTTCGGCCACGAGATCACCATCGGATTACGAATGCCGCCGAGGGCAGAGGCTACCTGCTTTCCCCATTGAAACGGTGTGTTGCCAGCCCACGCCCACGCGGCTGCGTAATGCGGAGCCATGTCGGGGCCGCCCCATTTTTCGAGCCCGCCGTACGCTTTGATCGCTTTCAACTGCTGATCGGCCGTGAGCGGGATGCCATTGAGCGTAGTCATTTCGTTGAACGTGCCGGTCTCCGTGCCTTCCATGCTCGCGCCGTTGTCGCCGAAGATATAAATGATGAGCGTGTTATCAGTGAGCCCCATGTCATCGATCGCTTTCACAACGCGGCCGACAGCGTTATCCGTGTTTTCCTGGTAGCCGGCATATACTTCCATTTGTCGCGCATAAACTTTCTTTACGTCAGGCGGGACGCTGTCCCACGCTGGAAACGCAGGGTTACGCGGTGTCAGTTTCGCGTTCGCGGGAATTACCCCGAGTTGCTTCTGACGTGCGAATGTTTCTTCCCGCAGCTTATCCCAGCCCTGATCAAATTTACCTTTGTATTTGTCGCTCCATTCTTTAGGCACTTGGTGCGGCGCGTGAGTCGCGCCAGTCGAAAGATAAAGAAGGAAGGGTTTGTCCGGCGCCTGCGCTTTCTGACCCCGGATCCAATTGATCGAATGCTCGACCATTGCGTCATTAAAATAGAAATTCTTATCGGTCGGCACGCCAGCGATCGTGTTGTTCTCAGTCAACACCGGGTCGAACTGCCCGGTTTCCCCGCCCAGAAATCCCCAGAAATAATCGAAGCCGAGCGCGTTCGGCCAGTGATCGAAAGGTCCGGCGGGTCCCTGCTCCGCATCCGGCGTAAGATGCCATTTGCCGATTGCAGCGGTGTTATAGCCGTTGAGTTGAAGAATCTTGGCGATCGACGCGGCGCTCGTCGGCCAATTCGTGCTGTAACCCGGCCAACCGCCAGCCAATTCAGAGATCGACCCGAATCCGACCGAATGATGATTCCGTCCTGACAACAACGCTGCGCGCGTCGGGGAACAGAGTGCTGTTACGTGGAACCGACTGTAGCGAAGTCCCCTGGCCGCGAGTTTGTCGAACGTTGGAGTAGCGACAGGTCCGCCGAATGTTGATGGATTTCCAAACCCTGCATCATCGATCAATACGAGCAAAATGTTCGGCGCGTCTGGTGGCGCCTTAACCGGTTGGGTAAACGACGCTACGGATCCTTCGAGCGTCCGTTTCGTAACGCCTTCAAACGGTTGCGGCGGACGCGGTAGAACAGTTCGATCCCATTGCGTATCTGAAGCCGCGACTGATATCGATTGAGCTGTGACGGCAAGTACGATCGCACTGAAGAAGCTGATCCATTTTCGCATCCTGATTTCCTCCGTGAATTTTGCGAGGCTATCCGAGGCGTTTTGAAAGCACACGCGAAAACCGCGCAACGAATCACAAAATTCTGGACGATGTCTCCTCCGGATTGCGCTTGGGCGCGCTGGACTTCTAAAGCCGAAACGGCAAATGTTACAATTTCGTGACAACGCCGCGCTGGTCTGATAGAGACTCCCGGATCAAACACAGACTCGACCAATGGTAGTTAGAGTGACAGAACGAGAACGTGCCACCATCCTTGCCGCGTTACGGCGATGGCTAAGCTATCCCGCAGCAAGGGAAGCAGACACCACCGCCACAAATCGGGGGAAGCATAGGCCGCTCGATGACGGCGAGATTCAACGACTTTGCAAACGGCTCAGCGAAATACCACGGAGAGGCAACGCAGCACCATTGCGCCGTTATTCAAACAATGGCGCCGATATGCAGAAACATTCAAAACTGCGGGATAATCAGCTTGATGGATCTGCTCACAGCGGTGTTTGACCACTAGCGGAAGGCGCCTCTCTATTCGTGCATCTGGACTACAGCGCCGGACTGGTCCAACACGCGGATAATTGCCCGCTGCGACCGGGAGTTGGAGCGATACTTTGCGTACGCGATCGCATTACGGACCGCATCGGGCCCAGCATACCAGATGGGGCCATATCTAAACAGCTTACTGATTAGATCAAAGCCATCCCTGTCTCTGCGCGGACGAACCTCGTAAAGGTCGTGGCCGGCCGAAAACCCAAGGCCGCTCTGTTCGGGACACATCGCTTCCATACCTGTTATGTTTCCTGTTACCTTTCAAACGAATTTGCAGCGATAAAAGAGACATTTCTGTTACTTTTTCTAGACCCGTACCCAGTCGCGCTTCGGACTTTTCGATAACATCGCCTTATTGCACCCCCTTTTTCTTAGGCGGAGATGTCGGCGGCTTTGCCAGCAAAATGTAGATGTTCGAGAATCTCGGTGCGGAAACGGAGAAACGAATCACTAGTGCGATCACGTGGTCGCGCGAGGTCGAAATCAATCTCGCGATCGATTCGCCCGGGCGCCGGGGTCATGATGAGGATGCGATCGCTCATGTAGATCGCTTCATCAATGTCATGAGTGACGAGCAGCATCGTGGTGCGACGATTCTCCCACAGGCGCAGCACTTCGTCCTGCATCCGCATGCGGGTGAAGGCATCGAGCGCACCGAGGGGTTCATCGAGCAAAAGAACTTTCGGATGATTAATCAGTGCGCGAGCAAGCGCGACGCGTTGGGACATGCCGCCGGAGAGATGATGCGGATACGAATTGGCAAATGCTTCGAGGCCGACGAGTCGCATAAATTCAGGCACCTCAGATCTCTTTTCATGCAAGACTCCGCGCGCAACGAGGCCGGCTTCAATGTTGCGGCGAACCGTAAGCCACGGGAACAGATTTGGATCTTGAAAAACGAGGCCGCGTTCCGCGTGCGGTTCGACAATTTTTTCGTTGCCGACAAACAGCTCGCCCGAATCGGGAACATCCAAGCCGGCAATGAGTCGAAGCAACGTCGACTTTCCGCAACCGCTCGGACCAACTAACGAAACAAGCTCGCCCGCGGCTATGGAAAACGATATCCCGCCGAGAGCCGGTCGACTCATTCCGGGGGCATCTGGTATCGGAAAGCTTTTGCAGATTGCGTGAACGCGAACGCCTGACGCGGCCACAATATTCGTCGTCACCACTTGATGGTTCCCTTCTGCCAAACCAGAACTCGATCGCGCAGTTCGAAGAGCAAAGTCATCACTGTAGAGAAGAAGGCTGCCATAATAATGAGCGCGGCGAAAACTTTGCCATATTCGGCCCACCCTTGGGCCCAACTAACATACCACCCGAGACCGGACTTAACTCCCACAGACTCCGCAACCACGAGAGTTAGAAACGAGGCACCTAGCCCCATGAATAAACCGATAAAGATATTTGGAACTGCGGCTGGTATAGCTACTCGAAAGATCAGATACAGCCGTCCTGCGCCGAGGGTTCGAGCGACGTCAAGGTAGGATGCGCGCGTGTTGGAAATCCCAGAGGCAGTCAACATTGTAACGGGAAACCACACCGCGAGTGCAATCAATCCCGCTGACGACACAATTGCCGAAGGGGATACTACCATAGCAAGCGGAATCCATGCGGTAGCTGGAATGGGCCCCACAACCTTGAGCAGCGGCATTCCCCAATACCGCACAGGGTTCGACCAACCGATGCACACCCCTGTGACAAGTCCGACGATCACACCGATGGTGTAGCCACTCACAAGCAAGGCGAGCGAGTGCCAGGTGCTGTCGAGTAAAAGCGCGCGATCGCTAATCAAACTGCGTAAAACTGCTGCGGGTCCGGGAAAGTACGGCAGCGGAAGCAAGTGGAAACCGACGGTAACCACATCCCAAACGCCGAGTGACAGGATAGCAGCTGTAAAAATCGGCCACATGTGCCGCATCCATTTGCGCAACGCTGGCCAGAACCTTTGCGCGATTGCGAGAACAATGGAGACGCCAATAATTTCCCAAAAGAGCAGCATGTAAGAATGCGTTTCGAGTGGTGACGCTTTTTGTGCAATCAGCAAGTGAGTTCCGAACGTAACTAAGCTCGCCACCGGCACAGCCAACTGCATCGGCCAGGGCAATCTTGATCGTTTGTCGGTAACGGCGGCGTCCGCGTTCATTACACGTGTGATCGATGTCATTCTGAGCGAAGCGAAGAATCTCGGATCAATTGCGACGCCTGTCTGCGGATAATAGACGAAAGCGTTTCGCTCCGCTCAACATGACAGCGCAATTGTCACTCGTTTTCTCGCCTTTGGCTTATTTCTGCGCAGCTACTGTGTCTTTCTGAAGGCAGGGCGTGTCAGGGTCGGCGAGATTCGGCGCATCCTGGTCCGGTTGATCGAACATTTTTCTTTGGCAACAGGAACCTCCGTTTTCTCTCTGGATTAAGGACGCCATTAGCCGGATATCGTCTCCCGGCAAGACTTGGGCACCGGCAATTTTTTCCACCTCGAGTGTTTTAAGCCATTCGTCGGTGACGCCTGGAAGATGCATGAAGGCTCGCTTGGCGAGTGCGTTGGTGTCCGTTTCCGGAGAAAGCATCTTGGCGGCTTGCATCTCCCGGCCTATAGTGAGAACTGACTCCTCAGCTAGGTGCACACTTGGTATGTAGCGCAAACGCGCGAGAGCGACTGTGTTAAGTTCAGGAGTTGAGGCGAGATATTTTTTCTCCACCGCCAGGAGCGCGGCAGCCTTCGGATTGGTCTCAACCCATTTGGCACCTTTCAACAGCGCGCGCGTTGCTCTCGCGGCGGCGTCTGGATTCGCATCAACCCATTTGCCGTTCGCGATGACCTCACAGCAATATTCATCCTTGTAGGGCTCGTCCATTATCTGGTCGGCAATATTTCTTACTTTGCCTTCGGCAATTAACAGGCTTCCTATTGGTTCCGAATCTGCTACCGCATCGATTTCGCCTTTGTCGACCGCCAGACCCAATTCGCCTGCTGGAAAAACTTTCCAAGTGATATCCTTCGCGGCGTCAATACCGTGCGTTCCGAACACGCGATTTGCGAAAACAAAAGGGGGTGTGCCCATTCCCGGCACTCCAATTCGCTTTCCTTTCAGATCCTGAATCGTGTGAATGTTCGTTTTCACGCCAGCCTGTACACGCAGGCATCCCCGATGGATTCCAGCGAGGAACCGGACATCCAAACCCTGTTCGACCGGTTTCAAAAACAACATTACGAGGTGATGAGTGATATCGAAGTTGCCGAGCGCCAGCGCGTCTTTGTAAGTCGACCAGTTGCATTTCACCAGTTCGGGCTCGAGTCCCTCCTCCTTGAAAAAACCCTTTTCGTAAGCGGCGTAAATCGGAGCTTCGCAGGTTATACCGATGTAACCGACGCGGACTTTGTTTGAATTCCGAACTGTTGAACCGGATTTCTTGTTACAGGCTGCCACCAGCAGAAGGCTCAGCGAAATGGCAACCAGGAAGAGCTTCGAGCTCATTGTAGTATTCGAAGGTTTTGAAAATGGCGCTATAAGCTTTGCCTATGCAAGCAGAATCCCGGCCGGCAATCAACCCCGAACGCATTCGAGGTCAAGCTCCTGATTGCATTTCGCCCCTCCGCCGAACAATATTGCATCTCCCATGTCGGAGCCGTTGGACATTCGTCATCTCCGCTATTTTCTCGCGGTCGCTGAAGCGGGAAGCTTCAGCCGCGCCGCGGACCGGCTCGGAATTTCGCAACCGAGTGTTTCGCAGCAAATGCGGGATTTGGAAGTCGGCCTTCGCGTGCCTCTGTTCCAGCGCCGCGGGAAACGGATCTTGCTCACTCCCCGAGGTCTGATTTTTCAGGAGCACGCCCGTGCGCTCCTTCATCAGTTGGAAAATCTTCTTCACGAACTGAATGGCGAACCAGGAGAATTACGCGGCGCATTGCGCCTTGGCGTGATCCCGGTGCTAAATGTGCCGCTTGTCCCCCAACTCCTCGGCGCATTTGTCGCCGATCATCCGGCGATCAGTGTCACGGTAGAGGAAATCTCTTCCACTGAGATCGAGACGGCTATCGAAGAAGGCCGCATGGACGTTGGCTTGGGGTTTTTGACTCGCCACTCTCCAAACTTGCGCTACGAGCGTCTTTGCACGGATCAATTCGCGCTGATTGTGGCGCAGAACCACCCGTGGGCAAACCGGCGCATGGTTGATTTTTCAAAATTACACCAGCAACGCCTCCTTCAATTGCCCGACAGCTTTGTGATGCGCCGAATGTCGGACGAAATTTGTCGAAAACATATGGTTCGCCCGCATGTGATTGCCGAGATCAATGCGATTGAGACGCTTCTTCGTTCGCTTGGTCCATCGCAAGCCGCCGCGTTGATGCCAAAAATAGCATTGCGCGGCCGCGAGAATCTAAAGTTAAAGGCCATCCGTTTGCGCGGCAAAAATCTCGGGTTGGATATTGGGCTATTGCGGCTGAGCGACTCAGCAGCAAACACCGCGGTTGCCGCGTTCACCAGCCTCGCAAAGGCAACCGTTCCGAAACTGGTCAAACGGTAAGCGGAGGGCTCTCTGCAAAAGATCTGTAGCGACGGTCCTGCGGCCGTTTTGCCTTGACTTGCAACCAGCAATGCGCCGAACCGGCCGCAGGCCGGTGGCTACAGGAAATCAAATCGCACTCAGCGCGAATCGGGGTGACGCAGGTAAAGCGCTTTGCCGCCCATGTCGATCACAGCGAAATTGGTTGCCAGATAATCCTGGCCCAGCACGCCGGCGTTTGATTCCGCCGCCGATTTCGCGAGTAGAACGTCGCCCGATACGTGCGCCACGACCACTTCGGCGTTTGCCACTTTGAAATTTCCGATCGCCAGTTCCTTCACGCCCGTGCGATTCACTCCTTCTACCAAATTGCCGGCGCCTCCTGCGCCGTAGCCGGAAAGCGCGGTCACGCCGGTTCCAGATTTCACCGCGACTTGCGTGTCAATCAGCGTGTTCGCCGAGCCGGTGTCAACGAGAAGCCGGGTCCCGTGTCCGTTCAGCGCGCCTTCAACATCGAAGTGAGCGTTCGCGTTGAGTCGCATCGGGGTTCTCGTAAAACCGCGACCGGTTAGGAAACTCGCCAGACTCTGGCTCACTGCAGAGCTTGCGCCGTTCGGATTGATGTAAAGCATCTGCCGGGTGCAATCGATGATCATCCCAAACTTGACCATCTCGCGCGCGCCAAGCACCCCGTTCAGATGCGGGATCGCCTTGGAATCGGACATGTGGGATCCGGTAGCGGCAGCGCTGCGCTCTGGATTCATGCCGGACAAATCCGCGATCGCCACAGGAACGTTTGTCACCACGCAATTGCCCATCGCGATGCTTTTCACTTTGCTGGCCCCGAAACGTTCCCAACTGCGCCCAAACAAACCGCCGACACTTGAGTCAGTCTTTTCCACCGTAAGACCGAACGTATTCACGCTGTTTCGATCGATGAGTGTATTGGGTGATCCGGTATCGATCATCAGCGTGCCGTGCCGATTATTTATGGAAACCGGAACGAACAGATGATTGCCGTAGCGTCGCTCCAGCTTCGCGCCGGCAAGTCCTTGACTGGCAAGCGCGCCAGTGAGTGTGCCGCCCGCTTGCTGTCCTTGTGCGCACAATGGCGTGACGATTGCGAGCAAAAGTATACGGACCAACTTGTTCATGTGACGGTTTTAGAACAAAGCCATCGATTCGTCTAGCCTGACAGCAAGGCGGTCGCGGTCGCGCTCAAAATTACCGGCACTTTCAAACACCTGTGAGTATCATCCTATACGTGAATCACGTATGGCAGTGCGGGCTTCTCTCTTTCTGAACACACGGTATGATTCGTGCGGGAGCCATACCACGAACAAAGCGGCCTATGACAAACAACCCAAGAGGCTTACCGGCTACAGATAGTTGTATAACTGTTGGGCTTGCAGTTTGGGTCCGTGAGGCCCGTAGCTTCCACGATAACAGGCTGTGAGTCCACTGCTTTCAGCCTATTAGAAAACTGACCGTTTCTTCCTAAGCCTGGTGGGGGCTCATAAGCATGCTTTTTCTCTTAAAAAGGC
>Ga0306920_100003890_pt1 | contig 19068 bp, 16 predicted proteins | sample flu12Cox44000170_FD_204666 | JGI IMG/M metagenome (GOLD analysis project Ga0306920, IMG submission 204666) | Lab enrichment of tropical soil microbial communities from Luquillo Experimental Forest, Puerto Rico - flux4day.12C.oxic.44.000.170 (v2)... | ecosystem: Environmental > Terrestrial >... | reverse complement strand
TTCGCCGCTTTCATGCACGCCCATATCGTGTCCGACTTCTCGGTCCGGAATGTGTTCGAGAATTCGAACACGGCAAAGCCGATGCTCTACAAGGTGACCGGAGTGTGGGGCAGCCACGAGGGCTCGATGATGCTCTGGGTCCTTATGCTGACCCTGTTCGGCGCTCTCGTCGCGGCTCTCGGACGGTCGTTGCCGATGACGTTGCGGGCGCGCACCCTGGCGATCCAGGGCCTCCTCGGTTTTGGCACGCTTGCTTTCATCATCGGCACCTCAAACCCGTTTGACCGGCTGATCCCGGCGCCCGTCGACGGGCGCGACCTGAACCCGCTATTGCAGGACCCCGGTCTCGCGTTTCACCCGCCCTTCCTCTATTTCGGCTATGTCGGGTTCTCGATCACTTACTCGTTCGCGATCGCCGCGCTGATCGAGGGGCGGATCGGCGCGCAATGGGCGCGCTGGGTGCGGCCCTGGGCATTGACCGCCTGGTGCGGATTGACGATCGGCATCGCGATGGGCAGCTGGTGGGCCTATTACGTGCTCGGCTGGGGCGGGTGGTGGTATTGGGACCCGGTCGAGAACGCCTCTTTCATGCCGTGGCTCTTGGGCACCGCGCTGCTGCACTCGGCGGCGGTTGTCGAAAAGCGCGAGACCTTGCAGCGCTGGACCGTCCTGCTCGCGATCCTGACCTTTGGCATGAGCCTCATCGGGACCTTTCTCGTCCGTTCCGGCGTATTGACCTCGGTTCATTCTTTCGCGGTCGACCCGACGCGCGGCGTCTTCATCCTGGTGCTGATCGCGCTGGTGATCGGAGGCGGCCTGTTGCTCTACGCGCTGCGCGCTCCCGGTCTCGAAACCGGCAACCCGTTTGCTCCGGTGAGCCGCGAAGGCGCCCTGGTGCTCAATAATTTGCTGTTCTGCGCCGGCATGGCGACGGTGTTTCTCGGCACGTTCTACCCGCTGTTCGCCGAGGTCTGGAGCGGCGTCAAATTGTCGGTCGGCCCGCAATTCTTCGATGCGACCTTTGTGCCGATCCTGATGCCCGCCATCATCGCGATGGTGATCGGACCGGTGCTGGCCTGGCGCCGCGGGAAGCTCGGGGCGGCGTTCCGGCGCCTCCTGCCCGCCGCCATCGGCGCGCTTGCTGCCCCGGTCATCGTCTTCGCCATCAATCGCGCCACACCACCGGCGGCATTGGCGGGCATCGCGCTCGCCGTTTGGGCGATGCTCGGCGTGCTGACCGACCTCGGCGACAGGAGCGGGGTCGCAAAACTGCCGGTCGCGGCGTCCTGGCGGCGGCTGCGCCATCTGTCGCGCGGGACCTGGGGCTATGCCATCGCCCATTTCGGGGTCGGCGTGCTGATCGCCGGGATCACCGTGTCGACAGCATGGCGCAGCGAGCGGATCGAGACATTGCGCCCCGGCGACACCGTCGAGATCGCCGGCCGCACCCTGCGTCTGGTCGGGGTAACCGAGGAGGACGTCGCCAATTACCGCGCGGAGCGCGCTCAGATCGTTGTCAAGCAATCCGGCAGCGCGCCGATGACCCTTTATCCCGAGCGCCGCTGGTATCCGGTGGCGCGCAGCCAGACCACGAACACGGCGATAGCCACTAACGGGTTCGGCGACCTCTACCTCGCGCTCGGCGATCCCGATGGGCAGGGCGGCTGGGTATTGCGCGCATACTATAACCCTCTGGTGCCGTGGATCTGGTTTGGCGCGATCCTTGCGGCCCTGGGAGGGCTCGTTTCGCTGAGCGACCGCCGGCTGCGGTTGCGTGTGCCGGCCGCCGGAACCCGTCTCGCCGTGACGCCGGCGGGATCGGCCGACAATTGATGATGCGTCGGCTGGTTCTGGCCATTGCGATGGCGGCGGCCATGGCCGGGCCCGCGGCGCGCGCGGTCGAGCCTTCCGAGCGCCTCGCCGATCCCGCGCTCGAGGCGCGCGCCCGCGCGCTCAGCCAGGAATTGCGCTGCCTCGTCTGCCAGAACCAGTCGATCGACGAGTCGAACGCCGATCTCGCGCACGATCTCCGCGTGCTGCTGCGGCAGCGCCTCACGGCTGGCGACACTGACCGGCAAGTGCTCGATTATGTCGTCGCCCGCTACGGGGTCTTCGTGCTGCTCGACCCGCCCTTCCTGCGGGCGACATACCTCTTGTGGCTGGTCCCGCCTCTGCTGGTGCTGGGGGCCGGCATATTTGTCGTGGTTCGAGCGCAGCGACGACGCCCAGACCCCGAGCTTCCGGCGTTGAGCGAGGAAGAGCGGGCCCGCGCGGCGCTGCTGCTTGGTGACCGCGGATGATCTGGTTCTGGATCATTGCAGGATTGCTTGTCCTGGTAGCGCTGATCGCGCTGCTCAAGCCTTTGCTGCGGGCGAATTCGGGCCCCCCGGATCGGGGTGAGCCGGTGGTCGCGACATTCCGTCGGCAACTCGCCAACCTCGACAGCGAAATCGCGCAGGGACGGCTCACTGCGGACGACGCCGCGCCGGTGCGCGCCGAGATCACCCGGCGAATGCTGGCCGCCGCCGACAAGGAAGCCGAAGCTTCGCGGCCCGCGGTATTCGGCATGGCCGAGGCCTCATGGCGGATCGGCGCCGCGGTCGGCATCGCCGCGCTCTTGCCGGCTGCGGCGCTAGCCATCTACTCCGCTGTCGGCGCGCCGGCGGCGGTCGAACCCGACAAGAACGCTGCGGCAACGGGTGCGCCGCACGACCGGGCGGAACTCGCCGCTGCGGCCGAGCAGCTCAAGGCGCGGCTACAGCAGGATCCCGGTCATGCAGAGGGTTGGGTCCTGTTGGCTCGCACCTTCGCCAACCTGCAGCGCTTCCCCGAAGCGCGCGAGGCCTACGGCCAGGCGATCGCCTTGGCGCCGAACGAGCCGCAATTGCATGCGGAGCTGGGGGAGTTGCTGGTCCTTATCGCGGGCGGCAATGTCACAAAGGAAGCCGAGGGCGAGTTTGCCAAGGCCCCAGACGACCCGCGAGCTCGTTTCTACGCCGCGGAAGCCGCGCTCCAGCGCGGCGAACGCGATTCGGCCAAGGCTGACCTGCGCGCATTGTTGGCTGATGCGCCGGCCGATGCGCCATGGCGCAAAGTCGTGCAAGAACGCCTCGGCGAGATTGCCCCGGGGGAGCAGCCGCCCGAAGCGAAGGTTTCCGGGCCGACGGCGCAAGACGTTGCCGCGGCGCAGTCGATGTCGCCGCAGGAGCGGGAGGCGATGATCCGCGGCATGGTCGACCGGCTCGCCGCCCGCCTCGAACAGAACCCCAACGACAAGGAAGGCTGGACGCGCCTCGCCCGCGCCTACGATGTCTTGGGCGAACCGGAGAAAGCCGAGACGGCGCGAGCCCGGGCCGCTCAGCTCGCCGGGTCCGCCAGGTAGCCTCGGCGCCGCGGGAAAACAATCCTGTGGACACGCTATTTGCCGTTTGCGCGAGCAACTGCGAGAGCGGTTGAACCAGAGCGCTATCAGCCGTAAACCTCCCCCCGAAAACGATGCCAATCTCGCCGGATTTGACCCTCGTGACCGGAGCGACAGGGTTTGTCGGATCGGCGGTTGCTCGCGCCCTGTTGGCACGAGGAGATCGGGTGCGCGTCCTCGCCCGGCCGAACGGCGATAGGCGGAACCTGGTGGGCCTTTCGGTGGAAATCGCGGAGGGGGCGATGGAGGATCGGGGCTCGTTGGTCCGCGCCGTCGCCGGATGCCGGTACGTCTACCACGTTGCCGCCGATTACCGGATCTGGGTACCCGATCCGGCGCCAATGTTCCGCGCCAATATCGAGGGCACTGAGGATCTGTTGACGGCCGCGCTCGAGGCCGGCGTCGAAAGGGTCATCTATACGAGCAGTGTGGCGACGCTCGGGCTAGTGCCGGACGGCTCGGCCGACGAAGAGACACCGAGCGACATCGACGACATGATCGGGCCCTACAAGCGGTCGAAATTCACCGCCGAAGAGGTGGCGCGGGAATTTGCGCAGGAGCGGGGCTTACCGGTCGTGATCGTCAACCCCTCCACCCCGGTCGGGCCGCGCGACATCAAACCGACCCCGACCGGCCGATTGATCGTCGAGGCTGCCTGCGGCCGAATGCCGGCCTTTGTCGATACCGGTCTCAATATCGTCCACGTCGATGATGTCGCTGAAGGCCATCTCGCCGCGGCCGATAAGGGGCGGATCGGCGAGCGGTATATTCTCGGGGGTCGGAACCTAGCTTTGGCTGAAATTCTTGCCGAGGTCGCGAACGCGGTCGGCAGGCGGCCTCCGTGGCTCCGCATTCCGCACCGAGCCCTTCTCCCGGTTGCCTTCGGGGCCGAACTGGCGGCCCGCATTACCGGGCGCGACCCGTTCGTCACGATCGACGGCGTTCGGATGTCGCAAAAAAAGATGTATTTCAGCTCGGCAAAGGCTTCGCGCGAGCTCGGTTACACGCCGCGTCCGGCGCGCGACGGGATTGCCGATGCCGTCGCATGGTTCGCGGCCAACGGGTATCTGAAATGACAGCGGTGCCAGAGCAACGGCCCGCGCCAAGCGTCGAAAGCATCGAGACCCCATCAGGCAAGTGGCGCAGTGGCGAAAATTTCCCGGTCGGATCCTTCCTCATCCGGAGCGACTTGCGGCCGCATGTACACGCGTTCTATCGCTTTGCGCGGAACGCGGATGATATCGCCGACAATCCGGCGCTGACCCCGGACGAGAAGATCGCGCGGCTCGATCGTATGGCCGCGATCCTGGAAGGCGATTCGGGCAAGGACTCCCCGGCGGCTTCGGCGATGCGCGAGAGCGTTCTCGAAACCGGTATTACGGCTCAGCACTGCCATGACGTGCTGCACGCGTTCCGGCTCGATGCGGTTAAGCTGCGTTATCGCGACTGGGATGATTTGATGGCGTATTGCCGCTATTCGGCTTCGCCGGTAGGGCGACAGCTGCTCGACCTGCACGGCGAAAGCCGAACCACCTGGCCGGCCTCGGACGCCCTTTGCTCGGCGCTGCAGGTGCTCAACCACCTGCAGGATTGCACCGATGACTATCGCAAGCTCGACCGCGTCTACCTGCCGCTCGACGATCTCGCAGCCGAAGGCACAGCGGTCGAAGTACTTACGGCAGACATGTCGAGCCCGGGTCTGCGCCGCGTGCTCGACCGGCTGCTGGACCGCACCGCTACGCTGATCGATCATGCCCGCGAATTGCCGCCGCTCGTCGTCTCGTGCGGGCTGCGCTGGGAAGCGGCAGTCATCGCGGATCTTGCGGGACGCCTGCTGCGCCGGTTGCGGCGCGGGGATCCATTGGCGTCGCGCGTGGGACTGCGCAAAACCGATTTCATCGCTGCTTTTGTTACCGGGGTCTCGAAAGGCTTTCCGGGATGAGCGACGCCGCGCTGCATGATGCTGCCGGTCAGCTGGGTGAAGACGCGCTGCGCGAAACGATCCGGCACCGGGTCGAGGAAGCCGGGACGTCGTTCTATTGGGCGATGCGGTTGCTGCCGCGGCACCGCCGCAACGGGATGTACGCCATCTATGCCTTCTGTCGGGACGTCGACGACATCGCCGACGGAGACCGGTCGGTCGAACACAAGCTCGCCGCTCTGGCTGCGTGGCGCCACGAGATCGACGCGCTTTACGGCGGGCAGCCGCGTCACCTCGTGGCACGTGCGCTGCGGGAACCGACACGCTCCTTCGAGCTTCGCAAAGGAGATTTTTTGGCGGTCCTCGCCGGCATGGAAATGGATGCCCGCGAAACCATCAGGGCCCCCGATTCGGCCACGCTCGATCTGTACTGCGCGCGCGTCGCGAGCGCGGTCGGCCATCTCTCGGTTCACATATTTGGCGATCGCAGCGACGCCGCCCATCAGGTTGCAGACTCACTCGGTCGGGCATTGCAGCTGACCAACATCTTGCGCGACCTCGTCGAAGACGCCGCGCGAGGACGGCTGTACCTGCCTCGCGAAATCCTCTACCGGCACGGGATTCGAGAAATCGAGCCGACGGCGGTCTTGGAGCATCCGGCATTGCCGGCAGCATGCCGCGACGTCGCTGCCATCGCCGAAGGCCATTTCCGGGACGCTGCATGCGCCATGAAGCAATGCTCCCGCCGCGCGATGCGCCCGGCCGCGACGATGGCGGCAATTTACCGCACGACACTTTCGGCTCTGCAGCGCTCCGGATGGCGCGACCCGGGGGAGCGCATTGGGCTGTCGGCTCCACAGAAACTGTGGCTGGTGTTGCGTTACGGCTTGCTATGACGGCGGCGGGGAGCGTGCACGTCGTCGGGGCCGGGCTCGCCGGGCTCGCCGCGGCAGTGGCGCTCGCCGATGCCGGCCGCTCCGTGATCTTGTACGAAGCCGCCCCGCATGCCGGAGGGCGCTGCCGCTCCTATTTCGATGCCGAGCTCGGCTGCCGGATCGACAACGGCAACCATCTCCTGCTGGCCGGCAACCGGTCTGCGCTCGATTATCTGGACAGAATTGGCGCGCGCGGCTCGTTCAGCGGTCCCTCGGAGACTGTTTTCCCGTTTCTCGATGCAGAGAGCGGGAGGCGCTGGAGCTTGCGGCCAAACAGCGGCGCGTTCCCGTGGTGGGTCCTGTCCTCGAAACGGCGGGTCCCGCAGACACTGGCCCGCCAATATTTTGCCGCATTGGCGCTGCGGCGGGCCGATCCGTCGGCAACGATCACAACTGTGCTCGACCCGCGCCAGAGACTGTTTCATCGACTGTGGGAACCTCTTGCCGTTGCCGCTTTGAATACGGGTGCCGAGCAGGGCTCAGCCGCGCTCTTTTGGCGCGTCCTCGCCGAGACGCTTGGGAGAGGCGGGGCGGCATGCCGCCCGCTGTTCCCTCGCATTGGTCTCTCGGAGAGCTTTGTCGAGCCGGCGCTCGCCCGCCTGCGCGCGAGGGGCGCGGACATCCGTTTCGGCGCGCGGCTGAAGGCGTTGGCCTTCGGCCCGGGCACGGTTTCAGAGCTCGTCTTCGACGCGGCCTCGAGCGCGCTCGGCAGCGAGGACAGCGTGATCCTCGCGGTCCCCGCAGCAATTGCCGCACGGCTCGTTCCCGGGCTAATCGTCCCCGAGCGGCACTCGCCCATCGTCAACGCCCATTTCCGCTGCGCTCCGCCCGCGGAAGCGCCGTTCTTTGTCGGGGTGGTCGGGGGCGCCGCGGAATGGATCTTTCGCAAACCTGGAGCGTTATCCGTGACGGTCAGCGCTGCTGACCGATTCGTCGAGTGCGACGCACCAGAGCTGCGTGATCTTTTCTGGCGTGATGCTGCTATCGCCTACCGACTTCCGGCTCGACCGGTGCCACCCGCGCGGATCGTCAAGGAGCGCAGGGCGACGTTTCTTGCGAGCCCCGAGCAGCTGGAGCGCCGCCCGCAACAGGCCACCGCATGGAGGAACCTTCTACTCGCCGGCGATTATGTCGATACGGGCTTGCCTGCAACGATTGAAGGCGCTATTCGCTCCGGCTTTGCTGCAGCCGGGTTGCTTGCCGGCGCCAGCCGCAGGCCTGCAGCCGAAGCCCTCGGGGTAGCCGCAGTTCCCTCGCATTGACCACGGAAAACAAGCAAGAACGACGCTGCGTCCTTCCATGAACCGAACCGCCACCAGTGAAGCGGCCGTGTCGCGCCGCGGCATCAGCATTGCGCGCCTTGACGAGGCGATCGCACGTGCCAGCGAGTCGCTGATCGCTTTGCAACATCCCGACGGTCATTGGGTCTTCGAGCTGGAGGCCGACGTGACGATCCCGTCGGAGTTTATTCTGCTCCAGCATTATTTCGGCCGCATCGAACCGGAGCTGCAGGCGCGGATCGCCGGATACATCCGGGCCACGCAAGGCGCGGATGGCGGATGGCCGTTGTTTTACGGGGGCGCGCTCGACATCAGCGCTTCGGTCAAGGCGTATTTTGCGCTGAAGGCAGCCGGGGATCTGGTCGACGCGCCTCATATGGAACGGGCGCGGGCGGCGATCCTGGCCGGCGGCGGCGCCCGGCGCTGCAACGTATTTACCCGCATCCTCCTCGCGCTGTTCGGCGAGGTGCCGTGGCGCGCGGTTCCGGTCATGCCGGTCGAGATCATGCTCCTCCCTAACTGGTCGCCTTTTCATATCACCAAGGTGTCCTACTGGTCGCGCACGGTTCTGGTGCCGCTGCTCGTGCTCATGGCACTGCGGCCGCGAGCCCGAAACCCGCTTGGGATCACCGTCGGCGAGCTTTTTCTGGAACCGCCCGAGGCGGTGAAAGATTGGATCGCCGGTCCGACCTCCTCGCCGCTCGCCGTTGCGTTCGGCATGCTCGACCGGTTACTGCGGGTTGCCGAGCCGTTCTTCCCGGCGGACGCGCGGCGGCGGGCAATCGACAAGGCCGTCGCCTTTGTCACCGAGCGCCTTAACGGCGAAGACGGTCTTGGCGGCATCTTCCCGGCGATGGCCAATGCGGCGATGATGTTCGATGGCCTCGGATACGAGCCTGATCATCCCGGCTACGCGTCGGCTTTGTCCTCGCTTCGCAAACTGCTGGTGCTGGATGGCGAGCGCAGCTATTGCCAACCCTGCCTGTCCCCTGTCTGGGACACGGCCCTTGCCTGCCATGCGCTGATGGAAGTCGATGACGCGCGTCTAGGGGCGACGATAAGCCGCGCGCTCGACTGGCTCGAGGCGAAGCAAGTTCTCGAAATCGAAGGTGACTGGGCGGCCGTCCGCCCCGGCTTGCGGCCGGGCGGATGGGCATTCCAGTTCGAGAACCCCTATTACCCGGACCTCGACGACACTGCGGCGGTGGCTCTCGCGCTCGATCGCTTCAGCCCGGCGCGGTATCGCGCCGCGATCGACCGAGCGGCCGAATGGGTTATCGGTATGCAGAGCCGTGGCGGCGGGTGGGCATCCTTCGACGCCGACAACACGCATTTCTATCTGAACCACATCCCGTTCGCCGACCACGGCGCGCTGCTGGATCCGCCGACGGCGGATGTGAGCGGCCGTTGCCTCAGTTTCCTGACCCAAATCGGCTACGGCCCGGATCACCCGGCGGTGGCTGCGGTAATAGATTACTTGCGTTCCGAGCAGGAGCCGGACGGCAGCTGGTTCGGCAGGTGGGGAACCAATTACATCTACGGGACCTGGTCGGTGCTCACCGCTCTCAACAGCGCCGGCCTGCAGGCCAATTCGCCAGAAGTACGGCGCGCCATCGGCTGGCTCCTCGCGCGCCAGCACGAGGATGGCGGCTGGGGGGAAGGCGGAGAATCATACGCGCCAGGCGCGCCTCGCGGCGACGCGCCCTATAGCACTCCCTCGCAGACCGCCTGGGCACTGCTCGCCTTGATGGCCGCGGGTGAGGCCGGTCATCCCGCGGTTGCCCGTGGCATCGCGTATTTGGTGGACAGCCAAGATCCGGAGGGTAACTGGGACGAGCCTTGGTATACGGCGGTCGGCTTTCCGCGAGTTTTCTACCTTCGCTACCATGGCTATCGCGCCTTTTTTCCGCTGTGGGCGCTCGCTCGGTATCGCCGCTTGTCGCGCGGCAACTCGCGTCAGGTTCCATTCGGAATTTGAGCCCTCCGCCGCGTGAAGCGCAGGCCGCGTCCTTTTGTCCGGAGGCTCGACCGGCCAGGAGGGGTTACGCCCGCTGCGGCGTTGCGATAACTTGCACTTGCTTCCATAGCGGTTAACGTTCAACTATCAAGCGAAAAGTGCGTAGGAAGGTGCAGATGCACCGATTGGCGACTGTGCTCTGTGCCTCGGGTCTTGCCGCCGAAGCGAGGATTGCGCGCGCCGCGGGATTTCCGGTCGTGATCGGCGCAGGCGACCGGGACCGCACGGCCGCGCTCGTCGAGAGTGCGGTTCAGCACGCCAAATGTCTGATGAGCTTTGGCATTGCCGGCGCCCTGGCGCCGCATCTGCGGCCCGGCGATGTGGTGATCTCGGCCGAGGTGGTGTCCGCCGGCCACCGCTGGGCAGCGGCAGACCTCTTTCAATCGCGCGTGGCCGATCTCGCGCGGCAAATCGGCGCCTTCGAAGGCGCGGTCCTCGGCGCACCTACCATTCTTGCAACCGAGGAAGACAAACGCCGCGCCTGGCGCGAGACGGGCGCCCTTGCCGTCGACCTCGAAAGCGATGTCGTCGCCCGCATTGCCTCGCAGGCCGGGATTCCCTTTGTCGTCGCGCGGACGATTGCCGACACCGCCAATCGGGAGCTGCCGCCGGCCGCCCTCATCCCGCTCTCGGAGACAGGAACACCAAACCTTGCCCGCGTGCTCGCCTCCGTGTTGCGGCGTCCGCGGCAGATCACGACCCTGATCTCACTGGCTCGCGAGACCCGAATGGCTCTCGCGGCGCTAACCGGTCCCGCGCACGCTCTGCGGGGATTGGCTACCGGCTCCTAAACGAGCCATTGCTTCCTCGACGTGCCGGGAGAAGACGTAGTTGGCCGGCCGTTGCCGGCCGAGCGGGATTTCGGGAGCCATTTCGCCTTCGGTGCGAAACCCGCGCAGCGCCACGCCCGCAGCCTTTAGGGGGTGCTTTACCGAATCCATGACCGCCGTCGCCTCGTAGCCGGAGTGCACCATGCAATTGGCGCATTTCTCGTAATTGCCGGTGCCGTAGGCGTCCCAATCGGTCTCCTCCATCAGCTCCTTGAAGGTCTTTGCATAGCCTTCGCCCAGCAGATAGCAGGGGCGCTGCCATCCGAAATAGTTCCGCGTCGGATTGCCCCATGGCGTGCAATGATAGGACTGGTTGCCGGCGAGGAAATCGAGAAACAAGCTCGATTGGTTGAACGCCCAACGCCGCCGTGGGTCGCGCTTGAAGATTTCGCGGAACAGCTCCTTGGTGCGGCGCCGGTTGAGAAAATGCTCCTGATCAGGCGCCCGCTCATAGGCGTAGCCGGGCGACACAGTGATGCCGTCGATCCCGACCTCCATCACCTCGTCGAAAAACCGGGCGACGCGCTCCGGGTTAGCGTTGTCGAACAAGGTAGAGTTGATGTTGACGCGAAACCCGCGATTCTTCGCCAGCCTGATCGCGGCCACGGCCCGGTCGTACACCCCGTCTTGACACACCAAGCCGTCGTGGTCCTCGCGGTCGCCATCGAGGTGGATCGTCCAAGCGAAATATGGGCTCGGCTCGAACAGCTCGATCTTCTTTTCGAGCAACAGCGCATTCGTGCACAGATAGACGAATTTCTTCTTGGCGATCATGCGCCGGGCAATCTCGTCGATCTCACGATGCAGCAATGGCTCGCCGCCGGCGATCACCACCATCGGCGCGCCGCATTCATCGGCCGCTGCGACGCATTCGCCGACGCCGAGGCGCTGGTTGAGGATCGCGTCGGGATAATCGATTTTGCCGCAACCGGCGCAGGCGAGATTGCAGCGGAACAGGGGCTCCAGCATTAGCACCAGCGGATAGCGCTGCACACCCTTGAGGTGCTGAGCGACAACATAGGCGCCGACGCGGATCGTTTGGCGCAGCGGTATTGGCACGGCGAAACCTCGTTACCTGAATGTTGATGGGAGGCAGCTCAGCCGGTGGTGTCGGCGAGTTGCGAGGGCATCCGGAAACGAACGTTTTCCGTGACGCCGGGCAGAACGGAGAGCTCGACTTCAGCCAGCTCACGTAGCCGGGTGATCACCTCCTCGACGAGCTCGGCCGGAGCGGATGCGCCGGCGGTAATGCCAACAGACCCAGCGCCTTCGATCCACGCCGCGTCGAGCGCGCGAGCGTCTTCGATCAGGTAGCTGGACACCCCGCTCTCGGCCGCAATCTCGCGCAGCCGATTCGAATTCGAGCTGTTCGGTGCGCCCACGACCAGAACAACATCGACAATTTTTGCGAGTTCCCGAGCGGCCCTCTGACGGTTTTGTGTTGCGTAGCAGATGTCCTTGGTGTCCGGGCCGACAATCGACGGAAAGCGCGCCTTTAACGCTTCGATGACGGCGCGCGTATCGTCGACGCTGAGAGTGGTCTGGGTGATGAAGGCGAGCTTGTCCGGGTCGGCAACCTTAAGGCGCTCAACTTCTTCCGGGGTCGAGATCAGGTGGACCCGGCCGTCGATTCGCCCCATTGTGCCGACGATTTCCGGGTGTCCGGCATGCCCGATCAAGACGATCTCGCGCCCCTGGTTGGCGTAGCGCTGGCCCTCGATGTGCACCTTCGAGACCAGCGGACAGGTGGCGTCGATGACCGGAAGCCCGCGGTCGGTCGCGCGTTCCTCGATCGCGCTGGCGACCCCGTGCGCGCTGAAAATAGTCACCGCGCCCTTCGGGATTTCATCGATTTCGTCGACAAAACAAGCGCCCTTGGCGCGCAACCGCTCGACGACGTGGCGGTTGTGCACGATCTCGTGGCGGACATAGATCGGCGGGCCATATTTTTCGAGCGCTCGCTCGACGATCTCGATGGCCCGTTCGACACCAGCGCAAAAACCTCGTGGCTGGGCTAGCACTACCCGCATTACATCGCCTCGTTGCCGCGCCCCAACTGGGCCCGCATCTGCATCGGCACTATATGAACGCGCGACACCGCCGACACAATCCGTTGCGCAACAGTTGAGTTTATGGGAGCGAGCAGGGCGCCGCAGCGACTAGGCGGTCACGCGATAACGAGAGTGCCGAAAAAATCGTGTTGCGGGACGCCCGCGTCCCGTATCTGTTTCGTCGCGATTTCGAAACCTTCGGGAGAATCGCCAATGAAACACGCTGCGCTCGCGCTGATGGCCCTTGCGGGGGCGCCGGCTTTCGCCGAGCCTGCCGATGCCGCCGCTTGTGCCAACGGCGTGTACCGGGCGGGGTGTGTCGGACCGAACGGAGCTGCAGTCGTCCGCAAAGCGCCTCCGCCCCGGCGCAACGTAACCTGCGCCAACGGGGTCTATTGAGCCGGTTGCGTCGGACCCAACGGTGCGGCCGTCGTCCGCAAGCACTATTAGCTCGAGGGTGCAGTCAAGGGTGCCGCCTCTCCGCTTTTGATTATCCAGCCATCGTTGGAGAGACTTCCCGCCAGGGCCAAGGTCACCCGTTCGCCGCGAGCGGATTTGTCCATCTGAGCCCCGAAAACCGGGAGGAGTCACGATCCGTCGTGCAAAGCGTGGCGCCGTGCTCCACTGCGATCGCGGCGAGGACGGCGTCCATGACAAGGGGGCCAGCGGCTTGGCCATCACGTACAAGATCGCGCAGGATGCCCCATGCCGCTCACCGGTTCGAGAATGCCGGCGGTAGGTTGAACGAGCCAGGACGAAATCGCCGCTTCGGCCTCGGAGGTGGAAAGCGGCCGCTCGAATACTGTCGCGGTCCTCAGAAATGCCCACAGTGTCAACCACGCGAAACGAACGAGGTCAGGCCCCGAAAGCACCGCTTCGAGCCAGGCTTGGCTCTTGTCGTGCTACTCCGCTCTCGGGTGATAGGCGTAAAGCAGGAGGTTCGCGTCGATGAGGATCATCGGTGGAGCGAGCCCTCCACCTGTTCAATGAGCTGTGCGATGTTGTCGAGGCAAATCCCCGGCTTCATCTCGCCAAGGTCCCGGGCCGTAACCTCGAAGGCTTCCCAGTGTGTCGCGCTGCGTTGGCTCGCCAACCCGCGACGCATCGTTTTGTTTACGATTTCTCGGAAAGGGCGGCCGGCGCGGCGCGATTCCGCTTTGAGCTTGGCCGCTATATCGTCATCCAGAGTTAGCTTGGTTCTCATGGGTTTGATGCTTTGGTACAGACATCATGATGTCAATAAGGCGGTATAGCGCCGCGTGCGCAGTTTTTGTCTTTGCGGCCGCCTTTCTCCTCTGGGAAACGGCTGCACTGGGGCAGCCTGCCTTCGATCCGCCAGAGGTTCGCGCTACCTCGGATGTCGTGGCGCCCGAACTGCTGCGGGGCCCGCACTATCAATTGGGCCCCACGGTTAGAACATTCACTTTTATGAACCAATATACGGTGGCGTCGGATTATGGCGCATTCACCGCCTCGAGCGACGCCCGGCTGCGCCGGCTCATCCGGGAGATTGCCGCGATCGCGGAACTGGAAAAGATCCATCAGAGCGACGCTTTCGCCAAGGCGACGGTCGACGCGGGAAAGGGAGTGGTCCAAGGCGCCCAGCACCTGATCCAGGATCCGGTGGCCACGATCGGTGCGGTTCCGGAAGCGGTTTTCAGCATCTTCGGCCGCGTCTCTGAGGCGGCAAAGCGCGGCGGCACGAGCAAATACGAAGACGGGGTGGCGCAAAACCTGCTGGCCGTGTCCAGCTTCAAGCGCGAATACGCCCAAAAGCTTGATTTCGATGTCTACTGCAGCAACGAAGTTCTGCAAAAGCAGCTCAACAGCGTCGCCTGGGCCTCGGCGGCCGGCAACCTGACCTTGGGCGCGGCATCCATGGTGACCGGCGCGGCCGTGCTGCAGGTTGCGGGCGGTTTGCGCACGCTCGACCAGGCCAAGAACATCGTCAATGCGCTACCCGCCTCCGAACTCTCCCGGCGCAACCGAGAGGCCTTGCGCCAGATGCACGTGCCCGATTCGGTCGCCGACCGCTTTCTCGCTAACCGCATGCTTTCTCCGCGGCACCAGACGGTGATCGTCGAGGCCATGAAGACATTGCGCGGGATACCCGGCCGTGCGGCTTTCATCCAATACGCTGCGCGGGCCGACAGCGAAGACGCCGCTCTGTTGTATCAAGAGATGGCGGAGCTGCTTGCCGGCTATGACCGGCTGGTCACCCCGATTCATCGCGTGACGATTTACCAGAACATCCCGGTCGCTTACACCGGTCAGGGAGCGGCGGTGATCCTGCTGCCGATCGATCGGCTGCTGTGGACCGAGAGGACCTCGGGGATTGCGACCAGTCTCGCCCAAACATTGTCGAAACCGCAGCCAGCCCGGCCCGTCGAGATCTGGATGACCGGTGACGCGTCGGACCATGCCCGGGAGGGGCTGCAGCAGCTCGGCATTACCTTGGTCGAGCATGCCGGGCAACGGCTTCCACTGCTCGATTGAGCTGCCGTGGCCGATCCGGCGACCCCTTACTCGGTTGGCGACGCTAAAATTGCCGCATTCGCATCGTATTTTGGCTTGTCGCGGTGCTCGACGCCGCGCAGTGCTTGCCGTGAAGGGAGACAGCGTGCCTGCAGATTCCCTGCAAAAACAGGTTGAGGCGGCCTTTGGCGGCTAGCTCCGGCCCGGCCCCACGTCGTGCCCTGTGGCGGCGGCCGTTTCCGGTGTGCTTTTTGTTGCTTGCGCAAGTCGTCGGCGGGTGCGCGCCTCTGGAACGCCAGCCCGCCGTGCCCGCAAATCTGACGGAACAGGCGACGGTGCTGGGTATCCCGAACGCGCGCTTCTGGCCCGACACTCAGGGGCTCGAGTTGATAGAGGAAGGCAGGCAAGCTCGGGCGCGAGAGCGCGCGGCGAAGCGGCGGACGCGGACCGTCCGCTTCCGCCGGCCAATTTCCTCGCGGTTTCCGGCGGAGGCGACAACGGCGCCTTTGCCTCCGGGCTACTGGTCGGCTGGACCGCCAGCGGTACGAGACCCGCTTTCAACCTCGTCACCGGGATCAGCACCGGTGCACTGATCGCGCCGTTCGCTTTCCTCGGCCCGGCTTACGACCCCCAACTGCGCGCGGTTTACACCACTATCGGACCGCGCGACGTCTATGAGGAGCGCGGGCTACTAAAGGCGGTCTTCAGCGATTCCCTTGTCGACACGACGCCGCTCTTTCTGCTGATCTCCCGCTATGTCGAAGAACATGATGGCGGCGATCGCCGACGAGTACTTGAAGGGGCGTCTCTTGATGGTCGCCACGACCGACCTCGACGTGGGGCGCCCGGTTATCTGGAATATCGGAGCAATCGCCGCGAGCGGCCGGCCCGAAGCCCAGGACCTGGTCCACAAGATATTGTTGGCCTCCGCCGCGATGCCCGGCTTCTTCCCGCCGGTGCTATTCGATGTCGAAGTGGGAGCCCAGCATTACCAGGAAATGCACGTCGACGGCGGGGCGGTGGCGCAGACCTTTCTCTACCCGCCGCAGATCGGACTCCTCGTCAATCTTCGGGAGGGCCCCTACGCCCGCCAGCGCCATGCTTACGTTATCCGCAGCGGCAGGCTGGATCCCGAGTGGGCTTCGGTGGACCGCCGCCTGATGTCGATCTCAAGCCGGGCAATTGCGACGATGATCCATTACAGCGGCTACAACGACGTCTTGCGCATCTATTCGACCACGCAGCGCGACGGCGTCGACTATAACCTTGCCTATATCGGGCGCGATTTCACCGTCGAGCACAGGGCGGACTTCGATCCTGTCTATATGAACGCGCTGTTCGACTACGCTTATCAAAAGGCGGTCCGCGGCTATCCGTGGGCAAAGGCGCCCCCCGTCTTGGAAGAGGCGCGAGGGCGTGTGGCCAGCGCGCGATGAGCTGCACCGATCGGCGCAGCGCCAGCTGAACAACAGTCGACGTGTCCATGGCCGTAACTCTCGCCATTGCGATCGTGCTGGTCCCGGCCTGGGCTTATCTGATCGCATCGGCCGCAGCCGTCTGTCGATTTGCGCGGCATATTAGCCCCTCGACGCCCTTCAGGGGGGAGAGGGGGGGTGAAGGCGTGTCGGTGCTGAAACCGCTGCACGGCGACGAGCCGGGCCTTTATGAGAATCTGCGCTCGTTTGCGGAGCAGGACTATCCGCACCTGCAAATCGTGCTCGGTGTCAACGACCCACAGGACGGCGCACTTCCAGCCGCTCATGCCCTGGTTCGCGACCTTCCCGCCCATGACATCGCCGTCGTCATCAATCCCCGCGTGATGGGGTCGAACCAGAAGGTCGCCAATCTCGAGAACATGCTCGAGGCGGCGCGCCACGGGGTACTTGTGCTTGCGGACAGCGACATGCGGGTCGACCGCGGATATGTCAGCGCCGTAACGGCGCCGCTGCACGATCAACAGACTGGGGTCGTCACCTGCCTTTACAAGGGAATGTCGACCGGCGGCAAATGGTCCGAGCTCGGAGCAATGCAGATCAATTTCGGCTTTCTTCCGGGTGCCCTCGTTGCCGAAGCGTTGGGTCTGGGCGGGGGGTGCTTTGGGGCGACGATAGCGCTGCGCCGCGAAACCCTCGAACGCATCGGCGGCCTCGCGCGTGTGCGCGACGAACTCGCCGACGACCACCGGATCGGCGACGAGGTCCGCGCGCTCGGGCTCTCCGTGGTGCTGTCCACTTACCTCGTCGAGGCGCGTGTCTTTGAGCTGAGCCTAGCAGATTTGTGGCGACACGAACTGCGTTGGGCGCGCACCATCAAAGCAATGGCGCCCGCCGGTTTCGCCGGATCGGTGCTCTCTCATCCGCTCGCCATTGCCGCAATTGCCGCGGCAGCGACGGGATTTGGCTTGACCCCTACACTCTTTCTTGTGATTTCCTGCGTTCTAAGATGGGCTACAGCGCGGGTCATTGCGGACGCGCTCGGGGTTCCCCCGACTAAGCCGTGGCTGTTGCCGGTGCGCGATGCCTTGTCCTCCGCCGTGTTCGTCGCCAGCTTTTTCGGACGAACGGTCTTCTGGCGGGATCAGGTTTTTCACGTTGAGGCGAGCGGGCGCATGACGGCCGGTGGAGAGCAGGTGCACGGAGAAAAGGCCCTATGATGAAGACCCTGTTCCTCCACCCGCCATCCTTTGACGGGTTCGACGGCGGCGCCGGCTCGCGCTACCAGGCCAAGCGCGAGATCCGCTCGTTTTGGTACCCGACTTGGCTGGCGCAGCCCGCCGCCCTGCTCCCCGACAGCAAGCTGGTCGACGCTCCGCCGGCGGGGCTCAAGCTCGATCAGGTCTTGCCGCTCGCCGGGGACTACGAGCTGGCGGTGCTCCATACCTCGACACCGTCTTTCGCCTCCGACCTTCGGGTCGCCGAGGCTCTGAAGGATGCTAACCCGAAATTGAAGATCGGATTTGTCGGCGCCAAGGTTGCGGTCGAGCCTGAAGACAGTTTAAAGGCCTCGCCGGCCGTCGATTTCGTGGCGCGCGAAGAATTCGACTTCACCATCAAGGAGGTGGCTGAGGGACGGACATTTGACGCAATCGACGGCCTCAGCTACCGCAAGACAGGCGGGGGGATCGCGCACAACCGCGACCGGGCCGTTCTCGAGGAGATGGATCAGCTCCCGTTCGTCACCGAGGTCTACAAGCGCGACCTGCGGGTCGAGGACTACTTCATTGGCTACCTGAAGCACCCCTATGTCTCGCTCTATACGGGGCGCGGCTGCCGGTCGAAATGCACGTTCTGCCTGTGGCCGCAAACCGTCGGGGGCCACCGATACCGGGTACGCAGTGTCGAGCACGTGATCAACGAGATCCGCCTCGCGAAAAGTTATTTCCCTCAGGTGAAGGAGTTCTTCTTCGACGACGATACCTTCACCGACGATCGGCCGCGCGCCGAGGCGATTGCGCGCGAACTCGGCAAGCTCGGCGTGACCTGGTCCTGCAACGCCAAAGCCAATGTGCCGCGCGCGACGTTGGAGGTGTTGCGCGACAACGGCTTACGGCTATTGCTCGTCGGTTACGAGACCGGCAACCAGCAGATCCTCAACAACATCAAAAAAGGCATGCGCATCGACATCGCGCGGCGCTTCACAAAGGATTGCCACGAACTTGGCATCACGATCCACGGCACCTTCATCCTAGGCCTCCCCGGCGAGACCAAGGAGACCATCGAGGAAACGATCAGCTTTGCCGCGGATATCAATCCCCACACGATCCAAGTTTCGCTCGCCGCGCCCTATCCGGGCACTTACTTGCATCGACAGGCCGTCGAAAACGGCTGGCTCGACGTCTCCCATGCCGAGCTGATCGACGACCGGGGCGTGCAGATCGCACCGCTGCATTACCCGCACCTCTCGCACACCGAGATCTTTGAGTCGCTCGAAACCTTCTACAAGCGCTTCTACTTCCGCCGCGGCAAGATCGCCTCGCTGGTCGCCGAGATGATCAAGAGCCCCGAGATGATGCGGCGCCGGCTGCGCGAAGGCGTCGAATTTTTTCAGTTCCTCCGTAGCCGGGAGATGCCGAGCTGAAGAGCCTGATCGTCTGCGCAGACGATTTCGGGCTCGACCCAGCCGTCAACGAAGCCGTAGA
>Ga0306920_100003885_pt1 | contig 19078 bp, 13 predicted proteins | sample flu12Cox44000170_FD_204666 | JGI IMG/M metagenome (GOLD analysis project Ga0306920, IMG submission 204666) | Lab enrichment of tropical soil microbial communities from Luquillo Experimental Forest, Puerto Rico - flux4day.12C.oxic.44.000.170 (v2)... | ecosystem: Environmental > Terrestrial >... | reverse complement strand
TGCCGCTCTTGAAGCGGTCGGCATTGCTGTTAAAGAAATTACGATAGCCCTCCGGCACGAAGAGCGGCCAGCCGCCAACCGCGACGACCGCGTTGAGATCGGGGTGCGCCGTCGTCAGGTCGTTGAGCTGCTGGACGGCCAGCGCCGCATCGTCGTTGCAATAGGTGGGTGAGCCCGACACCTCCTTCCAACCTGCCTTCCCCGCCACCTCGCGGACGCCTTCGAGGCGCTCATTGAGATTGGCCGCGGCGGGGCCGCCCGAAACCATGCCGTAAGCCCCGGCGCGGGGCTGGGCCTTCACCAGCATCTCGCCCAAGGCCCGGCCCAGATCCTTATTGTTGGTGCCGATATAGGCCTGGCGCGCCGAGCTCGGCGCGTCCGCGTCGAAGGTGACGACATGGATGCCGGCGTCGCGCGCCGCCTTGATGACGCCGGTCAGGGCACCGACGTCGGAGACAGAGATCGCCAGACCGTCGACCCGTTGCGTGATCAGATCCTGGATGATCTGCACCTCCGTCGCAGGCTCGTGCTCGATCGGCCCGCGATAGACGCATTCGACAGTGCCGAGCTCCTTGGCGCGCTTGATGCACCCGTCGCGCGCCAAGTCAAAGAACGGGTTGTTCATCGCCTTCGGCACGACCGCGAATTTGAGCTTGTCGGCCGCCCCGGCCGGGTCGGCCAACACCGTCATGGCGAGCACCGCGAGAATCACACGCTTCATGGCTTTCCTCCTCCGCTCTGCTCCAGCCGGCCTGGCGTCGCTCAGAAGACGCGTCGAGTGCGAAGCTGATCGACCAGCACGGCGATGATGATGATTACGCCGACGAACACCTCTTCCCAATAGGTGTTGGCGCCGATCAGCACAAAGCCGTTGCGGATCACCTCGATCAGCGCCGCGCCGATGACCGCACCCGCGGCACCGCCGACGCCGCCGGCGAGATTGGCGCCGCCGATAACCGCGGCGGCGATCACCCGCAGCTCGTATCCTGTCGCGAGATTGGCGGGAGCTGCACCCAGCCAGCCGGCGATCAGCACGCCGCTGAAGCCGGCGGCAATGCCGCTCAGCACATAGACCGAGACGACAACGCGCGGGACGCGCACACCGGTTAAGGCCGCCGCCTGCGCATTGCCGCCGACGGCATAGAGATGCCGGCCCCAGACAAGGTGGCGCAATGCCAGCGCCATCAGGACGGCGAGCACGAGGAGATAGACGAGCTGTGTGGGCAGGCCGAGCACGGTGCCGTTGGCGAAGCGGGTGAAGCCCGCGACGTCGGGCCCTGTCGGATATTGCGCGCGCCCTTGGGTCAGGACGTAGGTCATGCCGCGCGCGACCGAGAGCATGCCGAGCGTGGTGACGAAGGGCGAGAGCCGTATTCGGGCGATAAGCAGGCCGTTGACCAGGCCGATTAGCGCCGCGAGCGCCAGTGCCAGCAGTGTCGCGAGCGCGATCGTTGCACCCGGCACCTGTGCCGCTGCTGTCGCCGACAAGAAGCGCATCAGCATCAGAGTCACGACCGCACTCAGCGCGCAGATCGAGCCGACCGACAGATCGATGCCGCCGCTGATGATGACCAAGGTCTCGCCCAACGACATCAGCGCAATGAAGCTGAAGTTCTTCGAAATGTTGAGCAGGTTGCGCGGCGTCATGAAGACCGGTGCCAGGATCGAGATGACGACGATCAGGACCGCGAAAGCGATGGCGACATAGGCGGTCTGGGTCTGCGGCACGCCGCGGCGCCACCATGCGGAGCGAGGACGGGCGGGGAGCGCCGCGGGTTCCGAGGTGCCCGCCATCAGGCGCGCTCGACGGCACCGGTTATCAGCGCCGTCACTTCCTCGGGCGAGGTGGTACCCATCGGCTTGTCAGCCACCTTCTGGCCTCGGCGTAAGACCGTTATCCGGTCGGCGACGGCGAAGATGTGCGGCATCGCGTGGCTGATGAAGATCACCGACTGGCCGTGGTCGCGCATGCGGCGCATCAGGTCGAGGACCTCGGCCACTTGACGCACCGAGATCGACGCTGTCGGCTCGTCGAGCAGCACGAGCTTGGCCGCGGCGAGCCGCGTGCGCGCGATGGCCACGGCTTGGCGCTGGCCGCCCGAGAGGGTGCGCACGAGTGCCTCGGGCCGCGTCTCCGATTTGAGCTCGGCGAAGAGCTGCGCGGCTCGGCGTGTCATTGCGGCGTGGTCCATGATGCTGAAGCCGGCGACCCGCCGCCGCAGCTCACGGCCGAGAAAGACGTTGGCGGCGCCCGTCAGATTGTCGGCGAGCGCCAAATCCTGGTAGACCACCTCGATGCCAGCGCTGCGCGCATCCTCCGGCCCGCGAAAGCGCACCGGATGCCCGTCTAAGTGGATGGTCCCGTGGGTCGGCGGAAAATTCCCGGCGATGATCTTGACCAAGGTCGACTTGCCGGCGCCGTTGTCACCAATGAGGCCGACGATCTCGCCCGGCGAAACCGTGTAGTCGACCTGGGCGAGCGCGCGAATGGCGCCGTATTCCATGCCGATGCCGCGCAGCTCCAGAAGGGTCATCTGAGGAGGTTAACGTCGCGACCGTAAGCCAGGCAACGACGCCCGTTGCGTTGCCTTCGCTTGCGTCGAGGATGCGGCTGGCTGCAATTGCACCTCTGCGCACCGGTCGGGTAAGTTTCGTCCCGAGTGCAGGGACGTGGTTCAGGGGATGGCAAAGAAACGGGGAGGAGAGGCCGCGCGGGAGACGAGCGGCGAGCAGGCGCCGGTAGTGCGGATTTTTCTCTCGTCGCCGGGGGACGTGGCGGATGAGAGGAAGATTGCCCGCGAGCTGATCGAAGGGGAGCTGCAGAAGCACCCCTCCTATCGCGGCCTGAAGCTGGAGGTGATCACCTGGGACGATCCCGACGCGCGCATCCCGATGCTGGCGAGCGAGACGCCGCAGCAATCGGTGAACAACGCACGGCCGCGGCCCTCCACCTGCGACATCGTCGTCGTCATCCTCTGGGCGCGGATGGGCACACTTCTGCCGGAGACGATCTGCAAGCCGGGCGGCGAGCCATACCTGTCGGGCACGGAGTGGGAATATCTCGACGCGGTCAATTCAACGCGAGAGCCCAAGCCTGAGGTGCTGGTCTATCGGCGAACCGAAGAGCCGATCATCAGTATTCGCGATCCCAACAGGAAAGAGAAGGAAGAGCAGTTTGAACGTGTCGAAGCGTTCTTAGCCCGGTTCCGCAACAGCGATGGTTCGCTGGTCGGCGGGATAAATGAGTATGCCGCACCGGACAAGTTCAGAGCACTGTTGCGACAGCATCTTGACGACCTGTTGCATCCGCGCCGCCCACCCGCTCCTGCGAACGGGAAACCTCTGCAGATTGAGGCGACCATCCCCGGCGCATATCTCGACTGGCTGCGCGTCGAATATGCCGACGTCAATCTGCTCGGCCAGGAGCTGCAACAGGGGCAGGCGCTGACGCTCAACCACGTCTATGTGCCGGCATTGACGGCGCCGACGGCAGATCCTGTCGTGCTGAAGGCCGGAAGGCGGCGCCGCGAGCGCAAGACGCAACCGGAAAAAATGGCGGAGCGAAGACCGGTCCCGTTGCTGCAGCGGCTCGATGCGGAGTCGCTGTACGTTCCGGCCCCCGCCGGCGCCGGCAAATCGACCTTCTGCCGTTGGGCGGTGCTGCACAGCATCGCTGCCGCCGATCTCGCGCACGCCGTCCCGACGCAGCCGGAGTTCGCTGAGACGGCGCCCGAAAACCTGCGCGGCCGGCTGCCGCTGCTGGTGCCATTGCGCGACTTCCACGAGGGCATCGACGGCGGCCGTGGCCGGCGCACCGGTCATCGAGGGGAGTTGGAGCAGACGCTGGCAGCGTGGGTGGACAGGTCGCTGGCAGACCAACTGACCGGCGAGAACCTCCTTGCCCATCTGCGGGCCGGGACTGCCTTCCTGCTGCTCGACGGCCTCGACGAGGTGCCGGTCTCCGACAATCGCGACGGTGCCGAGGTCTATCCCCGCGACCTGTTGCTGACCGCCCTCGCCAATGCGCTGCCGACATGGCTGAAGGCCGGCAACCGGGTGCTGTTGACCAGCCGCCCCTACGGCCTCGACGAAGGCGGTCTGCGCAAGCTCGACCTGCCGCAGGCGCCGCTCGAACTGCTGCCGGAGCCGCTGCAGTACCTGTTCGTCGCCCGCTGGTTTCATACGCTCGGCAAAGCGGAACAGACCGACGGCCTGATGGCGACCCTCCACGAGCGCGACGACCTCGGGCCGCTCGCCGAGAACCCGATGATGTTGACGGCACTGTGTGTCCTCTGGGACAGCGGGGGCCGGCTGCCGGAGGACCGCTACGAGCTCTACCGGCGCATCGTGGGCAACGTGCTGTTTCACCGCTTCCGCGACGAAGTGCGGCAGCGGGAGCCGGCGCGGGCCCGGCTCGAAGTTATCGCCCACGGCATGCATGTGGGCGACCGAGAGTCGCCGCGCGAGAGCCCGGCGGCCGAGATCAGTTATCGCGAGATCGACCATATCCTGCGGGCCTTCGCCGCCGAAGATTCGTACAACGAGCGTGGTGCCGTCGGCCCGGTGGTGCGGCGCGAGGAATTGCTGACCCGCTCCGGGCTGTTGTTGCCGCGGCCGGGCGATCGTGCCGCCTTTTATCACCTGAGCGTGCAGGAGTTTCTGGCCGCCGAGCGGATCCTGCGCACCGAGGATGATTTGCTCCCGGTGATCCGCACCCGTGGCGCCGTCGCAGGATGGCGCCCGACGCTAATATTCCTTTTCGCCGGCAGGATCGGCGCTAAGACGCCGCGTTGGGGCACCGATCTGCTTGTCCGGCTGATCCGCGAGCTGGATCGGGGGGCGGTGAGGGCCAGCCCGGCACCGGCGGTGTTCATCGCCGAAGCGCTCGACCTCTGTCTCGCCAAGAATTACGCGGTGCCGGAGGAGCTGAAGGAGGCGTTCCGCGGCGTGGCGCTCAATGCGATCGAAGACGAGGTTGAGCTGCAGGCGCGCCAGGCGCTGGGGCTCACCCTCGGCCGGGTGGGTGACCCGCGGATCACCGATCTCCGCGATGCGCAAGGCAATGTCGATTTGCGGGCTTATGTCGAGGTGCCGGCGGGGACCTACCCCTACGGCGATGAGGGCCGAACGGTCGAGATCAGGCAGCCGTTTGGATCGGCCGCTATCCGGTGACCAACCAACAATTCGCCGCTTTTATCGCAACCGGCGGCTATCGCGATCGCCAGTGGTGGTCGAATGAGGGCCGGGCGTGGCTGGAGCGGGAAAAAGCCGCCGAGCCCGGGTATTGGCTCGACCGACGGTGGAACGCGCCGAACCAGCCGGTGGTGGGGGTGAGCTTTTGGGAGGCGGAGGCGTTCTGCGCCTGGGCGGGTGGGCGTCTGCCGACGGAAGAGGAATGGGAAGCCGCCGCCCGCGGTCCGCAGGGCCGCGTCTATCCCTGGGGCGACGTGTGGCAGGACGGCATCTGCAACACACGTGAGGCCGGGCTCAGCGTCACCTCGCCGGTGGGCTTGTTTCCCCGCGCACGGCAGGCCGACCGTGCCATCGACGATCTGGCCGGCAACGTCTGGGAATGGTGCGCAAGTCTTTACGACCCGAAGACAAAGGATTTCCCGTATACCGGTGTGCACCGCGGCGGGTCGTGGTACCTCAGCCAGGACGACGCGCGTTCAGCCGCGCGCAGCAGGTACTACCCGGACCTCCGGGTCGACTCCGTCGGCTTTCGGGTGGTGTGTGGCCCATCCGTGAGCGTCGACCACTGAAAGCGCCGCGCCCCGCGGTGCCAACCGGCGCTGAAGCGCCGGTTCAAGCGGCTCGCCGGGTTGGCTTGTCATCCACGCTAGCGGGGCGCGGCTCGCGGCCTAACATGCGGGCGAAATCAGCTTCGCCGAGTTGGATGCCTGCGTCCAGGGCTGGATCGCCCATGTCGGTCACGCCGACAGCTGGGGTTGCGCCGCCATGTCCTCGACCGTCTCGTCATCCACCCCGCTGAACATCGGCGCGCGATCGCGGCACGGCAGGCGCGGTATGGCTAAAAAATGGAAGTAGCGCTGGCGCAACGCTTGTCAGTGGTCAGCGCTCAGGGATGGGCGACACACACCACCCGAAATCCGATGAAGTAGTCCCGGTAGTGCGGGTTGCGCCCGGCGCGGCTGGCTGAGCGCGCGTACTCCTGGTAGCCGACCCACGACCCGCCGCGCAGCACACGGGTGTTGAAATCGTCGGCACGCGAGCGGAGTTCTTCAGGACTATCGAACTTGTTGAGGCACCACTCCCAAAGCGTGCCGGCCATGTCGAGGGCGCCGGTCGGCGCGGCGCCGGCCGGGTACATCCCGACCGCCGTTGGCTGCCCCAGCCGGCTCTCGAACGTATTCCCCCGCCACGGCTCGGCCCTGGCGTCCCAGTCGGGTCCCCACGGAAACACGTTGCCGTCATCACCGCCGGTCGCCGCCTGGTGCCACTGCCACTCGTCCGGCAGGCGTACATCGAAGCCGAGCCGCCGGCTCAGCCAGCGACAGAACGCCACTGCATCGAACCAGCTGACATACACCGCCGGATGGTTGCCGAAACGGCCGAACTCGTATGTCGCGCCGTCATGGTCGCGGTTAAGATCATTGCCCCACCACGCGGGATCGCACCAACCGTCCTCAGCGTCGACGAAGGCACGGTACTGGGCGAGGGTGACCGGGTAGCGAGCAATCTGGAACGGTTCGCCTCTCTTGCGCGTCCTCCGCTTGACCTCGGAATACGAATTGTCCGGATCGGACAGGATCGAGATCGTCACCTCCCCGCCCTTTACCGGCTGCCAGTCGATCCGCGGCGTGCCCCGTTCGTCGACGCCAACACCCCAGCGGGACGGGTGCTCGACCAGCACATCCAGCCGCTCGCCGATCAATAGCCGGCGCTTGTGCGGCGTCTCATGTTTCTCCAGCTCCGCCAGCATTGCATCCGCATCAATCGGGCCAAGAAAATCGGATTCGTCGGCATCGAGATTAAATTTCGGACCGGGTTTTTGCGTCATCTTGTGCAGTTCCCGCACCCGCTCGTGCGGCCACTGAAAACCGGACGCCTTTCCATTCTCCAACCACATCCGCATGTCCAACCGGAGTCGTTCGCGCCATGCGGCCTGTTCCTTGTGTTGCTCGATGTAGTTCCACAGGGTCGGCCAATAGGGCCGCGGCTTGGCGTCGTCGTCGAGCCCTTTGCTGCGGACCAGCGTTTCGTGGATCAGGTTGACGGCGCCGTTGTCACCGACGGTGATCAGCCGGAGCGGCCCCGCCTGCCTGCTGTCGTCCGGCTGTCGCTGGCCCGAGAGCCGGTTGACCACTGCGAGCCCCGCCTCGCCGCCGCCGGCGATCGCCACCGCCTCGTCGCGGCCGATCCGCAGCCGGGCGTGCCGCACGCCCTCCGTGTCCACCTTGACCAGCCGGAACAGCAGCTCCAGCGCCCGGCTCCGCTGCGGCTCCAGGCCATCGAGCAGATCGTCGGCGGAGCGGCTGAGGAGGCCGGCAAGGCCGCCCTGTTCGGTGAAAAGCCGGCCACTTAGCCGGCTGTTCTCCCGCCGCTGCCACAGCCAGTCGAGCGCGTTCTCCACCAATGGCAGCGCCCCGGGCTCGTCGCGCGCCTGGTCGATGATCGCCTCGCGCACCTCGGCCACATCGAGGCCGGCGAGCCTAGCCGGGCCGTCGATCACCTCGCGCAAGCCCGCATCGCCGATCGGCGCCAATGTCCAGCGCTTGCCGGCGCAGTTGAGGACGCGGGTCAGGTCAGGTGTATCCTCGCCAAAGCGGTCGAGGAAGTCGGCGCGGACGGTAGACAGCACGAACAGTGGGCAGACGGGGTCAGCGAGTGCCGCCGCCAGCAGCCGATCGAACCGTCGCCGCTCTTCTGCCTCGGCGAAGGTGAACAGCTCCTCGAACTGGTCGATGGCGAGGAGGAAGGCGGTGTCATCCGCCTTGCGCTCGCGCAGCCAGAAGCGCAGCCGGTCGTCGCCGCGCTTGAGCTCGTCGACCAGATCGGCCATCCGCGTGTCATCGAACGCGTGCGCCAGGCTCTCGGCCAGCATCTCCACCGGCCGCGCCCCCGGCAGGAGCAGCCCGATCCGCTGCCAGTGCGCGATGCCGGTGCGCGGCCACAGCCAGCCCTGGTCGATCAGTGGTAACAACCCCGCCTGCATCAAGGACGACTTGCCGGAGCCGGACGTGCCGTTGATCTCGAGCCAACGGATGGCCGTGTGACCGGGGCGCGTGTCGAAGCAGGAAAGCGCCGCCAAGGTTTCCTGCTGCCGGCCAAAGAACAGGTGCGCCTGATCCGTACGGAAGGCGGCGAGGCCGACAAACGGCGGTCCTTCGAAGAACTTCACTTTCGGTCTTCAGCAGCGTCCGGTCGCGAATGGCGGCGAGCAGCGGCTCGGCCGGCGGCGAGGCGCCGTCCCACATGGTCGACTGGAACAGCCGGAGGAACGCCGGTAGCGCATCGGCGCCGATCCCGTCGAGCAGCACCGGAAAGATCGGCAGCCGGTCGGTATCCCCGCGTGCCCCAAAGTGCCGGTTGAGCGCCGCCTGCGTTTCCGCCCCAACCCACTGCGCCACGCCGTCCCGGCCGACGAGGACGACAAATGCCCCGCAGCCGGCCACCGCCGCTTGCAGCCGGTCGAGCCAGTGGTCGCCCGCATGCAGCTCGGTCTTGTCAAAGAAGACTGATAGCCCCCGCCGCACCAGGTGGTCGTGCAGCCCCCTTGCTGCCGCAACGTCGTTATTGCTGTAGCTGAGAAAGACCGCCCGCCCGGTCACATCAGATTCCGGTGACCTGAATTTTCGAACTGATCAATTGATCTACCGTGGCATTCGCGAAGGTGAGGTGCGCAGTTCTAGGGCGCGTTCGCGATTTTCGTTGTTTTCTGCCTCACGGCAGGTCTCGGGCGACGCGCAAAACTGAACGAACTGAACGACGAGTGGCATGTAGAACACCGGAACGGTCATCGATAGCGGCATCAGTTGTGCGTCGTCGGTGACCACCAGGTCGACTTTGCGCGGCGCGTCGTCGGGGTCGCCGTCTTCGCTCGACTCGCCTTTGAACCCGGCAATCGCGCGCAGGGTCAGCTCGACCCGAAGGGTGCCTTCGCTCGCATCCCTTTTCGGCAAGACATGGCCGAGGATGTCGAAACGCCGCGCGCCGTCATAGACCGGGACGGCGAACGAACCATCTGCCGAGCGCCGTGGCGCGCGCAACGCAGCGCGCACACGCTCGAACGCTGTCACCGGATCGACCGCATTGCTGCGAAACTTCTCGGCGAGCGGCGGTTTGCGGCTGGTGTCGTCGGGGCCGCGCTCGGCGACCGTCCCGCCGCCGCGGGTGACAAAGCGCATGCTGATGTGGCTGTTGCGGCGTTTCCACAGATCGTAAATCGCATCGTAATGGGACGGCTCGGCCGGCCGGTCGGCGGCGAGTCGTCCTTCGGCTATACCGGTTCCGCGAAGTCGCGTTATCAGGGCCGGCACGCCTATCGTTCGGACCTCGATTTCGTCGTGATACGCGGCGGCGCCGTCGTGCAGCTTAATGCGGATCTCGCCCGCGGGAATGCCCGCCCAAAAAGCGGCGTAAACCGCGACGATGTCATCGGCGCGGGCGGTCGCTGGAAGCGACAGCAGCGCGAGGGCGAGCACCCGACCTAACCGGGGGCGGTGCGGTGCTCGCCTGCTGCAGTCAGTCGGCAACGGCGGTGCGACGCGCCGTCAGTGTGACGCCGGGATGTAATGCCAGGTCACCCCATCCCAAATGATCTTCTCGCCACCGGGAAAGAGCAGCTCCATAGTGCCTTCCTTCGACCGGGTGCGGCGCACCTTCCCGGCGTCCTCCAAATGCTCGGCCTCCCAGCGGTCGCTCAGCGCAAGACTTATTCGGCCGGGGCTCAGCCCGTCCTTTTGCAGCGCAATCGCGTCTTCGAGCAGTTCGTTCACAATACTCATGTCGGGATCCCCGCCCAGTACCTCGGGCTGCGGCTAAAGGACGAGCTCGGCGACCGCGTCGTCGGGCAGCCGGCCTTGCGCCCGATATTGTCCGATCTTTTCCATCAGCGGAGCGTCCGATACGGCGTAGAGGACCGCATCGTTTTGGCTCTGATTGAGATGTCGCCGCCAGGCAAAGCTCGGCACGACAAAAATGTCGTTGGTTTGCCAATCGAGGCTCCTGCCCGCAATCTCGGTGACACCCTGACCTTCGATTGCGATGTAGAGGGTGCTCGCGGTTTCGCGTTTGAACCGGGTCGCCTCGCCAGGTCTCAGCATCAACGCCCGGTAGTCCAGGGTCGGAAACACCGAGCCCCCGGTCGCCGGGTTGATAAACCTCAGAGCGATGGCCTCATAGGGATCGCCCTCCTCTTTGCGAAGTCCGGCGAGCGCCTCCCTGACATCCGACCCGCGATAGTGGAACATCGGCGACGTCTCTCTTGCAAAGCCGCGCCGATGAGGCAGAAAACCCGGCACCAGACCCCCTCGCCCGTAGAGCATATGGGAGTACGAGCCGGGAAAGGTCACCCTTTGAGCGCGGGAATTACCATGGGTGGCGCCGGGATACGCCTCGTCGAGCCAGACGCAGTCGAGGAACTCCATCAGCGGGAAATCCAGGACATCGATCCAGACGACAGGCTCGCAGCCATCATTGCCGTGGTCGTGCCAGGTTCCGTTCGGGGTCAGGATCAAGTCGCCGCGCGCCGCCTCGCAGCGTTCCCCTTCGATCGTCGTGTAGCCGCTATTCTCCGACAGGATCGTGCGGCTGGCATTGGGCGTGTGGATATGGACCGGTGCCACATCCCTAGGATTGTAGATCGAGACCGCGCAGCGCATCGTGCTGGTGACCTGCAACCGCCCGCCGAGCCCCGGATTGGTCAGCAAAAACTGCTGGCGTTCGGCAAATTCGATCGGCGAAACATCGGCGCCGCGGGTGATATCCGCGATTTTGTCGAGATAGGGGGCGATCTCGCTCCAGCGCCAGCGATGGGCAATGGGCTTCAGCTGAGCGGCGCCGACGCGGCCGCCGGCGAGTCCGCCGCTCGCCTGCAACCCGGTTTCGCGGAACCAGGGGCGTTGGGCGGGCGCGTTGGCCTGCGTCCGCAGCCAGATGTGGAGCCCGCTGGCTTCTGCATTCAGCCGCTCCATGGCCTCTTTGGCATCCGCCATGCTTTCCTCCCCTACGAGAGCTCGAGGACCCGGGCATAGAGCCTGAGGTCCGCGACGAGCCCCGCGTCGCGCTCGATACCGTATTCGCTGCGGCCTGTCCCCGCCTTCTCGAGGACCATCAGCACCGCCGGATCCTCGGTCTCGAAGACGCGCAGGTTACGCTCTGCGGTATCGAGCTCCGCGAGCTTGGCTTTGATCGGCAACACCGGCAACCGGTCGGCAATGTCAATCAGCTCGATTAACCCTTCGACGGTAATCGCGGCTTCCTCGATCTGGCGGCGAATTTCATCGGCGGCCGCAGCCTTGGCCTGTTGCGCTGCGGCAAGCAAGCGCTCCCGTTCGTCTGCCTGCTGGCGATGCTGCACATAATGCGGCTGGATTCTTTGCAGAAATGTTGCAGTCGGCAGGCTACTCGTGTCGATCCAGCTCTTTGACCGGGTCCAAGTGGTGGCAAGCCACTTGCGGATCCCGGGATCGCGGACCTCCCTCATCCGGTCTGCCCGCAACGCGGCAGCCCATCGGATCTGTGTGGGCGGACCGGTCAACGCCGCCCAGCCAGGCTCTTCCTCCGGCGGTACCGCGGCGACAATCGGTCGGGTATCGGCCGGAGGATCCGTCGCGTGCCGTTTCTTCGCGAGGTCGAACTGGCGGCGATACTCGTCTTCCCACTCGTCGCTGTCTTCATCGGGCACAAAGCCGCTTCTGTCCCAAAAGGCGCGGTTGGTCGCTTCGATCGCCTCCTCCCGCACCAACTTCAGATCCATGCGCCTGGCCTTCGCTGGTCGATCCCCACTGCCAACGCTAGCATGATCCGGGGTGAAGAGGTGAGGGGTTCGCGATGGCGTGGCGAATCGGGGTCGATATCGGCGGGACGTTCACCGATGTCCTTCTGGTCGACGAGGAGACCGGGCATATCGGCGTCGCAAAGGTCTCGACCACCCCGCGCGACGTCACCCGGGGGGTGATCGACGGGATCCGTCAGGGGCTCACACGATATCAGGTGGCCCCGAGCGAGGTGGCGTTGTTGGCGCATGCGACGACGATCGTCACCAACGCGCTGATTGAGAAAAAAGGGGCGAAGGCGGGGTTTGTCGCCACTCGCGGCTTCCGTGACGTGCTGGAGCTGCGCCGGTCGTCGCGTGCCGATCTCTATGACCTCTTTCAGGATGCGCCGGCAGTGCTGGTGCCGCGCCGCTGGCGCTTTGAGATCACCGAGCGGATCGATGCGCAGGGACAAGTCGTGACCCCGCTCGACGAGCGCGACATTGACGCGCTCATCGCGGCGGTCCGCGACGCCGAGCTCGAGACGGTCGGAGTGTCGTTGCTATTCTCTTTCCTCAACGACAGCCATGAGCGCCTGCTCGGCGAAAAGCTGCGCCGGGAATTGCCCGGGGTTCGCGTCTACTTGTCGTCAGAAGTTCTGCCCGAAATTCGCGAGTTCGAGCGCGCCAGCACGACCGCGGTATGCGCCTATGTCGGGCCGCTGCTCGCCGGCTATCTTGACCGGCTGCAGTGTGAAATCATAGCGCTCGGGTTGCCGCAGCTCTACGTCATGGGGTCGAGTGGGGGCGTCTTTGACATCGCCGAGGGTTTGCGGATGCCGGCGATGGCGATCGAGTCGGGACCGGCAGCCGGAGTTATCGCCGCGGCACTCGCCGGTAAGGAGCTCGGCCTTCCCAACCTGATCTCGTTCGACATGGGCGGGACCACGGCAAAGGCGAGCCTGATTGCCGATGGCGATGTCGCCGTCACCGCCGAATACGAGGTCGGCGGCGCCGGTCATTTGAAGCGCTGGCTGCACGGCACCGGCCATCCGGTCCGAGTGCCGGTTATCGACCTCGCCGAGGTCAGCGCCGGCGGCGGCAGTATCGCCTGGGTCGATCCGGGCGGAGCGCTCAAAGTCGGGCCGCGCAGCGCTGGCGCCTCTCCAGGTCCGGCTGCGTATGGACTCGGTGGCAGCGAGCCGACGGTCACCGATGCCGATGTCGTGCTCGGCTATCTCGATCGCGAAGCCCTGTTGGGCGGCGCGCTCGCGATCGATCTCACGGAGGCGCAGGCGGCGATCCGCGAGCGGGTGGCCGATCCGCTTGGATTGAGAGTGACCGAAGCCGCCGCGGCGATCGTCGAGATCGTCAACAGCAATATGGCAGAGGCCCTTCGCATCGTCTCGGTCGAGCGCGGCCATGACCCGCGGGAGTTCGCGTTGATCGCCTTTGGCGGCGCCGGCCCTGTGCACGCCGCGGCACTCGCCGCCGAACTGCAGATCCCCGAGGTCATCGTGCCGCCGGTGTCGGGCGCGTTCTCCGCGCTCGGCCTCGTTGCCTCCGATCTCAAGCGCGACTATTCGCGCACCCTCTACGCCGATCTGCGGGCGCTAGGTCCGGCTCGAGTCGCTGAGGCACTGGCGGAGATGGAAGCTACGGCAACCGAATGGCTCGCATCGGCCGGGATCCGGACCGAGCGGTGCCAGCTGCTGCGCGCCGCCGATCTGCGTTATCGCCACCAAGCCTACGAACTCACTGTGCCGATGGCCCAAGGGGCGGTCACCCGTGAGAGCCTCGATCGGCTCGCCACGGCCTTCCACGACAGGCATCGCCAAACCTACGGCCACGCCAATCCCAAGGAGGTGGTGCAGCTGGTCAATTTACGGCTGACCGCGATCGGCCGCCTCCCCGGCCTGACGCTCGCACAACCGCCGGCCGCGACACCCGCGCGTCGGAGGACGCGGGAGGTGTGGTTTCCGGAGGAGGGTTCGGCGCCTTGTCCCATTCACTGGCGCGACGGTTTGGCAGCAGGCGAAACCCTTACCGGTCCCGTGATCATCGAGGCGATGGATTCGACGATCGTCGTGCCGCCGGGCTGGATCGCCTCTGTCGATGGCAAGGGGTATATTCGGATGAGCAGGAGGTGAGCCATGCCAGATACCCTTCTCCCCCACCGTTCCCTCCTCCGCGAGCGGAGGAGGATTAGTGAGGGAGGCCGGACGAAGGCCGACCCCGCGCGCTTCGAGGTGGTCAAGAACGCGCTCTACTCGGCGGCCGAGGAGATGAAGATCGTCCTCGCCAAGACCGCATATTCGCCGCTGCTCAAGGTCGCCGGCGACTATTCGTGCGGGATCTTCGACAGTGCCGGCGACATGGTGGCGCAAGGCCCGGATCTGCCGATCCATCTCGGTTCGATGCCCGACGCGGTGCGCGCGGTGATCGCGACATATCCCGAGGTCGAGCCGGGCGACGTGTTCATCCACAACGACCCCTATCACGGGGGCTCGCACCTGCCCGACGTCAATGTCGTCGCGCCCGCATTCTTCGGCGACCGGTTGTTGGGTTTTGGCTGCGTGCGCGCGCATTGGCCCGATATCGGCAGCGCTACACCAGGCAGCTATGGCGCGGTGACAGAGATTTACGGCGAGGGTCTCAGAATGCCGCCTGTGCGGCTCTACCGGAACGGCCATCCCGACCCCGATATCGAGAGGCTCATCTTCGCCAATGTGCGCACCCCCACCGAGCGGCAGGGTGACCTCCGCGCGCAGGTCGCAGCGAACCGGCGCGGCGCTCTACGCCTCGAGGCGTTGGCAGAGAAATACGGCGCCGACGAATTGCTCGCGATAATGAACGAGGTGCTCGACTATTCGGAGACGATGATGCGGGCGGCATTGCGCCTGCTGCCCGACGGCGAGGCGAGCTTTACGGATGTCTTTGACGGCGACGGGGTGGTGGCGCCGGGTGCGGAGGCCGACGAACCCTTCACGGTCAGGATGAGCGTGCGCAAGAGCGGCGACAGCATCAGCGCCGATTTCACCGGCTCGGACGGACAGGTACCGGGGCCGATGAATGCGCCGCTGACGGTGACCGCGTCGGGGGTCTATTGCGCGCTCAAGATGATTGCCGACCCACAGAGCCTCATCCCGCCCAATTCGGGCTGCTGGCGGCCGGTGACGGTCACGGCGCCGCCGGGTTCGGTGGTCAACGCACAGATGCCGGCGCCGGTTGTCTACGCCAATCACGAGATCTCGCATCGCGTCGCCGACATGGTCATGGCGGCAATGTTTCAGATCAGCCCTGAAAACGTGATGGCGGCCTCGCAAGGCACCTCGGCGGTGGCGACCTTTGGCGGCGTCGACCCGCGCAGTGGCGAGCGCTATGTCAGCTACGAGTCGCTGAAGGGCGGATTCGGCGCACGGCCGGTCAAGGACGGCATCAACGCCGTCGCGAGCACGGTCAGCAACATGATGAACACGCCGATCGAGATGCTCGAGATGAGCTTTCCACTTCGCGTCGAGGAATATGCGCTGATCTCCGACTCGGGCGGTGCAGGCAAGTGGCGCGGCGGGCTCGGCGCCCGCCGCATTTGGCGGGTGCTCGCCCACGAAGCGCATGCCGCGGTATGCTGCGAGCGCCGCCTCACTCCACCCTTTGGCCTTGCCGGCGGGCACTCCGGCGGGCCGATGCGCCTCTGGCTCGAATTACCCGACGGCAGCCGGCGCTCGCTCAACAGCAAGGGCGCCTTCACGGTTCCACCCGGCGGCCGCCTCGTGATGGAAGCGCCGGGCTCGGGTGGCTACGGGCCGCCCTCGGCCCGCGATCCGGCATTGCTGCGCGAGGATCGCGCCGACGGATATGTGACGGAGGCGGCGGCGCGGCGAGATTACGGGATCGTGGATTCCCCGCCTGTCGCGTAGGGCACTTCCTGTGGGTGGTGTCCGTCCGACCCGACGTCGACGCCGTGACGATGATCAAGCCACTGCGGATCGTTATACGCAAGCCAGGTCGTCCCGCATTCGGGGCCTAGTGTGCGGCTCCAGCGTGAGCCGGATGGTGTCGAGTGTCATGAATGTTCTCCAACGTCCTCGCGCTTCGTTAGTAGGCTTTTGCTGTAGTCCCGGTCAGCATGTCGGCTTTGCGGTTGAGGGCCGCGATCAACCCGTCAATGCCCTCGTTCTTGAGGATGGTGGAGAATTCCGAGCGGCGCGTGGCCACCTCGCTAATCGCCCCGTCGAGGTAGATGTCCGATATCAGCCAACTCTCGCCGTTGCGCCGCATCATGTAGTCGACCTTGACCGGCTCGCCGCTGGCTTTGATGATCTGACTGCGTACCATCACTCCCGATGGCGCGGGCTGCTCACCGGTCACCTCCAGTTTTTGTCCGTCATAGCTGTCGAAACGGTCGGCGTAGATCGCCGAGATGTAGCGTCCGAAGCTCTCGCTCACCTGCTGGCGCTGCGCCTCGCTCAGACCGGCCCAGGACGAGCCAACCGATAGCCTTGCCATCGTGGATATATCGAAGGTGCTGCGAATGACCGGCGCCAGACGCATGAAGCGCCCGCTTTGACCCAATGTCCGGCCGTTTTTCATTGTGTTGAGCAGAGCGTCGTAGAGACCTTGCACGGTGTCGCCGCCGCTCGACGGCGCGGCATGGACCGGATAGGAAAGGGCGCTGATGGTGAGCCCGGCGGCAAAAGCCACCGCTTTCCACAGTGACGTTTTCGGTACGACAGGCAGGCATGTGGTTTGATTAAAATCGGCTGAGCAAGTGTGTGTCGACATGGTTCCTCTCCTTTTCGAAGGGCTGAGCCCATCCAGGCCTGGAAGGACGCGATGGCCTCAGTGCGAGATGCATCAAAACGTCTGCCGAAGTGACCGCGAGACCCGCCGACCGTGCAGCGGTCGCCGAGAAATCCGTCGGGCAAGCGACCTTTGATTTGACCGGTGCCCCCGTCGCGTCCGGCGCTGACCGGCGCCCCAGGCGACGATCGAACGAACTGCGGCTGTGAACCGGTAACCGCGGCCGAACTCGGTGCGGATGAAGTCGCGGTCTTCACCAAGCGCCTTGCGCAACGCGGCGATCTGAACCTTCAGGTTCGCCTCTGAGACTGCGACGCCTGGCCAGACACGGCTAAAGAACTCGTCTTTGCTGACCAGCGATCCGTTGGCCTCCAGCAAGACCACAAGGAGGTCGAGGGCGCGCGTCCCCAACTCGATCGGCACGTCGTCCGCAAACAGCTGCCGTCGGCGCAGCAGCACGCGGAAACGACCGAATGCGAACGTCGCTTCGGCTGCTACCGGGTTCGACCAATCCCTTGTCACCGACGAATTATCGCGTTGGATTGGTCGGTTTTCGCAGAAGAGCGCGGGTTCGGCTTCGCTATAAGTCGTCATCGCGGGCGCTCTATCGTTTTTCGCTCCTGCAGTTTGGTGCGGCCTCGCGCAAGCGCCGCGTTAATCGTTGTAAAATTGTGTAAGGCCACCTTTGCAGTTGTTTTCAGAACCGAAAACACAGCCATTTGCAGGCACCGAAAACACGGTGCAACCGAACGCCTGGTTGGGACGTTGCTCTCGCGTTTGCGAAAATTTACCGCCGGCTGTAGGTATGGCATGGCCCTCAAGGGCGATTTCCCGGTGGATGAAGAAACCTTCGCCTTCGGATCGTTCCGCCTGATCCCGGCGCAGCGCGAGCTGCTCGAAGACGGGAAGCCGTTGCGCCTCGGCGCACGGGCCTTCGATATCCTCGTCACGCTTGTCGAAAGCGCTGGCGAGACCATCCGAAGGGATCAGCTGATCGCCCGCGCTTGGCCCGATACCGTCGTCGACGACGGGGCGCTGCGGGTCCATGTCGCCGCGTTGCGCAAGGCGCTGGGCGATGGCCGGGGCGGCAATCGCTTTATCGCCAACATCCCTGGCCGCGGCTACACCTTCGTCGCGCCAGTGGGTCGCGAGCAACCGCAGCAGACCGCTGCGCCGCCGAACCGGCCTGGGCTTGGCGGTAATCTCCCCGCACAGTTGACGCGCGTCATCGGTCGGGTCGAAATCATCGCGACCATGGTGGCGCGCACTGTTCAGCAGCGCTTCCTGACAATCGTCGGCCCGGGAGGCATAGGAAAAACCACCGTCGCGGTTGCAGCGGGCGAGGCGCTAAACGGCTCCTATGAGCACGGCGTCTGGTTTGTCGGCTTGGCGTCGCTGCAAGATCCGGCACTTGTACCGGGTGCGATCAGCGCGGCCGTGGGTAGCACTCCGGGCGTCGGAGATCCGCTGAGCAGCCTTGTGGCCTGGCTGCGCGGTAAACGGGCCTTGATAATCCTCGACAACTGCGAGCACGTCATCAACGCCGCAGCGGCCACTGTCGAGGTGATGCTGAAGGCAGCGCCGCAAGTCGCCATTCTCGCAACCAGCCGGGAGCCGCTGCGGGCCGAGGGCGAATGGTTGTTGCGGTTGCCTTCGCTCGAGGTTCCGCCGGCGGGGAACGGCCTCACGGCGGCCGAAGCCTTGAGCTTTCCAGCGGTCGAGTTGTTCACCGAGCGAGCAGCCGCAGCGCTCGGCGGTATGGGGCTTGCCGATGCCGACATCCCGGCCGTGCTCGAGATTTGCCGCCACCTCGATGGCGTGCCGTTGGCAATCGAGCTGGCGGCGGCTCAGGTCGATGTGTTCGGCGTTAGAGGCCTTGCCGCGCGGCTCGACGACCGCCTCGCGGTGCTGACCAGGGGGCGGCGCACGGCGCTGCCGCGGCAACAAACTTTGCGCGCTACGATCGATTGGAGCTATGAACTACTGCCTGAGGCCGAACGACGCTTGCTGTGCCGTCTGGCCGTTTTCCCGGCCGGTTTCGCTCTGGAGGCGGCCGCGGCTGTCATGAGCCAGAGCGACGACGACGCGGCGGTTGTCGGCGAGGGCATCGCCAATCTCGTCGCGAAGTCGCTCGTGAGCCGGGACGGATCGACCCAACCGGGCCGATGGCGGCTTCTGGAGACGATCCGGGCATATGCGCTCGAGAAACTCGCCGAAAGCGGCGAGCTCGATGCAGCCTCTCGGCAACATGCGGAGTTCTTCCGAGACCTCATCGTCCCCGCCGGGACGAACGAAGTGTTGCAGTTGTCGATCGACGATGTGGCCCGCTACGGCAGG